>LXNI01003038.1_pt1 | contig 10374 bp, 9 predicted proteins | sample 809091 | NCBI WGS metagenome assembly LXNI01 (sample SAMN04870527, study PRJNA318959) | sponge metagenome | biome: 01000161; feature: marine sponge reef; material: water | host: Sarcotragus foetidus | place: Greece: Milos, Mediterranean Sea | collected 2013-05-29 | depth 5-7 m | reverse complement strand
ACACGCCGCTGACGCTCGCCCAGATGCGGCATCACCGTGCCGAACAAGACCCCCGCCGCGTCTGCCGACAACTCCACGCACCAGACACTATCACCCGCGACTTATCTTGTGGCGGACCCTAAGGATCAAGGTGCTGCGGCTCAACCCCTTGACCGAGGGAGCCGCAGCCAGCTTGCTCGCGTCCCGCCTCGGCGAGAGCGACGGACGAGTTCTCGCCGAGCGTGCACGCCAACACGGCATCGGCACGATGCTGACGAACCCGCTCACGCTGGACCTCCTCGTCGCTGCATTCGCCGACAGTGACAGCGACGGTCCATACAGCCGGCACGACGTGTTTGAGACTGCCTGCAGTCGAATGGCTCAGGAACACAACAGCGAACACCGGGCCGGTGCCGCCCAGCACCCAGTGAGCGACATCCTCACAGCGGCAGGCGAGCTGTGCGCCCGACAATTGCTCGCCGACATCGCGGGGTTCTCTTTTGATGTCGAAGGAGAAGAGTCCTCGTTCGTCTCAGTGGACACGCTCAAGCTGATCGAGAGCGGGTCCGCGGTCTCTGTTCCGGAGTTGTGGAAACCGGCGCTGCGCTCCAAGCTGTTTGTCGCTCCCTTTGCCTCGCCCGATGTCGAAGCGGTGCGGCTTGTTCCGCGGCACCGGCAGGTCGCGGAGTACCTCGGCGGCCGTTTTCTCGCCGAGCTCATCGACGCGAGCCTCCCGGCGCGTCGAGTTTTGGCGCTGTTGACTAGTCCAAGCGATGGGCGTGTCGTTACGCCGCTGCGCGGTCTGTCAGCCTGGCTGGCCGCACACTCGCCTGAAGCGCTCGAGCTCCTCATCGACTCGGACCCGGTCGGGCTGGGGCTGTACGGCGATATCAGCGGTTTGACCGCTGATCAGCGTCGTCGACTGCTGTACGCCCTCGCTGCAGACGCGCAGCGCGGTCCGCTTCTCGGCCACGAACGACGAGATAACCGAACCTCGGACTACAGCGACAGCACTCCTTGGGCGTTCCGCTCGGTAGCGACCGCCGACGCTGCGACGACCATTTCAGATCTCTTGTCCGATCGCAGCGAGGCGCACGCGAGCGAACGAATTGCGGAGTTTCTGCTCGAGGTGCTCGCTTCATCAGAGACCGACCAAGATGATGGACTCACAGGCCTCGTGCCTCAAATCGAGGCCATGGTCCGCGACGGCACCCGTGAATCCTTCACGCGCCGATCAGCGTTGGACGCGTACCTGCGCCTCGCCCGACTTGTACCCGAACGTGACCGACATCTCATTCAGCTGTTCGGCGATATCAGGGACGGAACGGTCAGCGATCCCGATGACGAGCTCGTCGGAACATTGCTGAGAGAGCTCTACCCCGAGACCGTCTCCCCTGCGGTCGTGTGGCAGTACCTGCGCTTGCAGAACAGATCCAATCTCTATGGGCGATTCCAGCACTTCTGGCATCAGGAACTGCGGGAGAGGTCCACCCCCGACAACGTCATTGAGCTCCTTGACGCCTTCGGCACAGAAGCGGCCGGCCTGCTGCAGCCGTTAGAGGCCGCGCTGCTCGAGCGGCTTCCTCGCCAGCTGTTGGCCGATGCTCTTGACACGCACGGCGACAAGATCGATCTCGAGCGGCTGTACGGGTGGCTGAGCGCCGTGGGAGCGAGCGCACGCGACGTACCAGCCGACGCACACCCAACGGCGCACGAAGCTGCTGCTGAGGCGGTCGCAGCGCACGGCGACTCGCTCGGATACACGGGCATAGTTGAAGAACTGAGAGAACCTCTGCGGCGCGTTCGTGGATGGCTCGAGGAACGACCCGAACTTCAGAAGGCGATCTTCTTGATGTGGCTCAGGACTCGTGACAAAGACGGACCGCTGGGCTTCGAAGCGCACTGGCAGTGCGAAGCGCTGTGCGGCAGCAGCTACCCCACAGACTTCGGACCTTGGTGTTTGCAGAGCGCCGTCGAGCTGAGTGACTCCGAACCTGAGATTGCCGATGAGCTGATGCGCTGGGCGCACCGGTCGCTGATCGAACCATCCATCAGAGCTGACTTGACCCTTGAGACGATTATCGGCCAAGTCTCGGACATCGCTCGGTTGCGAGCGCTGCTCGAGACGTTGCAAGCACCGTCCGAATATCAGCAGCGCTCCGAAGAACTCAAGCGCCAACGCCGCGAACAAGCAGAAGCCCGAGCCGCCGAGCTGCGGGAAGAGGCGATGGAATTCGCGGCCTTTCTCCGCGAAAACCTTGATTCGCTCCGCGGCAACTCGTTCCGAGTCGACCTGCTCGGTCAGCTCGGACGGGCCTATTTCGGGCTCTACAGAGAAGTCAGCAGGATCGATTCTGGTGCTGGACGGATCTCGGAGTTCATCGGCGGAGACCCCGACCTGACCCACGACGTGCTCGACGCGTTCCGAGCAGCAATCCTCAGGCCGGAGGTGCCCGACGCAGCCGAGACGATCCGGCTTCGGTCAGAATCGCAACAGTCGTGGCTCGCTTTCCCGGTGCTCGCCGGAATGGAGCTGATGGACGCCGAGGATCCCGACACGCTGGACGAAATAGACGACACACTCAAGCGTAAGGCGCTCGCGCTGTTCTACTGCGTGCCGAACACCTACACGGTGCCGCCGCCATGGCACGAACGCTGGGCCGAACACAATCCCGAACTCGTCGCCGATGTCATCTGCCAGTGCGCGGCACACGCCCTGCGCAACGGCGAGAGCGTCGTACCGGGGCTCAACGAGCTCGAGGGCTTCGTCGGCTACGACGAACTGAAGCACTCAGCGAGGCTCAAGCTCCTCGAGTCGTTCCCGACACGCGCGACGGGCGACAGCCTCCGCAACATGGACCGGCTGCTCGCTACGACCCTTGAGTGGCACACCCTCACCGATCTGCGGGATCTGATCCAGGACAAGACCGCCCTCAAGAGCATGCCCATCTCGCAGCGCCTCCACTGGCTTACCGCCGGGTGGATCGCTCCCGACCCACGCTGTTCAAGCGAGCTCCGACGACTCATCCGCGAGAGAGGAGCCCGAATCCAACATGTCGCCCAGTTCCTCCAGAACGCCTCCGACGCTGGCATGTCAGTGCCGAAACGCATGAAAGAACGGGGCGACGCGACCGCTCGTTGGGAGTTCGTCACGCTGCTCGGAGCAGCCTTCCCGCCACTGCAACGAGACGGGATGGTGACCCTCGAGATGGACATGTCCGACGTGATCTCGTCAGTGATCTTCGGCTCGAGCAACGAGCCGGGAGGCCCGACTGATGAATTGCTGACAGGACTCATGGACGATCCGCGGCTTAATGCGTGGCACGACCATTTGCGTGGAGCGAGCGAACAGCAGCGAGTCGTCGAACGCGACGCCGTCTATCGGCCGTTGACCATGAAGGACCTGGAGCGCACCTTGAGCGGCGGGGTGCCGGCCAACGCCGCCGATCTCACAGCACTCGTGGTTGACCATCTGCACACAATCGGCGCCGAGTTCCGAGGCAGCGCGACCAACCCTTGGAGCGGATTCTGGAACGTAGACAGCCACGGCAAGCCCGACAAGCCCAGACCGGAGAACGCGTGCCGCGACACGCTGCTCGAAATGCTGCGCACGCGTCTCCCGAGCAGCGCCAACGCCAATCCAGAAACCATGCACGCCGCTGGAAAACGGGCCGACATCGGCGTCCGCTACGGCTCACTCGCGGTGCCGATCGAGATCAAGCGGAGCATGTCAGATGAGCTGTGGATCGGGCTCCGACAGCAGCTCATCGAGAAGTACGTGACTGATCCGGACGCGAATGGTCACGGCATCTACATCGTGTTGTGGTTCGGATCCGACCAAGTCAAGGCGCCACGGGGCGACACACAGCCGGCTACGCCTGAAGCGCTCAAGCGACTCCTCGAAGCAGAACTCTCGACCGGAGAAGCGCACAAGATCTCGGTGTTCGTTTTGGATGTCACCAAGCCAGGCGGCCGCACGAACACTGGCGAGAACCCGTCGAACTAGCGGCGCCGCTATAGCGGGCTTGCCGTTGTGACGGCTCGGCATTCTCCTGCGCATGGGCCGCAAGACTCAGCCTGCTTGCCGGGCGAAGGGATGCAGCGTGATCCCGCGAAAGCACCCCGTCTACTGCGCGACCCATCGGTGGATACACGAAATGGACCATGCCCGGCGCGAAGGCCGCGCGGCGTTGCTGCACGAACGTGCCACTCTGTCGGAGGCGAAGGGAAAATTGTGGGCGAGCGGCAGCGGGACGGCCACTGCGTCAGTGCGCGGGATCCTCTCAGGCCTGGAGTCCGACACCGAGCGCACCCAAGCAGCCGCCCACAACACGAATCGGGGCGCTGCTGCGCCAGTTCGGCATCGACTCCGTGCGTCGCTGAGCGGTCAATTCTCAGTGTGCTCGTTCGTTCGCGCATGGGGATTCTTCGCGGTTTCGGTGTCGGCAGCTCTGGTCGTGATGTTGGCGGCATCACTGATCGGCTCCGTCGCATCCGAGACTGGGGATGAGCGGATGATCGTCGGCATCGAACTTCCGCTCAATGGTATACATTTTCCGATGTATGGAAACTAAGTCGAGCCCGAGTCTGTTGCCCATCTTGCGATCACGTCAGCAAGGAGAGGTGCTGACGTATCTGGTGTGCGACCCAAGCAGCGAGACCAGCATGAGCGAACTGTCACACCGTGTCCGAGTGCCGCTCAGTTCCGTGCACCGCGAAGTCGAGCGCGCTGAGGCTGCGGGCATCGTCACCAGCCGCCGTGTGGGCAATACAAGGTTGGTTCGGGCCAACACCGACAGCCCATATTTCGACAGCCTGTCTGACCTCTTGGTCAAGGCGTTCGGGCCTCCGCGAGTCCTCGCAGAAGTGCTGGAGGGCATAGACGGAATCGAGGCAGCGTATTTGTTTGGCTCGTGGGCAGCGCGCCTGCATGGTGTCACGGGCAAACGGCCCGTCGAAGACATCGACCTGCTCGTGACGGGCGAACCCGACCGAAACGGGCTCTACGAGGCGCTCAGCGGCGTCGAGGATCGTCTAGGGCGCCCCGTCAACGTCGTCGTCCGCGACGCCGGGTGGCTCCGAGACGGCTCAGGCAGCTTTCACGCGACCGTCACCGAGCGCCCGATCATCGCAATCGAAATCAAGAACTCGGTCGATACGCACCCAGTTCCACGACGCCCGTAAGATTTTGCGCGCCTGACACTGCATCGCCAGCAAGGTTGACGGCCCACCGCGCATCGCTGTCTGTCAACTCCGGAGATTCGAAGTCCGGATACTGCGAAGCGTTGCGCATTTGGCGGAACTGCTCGAATCTTGGCTTTGAGAACGACGGAATTTTGTTTCCGAACTGAGCTGAGATGGCGTCCTCGAGGATCCGATGCGAGCCATCGCCTCCCGTCGCCCGCAGGCACTGAAGCGCCAGCAGCGAGTCCGCGGCCATGCGGTAAGCGTCGTACGCCAACGAAAACGCGGATCCGGTATCCGATTCCATGAGACGTCGCGCCGAGTCGAGGCGCTTCGAGGCGTCTTGGATCAAGCGGTCGGCAGCCTGTTCTCTCCCTCTCTCAGAGACAGACTCCAATCGGCCTTCCTCGATGAGATAGTCAATCGCCGACTTTCCCGTCTGCCAGACAACCACACCCAAATTCTCGTCAAGGTCGCTCGGGGTTTCCGACGACGGCTGACCTGTCTGCGCAGCGCGGACTGCCGCGACGGAATCCGCGAGCTGGGGCGCATTAGGGCTGCTGCCCTTGGTTGTGACGGTCGCGGGCCGCACGGGCTTGCCCTTCCGCATATGCCCCTTGCGGCGATGCTTCGGCATGCATTAGAGGATGCCCACCTGTAAGCGTGTTTTCCACGCAGCGAATGAATCCGGAGTCGGCGCGATTGGCTAAAACTCCAGGTCAGAGGCTTGCTTCGCCGTGGCGCGGAACACGAAAGCGTCGAAACTGGAACCCGTTTTGGCTGAATCCGGAACGCGATTTGCCCAAGACTGCTGGTCAGTGCGCTACGCGCATCACTCAGCCGACGCAGACTGGATCACTTTCGTCGGGCTCATCGCACGTCCGCCGCTGCGAGTGCCATCCAGCTACGCGTGGCCCGCGTGCATCATGCACATAGGACCTCACGCGCACGGACGCCTAGCGCTGACTGCAGCGGCCGATCTGTCGCTGGTCACCCAAATTTCACGAAGCGGGCGGTCCATCTGAGGCCGGGTGCATCAAGCTTGCGGAACGAGCCGACGACTTCGTACCTGCCGTAGGTGCAAGCACCGTTCTTGCTCACGATCAGGGCGCGCCCCGTGGTCCCGGGCGCAGGGGCGACTATGTCATCCCAGTCGTAGTTCAGAGTGCAAGACGGGCCTCGCACTGTAAGGAAGAAAACGTCGTGCCCCTCTGCGGGGATGTCAAGTTCGACGCGGTAGCGGCCCTCGTCGAGGTCTACCCAATCACTGTCGAACCTGCCGGTACCGGATACCTCGACGATGTCGCTGCCGCAGCCGGACAGCAATATCGCAGCGACAGCGCAGGTAGCGATGAGCAGCCTGATCATGGTGCATCCTCGCAAGAATCAACTCCGTTGGCCGGACGAAGCCTTGTTCGTTGCCGAGTAGGCGCAATCAGAACGCACGCCGTGGCGAACGTGGTGAATCGGTGCATAGGCGGTTCCCTCCGGCCGATGACGTGGGTTTCTGCCAAGAACACCGCGCCAGCCAAGAGGAGGATCCACTTGGCTGGCTCTCTAGGCATCGGCCAGCGTCACCCGAAGAGAGGCGCAGCGCTGTTCTTGGCGCGTGTCACGATACGCGCACCCTGAGGGCGAGCTTGAGTTATCGAATCTCAGCAGCAGACCAGCGGAACCGTGGGTGGTCGGCCGCACATACAACGACTGGCGCTACGCAGTAACCCCTTATCAACGAACACGGCCAAAAGGGCGTTAGTGCGCAATTCCGAAGTCCCTGGTAACAGGGTGACCGCGGAACCTCCGAGTAACCGATCTGAGTCACACCGGGTCTGTCGAGACTCGGGTTGTTGAGACACCGCCGGGATTGCTGTGACCGGTTGCCCCGTCAGTCCCGGTCCTCCGACAGTTGCTCGCCGGTAGATTGCGGCAGCGCTGGCCCGGACCGGCTGGCTGCGGAAACGCAGAGGTGAGGCCAGGTTCTATGGCGGTCAAGCGTCCCAGAGTGGCAGCGATCGGTCTCGAAGATGCGCAGTTCGAATCGATCCAGCGACTTTGCGGAACGTTGCGCTGGGCCGTGAACTGGGATGACTACCTGTGCGATTTCGCAGCGACCGAGACTGATGTCGTAGTTGCGAGCTATTTCGATGAGAACCTCTTCAACGACGAGGCCCATCTCATGGTTGCTGGCGAGGTGTTTCTGAGCTGGGTCCGTACAGACCTGAGCAATCCCGACGTGGAGCACAAACGACGCCTCGCTACTTGCGACACCCGCTTAGAACTCGAGGCCAAGGTCACCAAGGAGTGCCCGCCGATCTACGAGCCGCTGGCAGATGCGCTCGTGAAGCAGATCACCGACTCCGGCGCTCCGCCCCTCACGATCGATATGCCATGGGAGCACCTCAGCGAAGTAGAGGTGCTGGTCGAGACCACTTCCCACCACCCGGTCGCGCTGCGCTGCGAGATTCCTTCTAGATGGCTCCATCTCGCGGACATCGGCCCAACCGTGCTACTGGCTTTGCCCCCAGTAGACAACCTTGTCCGCTGGTTCCACGCGTTCATGGACGATGTCCGCTCAGTCGATCCGAACGCGGTGCCCCAGCCGATCTTGCGGCTCATCGACCCTTCGGACTGGCACTCCCCTGAAGAGCGCAGCACGGCTCGCCGAATCGACGAGATCGACGGCAGAATGGATGAACTTAGACGGCAACGTGCAGCGCTCGCGCTGCTGCTGATCCACGAAGGCCAAAGGGCTGACGCAGGGCCCCGCCGGGCGATTCTCGATGACGGCGACGACCTCGTCGAAGCCGTGCACGTCATGCTCAGCGCCCTTGGCTTCGATGTCGTCAACGTGGACGACGTGACGCCAGAGGGGCAAGCGAAGAAGGATGACTTGCGTTTGACGCTTCCTGGTCGTTCCGGCTGGGAGGCCATTGTCGAGATCAAGGGTTACAAGAGAGGCATCAGGACGAATGATGCCGATCAGGTACGCCGACACCGTGAGCAGTACATCCTTGACCACGGGAGAGCCCCCGACCTCACCGTGTGGATAACCAATGCACACAAGTCGATCGACCCTTCAGCACGACCTCTCCCCGACACGAACGTGGACGACAAGGCCAAGATCGCCGGCGCAGCTCATGTGTCCACGACCGACCTGTACCGCGTGTGGTCGCTCGTCGCCAGCGGCCTCTTGGAAGCAGAAGATGTCGTGAATGATCTCTGCGCGGCGAAGCCCTGCATCTGGAGCCCCTCGGCGCTCGGCTGCGGCACGCTATAGGCCAAGGGCGCCGACACAGGTGCGTGATGCTCCTGATCGGGTCTCTTGTGGCTGGCGCTTCGAGCGTGATTCTGTTCGGCGCTGCACGTCTCAGTGAGCAATTCCAAGCTCGCTTGGACCAGGTCAACCTCCGTGCATAGCCAACGCTGATCGCCTCGCAGCCAGCGAGCGAGTCAACCGCGCCACACACCGACCCTGAGGATGGCAAGGTGCACAGTCCCGATCAGCTGCCGACCCCGGCGACGCAGTTGACGACCTGCGGTTGTTCGGAGGCGTCAGAGAGTGCGCTCCACGGCCCCCACGGACCGGTCGGGTTCGGCTGTGTTCGTTCCTGTGCGTAGGCACGGAAGCTGACCACGTCGAACAGTGCGTCGATGTCGGTGCCGATCATCAGCGTCAACGTCTGAGGAGTGCTGGTGAACGGGCCGATCAGCTGCTGATGCAGTTTCTGCGTGGAGATCAGGGCCTGGCCGTGATGCCACGTCGCCAGGTAGCGAATCTCGCGCACACCGCTGGATGCAATGACGTCAATTTCCACAGTCGCACTCGTCGCTGTGGCGCTGGCAAAGGTGCCTCACGCGACGCACTTGCGGTTGAGTCGGCCCGCTTCGCTCGATGTGTGAAACGTCTGCAGGTGCCCGACTTGGGCCGCGCCCACGATCAGATCTTGGCGCACCGCAGCACCACCAAGCGTCGCCGGATCTTGCGTCGCTGCTCTCGATCGTCCATCAGGAGTTCCTCTTACCAGAGACCCCGAATGTCAATTGCCTCCGTCAGCTTCGGATCTACCCCACGGAGCAGTCCGCAGCGATTGCGGCGCTGATGGAGCGTCCAAGATCAATTTCTTGTATCAGGGGCTGTGACCTTGCGAATACGGGTTCTCGAAGTCGGGGCCATCGCCGTCAATCCACGTAAGGGCTACATTCAAGAGCGTAGCTTGGGTGCGTCACCTCGAAATCCCCGACAAGTTCTTTGCAATCTGCGCGAAACTCTTCTCTGAGAATCCTAAGCTCGGATGTCAACTTTTGGATAGCGCTGATTTCCTCAGAACTGACGACAAAGGCGCACGCCCTACTCGCTAGTTCCAAGTGCAACATCTGTAGATCTTGCAATTCTAGTACTGCAATCGCAGATTGATATTCTTCAAATTCCGCTTCTGAAACGTTGACGAGGCCGAGAGCAGGATGAGCTTCCTTTCCGCCCGCGGCTCGGCTGCGATTGGAGGCACGGTGCCAACGTTCTACAGCAAAAGTAACTTCCTCTCCAAGGCCGGCGGCTACATCAAGGCTAAACTGGCAACCCTCTTCATCGGCGAAGGCTTCTTCCGCGTCAAATGCACATCCGGTGATCGCAGTTGCAGCGAAGACTGCAACGCAGCTTATGATTACCGAGAACGCAATAGCTCTCGACTGCGCCACCCGGACCTTTCCCCGGGCCTCGACGCGTTCCCGATTGCTGGTCATGGATACTCATTGCCTCCTGCATCGTCGGCCCTAGCTGCCCTCAGAAATAGAACTCTTCTGTTTGGCAACTCAAGACTCCAGCTCGTCGGCGAGGAAGTGCATGCGTCCAAGCGGGTCGCTGTCCGGCTGGCGCTGTGAGCTACATCATGGAGTCGAACACGGAGCGAAAGTTCGCGTCCAGATCCCGCAGGTCATCTCGGTATGCCTCGTTCAGCACGCTGTGAGAGTCGGTTGATGCATCACGGGACGCGAGTTCGAGCACTCGACTGGCCGTGGCGCGCTTATTAGGTGGTTCAACCCCGTTTGCTGCAAACCAGTCGTCCAAGTATCTAGCCCGCCCTGTCGCCGGTAAGGGCCCGCCGCGGGTTAGGTCGCGTGGTTGGGTGTGATGGTGTAGTTCCATTCGCCGTGCCATTGGTGTGGTCGCAGCGGGATTTGTTTCATCTGTTTGTCGCTGATCTTGATGCCGCG
>LXNI01003036.1_pt1 | contig 10392 bp, 5 predicted proteins | sample 809091 | NCBI WGS metagenome assembly LXNI01 (sample SAMN04870527, study PRJNA318959) | sponge metagenome | biome: 01000161; feature: marine sponge reef; material: water | host: Sarcotragus foetidus | place: Greece: Milos, Mediterranean Sea | collected 2013-05-29 | depth 5-7 m | reverse complement strand
GCACACCCAGCCGAAAAGGCGATGACTGGTTGATCGTTCGCGGCCGATCCACTAGGTTGCGAATATCGACTAAGCCATTGACTTTGCTCACCAAACACTATTTCAGGGGTAAAATCGCCTTTTCAGGGGTAAATTGATTTCCGGTGGCGCCCCAATCCGGCGACGGAAACCCCTGAGGCGGACGTTTAAGACCCGTACCACCGGCAATTGAAGGTATTCATCGCGCGGTCGCTCCAGGCATGAAGTGGTCGTCGAGAGGGGGAAGATTTGAAGAAGTCTGTTTATCCGCTGGGCTTTTTTGGCGCACTGGTACTCGGAGCCGGGGCGCTGGTTATCGGATCAATTCCGCCGGCCATGTCCCAAGGTGGTCCGAGTCCCGAGGCGCGGGCCGTCATCCAGAACCTGAGCGACGAGGAACGGCAGAAATTCTTCGCCCTCCCCTTTGAAGAGCGCCGGGCGTTTATTCAGAAGAAGCTGGCGGAACAAAATGCCGGGGGCGGTTCCGCACCCGGCGGCGGCCAGGCTTCCCAGCGGCCTCAGCGCCCCCAGGGAGGCCAGGGCGGCGGCCAAGGCGCCGGGCGGCCCGGCGGCGGCGGTCCGGCGGCGGGACGCCCGGGTGGCGGACGGCCGGGCGGCCCCGGCGGACGGCGGCGGCCGCCGCCGCTGGTCGAACTCGGCGACGTGGCGCGCGAAAACCTCGTTCGAACCGTACCGATTACCGGACGGCTGGTGGCCAAGCAGCGCGGCACCATCGCATCGAGGATCGCCGGGCGAATCTCGACTGTCCTAGTCGATGTCGGCGACCGGGTGAAAAAGGGCCAGGTACTGGCCCAGATCGAAACCGACCGGTTCAAGCTCAATGCGGACCTGAAGAGCGCCGAGGTTAATCAGGCGCGGGCAAAATTGAACTCGGCCAAGGCGACGGTCGAACTCCTGAAGCAGGAGCTCAAGCGCATCGAGGGTCTTCGGCGTTCGGCGGCATTCTCCCAGGCGCGCTACGAAGATAAACGTCAGGAAATCGTCAAGGCCCGGGCGTCGGTGGATGAGAACGCCGCCGCGCTGCGCCGCGCCCGGGCGTCCCGGGACATGGCGCGCCTCGACATCAAGGATGCGCAAATCCGCGCGCCGTTTGACGGTGTGGTCATCAACCGCAAAGTCTCGGCGGGCGCATTCGTGGGCGCCGGCGCGGCCATCGCGACCCTATTGGATGACAGCACCATGGAGGTCGAGGCCGACATCCCTTCGGACCGGTTGAGCGGCATTGCCGAGGGCGCGGAACTGAACGTCGCACTGGGCGGCGGCAAATCCATCAAGGCATCGGTCCGCGCCATTGTCCCCGACGAGGACTCCTTGGCACGGACCCGCGCCGTACGGCTGACACCCCGATTCGGCGCCAATTCCAACGCTGTACCCAACCAAAGCGTGGTCATTCAGGTCCCGCGGGGACAACGCCGCGAGGTGGTGACTGTTGCCAAGGACGCTATCGTTTCACGCCAGACCGGACCGATCGTCTTCGTGTTCCAACAGGGCCGGGTACGGCCGGCACAGGTCCGAATCGGCGAAGCGTTCGGCAGCAAATTTGAAATTCGTTCCGGCCTCCGGCCGGGGATGAAGGTCGTGGTCCGCGGCAACGAGATGCTGCGGCCCGGCCAGAACGTGCGGGTGGCGCGCTCGGGTCCCGGCGGCGGTGGCGGCCCCGGCGGCGGCAACCCGCAGGCAGGGGCGATCATCCAGTCCCTGAGCGATGAGGAGCGCCAGAAGTTTTTCGCCATGAGCGGACCGGAAAAAGGCGCCTTCATCCGGGCCAAATTGGCGGAACGAAATTCCGGCGGCGGCGGGCCGCAACGCGCCGGTCAGGGCGGCGGTCAGGGCGGCGGGCAAGCGGCGCGCGGACCCGGTGGCGGTCAGGGTGGCGGCGGTCCGAATCCCGAAGCGCGAGCCGTCATCCAGGGTTTGAGCGACGAAGAACGCCGGAAATTCTTTGCCATGCCGCGCGCGGAGCGGCAGGCCTTTATTCAACGGAAACTGAGCCGGCAATGACATCGGCTCATAAGCATTTTGCGTTGGGGAATACGCGATGCCATTAATCGAACTAGCCATTAAGCGTCCGACGGCGGTAATTTCCATTGTTTTAATGGTTGTGCTTGCGGGAATTGTCTCGCTCACCGCCATTCCGATCCAGCTCACACCGGACACCCGCAAACCGGTCCTGACGATCTTCACGTCCTGGCCGGGGGCGTCGACCCTCGACGTGGAAAAAGAGCTGACCAACCGTCAGGAAGACGCGCTCAAGGGCATCGAAGGGCTCGAATCGATCGAGAGCGCGTCCCGGGACAGCGGCAACCGAATCGTCCTGACCTTCGGGATCGGCACCAACATGGACCGGGGGCTGATGCTGGTCAGCAACCGTCTCAACAATGTCAGGGGTGTCCCTGATGATGCCCGGACGCCGCGCATCCGCACGCGCGACGCCGAAGACAACCCGATCGCCTGGTTCTCGGTCACGGCTAGACCTGACAGCACGCGCCGGGTTTACGAATTCGGCCGGCTGATGGAAGACGTGGTCCAGGATCGGCTGGAAAGGATCAACGGTGTCGGGATCGTCAACGTCTGGGGCGGCCGCCGCAACGAGCTTAGGCTGATTGTCGATCCTCAGCGGATGGCCCGGTTCGGTCTGACGATCACCGAGGCTGCCAACGCGCTCCGCGGCGCCAATGCGTCCATTTCCGCGGGCGACGTCGAGGAAGGCAAGCGCCGCTATGTGGTACGCACGGACAACGAACTCAACTCGATGGAGCGGGTCAACGATCTGGTCCTGCGCTCCCGGCTCGACCCGGATACCGGCCGCATTTCCCGGGTGACCGTCGGCGACGTCGCCAAGATCGAATTCGACCTTGTAGAAACCGAAACCCAGATTCGGTCCAACGGCCAGGAATCCCTCGTCGTCAACATCATCCGCGATACCGGCGTCAACGTGATCGAGGTGATGGACAGCATCAAGGCGGTGGTCGCCCAACTCAACGAAGGGCCGCTGCGGGATGCGGGCCTGGTGATGACCCAGGTTCACGACGACACGGTGTACATCAATTCGGCGATCGGCCTGGTCCAGCAGAATATGATCGTCGGCGGTCTTCTGGCGGCGATGATTTTGCTGATCTTCCTGCGCTCGATTCGGGCGACGCTGATCATTTCCGCCGCCATCCCGGTGTCGGTCATCGGCTCATTCGTCGCCATGGCCATGCTCGGCCGGTCGATTAACGTCATCTCCCTCGCCGGTTTTGCGTTCGCCGTCGGCATGGTCGTCGACGCCGCGATCGTGGTGCTGGAAAATATCTACCGGCTGCGTCAGCAAGGCCATCCGGCGGCCGTCGCGGCGGCCCGGGGCGCAAAACAGGTATGGGGCGCGATCTTCGTCTCCGCCATGACCACGGTAATGGTGTTCATTCCGATCCTGGTGATGAAGCTGGAGGTCGGACAGCTGTTCCGTGACATCGCGGTGGCGATCTCGGTTGCGGTGGTCCTGTCCCTCATCGTCTCGATTACGGTGATTCCATCATTGGCCAACGGGATTCTGAAGCGCGGCGTCCGCACCGGCGAGACCATGTTGAAGCTGCCGGGCATCGATCATTTCGCCCATGGGTTCAGAATCTTCGTCCTCGGCTACACCCGTTTCATCGTCGCCAGCCGGATCCGCTCCATCGCCGTGGTGGCGCTGATCTGCGGCATTGCCGGCGTCTCGACCTGGGCGTTCCTGCCGAAGCTCGAATATCTGCCCGAGGGTAACCGCAATCTGCTGTTCGCCCGGGTGATCCCGCCCCCCGGCTACAATCTGGGCGCCATCGTTTCCATGGCCGAAAAGGCCGAAGCCCAGATCAGGCCGCTGCTCGGCACGCCGGAAAGCCAGGCCGCGGCGAAAGACGGCCCGCCGCAGGTGTCGCGGTTCTGGTTCGTCATCCGGCGCGGCTTTACCTTGGCGACGGCGGCGGCGGTCGACCCGACCCGGGTCGGCGAACTGATCCCGATCATGCGCCGGGCCATCAACAGCGAACCGGGCGCCCGAGGCTTCGTCCGCCAGACCTCGCTGTTCGGCCGGGGTTTCGGCGGCGGCCGGAACATCGATCTCGACATCAGCGGCGCCGACCTGGACGACATCGTCAATGTGGCGGCCCAGGCGCAGTTCCGGATCTTCCAGGAATTCCCCCGCAGCGAAGGCCACCAATCCCGCGCCCTGCCCAGCTTGAGCGTTCTGACGCCCGAGGTCCGGGTCCTGCCCGACCCCCAGCGTCTCGCCGACAACGGCCTGACGGCGCATGATCTCGGCCAGGCCATCGACGCCTTCAATGACGGCATCAAGGTCGCCGAGGTAACCATCAACGGCAAGCTGACCGACTTCATGGTTCGAGGCCCATACCGGCAGATCGACCGGACCCAGGGTATCGACAACATTCCGGTGGTCACGCCCAAAGGCCGGGTGCTGCCGGCAAGCTCGCTGTCGCGTGTCGAGGTGTCCGCAAGTCCGGATCAGATTCGCCACCTCGACCGGGAACGCAACATCACCATTCGCATCGGGCCGTCGAAGGACATGGCTCTCGAAGTCGCGATGGAAACGGTACGCCAGAAAATCATCGAACCGATGAAGGCCGAGGGTCTGCCCGTCGGCATCAGCCTGAAGATGTCAGGTACCGCCGACGCCCTCACCCGGACTTTCAACAATATGGTGGTCAATTTGTTGCTGGCGCTGCTGATCGTCTATCTGGTCATGGCAATCCTGTTCGAGAGCTTCATCTATCCGTTCATCATCATGTTCTCGGTACCGCTCGCCACGGCGGGCGGGGTTGGCGGGCTGGCCCTGCTCAACACCTACGAATCCCAGCCCCTGGATATGTTGACGTTATTGGGCTTCGTCATCCTCGTTGGCATCGTGGTCAACAACGCCATCCTGCTGGTCCACCAGACCCTGGTGCATATGCGGGAGGAAGGGATGTCTCCCATGGAGTCAATCATGGAATCCACCGACAACCGCTTGCGGCCCATCTTCATGTCGACGCTGACCAGCGTGTTCGGCATGTTGCCGCTTGTCCTGTTCCCGGGCGCCGGTTCGGAGTTGTACCGGGGGCTCGGATCGGTCGTGGTCGGCGGCTTGGCGCTGTCGGCGGTGCTGACCCTGCTCATTATTCCGCCGCTGTTGAGCCTGTTCGCAGGCGTTCTCGAGCGAGGCCAAGCGAAGGCCGCCGCATCGGCTCCGGCAGCACCCGCGGAATAAGCCACGCCATATGCGTGGGAGGTTTGCGGAGGCTCGCCGCGGGGATAGACTTGCCCGATGCGCCTCCATCCAATACCGATAAGAGTATGGGCCGCTCATCAACAACCGGATCATCCGGATCAAGGAACGCCCGCCACCGGAAGAAGAAACCCGGTTTCGGGGCGCCCGCGTCATCAAGGGTAAATTCCGGCCTGTTGCCTTCAGTGACAATAATGCCCAACGCCTGATTTCCGCCGCGCAAACCTGTCGCTGGCCGGTCGCTGGCCGGTCGGCGGCGAGCCAGTTGCGCCCCGCCCTCTTGGGCGCGATGATGTCCCATCACCGGACTGGGCGGCGGCATGCGACTGGGTATCGACCTCGGCGGCACCAAGATTGAAGGCGCGATCCTGGACCGGGCCGGCTTTATCGTCGCCCGCCGGAGGATCGACGCGCCACAGGGCGATTACCAAGCCACACTCGATGCAATCGCCGGGTTGGTCGCGGAGATGGAAGCCGGGGCGGGCGCGACCTGCTCCGTCGGGGTCGGCATCCCCGGGACGATCTCCACCGCCACCGGCCTGGTCAAGAACGCCAATTCCACTTGGCTGATCGGCCATCCCCTGGACCGGGATCTGGCCGGAAGACTGAACCGGCCGGTAAGACTGGCCAACGACGCCAACTGTTTTGCCCTCTCGGAGGCCGTGGACGGCGCGGGCCGGGGGGCCGGCACCGTCTTCGGCGTCATCCTCGGTACCGGTGTCGGCGGCGGACTGGCGGTCAACAAAACGCTGATCAACGGGGCCAACGGCATCGCCGGCGAGTGGGGCCACAATCCCCTGCCCTGGCCGACGCCCGGGGAACTGCCGGGCGCCGAGTGCTATTGCGGCCTCGCAGGCTGTATCGAGACATTCCTGTGCGCCGCGGGTCTGCTTCGCGCCTATACCGGCGGAAAATGCCGGACCACCCCGGAAATCGCCGAAGCCGCCGCTGCCGGGGACAGGGCGGCATCGGCGGCGGTGGAAACCTATGCCGACCGCTTGGCCCGGGGGCTGGCGAGTGCGATCAACCTCTTCGACCCGGAGGTCATCGTCCTCGGCGGGGGACTTTCCAATATCGGCCGGCTCTATCGGGCGGTGCCGATGATGTGGGGTGAATGGGTATTTTCGGACACCGTCGAGACGGCGCTGTTGCGCAATATGCACGGCGATTCGAGCGGCGTGCGGGGCGCGGCATGGCTGTGGCCGGCGGAGACCCCCGATGGCTGAGCAGGCGCCCCGCCTGTGCCGCGATTGCGCCGCCCTGTTCGAGCCGGCGGCGGCGGACCGCTGCCCCGAGTGCGGCTCACCCCGGCTGTTCGGCCACCCGGAGCTGGCCGACCTGGCCATCGCGCACATCGACTGTGACGCATTTTACGCGGCCGTGGAGAAACGCGACAATCCGGAACTGGCCAACAAGCCGGTGATCGTCGGCGGCGGCCGGCGCGGCGTTGTCTCGGCCTGCTGCTACATCGCCCGCACCCGGGGCATCCATTCGGCGATGCCCATGTTCAAGGCCCTGAAGGCGTGCCCCGACGCCGTGGTCATACGTCCCGACATGGAGAAGTACCAGCGCCTCGGCCGGGAAATCCGGGGCATGATGAAGGACACGACGCCGCTGGTGGAGGCGCTTTCCGTGGACGAGGCGTTTCTCGACCTGAGCGGCACCCAGGCCCTGCATCGGGCAGCGCCCGCCCAGACACTGGTCCGGTTGGTCAAACGGATCGAGCAGGAGGCCGGCGTTACCGCGTCGGTCGGTCTCAGCTACAACAAGTTTCTCGCCAAGACCGCATCCGACCTCGACAAGCCGCGCGGCTTCGCCGCCATCGGCCGCGCCGAGGCGCTGGACTTCCTCTCGCCCCGCCCGGTCTCATCCATCTGGGGTGTGGGCAAATCCCTGTGCCGCCGTCTGGAGCGGGACGGGCTCAAGACAATCGGCCAGCTCCGGCGGATCGACGAAAAAGAGCTGATCGCGCGCTACGGCAAGATCGGGGCGCGTCTGGCCCGGCTGTCCAACGGCCGGGACGCCCGCGCGGTCGATCCCAGCCCGGGCGCCAAAAGCATCTCGGCTGAAACCACGCTGGCCGAGAATACCAGGCGCGCCGACGAACTGGCCCGCCGTCTGTGGTCGCTGTCGGAGAAGGTTGCCAAACGCTTGAAGCGGCAGGAATTGGCGGCGGCCGGCGTGACGCTGAAGCTCAAGACGTCCTCGTTTCGGATCGTCACCCGGTCCAAGACGCTCCCTGCCCCGACCCAGCTCGCGGAAACGCTGTATCAGGCGGCGCTGCCGCTGCTCGAGGATCAATGCGACGGGCGCTCCTTCCGGCTGATCGGCGTCGGGACCAGCCGTCTGACCGACCCGCCATCCTCGCTCCAGACCGACCTGCTGGACGACGGCCGGGATGCATCGGCCGCCGGGGTGGAGCGGGCAATGGACGCGGTGCGCGAAAAATTCGGCGATCCCGCCATCCGCAAGGGACGTTCGCTGCTGGGCAGGGAAAAGTCCGGGCCCGACGGCCGGACTAGCAAATAGGCGCGTCGAGCTTCTCCAGCCGCTCAATCCTGGCTTCGATCTGATAGTCGCCGAAATCCTGGAGGACCGACTGCACGACCCCGTCATCTCCATAATTGACCCCGAGCTCGAACTCGGGGGTTTGAGTCGCGCTGTTGAAGGGAAAGTAAGCCATCCGCGCACGCCAGGCATTGGGCGCGCCGCCGCGCGGCCGCACTTGCGCGCCGACCACGTAAGGGTTTTCAAGGGTCGCGCCGTCGAACAGCACGCGGCTGAGGTGTTTCCCGCCGTCACTGCCGGTCTTGATCAGGCTCCGAAGGTGGGCGGTCGGAAACACGGTATCCTTGGGCAGCTTGACGGTGAACGATTTCGGCCGGGTATATTCGGCAATGCCGCCCTCCTCGCCGGTGACCGCAACCCCCCTGATTTCCTCGCTGACCTCACCGCCGGTCTTTTCGGTTACACGGAACCGGAAACCGGAACCGTCCTTGGCCTCCCATGAGGAAACAAGCCGGACGCTCTCCATCTCCGGGCCGCGTCCCGACCGGAGACGCAGGTAGACCCGGGTGTTGACCTGCCAACCGTCGCAGGTGTCACGAAACTCATAGACCATGGCGCCGCGGACACCGGAAATACCGCCCTGGCCACTGGACCGCACCATCTTCATGGCGTACGTCGCCCGGTGATCGACAAGGCCGCCGGCGTGCGCTTCCCCGCCCCCGAGAAGGCCGATGGCCAGGATCACCAGCGCCGCGCCGGTCGGTAGCCGCAGATACCTGTTTCCGCTCACTCTCGGGCTCCTCGTTTTCCTCCCGCAACCTACCTAATTTGAGGGTCAATCCGAAGCGGCAAATGGCTGCCGCGGCCTCACTTTTCGGCGATGCAACGGGTTGCATCGAGGCGGGTGAACATTGCCCGGCGGGAGCGGTCCGGCGCGCGAAACTTTTCTGTCAACAAAATCTCTCAACTTGTTGATTTTATTGAAATAGAATCGTGTCACACCCCTTGCCTGAAGAGGAAGGCAAGGCGCCGCCCCCGGACCGCGGGGTGTTGAGGCGGGCACGGAATCCGGCACGGAAAAGGCCGGTGTGTCCAAACGGTTACTCGGCCGCGTCCCGTTTCTTCTCTTTTGGAAGGTCGGGTTTGATGTGCAGTTCCTTATACCGCGCGGCATCGATCCCCGACGGCGCGCCGAGCATCAGGTCTTCGGCCTGCTGATTCATCGGGAACAGGGTCACCTCGCGGATATTCGGCTCATCGGCCAAAAGCATGACGATCCGGTCGATTCCGGGGGCCGAGCCGCCATGCGGGGGCGCCCCGTAACGGAAGGCATTGAGCATGCCGCCGAACTCGGTTTCAACCTCGTCCGCCGTGTAACCGACAAGTTCGAAAGCCTTGATCATGATATCGGCCCGGTGGTTCCGGATCGCCCCGCTGGACAGCTCAACTCCATTGCACACGATGTCGTACTGATAGGCCAGAATGTCCAACGGATCCTCGGACTCCAGCGCCTTCAGCCCGCCCTGGGGCATGGAGAACGGGTTGTGGCTGAAGTCGAGCCGGCCGGTCTTCTCGTCGATCTCGTACATCGGATAGTCGACGATCCAGCAGAACTTGAACACGCCGTCCTCGCGGAGTTCCAATTCGTCTCCGATCCTGACCCGCGCGGCCGCCGCGAAGGGCGCAAATTCCCGCGGCGCCCCGGCGACAAAAAATACGGCATCCCCATCTTCCAGGCCCGCGGCGGCGCGTACCCGTTCGGTCCGTTCGGGACCGATGTTCCTGGCCAGCGGGCCCGCGCCCTCGCCGTCGCGGAAGAAAATGTAGCCGAGGCCCGGCTGGCCCTCCGCCTGGGCCCACGCGTTCATCCGGTCGCAAAACGCCCGGCTGCCGCCGCCCTTGGCCGGTATGGCCCATACCCGGACCTTGTCGTTCCCGGCCAGCATATCGGCGAAAATCTTGAAGCCGGACCCGGCGAAGGCGTCCGACGCATCGAACATCTCGATGGGGTTGCGAAGGTCGGGCTTGTCGGTGCCGTATTTGCCCATGGATTCCGCGAACGGTATCCGCGGAAACGGCGCCGGGGTGACGCCGCGGCCCCGGGCGAACTCCTCGAAAACCCCGGCGAGAACGGGCTCCAGCGCCTCGAACACGTCGTCCTGGGTGCAGAACGACATTTCGAGATCCAGTTGGTAGAACTCGCCCGGAGACCGGTCGGCGCGGGCATCCTCGTCCCGGAAGCAGGGTGCGATCTGGAAGTACTTGTCGAACCCGGCGACCATGATCAGCTGCTTGAACATCTGAGGCGCCTGCGGGAGCGCGTAAAACTTGCCCGGATGGACCCGGCTCGGCACCAGATAGTCCCTGGCGCCTTCGGGCGATGAAGCCGTCAGGATGGGCGTCTGCATCTCCAGGAAGCCGGCATCGGTCATCCGCCAGCGGATCGACGAAATCACCCGGCTGCGGAGCACGATGTTTTTCCGCACCTCTTCCCGGCGGAGATCGATAAATCGGTATTTAAGCCTGAGTTCTTCCGGAAATTCCTCCTCGCCGGCCACCTGGAGGGGCAGCACGTCTGCCGGGGATTCGACCGTAAATTCCTG
>LXNI01003035.1_pt1 | contig 10392 bp, 9 predicted proteins | sample 809091 | NCBI WGS metagenome assembly LXNI01 (sample SAMN04870527, study PRJNA318959) | sponge metagenome | biome: 01000161; feature: marine sponge reef; material: water | host: Sarcotragus foetidus | place: Greece: Milos, Mediterranean Sea | collected 2013-05-29 | depth 5-7 m | reverse complement strand
ACTATGCCGATCTGGAAAAACGGGATGCCGAACTTGCCGCCCACGCGGATTTTCGCAAACACCTCTATGCGTATGACGTCGTTCCCGAGGCGGAAGCGGTCCTGGCCGCCCTTTAGCGGCCGGGTTCGATGTTCCCGTTGCCGGGCTCCTTTATGACAGGCGGTGTCCGCCTCATCTGATACCGGAGCCTGCCATATAACCCCCATAAACCGCCGGCGCTTCCGTCGTACCTCTATCGCGGCCTTTGGTCGTTCCTTGGCCGTCAGTGGCCGGTGATCGTCGCCCACAGGGCGCCGGGATCGTCCGGCGGCCGGTTGCCCCGCCAGGCCACATGCTGGTCGGGCCTGATGATCGCTAGGTCCCGTTCATAGAGATCGCGCGCGGCATCCTCGGCGACATCGAGGACCTTTACCGGAACCCCGGCGCTTTCCGCCGCGGCAACCAGCCCATCCGTATCGGGCGCCGCCGGCCCGAGCCGCAATATAGTGAACCACGGCCCCAATTGGTCGAACAGCGAAACCCGCTCCCCGATCCAGTAGTGGGGCGCCCGGCCGCCGGGACACGCGGTCGGCCGGTAGACCGCGGCCTCATCCGGCGGCGGCGCGGTGCCGTCGCCGACAACGATGGGTGAGCCGTCGTAGCGCGCGCCAAGCTGAATTCCCAGGCTCGCGAATTCCTCCTTGAAGATGGCCAGCCTGTCCTTGAACGCGGCCCGCGAACGGCTGCCCGCCTCGTCCTCGTCCTCCAGGTTGGTGGGGTAATCGAGGCCGCCGACCTGCGAGGTGAGGCGGCCCGATTCGTTGGTGTTGCGGATACCGATCGGCCGGCGTTCCGTCTCATAGGTGTCGACCAGCCTTGGCCCGCCCCAGCCGTGCGTTACGGCGGCAAGCTTCCAACCCAGGTTCACCGCATCATCAATTCCGGTATTGAAGCCGAAGCCGCCGGCGGGGGTGAAGAGGTGTACGGCGTCACCGGCGAGCATCACCCGTCCCCGCTGGTAGCCGTCGGCCGTCATGGCCAGCCCGGCCAGCCACGCGACGCTGGATTTGAGCTCGATCTCGATATCGGCCCCGACAGCGTCCCGGAATATCCGAACGGCATCCATGGTTTCGATGCTCTCCCCTTCGGGCATCTCCGCCAGCATCATGAATTCGCCATTGCCGTCGAGGGTGATGCAGTCGGTCCGTATGTCATTGTTGATGGTGTAGTACTTCCAGCCGATGGGCATTGCGAGGGCGTCGTACACACCGGGCGCGTAGAAGTACGCCGAGATCATATCGCCGTCATAGAAATCACTGCCCGAGCTGGCGCGGCCCGAAAAGTGAATATCCAGCTGGCGGCGGACCATGCTTCGGCTGCCGTCGCAGCCCACCAGGTAGTCACAGGTGACGGGCAATACCGTGCCGCTCGCCAGTTCCTCGATCTCCGCCTCGACCCGGTCGCCCCGGTCCTCGAACCGGTTCAGCTTCCAGCCGAAGCGGATATCCGATTCCGCGTACTTTTCGGCATGCGCCTTCAGTACCGGCTCGAAATAAAACTGGTTCGACCGGTGCATGGGCTCGGGCGTCAGGAGGGTGGCGCCCCATGGTCCCGGATTTTCGATTTTACTGTTGCCCGCGGGCATATGGATGCGGGCGAGTTCGTGGCCGGTAAACCGCGTCACATAGACGACGTCCGTGGGGTGCTCGGGATACAATCCCGTCCGCCGGACTTCATCGGCGAAGCCGTAGCGCCGGAGGTGTTCCATGGTCCGGCAGTTGAGGGAATTCCCTTTCGGGTGTTTCGATGGTGTTTCCGCATCGTTGACCAGCAGATTCCGCACGCCCCGCGATGCAAGCTCCATCGACAAAGCCAGCCCCACGGGTCCGCCGCCGGCAATCAGGACCGGGACGTGCATTCTAGCTCTCCGCCGCGGCGACGCACTCTACCTCGATGAGGAATTCTTCATAGGCGAGGCCGGCGACAATCAGCAGCGTGTGGGCGGGCCTGTGGCCGCCGAGGATATCGCTGCGGATCCGCCGCATGTCCGCCAGGTATTCACGGCCGGTCAGAAACGTCGTCACCTTCACAAGGTTTTGGAGCCCCATTCCGGCCCCCTTTAGTATTTCTTCGATATTGGCGTAGGTCCGGCGCATTTGGGCTTCAAAATCCGAAGCGATACTGCCGTCTTTTTCCGATCCCACCTGACCCGACATGTAGAGCAGCCGGGTACCCGCTTCCAGTTCGGCGCCGTGGCTGTACGCGTTATGGGGCGGAACGATCGCTTCCGGATTGAAAAACCGGGTCATGCCCCTTGTCCTTCCTCGATGAGCACGGCGCCGCGGCTATTCCAGCGGTTTTCCGTTGAGGTGCTCTGCACGCGTGACCCGAACCAGGATCGCCGCACCTATTTTGTCGGGATCACGGTCTTTCTCGGCCTGGACAACCCTGTCCCAGACTTCTTCGCGAATTGGGCCGTCCTCGTGAACTTCCGCGGTGCCCCAAAACCGCGCCGCGCCGCCGCCCGGCAGAAGGCCGGTCTCGCGCAGTTCCGGATTGCGGAAAAAAACCGTCACATTGGGGTTGGCCCGGAGGTTGTCCCAAGCGCCGCGCATGGCGCGCTCCCAAAAAGCCAAGGTTTCGCCGTCATAGACCATGACGCTGCCCTTGGGGCCGATGGATGGCATGCCGTCGCTTGAAACCGTGGCGACCAGGCAGACATTCTTGGGGAACGCACCATCGATGTGTTCGTTAATCCATTCGGGAATCTTGACCAATTTACCATCCCTTCTTCGGTGAACGGTGTAGCAAAAAGGGCCGGCCAGGGTTGGCCGGCCCCTTTCGGTCCGGTCGGTTACTTCGAATATTTCGCGATTATATCCTTGTAGTACTTCCGGAGATTGTCGGGCGTGTTCGAAGGACCCGCGAGAACTTTCTTCGCAGTCGCCCGGTCGACGTATTCGGGCACGAAAATAACCTGGTTTTTCATGTCTTTTGCGAACTGTTCGCTGGCCATCGCCTTCTTCAATCCGACTTCGAGCGCCTTTGCGGCCTCTTCGTTCATGCCGGGAGGGCCCATGACCATATGCTGCATGGATTGGGTCAGGACGACCGATTGCTTAAAGGCGTCCCAGGCGAGACCGGAGGGCTCGGACCCGTGCATCTTCTTGTAAACGTCGACGATGTTCGGGGCAAACTTGGCGAGTACGGGATTGGTCGAAACATTTCCCGCCTGATCGATCAACGGCACATGATACATGCCCTTTTGAGCGCCTTTCATGACCTTGCTCACGATCGGCAGATAGATGTGGATGGCATCGACCGCAGCCGTCAATTCCCCGGATGCGACGGCCTGGCGAACCTTGCCGTTGCTTCGATAACCGCCGATGTAGGTGAACTTGGCCTTCAGGGCTTCGAGCCCGAGGACGGCCATCAGCGACCGGCCGTTCTGTATGCCGATGGAGCCCATTTTGAACGGGGCGGTCTTGCCGGTGGCGGCGGGTTTGCCGCCGGAGAGCATTGTATCCTTCCGGCCCCATACCAGGACGCCGGCCAGTTTGAGTCCGCCGACGGGCTCAAATTTCTCATATTTGAAGCGAAGTCCGGGCGCTCCCACCACCTGGGCGAGACCGTTCCAGAAGCCGTAATAGACGGTATAGCCGTCCTTTCTCGCTTTTTCGTATAGAAAATTCTGAGCCTTGGAGCCCGCGCCGCCGGGCAGGTTCTTGACGATAACGTCCGGATTTCCCTCGATACTCGCGGCCAAATTTTTGCTGACGATCCGGGCCATGATGGTTGCGCCCGAAGCGGGGCCCGCACCGACGAGAACGGTGATCGTTTTGCCTTTGTAATATTGCGCTTCGGCCGGAGCGACACCGAACGCGCCCGCCGCAAGGGCTGCGGCGCCTAGAAAAACCGTAAACTGTCTACCGAGTCTCGACATGATAATTCTCCCTGTTATGAGCAGCGGGCCACGGCGACGCCCCACCGACGATTTATTTTGCGCTTATTTTTGCGCGTCGAGCGCCAATTATTTCCGCGACTGCGACCAAGTTTCGATTTCGACATCATGACAGCGGGACGTCAGTACGGCAATATTGGCGGACCAATGCACGAAGACTGTCCGGAGAGCGGCACCATGACCACCAGGCCCAAGAACCTCCTCCTCATCATGACCGACGAACACAATCCAAAGGTCGCCGGCTATGAAGGCCATCCCCAGGTCAGGACCCCCAACATGGACCGGCTCGCGGCGGCGGGCACCCGGTTCTCCGCAGCCTATTCGAATTCTCCGCTATGCGTGCCGGCGCGGGCGGTGTTCGCAACCGGGCAATATGTCCACGACAACGGCTGCTGGGACAATGCGATCGCCTACGGCGGCGCGACGCCGAGTTGGGGGCACCGGCTGCAGAAAGAGGGGAATCCCGTCGCCTCGATCGGCAAACTTCATTACCTCAAGGAGACCGACCCCACCGGCTTTGACGAACAAATTTTGCCAATGCATATCGCGCATGGGGTCGGCGATTTGCAGGGGCTCATCCGCGATCCCATGCCGGTGCGTTATCAAAGCCGGGAACTGGCGGAGCAGATTGGCCCCGGCGAGACCGGCTACATCAAATACGACCGGATGATTGCGGATGCCGCCTGCGACTGGATTAAGGATAAAGCGGTAACACCACCGGAGAAGCCCTGGGTTCTGTTCGTTTCCTTCATCTCTCCCCACTACCCGCTGATCGTGCCGCAGGAATACTATGACCTCTACCCGACGGCCGAGGTGCCGATGCCCAAGGCGCTCGCCGACACCGCGTTGCTGGATCACCCTTGGTGGAATTCCTTCCGCAGCGCCTACATCTTCGATCAATATTTTGCCGACGATGAACAACGCCGGATTGCCATCGCGTCCTATTTCGGACTTTGCACCTTCGTTGACGAACAGATCGGGAAAGTTTTGGACGGATTGGAGTCGAGCGGCCTCGGCGCCGACACCAATATCGTCTATACCAGCGACCATGGCGATAACCTGGGCGCCCGCGGCCTGTGGGGCAAGTCGACCATGTACGAAGAATCGGCGCGAATCCCGATGATCGTGGTAGGCGACGAAATTGCCGCCGGTGGCGTCTCGACGACACCGGTGTCCCAGGTCGACATCTACCAGACGGTTTTGGATTCGGCGGGGCTGGACGCGGAGGGCGACGAGGCAGGGTTGCCCGGCGGCTCACTGCTGGAGATCGCCGGAGCCGATGACGACCCCGATCGAACGGTTTTCAGCGAATACCATGCCGCGGGTTCGGTGACGGGATCATTTATGCTGCGCCGGGGGGACTACAAATACGTCCATTATTTGGGCTATGCGCCGGAGCTCTACAATCTGGCCGACGACCCCGAGGAGCTGACGAATTTGGGCGACAGCGGCGATCACAAGGACGTCCTTCGCGGCTTTGAGGACCGGCTTCGCAACATGGTCGACATGGACGAAATCGACAACCGGGCCAAGGCGGACCAGGCGGCGTGGATCGAAGACCAGGGCGGACGGGAGAAGATCATGGCCGCGCCGGGCATCAATGCAACGCCGTCGCCGGTAGGCCGGTAAACAGGGAGTTGAGAGAATTATGCCTGACAATCGTTTCGACGTATCCGACAAGGTCGTCATCATTACCGGCGCCGGCCAGGGGATTGGCAGAGACTACGCTCTCGCCTTTGCCGAAGCCGGCGCGAAGCCGGTCCTGGCGGAAATCAACGGGGAAAACCTAAAGGACGTCGCCGCGGAAATCGAGGCGGCGGGAGGAGAATGCCTTTCCCTAGAGACCGATGTGGGCGATCCGGACTCGACGAGCGCCATGGTGGCAAAGACCATTGAGACATACGGGAAAATTGACGTTCTCATCAACAACGCCGCCATCTTTGCAACCATTGAAAAAAAGCCGTTTTATGAAATTCCCTACGACGAATGGAACCAAGTGCTGCACGTCAACATTACCGGGTCCTACAACTGCGCCTGCGCCGTCGCACCGGTGATGAAGGCTGCCGGGCAGGGCCGGATCATCAATATTTCTTCGGGGACCGTGCCCCAGGGAGCGCCGGGATTTATGCATTATGTGACGTCGAAGGCCGCGGTGGTCGGGATGACCCGGGTGATGGCGCGGGAACTGGGCGACGACAACATCAACGTCAATGCGGTGATGCCGGGTTACACCGAAACCGGAATTGAACACGCCAGCATGGATGATGCGGGTAAGGAGCATGTCAACGATATCCGGCTCCTGAAACGGGTCGAAACACCGGACGATCTGATTGGCCTGGTGATGTTCCTGTCCTCGCCGGCAAGCTCATTCATCACCGGACAGTCGATCGCATGTTGCGGCGGCGAGGTGATGCTCTAGGGTCCGGACTCAATCAGGGGAGTCTCCTTTTTGCGCCCTCTCACCCTGTCCCTCTCCCCGGGAAGGGGCGAGGGAACCCGATGCGGCAACGGCGACTGCTCCCTCTCCCTCTCCGAGGGAGAGGGCCGGGGTGAGGGTGATATGGAAATTCCCCCTCACCCAGCTACGGCTATGGCTCGCGGGCTCGCCAACCCTCCGCATCCCTCTCCCCCTGAAGAAGGGGGAGAGGGTGCAAAAAGAAAGACCGGTCCCTCTCCCCTGACGGGGGCGAGGGACCTTGCGCCGCGCCGTCCTCATCGCCGCAACACTCCCATGGCGGCTTAATCGGGTCCGGACCCTAGGGCAGTTGAATTATTCGGCCGATAGAATTTTCTCTATGGTCTCCCGGGCTTCCTCGCCCGCGGCGCGCATGCCCGCCGCACGTTCGGGATTCGGGAAAGCTCCAAACACGGCGTCGAAGGAGTCCCTCTCCCGGATGCGGTCCCACCAGGCGGCAACGCGGGGGCGGCCGTTCCACATCCATGACAGGGCCAATTCATTGAGGCGCGAAACGAAGGGTGTTACGGCGGCGTCCGCCAGCCCGTAATCCGAGCCTGTCACATAGCCGGTGTCCGACAATGTGGTTTCCAGGCCGCCCAGCATCTTGTCGAGCGTGCGGATTCCGGTCCGGACGGTAGGGGCCTCGACGCCTTCCTCGACCCAGGATCGCCGGACGCGGCGGCGTTCCGGACTGGGGATCGCGTTGTAATAGGCCTCCAGTTCCTCAGGCGGCTTTTTCAAGATATTCTTGCGGTTAAAGGTTCCGTAGGTCGTGGCGCCGACCGACGGCAGGTGCTCATCCACCTTTTTCAGCCAGGCGGCGGTCCGGGCCCGTCCCAGCGCGTCCTCCGGGCGAAGGGGGGGACCGTCGAACGCTTCGTCCGTGTAAACCATGATGATGGAGGATTCGATCAGAACCTCTCCGTCGTGCACCATCGTCGGCACCACCGCATTGGGATTTAGCTTCAGATATTCCGGTGTCGTCAATTCGCCGGCATCTCGGTCCAAGACCCGGTGGGTTGCCTCCACTCCCTTCTCGGCGAGCGTGAGACGCGCCTTATATCCGCAGGTGGCGGTCGGGAAATAGTATAGTTCCAACATTTGGGAAGTCCCCCTCCGGCAATTCTAGAAACCTATCCGCATAGTCTAAATGAACAGCCAGGCCGGCAGCCACCCGGGCAAGACGTCCGGCAGCCAGTTCGTGAGCCACGCCGAATGCCAAAACAGGTTCATTATCCGGTCATAGAAACCAACCAGGACGACCCAGCCTCCCGCCGCATAGCTCAGCGCAATGCGCCAATCGTATTTCCCCCATCGTATCAGGTAGACGGCCATGAACAACGGCAGAGCCAGCTTCTGGCCAATGACGAGCATGATCAGCAGCATGGCGATCAGGTAACCGAAGAAAATCGCCGCACGGTCGAACACGACCTCTTCGGAGGTGTGTGACCAGGCCCGGCTAAACGATCCGTATTGGCGTATCTCCTGACGGTAGCTTCGGCCATCCTGAACAATCACGAATAGCACCATAAGCGCCCCCGGCAAGGCCGCCGTAATCGGGAACTGTTTGACCGAATTCGGCCAACCATGGCTTTCAATTAATGACCAAATGAACAGGGCGAACAGAAGAATCGCGAAGGGCAGCGAGATCATCGGATTGCGCTCCGCTCCCTCACCGGTCACGGGAGAGTCCGCGCCCTCCCTCTTGCTGCCGGCTATGCCCCGGGCGGCAAGAAATATCGTTATCGCGATGAGAGCCAAAATGATCAGCACGATGGGACGCGTCCACAGCCAATCGATGCCGCCGTAAGCGCGAATGCTGAGTTGAAAGGCATTCTCCATGATGGCACCAAGAATAAGCGCCAGGATCAGGGGCGGCCGCGGCCAGCCGCCGCGCTTCATCACAAATCCGACCAGGCCCATCAAAATGCAGGTGATCCAGTCGCCCATGGAGGCCCCACCCAGCCAGGCGCCCATGAAAACGAACAGTATGACGCCGGGCACCAACAGATGTCCGGGCAGGAAGGCTACCTTGGCGACTTGCCTGCTCAAAAACATGAGCAGTACGGCGGCGGCGATGTTGGCGACCACAATCGCCCAGACCATGCTGAAAGTGATGTGGAGTTCGCTGGTCAGCATATCGGGTCCGGGCCTGAGACCTTGAATGAGCAAAGCGCCGAGAAGGATTGCGGTTCCCAGACTGCCGGGAATACCGAATGCGACGGTGGGAATGAGGGACCCGCCCCGGGTTGCGTTATTCGCGGCCTCCGGAGCGATGACGCCCCGGATATCTCCTTGCCCGAATTTTGATTTATCCTTGGCGCTCTGGACGGCGTGGCCATAGGCGATCCAATCGACAATTGCCGCGCCGAGACCGGGCAGCATGCCGACGTAGGTTCCGATTGCGGCGCACCTGGTTGCCAGCCACCAATGCCTGAAAGCGTCCTTGATGCCTTCGAACATACCCCCGTCATCGCTCTGTTCGCGGGCGGTCCGGGAGATCGAGGTGTTCCGGATCGCCAATTCCATAAGCTCGGGAATGGCAAACAGGCCCAGGACCACGGGAATTAACGGCAGGTTGTCGATGAGATAATCCGTCCCGAAATAAAACCTCGGAATGGCGACCATGTCCGCGTAGCCGATGGTCGACAACAAAATGCCCAGACACGCGACGGTCAGACCCTTCAAAATCGACCCGCCGCTCAATGAGCCGACCATGGCCAGCCCCAACACGCCGAGCATGAATAATTCGGGCGAGTTGAACGCCAGAATGATGGGCAGGATGAGGGGCAGGGAGGCGGCCAAAATCAGCGCCCCGAAAACACCGCCGAAGGCCGACACGGTAAACGCCGCCCCGAAGGCGCGCGCCGCCTTTCCCTGCTGAGCCAGCGGATACCCGTCGAGGATGGTGGCTTGCGACGCCGCCGTGCCCGGAATGCCGAGCATCACCGAGGCGATGGTGTCGCTGGTCGAGGTAACCGCGAACATGCCAAGCAATAAGGCGAAGGCCGAGACGGGTTCCATCCCGAAAGTGAAAGGCAACAGGAGCACCAGGCCGATAATGCCGCCCAAGCCCGGTATGGCGCCCAGCCAAATCCCGATGAACACGCCCAGAAACAGGAAGCCGATCGCCGGCCATTCGAAGACCAGCAATAGTCCGGTAACAAATGCGTCCAGCATGACGGATCCAGTTCGGGAATGTCTTGATTGGGGATCTCGGACGTTACACAGGAGCGTATAGGAAAATCGGCGAGTGTGTCACGCAGCCGGGTTGATGTCCGCCTGTGGCCGAGGGCGTTGAAAAACCCGGCCCGGGGCGATGGCCGATTTCCGGTTTTGCCCATCGCGGACTATTCCCCGCCGCCATCCTGTCGCTCAGGAATTTCTGGCGGGACATCGGCAATCCCATCGGGTCCTTCGCCGAGCCCGTCCCGTGGTGGCGGGCAATGAAGGATGCCGGGTCGCTGAACTAGCTCGACGGCGGCGGGGTTGGCTGTTACGGCGAGGATGAACGACCGACCGACCAGCGGCGGCTCTACCATCACTTCACCTTCTACGGTTTCCTGCTGTGTTTTGCGGCGACGTCGGCCGCGACCCTTTATCACTACCTCCTGGGTCTGGAGGCGCCGTACCCCTGGTACGACCTCCCCGTGGTTCTGGGGACGCTCGGCGGGATCGGGTTGATTGTCGGGCCCATCGGTCTCTTGGCCGAGAAATCGAAGCGCGATCCGGCAATGGCCGAACAAGATAAACTTGGAATGGATGCCGCCTTTCTGGCCATGCTCCTGCTGACCAGTGCAACCGGCCTCCTGCTGTTGGTGCTTCGCGAAACGCCGGCCATGGGTATTTTGCTGGCCCTGCACCTGGGTGTCGTCTTCGCCCTGTTCTTCACCATGCCCTACGGCAAGTTCGTTCACGGCCTTTACCGGTTCATGGCCCTGGTCAGATACGCCAAGGAAATGCCTCGGGATTGACGCCATCCTTTTGGGCCGGC
>LXNI01003034.1_pt1 | contig 10393 bp, 7 predicted proteins | sample 809091 | NCBI WGS metagenome assembly LXNI01 (sample SAMN04870527, study PRJNA318959) | sponge metagenome | biome: 01000161; feature: marine sponge reef; material: water | host: Sarcotragus foetidus | place: Greece: Milos, Mediterranean Sea | collected 2013-05-29 | depth 5-7 m | reverse complement strand
GGCCGGCGCGCAGATTGAGAACGGCATGGGCGAGGCAGGGCAGGGCGCGACCCCGTCCGCATTTGCCCTGCTGCGCACAGCTTATGGTATATAACGGTATAAAATGTCTGAAAAACTAACCAGAAAAGACCTGTACACACTGGAGCAATATGCGGAACTTCGCAACGAGTTCCGCGCCAGGGTGATGGCGCACAAGCAGGCGCGGCGGCTGGCCCTGGGCGTCAACGCCAACCTGTATTTTGAGGATCGGCTTACCATCCAGTACCAGGTGCAGGAGATGTTGCGCATCGAGAAGATCTTCGAGCGCGCGGCCATCGAGGAGGAACTGGCGGCCTATAACCCGCTGATCCCGGACGGGCACAACTGGAAGGCCACCTTCATGCTGGAATACGACGACCCCGTCGAACGCAAGGACATGCTGGAGCAACTGGTTGGCGTTGAGGACTGCGTGTGGATGCGGGTCGGCGCCGGCGCCGGCGCCGTGATCGCGCCGGTGTGTGACGAAGACCTGGAACGCGCAACCGACACCAAGACCTCAGCCGTGCATTTCATGCGCTTTGAACTGTCCCCGGAAGACGTCAGCGCATTGCGGCAGGGAGCGGAAATCTCCGCAGGTGTCAGTCATGCGGCGTATACTGTCCAGGTAGCGCCCGTTCCGGCAGAAATACGCCAATCACTGGTTACGGATTTAGCCGGATAGCCTGACCGTCATTCCTGCTGATTCCTGGGCGCGCGGGCATCCCGCCCACATGGGGGCAAACGCCGACACTCCTTCGGCGCAGTACCGTAACGTTCCTTGAATTTGCGGCTGAAATACGCGGCGTCATTGAAACCGTAGCTGAAGGCGAGTTGGGTGATACTGTAATCGCGCAGTGCGTGATTCTCAAGCGCTTCCCGGCATAATTCCAATCGTTTGTCCAGGATAAACCTGGAGATGGTGCTGCCGCTCGAGGCAAATAACATACGCTGGTAACGTTCACTGATGTGGTGATGTCTGGCTACCTGTGCCGGGTTGAGCTGCGGGTGGCGGATATTGATTTCGATATATTGCTTGAGCCGCTCCAGCATTGCGCTCCGGGCGACAGATTGGCCATCCAGTTCCCGTAGTGGGGACATCGACCCCAGGGCCAGCGCTACCAGTTCGATGATGTGGTGGTTAATCACACCGCGTTCCTGCGCCGACAGGACATCCAGCCGCCCGGCAACGGACTGGATGAACTGCGAAGCCAGCGCGCCTGCGGCAGTTTGCGCGGATACTCGCCGGGCAGTGATTATTTCCGGCCTGACGAACTGCTCCGCCAGGGAGTCATAAGGAATTTGCAGGACGACCTGGCGAAACGGCCGGTCAAAGTGCAGGGTGTACGGCCGGGTGCTGTCATACAGCGCAAAATCCCCCGGATGCAGCTCGGCGATACGCCCGTCCTGGTTGACCATCCCCACGTCTTCCAGTTGCAGACTTAACAGGAACTCGCTTTCGGTCGACTTGGCAATCTGTTTCCTGGAACGGATGACGTGTTGCGGGTCGGCATTGACTTCCGAGACCCGTATGCTGTCGAGTTCACCGCTGCGCAGTTTTCCCTTGAAGTCTTTGCCTTGCCCGGGTATGCAATCCAGTTGTACGAACTCGTCGCAGATCATGTCTATCCAGTATCCAAGCTGATCTTTCTCGGTAACATCCTCTGTCGAAGTGGTATGCCCTTTGGGTATGAGGAAGTCAGACATGGCAGAATAATTCTTCACATACTGAGCGAGTATGGTATTGAGTATAACAATATGGTAGATAAAAGACCATACCTGGACGCTGAGAAATAAGACAAGGAAGTGGAACAGTTCAAGGCGCACTACCAGGCCGCGATGGAAAAAGCGGTATATCTCAGAATCATTGAAAAATCAGGAAGTATCAGTGAGTTCAGGCTGTCCCATCAACAGCTGGAAAGAAAGGCAGTAACCCGGTTTTTTCATGGCAGTTTACGTATTCAAACAGGTGCGCCCCCTCAGGTAACACGATCACCTCGTGCCAGAGTCTCAAATCCAACTGAAAGTTCAACTGCTGTACCATCTTGTGAAAACTGCGGAATATCGCCAGGTGAGTGGGGTGGGACCTGACCCAGGCCTCCAGGTGCGCCATGGTGAGAAAATAGGCCATGCCGAAAGTCCTGGCCTGTTTCTCCCCGGTTTCGGTCAGTTCATCCATGAAGCGGCAGCTGATACAGCCGGTATCCAGGGGATTGTCGCGGATGAAGTTCATGCCTTCGATAAGTACCGGATGCACGTCGTTCAGATACAGGTCGAGTTCACCACCCTGACACTGCGTCCAGTTCTGTGCCGAACGAATCAGGCAGATATTTTCCGGCGGGGTTATGCGAAGTCGTTTTCCCTTGCTCTCCACTGCCGGCAAGTAAACCAGATCAGCGCCGATTTTGCTGCTGAAATCATTGTCTTCTGAGGCCGGCATGCGATCTCGCATCCCGCCCCAATAACCATGTTCGCGTATGGGCTCGGTAAACCCGGGCGCCAGGGTCGCCATGCCGGCGGCGTCCTCTGACGAAAACAGGGTTTCCAGACGCGCCATGGGCGCAAAAATCACTTCACGCCAGTAACCTGTTGCTTCGTTCTGACGCGCCGGATCATCCCACCATGCTGCAACCTGAGGCGATACCATCCATTCAGCATAGCTGTCCGGGTTTGTCCAGTAACAGATGCAGACGTCATTGGTATAGCCGGCTTCATCGACATAGGAGGCCTGCTCAGAATGCCGGGGCGCATTCCCGACCGCTAAGGCGATCTGCACCCATTCCTTAAACCCGGTTACGGACCCGGTGCGATATTGCACGGCAAAATAGCCGACAACCACCGTGCTGACCTGTGACGCAAACTCCGCCGACCAGGAAGGATAAGGTGGTTCCCAATCCTTGGGCATGTTTTTTTGCGGCATCCCAGGTCACCCGGCAATCAATTATATTGCCCTGGTTTGGTCAACTACCTGACGATTGACAGTCCCGGCTGTTGCGCCTGCCTCTGCGTCACTGTCGGTTTCCTCTTCCGCGCCGTTTTTCCGATCTGGCGCCGCACCCAGAACCTCAACCGGCGTGACGGGAGAGGTATTCAATAACAACCGGGTTACGTCGGGACGGGAGTAGTGGCCGGCCGGATCGGCAAAGGATTTCGCAATCGCAATCGCTGCCAGGTCAATATCCGCATACAGCAGACCTTCTGCGTTGTCATCCAGGTAGTCACACAACGGCGCTCCGTCAGAACCAAAGATCATGGCATGACCGCCGCCGGGGGGGCAGCAAGTTCTGCTTTGCCGGGTTATCGGCCATCAACTCAACCATGTCCTGTGAAATGACCCCGCACGGCGCAAGGAAATAACACTGCCCCTCTGCCGCATACACAGAAGATGCCGCCATATTCAGTTCCGGACCGAGGCTGTAGGCCTTGTCCCGGTACAGGCTGAAGCTCGGCCAGGCGCCGACGTGTACCTGCTCGTTCTGGGCATACATCGCATACTTGCTCAGGGGCTGCAAATGCTCCCAACAGCAAAGGCCGCCCACCCGTCCAAGGTCCGTCTCAAAGACGCGCAGGTTGTTGCCATGTCCATCGCCAAACACCGTGCGTTCCACGTGGGTGGGTTTCAGCTTACGCCTTACGTCCAGCAGTGTTCCATCGGCGTCGATAAAAAACTGCGCAATATACAGCGAACCGCCATCCCGCTCGCTGGCGCCCATCACCACCATGATGTCATGTTCCCGGGCCGCATCACAGAGCTTCTGTAACTGCGGACTGTCCTTGCTCAGGCTGTTTTCATGGTATTGCTGCACGAAACGCAGACCGCCAATCGGGCTGTCCAGCCAAATCCACCAGGGATAACCCGGGATCCAGGTTTCCGGGAAACCGATGAGGCGGGCGCCGTTCTCCGCCGCTTCCTCAATTAACGCAATCCCCTTATCCAACGTGGCATCCAGGTCAGGAAACACCGGCGCCGCTTGCACCACGGCGACTTTGTATTGATTCAACATCGCACAACTCTTCTGGTTTAAAAGCGGTATCTTACCAGACCGCCGAACTCCCGGGGCCGGTTATAGTTGGCTTCGTGAAACCCCAGGCCGAAGTTGGAATCGCCGCTGGTGATCACCCGTTTATCCGTCAGGTTGGTCCCGAATACGCTGAACTCCCAGCCGCCGGCAGCAACGGTCAACGAAGCGTTAAACATGCTGTACCCATCCTGGTACAGGAAAGGGGAATTTTGCGCATCGTTGTGCAGGTCGTCGGTGTAACGGTAATCGCCCCGGGCCGCCACGGAACCCCAGGGCAGCGGGTGGGTGTATTGCGCCGAAACATTCACCGTCGTCTCCGGCGTATTGGGCAATTTTGTATCGAGGTTGACGGCCTGCGCGACGTTCGTCGTCGGCAGGTTGAGCTCGTCATATTCTGCGTCGATATAGCCGAAACCTGCATTGAGCAGCAGGCGTTCATGGAGCGCTGCGGTCATCTCCACCTCCACGCCGATGATATCGGCGACGCCCGCATTCTGGGTCAGGGGGCCGCCACCGGTCTCAAACAGCTGGATCTGCACGTCGCTGTACTCGCTGACAAACCCGGCCGCATTGATACGCAGACGATCATCCAGGCCCTGCCATTTCACTCCAACCTCGAATGACTCCAGTGTTTCCGGGTCAAACGGCAACGGGTCAAGACGGGGCACCACGTAACGGTAATTAAAGCCGCCGCTCTTGTAGCCATCGGCATAGGTGAAATAAAACAGGGTATCCTCATTAAACTGGTACTCGACGCCGGCGCGGAAATTCAGTTCATTGAATTTCCGCGCGACATCATCCCATAAAACAAGCGCGTCAGCCGGCCCCGGAGCCGTAACGGGCGGACCAAGCAATGCCAGAACGGCAATGTTGCCGGGGAATGGGTCAGGTGAGATGTACTGACGATAACCGAAGCCCTTTTTATCTTCCGTATAGCGCAGTCCGAAGGTCAGGGCGATTTGTTCGGTGACATCAAAGGTGCCCTGCCCGAACACCGCCTTGCTGTCGTTATCCACCGTCACATAGTTGTTGATATACAGCGGTAGCGCAATCAGTCCGACCGGCGTCGGCAACGCTCCGTATATAGGCACGAATACATCATCCGTGCCGTCTTCCTCGAAGTAGTAGGCGCCCAGCACGTATTGCAGACGCTGGTTGAACCCCCTGCCGGTCAACTGCACTTCCTGGCTGAACTGCTCATGGTTGTAATTGGGGTTGGTGGTCTCCGTGATCTCGACAGAGGAATTATCGGGGTCACGGTAAAATTCGCCCTCGGTGTCCCGGTATGACGTGATGGATTTGAATTCAACCCAGGGCAGAGACCAGGTAAAGGTCAGGGTGGCGCCGAAGCTTTCAAGATCAGTACCGGTCGGTCCGGTAGCCAAAGTCTGGTCCTCTTCACCCGGCAAAAATTCCTCCAGCGTATAGGGTACCGCGCCGGGATTCGCCGGCACAAACACCTGGTTGTAGGCCCAGGTGCTGCTGGGCGCCAGCAGGGGTGGAACACCGGGGAACTCGGTAATGCCCACCATGACCGAGCCGGCGCTCTGCTCGTCGATATTGGTGTAATCCACGGTGGCATACAACTCAATATCATCCGTCGCTTCCAGCAGGAAAGAACCCCGCGCCGATTGCCGGTCCTCATCGCCCAGCCGGTCGCCTACCGCAATGCGGTCCACGAAGCCGTTCCTGTTCTTGCTGGAGAGCGCGAACTTGGCGCCGAACCGGTCCGTGACGGGCACGTCCAGGGAACCCTTGAAATCAGTCCTCTCGAACTCACCGAAGGTGGCTTCGACCATGCCGCCAAACTCCTTGGCAGGCCGCTTGGTAGTGATGTTGATGGCGCCGCCGATGGTGTTGCGGCCAAACAGGGTGCCCTGGGAGCCGCGCAGGATTTCTATACGTTTGATATCCACCACGTCCAGCACGCCGCCCACCGCGCGGGAAGAATAAACACCGTCGATATAAGTGCCGACTCCGGGGTCCGTGGTCAAACCGAAATCAAGCTGCCCAACCCCGCGGATGAACACCGCCGCGCCGTTGGACAAGCCGCTGATCGGCGCGGTGGTATCGAAAATGACATTGGGCGTGAAATCCGCCAGCTTGGATATGTCATTGATCATGCGCCCTTCCAGGGCCTCCTCGGTGAACGCGGTGATGGCGATGGGCGTGTCCTGCAGGTTCTCCTCCCGCTTTTGCGCGGTGACGACGATTTCCTCTATCTGCGGGTAACTGGCCGTCGGCAGAACCAAGCCGACGAGCGCAACACCCCACAACTTCATTTTCAAATAACGTTTCATAAACCCTACCCTCCGAGCAGCGTGTATCGGCATCCGCGTATGGAATGACATCGTATGCTGGCAGTATGTGGGCGTTCAGACAGGCGGGCTTGACTGTAGCGGAAGTATTACTTGGCTGGCAAGGAAGAAACAACCCGACTGTAGAGGTTCCTTAGAGTCATTCCCGCGCCTGCGGGAATCCAGTATAATAAAGCGCCGCTTCCAGCGGCACATTGTTTAACTGGATGCCGGGTCAGGCCCGGCATGACGAACTTGGTACTCTTTCACAGAATTTACGAGGACACACTCTCTTGGCTGAAAACTACGCCGCCGCCGATATCGAGGTATTAACCGGTCTCGAACCGGTGCGCAAGCGGCCCGGCATGTATACGGATACCTCCCGCCCCAATCACCTGGTGCAGGAAGTGGTGGACAACAGTGTCGATGAAGCCATCATCGGCCATGCCGACCGGATTGAGGTAACCCTGCACGAGGATAATTCAGTCACGGTGGCGGACAACGGCAGGGGGATGCCGGTGGATATACACCCGGGAGAACAACTGCCGGGTGTGGAAGTCATCCTCACCCGCCTGCATGCGGGCGGCAAGTTTTCCGACAAGAATTACCGCTTCTCAGGTGGTCTGCACGGTGTGGGTGTGTCTGTCGTGAACGGCTTGTCCAAACACCTGGAGGTCTGGGTCAGGCGCGACGGCAGGGAATATAACATGGCCTTTGCCGGCGGCAGACCGGTAAGCGCTCTGGAGGTGGTGGGCGAGGTCGGCAAGCGCAACACCGGCACCACCTTGCGTTTCTGGCCCGATCCGGTTTATTTCGATACGGTCACGGTAGCCAGGGCGAAACTGAAACACCTGCTGCGCGCCAAGGCGGTGTTGTGCCCCGGCCTCACAGTCCGGCTGAATGATGAAGCCGAGCAGGAACAGGCGGAGTGGCGCTATGAGGATGGCATCAGTTCCTACCTGTCCGGCATGTTGTCCGGTGTGGAACTGCTGCCGGCAGAGCCTTTTACCGGCCACATGCAGGGCAATGACGAGCAGGCGGACTGGGCAGTGCACTGGCTGCCGGAACCCGGAGAGCTGATCACGGAGAGTTACGTCAACCTCGTTCCCACCACTCAGGGCGGTACCCACGTGAACGGCCTGCGCCAGGGTTTGCTGGAGGCGCTGCGGGAATTCTGCGAGTCGCGCAACCTGCTGCCGCGTGGTGTCAAGCTGAGCGGCGAGGACGTCTGGGACCGTTGCGCCTACCTGCTGTCCGTGAAGATGGACAATCCCCAGTTCCTGGGCCAGACCAAGGAACGGCTGGCTTCCCGGGAGTGCGCGACCTTCGTCTCCGGCGTGGTGCGCGACGCCTTCAGTCAATGGCTGCACCTGCACGTGGAGACCGGTGAGAAAATCGCCGAACTGGCCATCCGCCATGCCCAGAACCGCCTCAAGGCCGGCAAAAACGTAGTACGCAAAAAGATCACCAGTGGTCCGGCGTTGCCGGGCAAGCTGGCTGACTGCACCATACAGTCCACGGAACACAGCGAATTGTTCCTGGTGGAGGGGGATTCCGCCGGTGGTTCCGCCAAACAGGCCCGGGACCGGGAATTCCAGGCCGTGATGCCGTTACGGGGCAAGATCCTCAACACCTGGGAAGTGGAATCGGGCCAGGTACTGTCCTCAAAGGAAGTCCACGATATATCAGTAGCCCTGGGTGTGGATCCCGGCTCCGATGACCTGTCCCGGTTGCGCTACGGCCGCATCTGCATCCTGGCCGATGCGGATTCCGACGGCCTGCACATCGCCACCTTGCTGTGCGCCCTGTTCCTCAGGCATTTCCGCCCGCTGGTACGCGCCGGCCACGTGTATGTGGCCATGCCTCCCCTGTACCGCATCGACGTTGGGAAAGAAGTATTTTATGCCCTGGACGATTCGGAAAAATCCGGCCTGCTGGATCGCATCGCGGCAGAGAAGATCAAGGGCATGGTCAACGTACAACGCTTCAAGGGCCTGGGCGAGATGAACCCCATGCAGCTACGCGAATCCACCATGGCCCCGGAAACCCGCCGCCTGGTGCAGCTTACCCTGCCGGAAGATAACAAATCGGACCGGATGATGGACATGCTGCTGGCCAAGAAACGCGCCTCCGACCGCAAGGACTGGCTGGAACGCAAGGGCGACCTGGCGGTGTTGTAAGACTGTACATCCATGTGAATTACAGGAATCTCTACAGCGCCAGCAGGCCGGCGCTTCCCCCTATTGCAGCCGTGTTCACGCTACAGGTCTGCTCTGTGGCAAAACGCAGCAGGTAGTGTGGCCCCCCGGCCTTGGGTCCGGTCCCCGACAGGCCGCAGCCGCCGAACGGCTGCACACCCACCACGGCGCCGACCATGTTACGGTTGACGTATACATTGCCGACGCGTACGCGGTCGAGGATATATTGTGCGCGTTGTTCAATCCTGCTCTGGATACCAAGAGTCAGACCGTAACCCAGGTTGTTGATTTGCTCCAGCAGCGGCGCCAGTTGGTCGGAAGCATAAGACAGTACGTGTAACACCGGGCCGAAAACCTCTTCTTTCAGTTCGGAGAGGCATGCCAGTTCGATAATGGCCGGGGGCACGAAATATCCTTTCAGACCTGTGCGTGGTCCGGGTCCGCGGTACATCAACCTGTCTTCTTGCTGTGCCTTGCCGATGTAGCTTTCCAGCCGTGACTGCGCGGCGGCGTCAATAACCGGTCCCACGTCCGTGTCCAGGCGCGCCGGGTCGCCGGTGACCCACTCATCCACGTGTGCCGTCAACAGTTTCAGTACCCGCGGTGCGATATCCTGTTGCAGGCACAGGACACGCAGGGTTGAGCAACGCTGGCCGGCGCTGTTGAATGCGGACTGCGCGACGTCCTGTACCACCTGCTCCGGGAGCGCCGAACTGTCCACCAGCATGGCGTTGATACCGCCGGTTTCGGCGATCAGGCAGGCCAACGGGCCGTTGCGCAGCGCCAGGTGATGGTTAATCCGGCGCGCAGTTTGCGTGGACCCGGTAAAGGCCACCCCCGCGACCCTGGGGTCGCGCAACAGGGCAGCGCCCAGGTCCGGGCCGGCGCCCGGCAGGAATGCCAGCGCTTGTTTCGGGATCCCCGCCGCGTACAGCAACTGGGCAAGCTGAAAGGCCAGCAGGGACGATTGTTCCGCAGGTTTGGCGATAACCGTATTCCCCGCGGCCAGCGCCGCCGCGAGCTGGCCGGTAAAGATCGCCACGGGAAAGTTCCACGGGCTGATACAGGCAAACACGCCGCGTCCGCGCAAACGCAAGCTGTTGCTTTCGCCGGCAGGCCCCGGCAGCGCCACGTCGGCGGCCAGCAGCCGGCGGCAACAGGCGGCATAGTAGCGCAGGAAATCCACGGCTTCGCGTACGTCGTCATGGGCATCGCGCAGACACTTGCCCGCTTCCAGCACACACAGCGCGGCCAGTTCCGGCAGGCGTGCTTCCACCAGGTCTGCCGCCTTGTCAAGGATATCGGCCCGCTGCGTTGCGCGGGTGTTACACCACGATGGGAAGGCATCCGCGCAGACGGCCAGGGCCTGGGAGGCGATCCCCGGGGTGGCGTCCCAGACCCGGCCGATGCGTTCCCTGGTCGCGGCCGGGTTGTAGGTGGTCCTGGGTTTGCCGCGCAGGGACTGGCCGTTAACCAGGGGCGCGGCAGTCCATTCAACCTTGCGCGCGCGGGACAGGCTGTCCAGCAACAGCTCCTGCCCGGCGCGGTCGGCAAAATTGAAACCGCGGCTGTTCTTCCGCTCGGGTTGGAACAGGTCCGGCGGTACGGGTATGTAGGGATGTCGGGTGGCGCCATGGTTTTGTGCCACGGCATCGACCGGATCGGCTATCAATTCGGACAGGGAGACCTCCCGGTCGGCAATGCGGTTGATAAAAGACACGTTGGCGCCGTTTTCCAGCAAGCGGCGCACCAGGTAGGGCAACAAGTCCTCGTGCGCGCCCACCGGCGCATACACGCGACAGGGCGCGTCCAATCCCTGCGGGTCGGTAACGTGCGCATACAGTTCCTCGCCCATGCCGTG
>LXNI01003033.1_pt1 | contig 10393 bp, 11 predicted proteins | sample 809091 | NCBI WGS metagenome assembly LXNI01 (sample SAMN04870527, study PRJNA318959) | sponge metagenome | biome: 01000161; feature: marine sponge reef; material: water | host: Sarcotragus foetidus | place: Greece: Milos, Mediterranean Sea | collected 2013-05-29 | depth 5-7 m | reverse complement strand
CAAGCAAACCAGGAGCATCACGATGACTACCAACAAGCACACTATGGCACTGGCCGAGCTGGCTGAGAAGGGTGCCGACGTCGATTTACTTCGGGAGATGATTCAGTTCGTCGCCCAACGGCTACCCTCCGGACCTCGCACCGTCGGAAAAGCCTTGACAACATCTCTCCTGCAGGAGAATATTCTTCCACCCCGCCAGCGATAGCACCGTTGGCCCGACGCCCCGAAAGGGGCGTTTCTCTTTCTGGCCACTACGTTATCGACAGTACCGGCGGAGTCCTTCCGACGCCGCAGTCCGGCTCGACCGCAATGAAACCGCTGAATCCGGTTCGTCATTTCCGGCATCGCGGCAACCCGGCGCACATGGGCCCCTAAGCCTATCACCGCATGTGCGCCGCGTTCCCTAAGCCCGGGCACACCGACGGCACCCCATTCATGCTAGTCCGCACGTTCACGAGCCTTTCGGCGCAGGTCCTCGATCGAACGGTTCAGGCCGTAATCGTCGCGGTATCTCCAGGTTCCGTTCCAAACGTTCTCCGCACCGTCCACGATCGATGCGTTGAGGCGGTTCAGGGTGACAAACCGTTCTCCCGTATCAACCCTTCGCCACGTCCCGTCCTCCGCGAACGCGCGATAGTGTTTCCCCTTGTACGTTCGAAAAACTTCAAGCCCCCGCCAAAAATGCACGTCGTTGCGTGCGTCGTATACGCCGTTGTTCCCCGAGCCGCGTCCAGTATCGCTATCCGGGCTCTCCGCATCCGCCGCAGCGCAGTCCAACAGTCGCTTGAGGATTGCGTCCTCCGTCGTCCTGTCGGCCTACGGCAAGCAAAGATCCGTCATCAGGCGCCCGGGCTCCGTGTCCAGCCCGAAATTACAATACAGATCCACGCCTTCTCCTCGTCCGGCCAACTCCGGGGAGGTGCGCCCAACTCCGCCGCGCCCGAAGCTTCGCTCGCCACGACCCCATCGCCACCCTTGTCACCGGCGGTTCGTTCAGAATCCTGCATCGAAAGACCCTCTGCTCAAAGAGGGCCATATAACGTCAAGCACTCAAGCTGGAAAAGGTGGGGCGCTCATACCGCTTACCATTGTATTCGAGCGAGAGAAGGAGAACCTGGATCCAGATTTCGTCCGATTCATGGAGGAAAATGCTGTTTATTGACCGTAAGAAATGTACGCTTGTGGCAGCGGACGTAGGTTGACGGCCAACAATTAATAACCCCCGATCGAATCGGAGATCGTCCCAGTGACTGCATATTTCATTGCCAATGTTCAGGTTGCCGACCGCAAGAAGTTTGAGGCCTACCAGAAGGGGATTGTGAGCACGATCAAGCCCTTCAAGGGCTGGATCCTGGCCGCCGATCCAGGCACCCGGCTCGAGGGCGATCTGAACACGAATCACAATGTGATCATTCGTTTTCCGACGCTGGACGCAGTCCGCGGCTGGTGGGAGTCGGGCGAGTACAAGGAGATTATCCCGATCCGTGTTGAGAGCACCGAGGGGCCCGGCCTTGCCTACGCGATTCCGGGTCTGGACGGCGACAGCCCCGAGATCTCGGCCCTGGAGCGCTATCCCAAGAAGTACACGCAGGTTCTCGGCAAACGGATGGCATATGTCGAGGTCGGAGAGGGGGATCCGATCGTCTTCCTGCACGGCAATCCGATGTCGTCCTACCTGTGGCGAAACATCATTCCTCACCTGGCCGATCAAGGGCGTTGCATCGCCCCTGATTTGATCGGAATGGGAGATTCCGAGAAGCTCGATGACTCCGGGCCCGACAGCTATCGCTTCGTCGAGCACCGGCGCTACCTGGACGCGCTTCTTGAGCAGCTGGGTGTTGCCCAGAACGTAACGCTCGTGGTCCACGACTGGGGCTCGGCGCTCGGGTTCGACTGGGCGAACGGTCACCGCGGTGCCATGAAGGGCATCGCGTACATGGAGGCGATCGTGTGTCCGATGAGCTGGGATCAATGGCCGAAGGCCGTCACACCCGTGTTCCAGGCCTTCCGCTCGCCGAAGGGCGACGAGATGGTTCTGCAGAACAATGCGTTCGTGGAGCAGATTGTTCCGTCGTCTATCTTTCGCAAGCTCGGCGACGCGGAAAAGAACGCCTACCGACGACCGTTTTTGGCTCCCGGTGAGGATCGGCGACTGACGCTGACGTGGCCACGCGAGATCCCGATCGATGGCGAACCCAAAGACGTCGTCGATCTCGTTCAGGCGTACGCGGACTGGCTTTCGACCAGCGACCTGCCGAAGCTCTTTGTCAATGCGGAGCCTGGGGCGATCTTACGCGGGGATCAGCGCGAGTTCTGCCGCAGCTGGCCCAATCAGACGGAAGTCAGCGTCAAGGGAATCCACTTCATCCAGGAAGACTCCCCGGACGAGATTGGTCAGGCCATCGCGAAGTGGCGCGAGGCAATCTAATCAGACCGCAGAGAGATTCACCGCTTCTGGTCGTTAGCAGCCACCCTGAGAAACACGAACCTGCCGTTGAATCCGCCCGGCGCCGAGATCCGGCCGATTCAGCTCGATGTCCCTCGACAACGCCAGCCGGTCCCTGACCCGGATGCGGAAACAGTCCAGCGTGGCCGTGGCCCGCTCCGAAGCGAACACCAGGCCCGCCGAGGCGATCACCGCGCCGCGATGGCGCCGCTTGCCGTTGACCATGTCCAGCGTGTGGTCGGCCGCCAGGTTGCGGATGTTCGGCGGACGCACGACCGTGGCGCCGTCGGCGATGGGCTGCGCGTTCACGCTGAACGACGCCACCGTGGCGCGCAACACCTCGAGCATGTCGGTGCTGCCCTGTTCGCGCAACCGCTCTCTTTCGGAGGCATAGCACGTTGACAATGTATCTACACTGTATACACTGAGGTGCGGCATCCTGGACGATCTTGGCGAGATAATGCGAGTAGAAACGGAAATCAAGAAGTGGGGCAACAGTCTTGCATTGCGCGTCACCGGCATCATGGCGGAAGTGCCGCAACTCGATGTCGGAACCAGGGTCACCGTAGACGTAAGCAGTGAGGGCCTCGTGGTCAAACCTGTTGAAGGGCAGTCAGGCGTATTCCGATTTCCCTACAGCGAAAGAGCGCTTCTGGCAAAGATCACGCCGGATACGGCGCATGCCGATGCGTTGGCGGACCCCACGGGAATCGAAGTTGGAATCTAAGTGGCGCGTGGAGCTTACGTCCCGCGACGCCGCGACGTGATCTGGCTCGATTTCGAGCCTGTCAAAGGCAGGGAAATCGGCAAGTATCGCCCAGCCCTCGTGCTGAGTAGTCAAGACTACAATCAAAGAACAGGCTTGCTTATCTGTTGCCCGATCAGCACCAGCATTCGGGGCGGGGCGACGGAAGTGCCGATCGCCAATCTCGACGGGCCATCGGTCGTAGCCGCCAACCTTGTACAAACCCTGGCCTGGAGGGAACGGAAGGCGAAGAAAATAGTCACGGCGAAACCGGATGAGTTCCGGGAAACCTTGTTGAAGCTCCTGCCGCTGATTGGCGCTCTCGAAGTACTGGATGCCTGAGTGATGTCACGGTTCCCTGGTAGCCCATCAGGCGATACAACCCGCCGCACACTGCTTGCCGCCCTCGCGGGCACCGCGCTTGCGGCGCCGTTCGTTGCCGGTCGCAGGGTTTCGATGGCCGAACCCATTACGTTGCGGTACACGGCCCACATACCCAGCTCTCACGGCCTGTATACACGCGCATTCTTGCCGTTCGCCGAAATCGTCGAGCGCGAGACAGAGGGACGGCTGCGGCTTGAGGCGTTCACCGACAGGCTCCTTCACGGTCCCATCGACGGCTTCAAGGCGGCGGTCACCGGCATCACCGACTATACGCACGCCTACGGCACCTATCAGCCCGGGAGTTTCAAGCTCCTGCACGCGACGCAGTTGCCGTTCCTGTTTCCCACGCCCCAGGTCGCGAGCCTGGTGTTCGAGGAACTCTACCCGCGCTTCTTCAAGGCGGAGTACGAGCACATGGGCGTCTATCTGGCCCATTGCGACTGCACGAGCCCGTACAACATCATTTCCAAGACGCCGGTGCGCCGGCTCGAGGATCTGCGCGGCCTGAAGATTCGAGTCACCGGCGGCCTGACGGCGGACATTTACCGCGAACTCGGCGCCGTGCCGGTTTCCATCGCCGCAGCGGAGATCTATCCGGCGTTTCAGCGTGGCATCCTGGACGCGGTCACCCTGTCCCTGGCGGACATGGTGGCCTATCGATTGCAGGAAATCGCAGGCTTCTACACCGTGGGCGATGTCAATGTCGTTCTGTTGCACTATTGCCTGAACCAGCGCACGTTCGACGCCCTGCCTGACGATCTGCGCGAGCAGTTCTACCGACTGCTCCGGGTCCGCAGCCAAATCGCCGTACAGAACTACTACAGCGGGCCGGCCTACGATCGGGCGTTCGCGACGCTGGTCGATTCGGGGGTCGAGGTGCTGGAACTCGACGATGCGGAACTTGCCCGTTGGCGCGAGCGGGTGACGCCGCTCAAGGATCGCTACATCGCCCGCCATGAAGCCGAGGGATTGCCTGCGGGCGAGTTGGTGGAGCGCATGGAAGCGCTGTCCGCGGCCTACGCATCGCTGACCAACGAGCAGATCAACACGCGCATCAGGGAGGCGCCCGTGGAAGGGATTATCGACCTGTGATCCTTGAGTTGCTTGATCGGGGCTCCGCCCGGGCGTCGGGGGCGCTCTTTGCAATCGGCGTGCGCGCCGCGCTGCCGGCGTTACTCATAATGGTCACGCTGGAGGTGGTGTTGCGCTATGGGTTCAACTCCCCGCTGCAGTGGAGCCGCGACGTCAACGGCCTGCTGTTGCTGATCACACTGTTTTCCACGCTGCCCCATGCCTGGGATCGCGGTTACCACATTCGCATGGAGATTGTTCACAGGCGGTTGCGCGGTCGTTGGAGGAGTGTGGCGGATGCGCTCTCCGCGCTTGCAGGACTGGTCTTTTTCGGCTTGATGAGCATTCAGGCCGTGGGCTTCGCTCGCTATATGTTCGTCACCGGCGAGACCGGCGAGGACCTGAATGTGGCGCTGTGGCCGTTCATGGTTTTCGTCGCCGTCTGCGGTTTCGTGCTCTGCGCCAGGCTCGTGGTCAATCCCGAGGCCGCGCAGGACGACGATGAAGAGGCGTCCGATCAATGGATGTGATGCTGATCGGCATTCTCGGCGTCGTGCTGCTCCTCGTGCTGCTCGTCATCGGCGTGCCCATCGGCTTTGCCATGGCCTTTACCGGCATCGTGGGGCTCTGGATCGTGGAAGGCGCGGCGCCCGCCATGGCCCATGCGGCGCTGGTTCCATGGGAGCATGGGCGGGATTTCATCTTCGTGGCCATCCCGCTGTTCGTGCTCATGGGCCAGCTTTTCTATCACGCGGGCCTTGCGAGCGATCTCTACCAGGGTTTGCGGGCCTGGGTGGGAAGGGTGCCCGGCGGGCTGGCCATCTCCTCCGTGTTTGCCTGCGGGGGGTTTGGCGCGGTGACCGGATCGAGCATTGCCACGGTGGCAACCATGGGCACCATCGTCATGCCGGAGATGCGCCGCTACGACTACGATTCGCGCATGGCCACGGGCGCCCTGGCGGCGTCGGGCACGTTGGGAATCCTGATCCCGCCGAGCCTGATATTCATCTTCTACGGCGTGATGACCGAGACATCCATCGGTGCACTGTTCATTGCCGGCGTCGTCCCCGGCGTGATCACCGCGATGATGTTCGCCTCGATCATCTTTGTTCGCTGCCTGTTCAATCCGTCACTCGGACCCAGGGGTCCCCGGGCCGCCGGCCGGGAACGCTTCACGGCGCTCGGTCGCCTGGGACCTGTGGCGGCTCTGTTCGTGCTCATTATCGGCGGCATCTACGCCGGCATCTTTACGCCCACCGAGGCGGCCGGAATCGGTTGCACGGGCGTTCTGGCGATGGCGTTGCTGCGGCGCAAACTCAGCGTCGCCACCATCATTGCCGCGATGCGCGGGTCGGCACTGATCAGCGCAATGATCTTCACAATCATCGTGGGCGGCTACGTCGTGGCGCGCTTTCTGGCCGTTACAGGGCTGACGGACATGCTGGTGGACCTCATCATCGCGGCCGACCTGGGGCGTATCGGATTTCTGATCATGCTGGTTGCGCTCTATTTCGTTCTGGGCGCGATGCTCGACGTGTTCGGCATGCTCGTGCTCACCATTCCCTTCATTTTTCCCGTGGTGGGCGAATTGGGAATCGATCCCATCTGGTTCGGCGTTTTCGTGGTGGTGATGGCGGAACTGGCGCTGATCACACCACCCATCGGCGCAAACGTGTTCGTGATGCGGCGAGTCGCACCGGACGTTCCGATGGAAGATATCTTTCGCGGCGTGTTGCCCTTTGTTGTCGGTGAGTTGGCCGTATTGGCCTTGCTCATTTTGTATCCCGAGCTGGCCTTGTGGCTGGTGGGAAGAATGGACTGAAACCTTTGGCAGATTTCGTTTGTTCACTCAGGTCAGAGCATAACAAATGTCCAGTTAGACAAACTTATGACGGCAGTAAGAAAATGTTATAAGGTCGGAAGGAAAAGCCTATTGGGATTGATGTGAAGGCATTGTTATAGTGTCGCATCTGCATTGGGTTTGGTGGGGGCCAATCCGGTCGCATGAACGCCGATACTTCCCGATTTGCGGGCGCCGGCACTTCCCAATTGCGGTCAACTCAATTGAAATTTCATGTAGAGGGAAAATCCATGTCGAAAATTGAGCGAACAACCTTGTGGATGTCTGCGGCTCTGCTGGCCGCCTTTGCGATGGTGTCGGGTACATCCGTGGCACAGGAGGCAGGAGGAGCAGCGGCCGGTCCACTCGAAGAAGTCGTCGTAGTCGGAACCCGCCGGCGCGACCGATCCGCCGCCGATTCGCCCGTGCCCGTGGACGTGGTCACCGGCGACGACTTCCTCGCCCACGGCGACACCGACATGGACAACCTGCTGTCGTCCACGGTGCCGTCCTACAACGTCTCCCAGGAGCCGATCTCCGACGCGGCCACCTTCATTCGGCCGGCCACGCTGCGCTCGCTGGCCCCGGACGCCACGCTGGTGCTGGTGAACGGCAAGCGCCGCCATCGCGCCGCGGTCATCGCGCTGCTCGGCGCCGGAATTTCCGGCGGCTCGCAGGGGCCGGACCTTTCCGCGATCCCGGCCATCGCGCTGGACCGGTTGGAGGTTCTGCGCGACGGAGCCTCGGCGCAGTACGGCTCCGACGCCATTGCCGGGGTCATGAATTTCGTGCTCAAGTCCGATTCCGACGGATCGATGTTCGACGTCAAGTACGGCAGCCACCTGGAGGGCGACGGCAACGCCATCACCTTCGCGGCCAACAAGGGCTTCGCTCTAACCGACGCAGGCTTCGCCAACATCAGCTTCGAGTGGAAGGAGCAGGACCCCACCAGCCGCAGCACGCAGCGTCCTGACGCGCAGGGCCTGATCGACGCCGGCAATTCCCATGTGCGCACCCCTGCCGCGCAAATCTGGGGCCAGCCCGAGATTTCCGGCGACCACAAGCTGTTCGGCAACTTCGGCATCGATCTCGGCAACGGCAGCGAGGTCTACGCCTTCGGCAACTGGGCCGAGCGGCAGGTGGAGGGCGGCTTCTACTATCGTAATCCGCACACCCGTGGCGGGGTTTTTTTGGGACCGAATGTAGACATCCACGACAACTACATGTTCCCACAAGATACAAACGAAGATGGTGACACGGATTACTGGACATATGGGACCATTTTCGGGTCCGGACCAAACGATCCCAGGGTTCCTGATGAACTGGTAGAGAGCCGCATCGACACCGTCAAGGTGGCCGACCTGAGCGGCGCCGGGACCGGTAACTGCCCGATCGTGCACATTAGGAACAACGCCCCGAACGCCGAGTCACTTGCCTCCATCAGCGCGGACCCCGATTGCTACACGCTGTACGAGAAGTTCCCCGGTGGTTTCACGCCGCAGTTCGGCGGCTTCATCTCCGACTACGCGCTGGCTGGCGGCGTGCGCGGCGAGCTCGACAGCGGCTGGTACTATGACCTGAGCGCGACTGCGGGCCGGAGCTGGGCCAGCTTCTACATCTACAACACCATCAACCCGCAGCTACTGGGCCAGCGCAACGACATCGACACACACTACGATGCCGGCGCCTACACGGAAACCGATCGCGTCATCAACTTCGACATGTCCCGGCCCTTTGACACTGGCGGCTATGCGCCGATCAATATCGCCTGGGGGCTTGAGTACCGGGACGAGACATTCCGCATCACCAACGGCGAGCCGAATTCGTTCTACATCGATCCGAACCTGGAGTACGGTCTGGCTGCACAGGGCTTCGGCGTCGGCTCCAACGGCTTCCCCGGCTTCCAGCCCGGCGATGCCGGCGACAACACGGTGAGCGCCTTCGCCGCCTACTTCGATGTGGAGACCGATCTGTCGGACGCCATCCTCATCAACGGCGCGGTGCGTTACGAGAACTACGACGAGTTCGGCGACACCTTCGACGGCAAGGGCGCCATCCGCCTGCAGCTCACCGACACGTTTGCCCTGCGGGCCTCGGCGAGCACCGGCTTCCGCGTGCCCACGGCCGGTCAGGCCAACCTCAGAAACGTGACCACGGAATTCAACATGGGACGCCTGGCGGATATCGCCACGCTGCCGCCCACGAACCCGGTGGCCATCCAGAAGGGCGCGCAGCCGCTGACTCCGGAAACCTCGACGAATCTCACGCTTGGCGCGGTGTTCGGTCTGGGCGCCGCGGACATCACGCTGGACTACTACAACATCCAGATCAAGGACCGTGTCGCCTTCACCAGCCGCTTCAATCTCACGCCGGGGGACGTTGCGTCGCTGCTGGCCGCGGGCGTTTCCGACGCAACCAGCTTCACCTCGGTGCGTTTCTTCACTAATCAGCAGGACGTGAAGGCTTCCGGCGTGGACGTCGTCGCCACGGTGCCCTTCGACATCGGCGACGGGGTCACAAGGCTGCAGCTTGCGGCGAACTTCTCGAGTATCGAGTTGACGCGCTTCAACCCCGACTTCACGGGTGTATCGCGCCGCGCGCAGATCGAAGAGGGCCGCCCAGGGTCTCGCATCACCGCCACGCTCAACCACAGCCAGGGGTCCTGGCGGGTGTTGGGGCGGCTGCGCCATTACGGCGAGTACTACGATGACCCGACCAACAGCGGTGGCCTCCCTCCCGATGGCAATGCCTTTTACCCGGGCGCGGCGACGCTGTTCGACTTCGAGGCTGCCTACGACGTCAGCGACAGCGTATCGGTGCTCGGTGGCCTGCAAAACGCCTTCGACACGTATCCGGACATCAATCCAAGTGGCCAGAATGGCGAGGTTGCCGGCTTGATCTACCCCGAGAGTTCCCCGTTCGGCTTCAACGGCGGCTACTACTACATGCGCGTGACGTGGAGTCTGTAGTAGCGGTTTCGAGAAAGTAACGTCAGTCGGGTCCTCGGTTCCGCCGAGGACCCGGCGCGTTTCCTCTCCAGGGTTGGCGACGTGAACCGAATGATTCAGGCAAGCATCGCCCTGGTTCTCCTGTTGGCGCTGCCGGGCGTGGGCTACGCGCAGTCCCCCGAGCCGCCGCCCGGTGCGGTCCCGACGTTTCGGGTGGACCCGGACTGGCCCGAGGTGCCGGCCCAGTGGAAGCTCGGAGAAGTTTCGAGCATCGATCCAGTAATTGGACGGAACTTCACGCCCCTCCAATTCCGTCTGAGTTTCCTGTCTCGTTGATTTTGCGTCGAATCCTGTCGCCGAAGTCGCGTTCCAATACGTATCGGTGTTTCCATGTAAGGCTGCTCCCTGTCCTGCCACATCGTCAACATCCGCGGCTACAGCTACCGGATGCGAGCACATCAGGATCTGCTGCGCACCCGACGCCCGGATCCGGACGAGGATACGCACCGGAGTGGAGCGACATGATCGGTTTCGATTCCCCGAGCGTTGGCAGCCGGACGCAGGGAGCGTAGCGGCCGAAGGCCAGCTGGCAACGCGAACCGAACAACCAAGGAAGATCGCATTCAAGCATCGGCGCGATCTCCCTAAAAGTGCGCAATTTCAAGTTGAAATTGACAGCTTCAAGAGGATAAAGCGCGGCTGGTTGTTCAATCGCACCGGGCGGGTCGCAACCTCCGCGCTTGCCCGCAGGCATGAGAGTAGTGCTGCTTACGGCGCCACGCATCAGTCTACCCCACCTTCGATCAGGGTGAGGAGCGCCGAGCTAACTGGTGCAAGGCCCCGCGCTCCCCGCCCGGGACGGCGAACAGCCCCTGCTCCAGGCGCTTGTCGCATTGCACTGCGATGCTTGTGCAAACTGACATGGGCGCGCGCATGGTCAAACCAGTCTCGATCTCCAG
>LXNI01003032.1_pt1 | contig 10399 bp, 19 predicted proteins | sample 809091 | NCBI WGS metagenome assembly LXNI01 (sample SAMN04870527, study PRJNA318959) | sponge metagenome | biome: 01000161; feature: marine sponge reef; material: water | host: Sarcotragus foetidus | place: Greece: Milos, Mediterranean Sea | collected 2013-05-29 | depth 5-7 m | reverse complement strand
TGATACAGTCGCAACATCAGCAATGGAGAATGAGCATGGAAACCCCTTCGACCGTGAGGCTGACCGACGGAGCGCGGAACGCACTCCTAATCGCCATGGAGACCCTAGACGGGGCGGAGTCCGCACACGGCCTGTCGACGAAGCCGACGCCCGCGTTGATCGTCGAAGTGGCCCTGGGCGAGTTCATGCTTGCGGCGGAACGCGACCCTGAGCGGGCGATGACGATCCTGATTGGGACAAAGTTGGCGTAGGGAGGACCCGATGGCAGTTAAAGAGGGCATCGCGATGCGGAACGTTTCCGCGCCTGTCGAGACATGGGAGAGGCTGGACCGCCTGGCGGCCGCGGCCGATGTGCCCCGGTTCTTCGCGTTCCGGGCGCTCTTGGAGGCGGGCTTCACGATTATGCCAGAACAGGCTCTTCGTAACCTGCGGGCGGAGGTGCCTGCGCCGGAGCGTGTCGGGCCGGTGCCGTAAATACCGGAGCGACCGAATCGGGTGCGCACTTTTCGTTGGACGCGGCGCTGGAAAGTGCGCACCCTGTCGGCGAGACCACGGGGAGAGACCATCATGGCGGTGAAGAGTGGTATCGAGCGGCGGACGGTATCCGCCCCTGCCGAAACCTGGGCGCGGCTCGACGCGCTGGCGGCGGCGGCCGGTGTTCCGGCCTACTTCGCGTTCCGGGAAGTCTTCAACGCCGGGTTCTCGATGATGCCCGCCCATGCGCTCGGCCTCCGGCACCGGACGGGGGATCTTCCCCGGATCGTGGCCGGGCAGTCCGGGGGGCGGCGGAAATGAACCCCGGTCAATCTGGCCGGGGTGAAGGGGGGAGGAGATGTTCGACCTGCCGACACTGGCACGCCCGCTGCGAGGACGAGGAGGAAGTTGTCGGCGTGGATGAAAGCGGGAATGTCTTCACCTATGAAGCCCGCCTCTGCATGGCCGCCGCCGCGCCGTTCAATGGAAAGCTGACGGCAAGCAACGTTAATTGCAAAGCGTGGGAAGGGACCCCGGAAGAATCTTCCGGGGTTTCAGGCAAGTGACGAACCAGGTGGCAGTGATCGAGCTCCAGACGGAGATCGGCACCGTGATCGCCGGGAGCGGCCTCGACTGGCCTGAGACCGGGATGGCCGCGGCGGGCGCTCTCGGGCTGCACCTCGGCCATGAAGAAAACGCTGTCGCCCTCCGGGTCCTGGCCGATGGCGTGGTCAGGATTGTCGACCGCGAGGGCCTGACCGACTGTTCCGACAGCATCGAAGCGATGGCGCGGGAATTCATTGAGGCCATGCCTGGGGAGAACGCGGACGAACGCCTGTGGTCCGCCGTGGCGATGCTGCACAAGGCAAGGGAGACGATGACGTGACCGAAGACGAGAAGGTTGACCTGGTCGAGCTGGTGGCCGCGCTGCACGACGGCATGAAGCAAATGCCGATCCTCGACCGACTGCCGGAGGACCCGGTTAGACGGCTCGCCTGCATCATGGTCGCCGGCGTCTTCGTGAGCGGTGCTTCCGGCAAGGAGTTCGCGGTGGCCGGGGCCTCGGCGGCGAGGCTTCTGCAGGAGTGCAGATCCCGCGCGCGCGCAAGACCGCCGAAGCTGAACTGATGTTGACCCCTGCCGACGCGGGGCTGGCGCTGGCGGGGGCTTGCCGGATGAATGCCTGATTGGTACATTTGTAGCAATGCGGAAGCGCAGAGGGGATTTCCCAAATGTCCAACGTGACACAAGTCGTAAGAGCCGATCCGCCGCGCCATTGGCATGTCTATATCTTTTTTGACGCGCCGTCGCCGAACCACGCCCCGGCGAGTTACGCGCTGGCGCTCGATCCGGAGAATGCCAGCGCAGCGCCCGCTATTTGGCGTGGTTCGAGGGACGCCAATCGGCCCCGAACGTGGCTCTCGCGCAATGCGGCGGCAACGTGGGCGAAGCGTCATTACGGTGAGAAGGCGTTTGCCAGGCAGTGCTACCTGCCTTGTTGCTATCAGCCGTCGCCGTCAGGCCGGGAAACCGGGAAGTTCTCCGTGTGATGGCACCGCCGGAATAGGGGCGGCGGGGGGTATTCGGGGGTCGGCCCTCTTTCTTCGCGATTCATGTCACGGTCTCGTAGCGAGGTGACGTGGGCGACTATCGGGACCCTACTGCACGGCGGATTGCGGCCCGTGAACGGCAACGCCGGCGGCGGGCGCGGATCAAACGGGACCGTGACAGGGCGGCCGTCCTGGCGCTCCCCGCCCCGCCCGCGGATCCGGTTGGCGAGCTCGCGGCCTGGGCCGAGGCGACGCTGAGGGTTCCGCCCGGCCACCCGGCCGCCGGCCAACCGATGGCGCTCCCGGACTTCGCAATGGACTTCCTCCGGGCCGGCTGGGGCGCGCATGAATCGGCCCTCTGCGTCGCCCGGAAGAACGCGAAAAGCGCCGTCTGTGCGGTCCTGGCGCTGGGCCATTTGGTCGGCCCTCTCCGGAGCCCGGGCTGGCGTGGTGCGATCGCCAGCGTGTCGAAAGAAAAAGCCAGCGAATTGCGGGGGCAGGTCGCCGCGATAGTCGAGGCGTCCGGGCTCGAGGACGAGGTTCGGATTCGGCGGGCGCCTTATCCCGGCAAGATCGAGTCCGCGACCGGCACGCTCGAGGTCCTGACCAGCGACCGGACGGCAGGGCATTCCTCGAGCTTCGACCTGGTTGTGGTGGACGAAACCGGCCTCATGCCGGAGCGGGCGCGCGAGCTGCTGGCGGGCCTCCGATCCTCCATCAGCGCCAAGGGCGGGCGGATCCTCCACATCTCCGTCCGTGGCGATTCGCCGCTCTTTGCCGAAATCCTGGACAACCCCGCGACCGTGGCGCACGTCTACGCCGCGCCGGACGGCTGCGCGATCGACGATCGCAAGGCGTGGCGTTTGGCGAATCCCGGGCTCGGCACGATCAAGCAGACCGGCTACATGGCGCACGAGGTCAACCGCTTGCGCGGGGCGCCGCACGACGAAGCGAGCTTCCGCGCCTTCGACCTGAATCTGGCGCTGTCGCCGAGCCGAGAAATGATCTGTTCGCCGGACGATCTGCGGCCCTGCTTCGTCGACGATCTGCCGCCTCGGGAGGGGCCGGCGTTCCTGGGTTTCGATTTCGGGGAAGCCACGTCCGCGACGGCCGCCTGCGCGATATGGCCGCGCACCGGCCGGACGGAAACGTTCATGGCGTTCGGTGACAACCCGCCGCTTGCCGAGCGCCAGCGATTCGACTCCGCGCCCTACGTCGCGATGGAAGCGCGGGGCGAGCTCCGGACGTATGCCGGTCGGATCGTCCGCCCCGACGAATTTCTGGCGGACGTGCAAACCGCGCTCGCCGGCGTCCGCGTCCAGGCGGCTGCCGCTGACTCGTACAAGGATTCGGAAACCCTTGATTTCCTCGACAGGGCGGCCGTGCGCTGGCCGATAGATTTCCGCCGCGTCGGCGCCGGCAAGGACGGCGGAGCGGACGTTCGATCGTTCCAACGCCTCGTTATCCAGGCCAAACTGCGGATGGTGGAGAATCTGTCCCTTGTGACGGCGATCTCGAAATCGACGCTCCACCGCAACAAGAACGGCGACGGCGCGCTCGACAAAGCCAACTCGCGCGGACGAATCGACGTGCTGTCGGCGGCGATAATCGCCGCCGGCCTTGCCGAGCCGGCATTCGACCGCCGGCCGCGCCGCCCCCGGCGCTTCGCGGTGATCGGGTAGTCGAATGAGCGGCCGCCACCGGAAGCTCGACGCGCGGCGCTGGGCCAAGATCCGCCGCGCCGCCTTCAACCGGGACGGCTGGCGGTGCACGTTGTGCGGCAGGGCCGGGCGGCTTGAAGCGCATCACGAACCGCCTCTCCGGCACGATGCCGACCCTTACGACCTGGCGGGGATCCGGACGTTATGCCGGAGCTGCCATATCGAGCGTCACCGGGGAGACGACATGACGCCCGGCCGGGAAGCGTGGATCGCAGAGATCAAGCGGATGCTGGTGTAACCCTATATAAAACAACCGCTTGCGGGATTTCCGCGAAGGGCTTACATTCCAATGAAATGCCCCGCGAGCCGAAAGAAATCCGTCTGATTACCGCCAGCGCGGCGGCCCATGTGTTCGGGATCTCCACCGCCCGGCTTCGCCAGCTCGCAAACGCGGGAAAGCTCGATTTCCGGCTGCTTCGCTGGGGCGGCCGCCCGGCTCGCGTCTTTTTCTGGAATGAGCTGGCCGCGCGGTGGGGCGACCCGGATGACGTGTCTTGGACTACCTCGGTCTACAGCTACCAGATGACAAGCCGGGGGAGCTGCATTTGGGAGGTCGTAATGTTGAAGCCTTCGATCGTGCCGGTCGACGATCCCGACGGCCTTGCGATCGAGTAAGAGGAACCGAAATGAGCCCTGCCCAAAAGCGACTTCGCGACCTCCGCGAGCGGCAATCGAAAGAGCGCGGCAAGATGGCCGAGCTCGCGGTTGTCGACGAGCTCAACGACGAACAGCGCGCCGAGCTCGACACGATCGAGCGGGGGACGCCGGACCTGGAACGCCAGATCCGGGCGGCGACGATCGCCCTAGAGGAGGAGGAGCGCGAGACCGAGACGCGCACCACGGAATCGCCCGACGCGGAACAGCGCGAGCGAGTCGAGCTCCGCAGCAAGGCGAGGATTACTGAATTCCTCACGGCCCGGATGCAGGGGCGCTTGGTCTCCGGCGCCGAGGCCGAGCTGTGTGCCGCCGCCGGCGTGTCTCCGCCGAGGTTTCCGCTCGAACTTTGGGACGTGCCTCCCGAACAGCACCGGGACGATCGCGAGACCCGCGCCGTGACGCCGGCGCCCGGCACGGTCGGCATCAACCTCGATCCAATCCGCCCGGCGGTCTTCGCGAACAGCATCGCGCCCAAGCTGGGGATCCAGATGCCCCGCGTGATGAGCGGCACCTATGCAACCGGCACCATCACAACCTCGCAATCCGCCGAGGCGAAGGAAAAGAGCAGCGCGATCGCCGCGACAGCCGGCGCCATCACCGTTACCACGGCGACCCCGAAAAGGGTCTCTGCCCGGCTCGAACTGACGCTGGAAGATATTGCGGCAATCGGCCAGGAGAATTTCGAGAGCATCTTGCGCGAAAATCTGTCCTTCGTGCTTTCCGACGCTCTGGACGATCAGGCGATCAACGGTAATGGCACGGCGCCGAATTTGAGAGGAATTTTCCAGGCTCTAACCGACCCAGCCAACCCCTCGAACGTGGTCAACTTCGATGGGTACGTCTCGGCCTTCGCGGGCGGTATCGACGGCTTGTGGGCTAACAAAGTTAAGGAAATCGGGATCGTCGCCGGCGTCGACACCTATCAGCTCTCGGCGCGGACATTTCGGGACGAATCGGGGGCGGATCTCGGCGACATAACGTTCGCCTCCTATGCCGAAATGAACTACGCGGGATGGTGGACAAATGAACGGATGCCCGCCGCCGCGTCGAACATTCAACAGGCCATACTTTACCGCATGGGCCGCTCGATGATGGGCGGATCCGGGGCGATGCGGACGGCTGTTTGCCCCCACTGGAATGAGGTCTCGATCGATGACATTTACAGCGGTTCTGCGCGGGGCGAACGATATTTCACGATGCATGTGCTGCTCGGCGATGTGATCCTGGTGCAGCCGGACGCCTACGCGCAAATCGCGTTCAAGCTGGCCTGATGGCGTCCCTCCCGACTGTCGTTCTCGACCTCGCCGCGGCGCCGGTCCAGGTGAACGCCGGAGGCCGAAATCTCGGCCCGGCAGGGGAGCCGCTTCTGCTCCATAACGTCGGCGACGATCCGATATTTTGGGCCATCGCCGAGAGCGCGCCCGATCATCCCGGATTCCGGCTCCGGCGCGCGGCAGGCCATCAAATCTCGACCCCAACGGTGGGCTTGTGGGCCTGGGCGCCGAGCGGTTCGCGGATCCTCGCCCAGCCGCTCGGCGGCGACGTGGCCCGCCATGTACCGTCGCCGACGATCGCGCTCACCCTCGGCCGCGACCCGGTCCAGGTGGCCTCGCCAGCCCGGACCGGCTCCGACCGTCGCAGCCTGCTCTACAACGCGAGCGCGGCGCCGATTTTCACGATCCAGGCCGCGCCGGACGAAGTGCCGGAGACGGCGGTGACTCTCAACCCTCTGCAACAAGAAGAAACGTTGCCGATGGGCTGGGTGCCGGATACCTCGCCCGCGATCCTCTGGGCCTGGACCACGAAATTCGCCGGCGCCGTGGCGTTGGTCCAGTCCATCGGCGACGGCTGGGAAATCTAACGTGCCCGGCCTACTGATCAGCGGCCCCGCCGGCGCCGGTAAGTCGGCGATCGCCCGGTCGGAGCTCGCGGCGCGGACCGGGCCGGCCGTCGCGGCCGATTTCCAGAGTCTGGTCGCGGCGCTGCTGTTGCTCGAACGCGGCGCCAACGGTCTCTATCCGGTCCGGCCTTCCTGGGTCCTACCGCTTGTCGAGTACCTGCGACGCGCCGCGATCTCGGCCGCCGTGCAGCGCGACATCGTGGTGATCGGGACGAACAGCGACGGGGATGCCTCGCGGCGCCGCTTCCTACTCTCGCAACTTGGTCCCGGCGCGACCGAGCGGGTTGTCGATCCGGGGCGCGACGTGGTGAGCGCGCGCCTGACGGACCCGGAGACCGGAGAGACCTCGGCCGAGTGCGACGCCGCGCTTGGGCGCTGGTATTCGAGGCTCTAGAAATTGGAAAAATTCCGCTGCCCGATCGAGCTCCGCGCCGACGACTCCCGCCGGTCGCCGGGCCGCATCGTCGGCACGCTCATGACCTACGGGAAGCGCGCGGCGGACCGCGCCGAGGTCTTTGCGCCTGGCGCCCTGCACTGGCCGGAGAGCGGCATCGTGCTGAACGAACAGCACAACCGCCAAGCGCCGATCATGAGGTTCGTGCCGGAGGTCGCTGGCGACGAAATCCGAATCGATGCGAGCTTGCCCGACACGCAGCGCGGGCGCGACGCGGCCGTGATGGTGCGGGAAGGGACGATGCGCGGGTTGAGCATCGAATTTCACGCCCTCCAGGAAAGGCGCGTCGCCGGCGTGCGCGAGGTTCGGGCCGCGAGGCTGACGGGCGCGGCCCTGGTTGACGATGCCTCGTACAGGGGCGAGCTCGAAATCCGCGCCCGTAGCCGCCGGAGGCGGCGGTTGTGGCTGTAACGCTCGATGCCGAGGGGCTGGCGCTCCGCATCCAGGGCGTGGCCGTGCCCGGCAATCCGGAGAACAACGCCGAGGCCGAGCTTGCCCGCGCCCGCGCCGCCGAGCTGCTTGCGGTGGCGACTGCCCACGTTCTGCAGTATGCCCCGGCGGCGCCCGACGCTCTCCATACCGAGGCCGCCATCCGATTCGCGGGCTATCTCTCGCAATCCGATTTCGGAAGCATCGCCGCGGAGTCGATCGGGCCGCGCGACGTGACGTACCCGACCAACCATGCCGCCATGTTTCGGAACTGCGGCGCCGCCGCCCTTCTGTCGCGATGGCGAGTGCGCCGGGCCGGCGCGATCGGGTGACGGGGTGCGCTGGCCATGGACCCGGCGCGAGAAGCGCGAGAGCGGCGGCGACTTCGCGGATGCCGTTGTCCGGCTGATCGAGGCCCAGGCGGCCGGCACGGCCGCGGACGCAAGCTCTACAGCCGCCATAGAAGCCGTCTCCGGGCTTCTCTCCCGCGCCTTGGGGAGCGCCGAGGTGGTCGGCGCCCCCTGGGTGCAGGAAGCCGTCTCTCCGGCCGTCCTGGCGCAAATAGGGCGCGACCTGATCCGCAACGGCGACTCGATGCACGTCATCCGCGTCGGCGCCGATGGCGAGGTGGTCCTGATCCCGGCATCGTCCTGGCATTGGGAGGGCAACCACGACCCCTCGACGTGGACCGTGCGGGTCACGGCCTACGGGCCAAGCACCAGCACGACCTGGAACCTTTCCGGCGATCGCGTGGTGTTCGTCCGTTGGGGAAGCACGCCGGGGCAGTCTTATGTCGGAATCGCCCCGGCGTCCTGGGCGCATACGACGGCGCGGTTGAATTCGGAAGCGGAAAGGTCGCTGGCGGATGAGGCCAAGACGCCGCTCGCTGCGATCCTCACCTACGTCGAAGGACATGAGGTCGATGGCGACGACGACACTCTCGCCCCGCTGAAGGCCGAGATCGCGAGCGCCAGAGGCAAGGCGGTAATCGTCGAAAGTACAGCGGGCGGCATGGGCGAGGGGCGCTCGAACGCCCCTGTCCGCGATTGGGATCCGCGCCGCCTCGGGCCGGAGCCGCCGGCCGCGATGGTCGAGCTCGGCCGGGATACGTTCGACCGGATGCTGGCTGCGTGCGGATGCTCCCCGGCCTTGTTCGACGACTCGGACGGCACGTCCAAGCGCGAGGCGCTCCGGCAGTGGCATCTTGGGACGGTCCTGCCCCATGCCCGACTCCTCGAAACCGAGTTGAGCGCGAAGCTGGCGACGCCGGTCCGCCTGACATTCGACAAATACCCGCTCGATCTCGCCGGGCGGGCGCAAGCCTTCCAGAAACTGGTAGCGGGTGGCGTTGCGGTGAACGAGGCGCTGGCCACGTCCGGGCTGCTGGCGGAGCCCGACTGATGGGGAGGCGGGCGCCCGACTGGACGGACGCGGAGGACAGGTTCTTGCTGGCGATCCGGCGCTACCCGAACGGTCGGGTCCGGCATGGGGAGCTGGCGCGGGCCGCGAAGGCCCTGGGCCGGTCCTACTCCGCGATCGCGACGCGGGTTTCAAACCTACGGAAGATTTACGAGAGCGCCGGCGATGACGGTCCTGTGCTGTCCTGAATGCGAGCGACCCCGGACGGGTTCGGGCCGCTGTCTTTGTGGCTCCTGGGCGGCGCCCGTGGTGGACCGGAGTTTCGAGCCGCGCGAGCGCGAGTGCAGCCGATGCGGGCGGGTGTTCAAGACAACGCCGGTCCGCCGGATGTTGTGCCAGGTCTGCTATGCGCGAGGCGACGGAGGGATGGACTTCTGATGGGCGGGCGCCGCACCCGCCCTGCGCCGGCCGGGCCGCTCACCTGGGCCGGGCGCGCTCGCCGGGGCGGTCCGTCTCCGCCGCCCCGGCGGGCCTTCCTACTCTCCGGACTCGATGACGCGAAGCTCGATATCCGGCCACGCGATCTTTTCGGCGGCGCGGGCGTGTTCCTGCGCGGCGCGGCGGTAGTGCTCGGCAATCTCGGCGTGGCCACTTTCGTCCAGGCGCTCGGCGGTGCTCCAATTGTCCGCCGCGAAACACACCTGCCGCCAGTATGCGGCCGAGCGATTCTCCGTCATCTTTGGATCCTTCCCGGTTGTGAGGGCGATTCTCGGCGACCTCGTTGCCGGCGGCCGTGTCATTGCCCGGCGAGCTTGGCGAGATTCGCCCTATCGAGGGCCGATTTACCCGAAACCGGCACGCCGCGGGCGAGATCGCGGCCGCCAGGCAGCTCCGATATTGCGGGATCGCGACAATTCGGCGATTCGGGTTGCTTGGCGTAGGATAAAAGAACCGGGCCGCACTGGGCGGCCCGGGGTGCCACGGTGGAGATCCACCTCCCCGGGCGCGACAACGCAGAAAGGCCCTGCGATGCACCCTCAAAATACCGCGAATCCGTCCGCCCCCGCAAGCGGAAACGTAATATCTATTTCCGGCGCCGGCCCGGCCTGGGACCGCTGGGCCTATGAGAAGGCGATCGCGGGATCGGCTCTCCCGCCCCGCGCCCGACTCGTGGCTCTGGTGCTGACGACGCACGCGAGCCGGGAGACCGGGGAGTGGACGCTGCTGGTGAAAACGCTCTCGACCGAGACCGGCCAAAGCCGCGCGACGGTGTTCCGCGCCCTGGCGGACCTGGAGGCCGCGGGCTTTCTGGTTCGCTTGCACCGCTACGGCCGGCAGGGCCAGTGCGCGACCCGCTACCGTCTTCGGCTCCCCGGTGAGTCTCAAATTGAGACGCCCCCGGAGTCTCAATTTGAGACACATAACCAACCCCCTCTACCAACCCCTTCTTCTAAGCCCCCTCCCCTCCGGCTCCGGCTGTTCCGTGCTCTACCGGGCGGCGCCGTGCCGGGGGGAGGGGCCGAAAAGAGGCTCGGCAGTGAAGCAGTCGATGGAGAGGCCGAGGCCGTGTCACCAACCGCCTACGCGATGGCGATGGCGGTAGAAGACGGTCGCTTTAGCGACTGTCTGGTGATGGCGCGCGACCTGAAAGACGGGAGGGGCGAAAGAAGGGCTTGAGGCAAAGATACTGGCCGCTCTGTTGCGCTGCGTTGCTGAAGTGTCTATCCTGATACAGTCGCAACATCATCCCGCCCAGGGCGACCGGCCGGGGGAAGCGTCCCTCTGCCAGCCGCACGTAGATCGTGCTCCGCGACAGGCCGGTGCGCTCCATCACCTCGGGCAGCCGCAGGAAGCG
>LXNI01003031.1_pt1 | contig 10400 bp, 12 predicted proteins | sample 809091 | NCBI WGS metagenome assembly LXNI01 (sample SAMN04870527, study PRJNA318959) | sponge metagenome | biome: 01000161; feature: marine sponge reef; material: water | host: Sarcotragus foetidus | place: Greece: Milos, Mediterranean Sea | collected 2013-05-29 | depth 5-7 m | reverse complement strand
CCGCGTCTCCTACAGGAATAACGAGGGCAGGGTGCCAGGAAGCGAACTGCCTGCTGACCGTACTCCCTTGAGGGAGCGTGCACCCGGCCCGGCCAGAAAAGGTTTTGCCAGATAAGCTCTGGCGGGCTACTCAGAACATCCTACACCCCGACCCGGGCAAAATCAAATACGATGCGTTAACCCGTTATTGGGGTAAACAAAACCCGTTCCAAAGTTTGCGTCAGATTTTTTCATTTTTTCAAATGATCACTTATACTGGGATTGTTGCAAGTGACCTAACAGGTAATATTGATGTTGCAAGCCTTCAAGCGACGAGTGATCAAGGGATGGTCGCCCGTTGCCGACCCCCCGAAAGATCCGGCCGCCGGCACCTGGCCGATTGAACCGGGGAAACAGCGGATCGAGCGACAGTTCAAGCCCCAGGCTGCCGATATCTACGGACTGTCGGGGGTTTCGCCCGCTTCGTTTGACGCGCTGTACGCACCGGCACTCGGGGCCGTGGCGGACTACGCCCAGGGGCTCCCCGGGAGCGAGTTTCACCACCACAGCCACCCCGGGGGGCTGTTGAAACACATCCTGGAGACCGTGATCTATGGGCTAAGATTGCGCAAGGGTCATCTGCTGCCGTCAGGCTGTCCACCGGAGCAGTTGCAGAAACTGGCGGACCGCTATACCTATGCCCTTTTCTGTGGCGCGCTGTGTCACGATATTGCCAAGCCGGCGGTCGACGTCGAGGTGACCTTGTACGCGAACAACCAGTCGATCGGCCGCTGGGACCCGTATGGCGGACCGATGACGGCCGTACCCGACGCGACGCATTATACGTATCACTATCAACCGGCCCGGCAATACCGGCTGCATGTGCTGGCCGCCCCGCTGTTCGTGTCACGGATTGTCCCGGCCCGGGGATTGCAGTGGCTCGCATCGGATCAGGCGCTGTTTGACAAGTTCCTGTGCTATGTCTCCGGACGTGAATCCGAATCGGGCGAGATCGGGGAGATTGTCGGCCAGGGGGATCAAACCTCGGTCTCGGTTTCCCTGGGGGCCCAGACCATTCCCGGTACCCGGTCACGGAGCCATGTGCCGCTGCATGAAAAGCTCCGCACTGCCCTTCGCCTTGTTCTGCAAAGTGAGGGCACCGTGCTCAACAAGCCCGGTGCCCTGGCGTGGTATGACGGAACGGATTTCTGGGCCATGTCGAAAGGCTTGGCCGACCAGGTGCGCGAACAGTTGACCGGGGAGGGACATACCGGCGTACCGGGTGACAATTCCCGGTTGTTCACCATCATGATCGAACATGGCCTGATCCGGCCACGGAAGGGCCATCGGGCCATCTGGAAGGTGCGTATTGAACTGGATGACTGGAAGCCGGCCTCGACTTTCAGTGTGATCCGTATTCCTCGCGAGGTGGCCTGGCCCAATGAAACGACCTGTCCCGAGCCCATCAACGGACAGGGCATCATGCTGACCGAAGCGACACCTGAGGTCGAACAACCCGACCGGGCGGAGGCCGATTCAAAATCCGTCGACGAGACTGCTCCTCCCAATGACCGGGGAGACGTTCCGCTACGGGCATCGGATCCCGGTGAAACCCATCACATGCCCGAATTGGATGCCGATGCCAAGCCGAGTGGAACCGAGTTGTCGACATCGCAGGCCGTTGCAACGGCCCTGCCGGATCATCCGGGGACCCGGTTTCTGATCTGGTTACGCCAGGGAATCCGGTCGGGTTCCATTCGATACAACGGCTCAAAACACCCGGTCCATATCATTGACCAGGGGGTGTTTCTGGTCAGCCCGGCGATCTTCAAGGTGTATGCCCAGTCGGTGGATGCCACCCAATGGGAAACGCTTTGGGAGGGGATCCAGAAATCCTTTCAGGGCCTGAAACTGAATCTGAAGAGTCGCCGGGGAGAAAACTTCCACACGGTGCGCGTCGAAAGCAGGCAAAACAAGCCATCGAGACTGCAGGGTTGGATCGTCCCGGTGGAAGAAGTGTTTACCGATGGCCAGCGGCCACCGGTCAATACCCATTTGACGTTGATCAACCAACCCCTTTCGGCTTGACCCGGGAAATTCGGTTAAGATAGACTAAATGCAATGGCCCGCCAGAGCTGATCTGGTACCACTGGCCGCCCGGGTGCACACTCCCTCAAGGGAACCACGGCCAGCGGGAAGGTAAGCTTCCCGGCACCCTATCACGGTCCTTTTTGGGATCGTGTGGTCTGCGCCGTCAGACACGCTTGAGCGTGTGCTGGCATTTCAACCCGCAGGGGAACAAGCCCCCCCTGTGAAGGTTGGTGTGCCTCCTGCTTTTTATTTTGGAGGTCAACAACTATGAAATTGAACAACGGCCGGATGGCCACACTTATCGGCCAAATCGGGCTGGCCTTTATAATCGGCGGTTGTTGGTATGGTACGATTGATGACGGACCACTAATCGACAGTGCTGCAATTACCCTAACGGGTGCCGTACTGGGGTTTTTTTCTTGCTTCGATGAGGATTGAAAAATGTTTGACTTGAATACCAGCATAATCATCACCGTTTTTTTACCTGCGCTTATTTTCATTGTCGGATATTACCTGACCAGGCAACGGAAATAACCAACCACAAAACCGGACCAGGCTAGTGCTTGGTCCGGTTTTTGATGGCACACGATAACCAAAGCGGGGAATCATTATTCTATTTTACCAAACGCCCAGCGGGCCCGACTGGCCACGAATTTTTACGATTACACCGATGGCCAGCGGCCACCGGTCAATACCCATTTGACGTTGATCAACCAACCCCTTTCGGCTTGACCCGGGAAATCCCAGCGCTGCCACCCGCACCCTCGATACACATTTCCAAGCATGTCTCTCCTTTATGCTGTGAAATTTCCAGTTGAAAATGTGTCGGGCAACCTTCGCACCAAAAGTAAATTCTTAACCCATGCCTTCGCCGGCTTGGGTTTTTGTCCGAATTGGCTTCGGATGCCGAACACATTGTGACTTGACCGGTAGTTTCTATCGCAACCAACTGTGTGGGACGATCCTCATCACGACTGTAAACCTCAACCAGTTCATGGTGCGTACAATGGAACCCGCAAGCTGGACAGATAAGAACTCCCTCGCTGTTCAGTTGCAGGGGAGCAGGATGTCGGCTCTCAGTCATAATTTTCCCCTCATTAAATATTAGAAGATTGGATAAGCGGGTTTTTGTTTTTCATTGTAGTCGGCTGATGATGGATATAGACCCCATCAAAAACCGCTGTGTATTTTAGTCTGCTGCAAACGGGGATAATATTTCCAGTGATTATGAGGCAGGTCCTGAAAAAGAAGGTTTCTCGCTCCCAGAAAGGCGATTACGCCAGTCTGACACCACAATAATTTATAGCAATCGCAATGCAAGGCGGAACTCTGTGGCATGGCACCTCTAACAATGGCACCTCTAACGCTTGATTTCTCCTTTGCGGGTGTTATAGACTGTCTTCAATTGCCCGCCAGAGCTTGTCTGGCACCACTGGCCGCCCGGGTGCACACTCCCTGAAGGGAACCACGGCCAGCGGGAAGTTCACTTCCCGGCACCCTGATCACGGTCCTTCTGGGATCGTGTGGTCTACGTCGCCAGACACGCTTGAGCGTGTGCTGGCATTCAACCCGCAGGGGAACAAGCGCCCCCTGCCAGGGTTGGTTTGCCTCCTGCTGTCTTTTTGTTCTGGAGGTAAATCATGGGATATGTTAATTCGGAGCCGGGTAACGGCTCTTGCGATGACGGGCTGTCACCAGCCCAGACACTGGGGGTCATCAAGGTGGTCGAGGCGAAGGTTCAAGAGAGCGAAAATCGCGTGGTGCTTGCGATCGACGCGTTGGGCCGGCGCCTGGATGAACGCATGGATCAGCGTTTTGACCAGATGGATCAGCGTTTTGACCAGATGGATCAGCGCATGGACCGTATGGATCAGCGCATGGACCGTCTGGATGATCGTTTTGAACGTATGGATCAGCGTTTGGGCACCTTGGCAACCGGTTTGGCTTTTGTCAAAGGGATGACGGGACTCAATATCGCGGTCTTTTTGGGCCTGGTGGGTCTCTTCATCTGGCTGGCGGAACGCCTGCCACCTGCTGTCTGAAGCGGTAATTTGACTGACGTCGCTGTCAATCCGGGGAAAGGGGCCTTTGGCCCCTTTTTCTTTTGCTGCGTCAGGCATGGCGCGTCGCACCGTGACAGACGTTGTTTTGATACATAGGGTGGTGTTTCACACAGGAATGCGGCGTTTCCGAAGGTTTTTTTTGATCGTCTTGGGCGGGTCTCGTTGCTCGATACAGCGCATCGACTGCGGGGCTTATCATGAACCGCCGTATACGGAACCGTACGTACGGTGGAAGCAATTCCGCCTCCTACCCGATCCATGATTTGCCAGTGCAGGTCTGGTAAATTGCGACATCCCACAGTTAACTCTTGATCAGGGCGATGATTAAGGAGGTCGAGCAGAGCAATTGATTTTAAGTGGGAATAAATATATTGTTATGATTGATTTCTAAATCCATGCTTGCTTAATATGAGTGAAGTCCGAAGATTTTTGGAGCATCTGGTAGAGCATCACCTTTCGAGCTTGGCACAAATTTGTAAAACAGATGTTATGGCTATATATAGCCCGATGACTCCTGCATTGCCTGGGGTTGTTCGAACCGAAGTAGAGAGATTATCGAAACGGGACAATTTCAATCGTCAGCTGACAGTGGTATTGGATACAGGAGGGGGCTTGGTTGATGCCGTAGAACGGACAGTCGACGTAATCCGGCATCATTACGACATAGTGGATTTCATTATTCCCGATCAAGCGATGTCCGCTGGGACTGTTTTTGCCTTATCTGGGGACAGCATTTATATGGATTACTTTTCGCAGTTAGGCCCGATAGACCCTCAATTTTTTATAGACGATAAATGGGTTCCAGGTTTGGGGTATCTGGAAAAGTTTAAAGAGCTCAATGAAAAATCCAAGAAAGGAACACTCACTCCACTGGAATACGCGCTAGTGGATAAAATGGACTTGGCCGACTTGCATCGATACGAACAGGCAAGGGAGCATTCTGTGGAGTTGTTGGAAAAATGGTTGACAACTTACAAATTTAAGAATTGGAACAAGACGGAAACGAGAAATCAAAAGGTAACATCAAAAATGAAGCAGGACCGGGCCAATGAGATTGCGATGGCACTTAATAATACAACGAGATGGCACGCACATTCTCGTGGCATCTCGATGAAATTGCTGACAGATGAACTCAAGTTGAAAATCGAAGATCTATCAAGTTCGGAAATTCTTCAAAAGAGCTTGCATAGGACTCATAATTTCATGACAGATTACATGCAGAATAACAATATGTCTGCGTGTTTAAAGACTGCACACTACACTGACGAAACGGGAGAACAATGAAACAGACCAAATCGACGATCAGAAAACAGCACCGTGAAATAATGCAAAGTTCAGGTAACCTCGACTTGAAAAGTTACCGAACACATAAGAAACTGGAAGAAACCCTAAAGGAGGCGGGGATCGAGAGGCCTAAGCAAGGACCAAAAATCACTGATCCTGCTCACATCCGTAGCCAAATTATCAGCTAGTTCATCATGAAAGATCGAAGTTCAGTGACTAGGTACGTTTGGTCGGTTCTATGAATAAATCTGTGTGGTCGCAGCGCTTCGGAATAGAGGGTTGTTAGCATGGCCAGTCAATCCTCAATAGAGTGGACTGACGCAACCTGGAACCCGATAACCGGATGCACCAAGATCACGCGAGGTTGTGATCATTGCTATGCGGAGCGCTTCGCCGAGCGCTGGCGCGGCATTCCCGGCCATCCCTACGAACAGGGCTTCGACCTGAAGCTGTGGTGGTCCCGGCTTAACCAGCCGATATCCTGGAAGAAGCCACGCATGATTTTCGTGAATTCAATGAGTGACCTGTTTCACAAGGATGTGGACCGTGCATTCATAGATCAGGTATTCGAAACAATGGAAACGGCTGACTGGCACATTTATCAGATCCTGACCAAACGCAGTTCACTCATGCGGAACTATCTGCGGAAAAGATACCCAAGACATTCGGCCCCTGAACACATCTGGTTCGGCGTATCGGTCGAAGATCATGCTGCGAGCAGCCGTATCCAGCATCTGCAGGAAACGCCTGCTGTTGTCCGATTTTTGTCGATAGAACCGTTGTTGGGCCCTGTTGGAGACATTGATCTGAAGAGGGTCTCTTGGGTGATCGTTGGGGGCGAGAGCGGTCCTAACGCGCGGCCTATGCAACCTGAATGGGTGCATGAAATTCGTGATCGTTGCAAAAAAGAAGGGATCCCGTTTTTCTTCAAGCAATGGGGTGGGAAGACGCCGAAATCAGGAGGACGACACCTGGATGGGGTAGAGCACAATGACATGCCCTTGTACTTGCAAACGGTATCAGGACATGGATTTCGAATGGCATCCTGCTGAAAAACCTCCTCATCTGGAAGAGCACAGCAAAGCGAAGCTTGATGTTTTGCGGGGTTATCTGTGCGCCTATATTGAAAAGCTGAACATCATCCCTAATCGAGACAAGTTCACGCTGGACCTTGTGGACGGTTTTGCCGGCGGGGGTATTTACTCAAGTAATCAGGGCGATATTTTGTCAGGCTCACCGCTGATCATGTTGGAAGAAATCCGTAAAGCAAAAAGCAAATTAAATCAGGACCGGAAAAAACCGCTACATTTTGATTGTAAGTTTTATTTCGTCGATAAGGCGAAAAACCACACGGACCATCTCAGGAAAACATTGACTGATCGTGGATATAAAATTGGCGGGAATATCAATATTTATACCGGCCCGTTTAAAAACTATTGTGACAGGATCATTCGTGAAATCAAACGTCGTCAGCCTCGTGCTGGCCGGGCGATTTTCCTGCTTGACCAGACGGGTTACTCCCAGGTGGACCTCGGGCTGATAAGAGATATTTTCAGCCAACTGGCCTCTGCAGAGATTATCCTGACCTTTGCGGCAGATGCTCTCATCAATTATCTTTCGGACAAACCAGATCTCATCAAGCCTGTTCCATCAATCGAATTGTCAGACCAACAGATTCACGACTGGATTGGGTCCAAAGACAGTTCACGCGGAAAAGCTCTGATACAAAGAACACTGCTTGAGCATGTTCGTCGTGCAACAGATGCACCTTTTTACACTCCTTTCTTTATTCGTCCCAAGCAATCTCGCCGATCCTTGTGGTTTCTTCACCTATCCAGACATCCCACTGCCCGGGATGTGATGATTCGGCACCATTGGAATACATCCAACACATTTGAACATTATGGAACTGGTGGCTTTAAGATGTTGGGATGGGATGATTTGCAGGGCTCTGAAACAGTTCCGATTTTCAATTTCAAGAACCATGATTCTGAGGTTATGAGAGAGGAATTGCTGGAGCCTTTGCTATATGAGCTTGTTAGTCTCACATCAGACCGGCCTGTTCCGTATGACTCAGTAAGAATGAGGTATGCTAATCGAACTGCGGCCCGTTTCTCTGATCTGGATAAAGTCGTGCTTCAACTGGCGGGAGAACAGGAAATTGAAATTCTGAGCCCTGATGGCAAGGTACGATCAAAAAATCTCAGGATAATTCGGCCTACGGACCTGATCTCAATGCCACGAACACCACTGATTCCCGGTTTATCACGCCTCCCCCAATCTGACTTAGCCGGAACCGTGACCATTGTTGACGACGTTGTGGGCCCCGTGTTCCCTGAATAAGACTGGGATAGTCTGAAACCATGAATGTACTCTTGGATACTCACATTCTACTGTGGTGGCATGGGGATCGGGATCGACTATCTCAAGATCAGCAGAATGTCATTGATGCTGCCAATGTGGATTCACCGTTACAGGTCTCCGATATTTCACTCTGGGAGGTCGCCATGCTGTACGGATTAGGGCGTATTCGTCTGACCATTCCCCTACAAGAGTGGCTGGAGAAGGCAGTGGCACCGCCGCTGGTGCGCCGCTGTACCATTTCTCCTGTGGTAGCAGCTGAACTGACAACATTGCCAGAGTCCTTTCATCGTGACCCGGCTGACCGTATTCTGGTAGCAACTGCTCGGGTGCTTGGTGCTACACTGCTGACCCAAGATCGCCAAATCGTGGAAGCACAACTGGTTGCTACACTGGGTTGAAAACAGGGGTTGAAAACAGCGCTTGATTTTGGCTGAATGAGCCGATAGACTATTCTTAATTGCCCGCCAGAGCTGATCTGGCACCACTGGTCGCCCGGGTGCACACTCCCTGAAGGGAACCACGGCCATCGGGAAGTCCACTTCCTGGCACCCTGATCACGGTCCTTCTGGGATCGTGTGGTCCACTCCGCCGGGGAATTTCCCGGCATCACCCCAAGGGGATACGCTTCCCTTGCGGGATTGGCGTGTCTCCTTTTTTACTTTCATTTGGAGACAAACCATGAAAAACACTACTTCGGGACGGCCTGCCGTCTCTCGTCGTGACCTCTTTGCCGAGGTCACCAATAAAATAATAAGCGCCCTGGAAAAAGGGTGTGCACCTTGGGTCAAGCCTTGGTCGGAAACCCGCGGCACACGGGAAACCCCCGTGAGTGCGCGGGGCCGTGTCTACCGTGGCATCAATCGGATCATCCTCGGCATGGAGCAGTTCATGTCGGGTTATCCGACGGCGCAGTGGTTCACGCGGAAAATGGCCACCGAGGCCGGCGGTCATATCCGAAAGGGTGAGAAAGGCACCGCGATCGTGTTCTTTCGTCCGATCGATCTGAAACCGGCCGAATCGGAGGAATCGGATCAGGATGAAGGGAACGAAGCCGCCCGGCGGATCTGGATCCACCGGTGCTATTACGTCTGGAACCGGGCCCAGTTGGCCGGTATCGATGGAATTCCACTTCCGGAAATGCCGGTTCTGGGGTCCACGGCGTACCGCCACGCCCTGTCGGACCGGTTGGTCCATGGCAGTGGCGCCGAGATACATTTCGGCGGTAACCGGGCGTATTATGCCCCCGGCGGTGACTTCATCCGGGTGCCGAACCCGCAACAGTTTGCCAATGTGGGGAGTTTCCACGCCACACGGTTTCACGAGCTGGTCCACTGGACCGGCCACGGGTCGCGTTTGGCACGGAAGTACGGGATGACTTTCGGGGACCCGGACTATGCCCGCGAGGAGCTCGTCGCCGAAATGGGGGCGGCATTCCTGTGCGAGTGGGCCGGACTGGCCGCTGAACTGCAGCACCCGGAGTATATTGCCAGTTGGCTGGAGGTGCTCAAGGCGGATTCCGCGGCGGTTATCGTCGCGGCCACCCAGGCACAGAAGGCCGTGGACTTCCTGGTGGAAAAAGCCGGCATGGAGGCCGGTCAGGAAGACCTCAGGGAAGCTGCCTGACTATTATCCCCCGCTTCGGCGGGGGTTTTCTTTAAGATAGATTCAAAACACCTTTAATTTAGTTGCTTTGGGGTAGTTTGTTTTAACACCCATTTGTTCCCTACAGGGAAAAGTCTGCAGTAGTTTGACCGAGGAATTCGGTTGGAGTAAACTGTCTGTGATTGTTCGCCAGAGCTGATCTGGCATCACTGGCCGCCCGGGTGCACACTCCCTCAAGGGAACCACGGCCATCGGGAAGGTAAGCTTCCTGGCACCCTGCCGCCGTCTCTTTGGGGAGGGCGGATACGTCGTCAGGCATGCATGAGCGTGTGCTGGCATTTCAACCCGCAGGGGAACAAGCCCCCCTGTCAAGGTTGGTTTGTCTCCTGCTTTTTATTTTGGAGGTAAACAACTATGAAATTGAAAAACAACCGCGTCGAATTAGACAAAGACCGGTTGCGGAATCTGATATATCATGTCGGCCTTGCCTTCATTGTCGGTGGCGTGTTGCATGGCATAACCACCGCCGGACCCGCACCGGAAACCGCCATGCTTGCGCTTGTCGGTGCTATCATGGCTTTAATCACTTGTGCAAAAAAAGAGGAGGACAAACCCAATGCTTGAATTTCTGACCCAACCGGTAACTGTTGCCGTGTTGATTCCTGCTGTTATTCTTTTGGGAGCGTACTATATCGCCCATCGGCAATAACCAGCAGACCAACCACAAAACCGGACCAGGCTTACGCTTGGTCCGGTTTTTTTATGGTCCCACGGTAATCAAAGCGGGGGGCAATGCTAAAGAACGCACTGGCTACCCAACCCCAACCCCCTGGCCTTGTTGGAGAGAATCATCAAGGCCTCCAGTAACGAGGGAGACATTGTACTGGACCCGTTAACCCAACTTGGCACTTTTCCCCTCCGAATCGGTCTGATTTTACCTGATTTTGGCCAGGTTGTATTATTTTCTGTTGATTTATCAATGGGTTATAATTTTTGATTCGTTTGTAGGGCCATGTT
>LXNI01003030.1_pt1 | contig 10406 bp, 11 predicted proteins | sample 809091 | NCBI WGS metagenome assembly LXNI01 (sample SAMN04870527, study PRJNA318959) | sponge metagenome | biome: 01000161; feature: marine sponge reef; material: water | host: Sarcotragus foetidus | place: Greece: Milos, Mediterranean Sea | collected 2013-05-29 | depth 5-7 m | reverse complement strand
GTCGTGCTGACGTTCGGGACTTTCTACTGCGGATGGCTGGGATTCCTCTGTGGATTGCCGCAGCATTACGGACTGAACTCTGACATACCTGATTTCCGTACGAACACGCGAACTTTCACGTGTTCGTGGTTGCCTGCTTTTTACTACTGGAATATGCAATACCACCTTGAGCACCATATGTACCCTGCGGTACCCTTTTTTAATCTACCGAAGCTTCGAAGAGCGATTCAGCACGATTTACCTCCAGCACCTCACGGGTTGCGATCAACGTGGCAGGAAATGCTCGATATACGCCGTAAGGCTCTAGCAGACCCAGAATTCAAGTACATGCCGACCTTCCCCACGCACGGACAACAGATAGCAGACATCGCGACTGGCACCTGATTCAACGATCATTTGTATTGACGGATTGACCCACTTCGAAGCAGGCAGCGTCCAATATCGTTAATCGGGCGACGCCTAAAGGTCACTCCACTGCCGAATCGTCGTCAAGCGGACGCGCGGAGAGTCCATCTGTAGAAGTTTTTGTTTATCCTCGCTATGGATGGGTAAGTAATCTGCAAGGCGCAAACTCACGTCGCGTTCATCTTCAAAGTCGATTTGCTTGCGAACAGCAGTCGGGATTTCTCTCGCATCAATGAAGTACTCAAGCAACGCGACTAAGTCAGCGTCCTCTTCACGTACTGAACCTGTCGGTTCATCGGGCACAAACGTGACTTCACCCATCATAAGATGATCGTGCTCCTCCCAAGTTGCGCCAACTTTGAATTTCGCTCCTCCTATCGCCATTACCGCTATGCGATTTTCTGGCAACTCCTCGACTTCTACCATCTCCGCTAACGTTCCGACAGGATGAATCGCGGGCATGTCGTTCTCGACTCCGCTATGTACTTCCTTTCCTTCCTTGATCAGTACCACGCCGAAACCAATATCTGCTTCGCGACATTCAGTGATCATTCGAACATAGCGCGGTTCGAAAATGTGTAGCGGTAGATACCCACCTCGAAATAAGACCGTTGAAAGTGGGAATAACGGGATCGTTAACGAACCAAGCATGTTTGGCTTCCTAATGAACGCTAGAATCGGAACTCTTTGTCCGACAGCAATATAGATACGTGCAAACGCTGCAGACGATCTGCATCGCGCTTATCCAAGGCATTACCGAATTTCTGCCCATTTCAAGTTCTGCCCACATTCAACTTCCGTCGTTGCTGCTCGGTTGGGATGATCAGGGGCTTCACTTCGATGTCGCCGTCCACGCAGGATCTCTGCTCGCAGTCGTAACGTACTTCCGTCAGAGGTTAGTCAACTTAGCTACTGGAACCTTCAAGAGTCTCAGAGGCGGTCAATCTAACGACGACCTTGACCTTGCTGTGAAGTTAATCATCGCAACCGTGCCGGTCCTTATCGCAGGATTCCTCTTTCGAGAGGATGTCGCTGCCGCAACGCGCAACCTGTCGATTATCGTTGTTGCAACCATACTCTTCGGCGTGCTACTTGGTATGGCAGATTGGCGAACCAGTCGGCTACAAGCGAGAGGATACGTGTTCGCCGACACGAATCCCGGTTATTTCGTCGCGTTCGCGATCGGGTGCGCGCAAATTTTCGCGTTGATACCCGGCACTTCGCGATCCGGGGTTACCATCACCGCAGCTTTATTGCTCGGTCTCGGAAGGACTCAAGCAGCAACATTCTCCTTTCTTCTCGCAATACCAGTCATTTTCGGCGCATTCGTATTAACCATCTACGACTTGAACCAGCTCGAAGTGACATTTGACATTCAACGATTCGGTATCGGCTTCGTCGTCGCAGCCATCAGCGCATACTTATGCATCGACTTTTTCCTGAAAGTAATCGAAAAAATCGGCATGTGGCCTTTCGTTGTTTATCGACTTGCGATTGGTGTTCTGCTTGGACTAATGCTTTGGCTGTAGACGCAATCGATCACGTGGCGATCCCGATCGTCAATATTGACACGATGCGATCGTTCTACGAAGCCTTCGGATTCGGCTGGGACGCATCGAATGCACCCAGTTTGTACGCCGTTACATTGGCGAGTCAAAAAATCAATTTCCACGCGCCTTCGCTGTGGCAGAACCCGAAGTTCGACCTTCGCGGTCCAACTGCCAAACCAGGCTGCGGCGACTTCTGTTTCGTCTGGAAATCTAGTCAGCGAAACTTGCTAGAGATCATCAAACGCCTAGAGGTCGAAGTGATCGAGGGCCCTGTCGAACGTTCAGGTGGCGCTGGAACCGGGATGAGTATCTACGTACGCGACCCGGATCTAAACTTGGTCGAGTTTATCTGCTATCCAACGGACCGCTAAAACGGTAGATCGTCATCCAAATCCGACCCGACATCTGAATCGGCGGCGCTGCTTTCGCCACCACCAAACGACTGCTGCGCAGGCTGGGAGCGATCGACACTGCCACCACGACCACCCGTTGGCGCCGGTCGGTCGTATTGCGTGTTAGCCGGCCCCGCACTAGCGTCCGATCTATCGAGCATGATCATTTCCCGACAGTTCACTTCGGTGCGGTAATGGGTCTGCCCTTCACGTTCAAACTGACGCGTCTGCAATTCCCCTTCAACGTACACATGGCTTCCTTTGTGCAGATACTGACTCGCGACTTCGGCTAGCCTACCCCAACAAACGATGTTATGCCAATCGGTCCGTTCTCTGCGTTGATTCGTCGATTGATCCGTCCAAGTCTTACCTGTCGCAATGCTGAACGTCGTCATTGAATTACCGCTCTGCATATATCGTATTTCAGGATCTCGCCCTAAATTACCAATCAGTTGAACTTTGTTTAGGCTTCTTCCCGCCATGCCTTCATTCCTCTAAATCTTGTTCTACTAGTCTGTACCAAACAGCAAAACACTAAACCTGCGAAACCAGTCCATTTATCGTAATTCCTCTACAGACCCATTTCAACATTCGCGATGCGACGCTACACGATGAAGTTTAACAATTAGCTGTTTTTCCGTGGAGACGAATATGCGGTGTATCCTGGTGGTCTGCCTCGTTCCCACACATGCGACTTCGCTACCTCTTCGTTTAGATCGGCGCCCCATCCAGGACGTGACGGGATGAGTGCACTCCCTTGCTCAATCTCAAGCGGCTCGGTGATTAGATCGTCCTTCCACGGTACATCGTCAATGTCGATCTCACAAATTCTGATGTTTGGGGAAACGGTACAAAGATGCAATGAATGTAAGGTCGATAGGTGTGAGTAGTAGTTGTGAGGCGCACAATTGACTTCAAAAGTCTCCGCCATCTCAACCACGCGCTTGGAATTTGCAAAACCATTCCAAGGCACGTCGACCATACAGACATCCATCGCACGCGCCTCAAAGTAGCGTCGATATTCTCTATTCGTAAATAGATTCTCGCCTGAACAAACTGGCACGCGCACGGCGTCACGGATCTCGCGCAATCCTTCGGGTTCGTACATGTCAATCTCGACCCACATCATGTTGAGGTCTTCAAGCACACGACAAATCCGTGTTGCCGCTTCGACGCGGAAGTTGAAGTTCAAATCCAGTGCGATGTCGACGTTCGGACCGACTGCGTCTCGGAACGTCCCGATCTGGGTACGGATGTGATCTAACAGCTCATTGGTGATCGTGCCGTCGGTCGTACCTTCGCCGCCACCAAACCCGGGTCGATAGGTTCGCGCTACCTCCCCTGGGAATATGATGTTTGTCTTGAGCGCAGTAAAACCTCGCTCCACGACCTCCTTACCTAGAGCGGTAACGTCCCGCCACGTTTGCAAGGGAGGTGCACCGATGATTTCCCAGTTTCCGGCTCGTGAACTGCCACAGTGCGACCAATACACGCGTTGACGCGTGCGCATGGGTCCTCCGACTAGCTCGTAGACAGGCACTCCAAGCGCTTTAGCTTTGATGTCCCACAGTGCGAGTTCAATGCCAGCAATCGCTTTTGCAGCGATCCCACCCGGACTTTGCCGTGCCACGCGATACATATCCCAGTAACGCTGCTCAATTGGTCTTGGGTCTTTATCCAGCAGGATTGTCTGGAGCTCTTCGGCGGTACCTACCACGCTATACGGCAGCCGCCCGTCAGAGCATTCACCGTAGCCGGTAATGCCTTCGTCGGTTCGTACAGCTACGAACGACCACGGACGCCAGCCAGCATCGACGACAAACGTTTCCAATCCCGTTATCTTCATGGTTTTCCTTTACTTTAAGTCGGCTTCGCCATCGGTTGTACTCACTACCGAGTACGCGACCTGATGATGCGGCGCAGTTTGGTAATGTTCTGCAATCGTTCGCGGCGTTAGATCTGAGTGCGCGTATGCACCGTAATCGGTATACGGTTCTTCACCAAGCAATCGCAAGATCGTGTGCACGTGATCGGAACGGACGTCGTTGTATTCAATAAGAATGCGGTCGGGAACGAATATTCGGTAATAAATGTCTTCACCGCGATTGTCGAAAACCACGAACCCTTTCTCAAGTTCCTCATCTACCGTCGATCGCACGCGCCCCGCAAAGGGTTCCGCCAGATTATTGACATATTCGTCAACCAGGTCATTGACAAGATTCGCGGATTGATTTGAAAGTGCACCAATTTCCATTCCGACGCCATTAAATCGCGATACATCGTAACTGCGTCCTTGATCCTGCTGACCGCGTCCAGAACCTACTAATACGTCCCTTCCAATCAGCGCATCCTGCTTCGCTCGGTTACGTTCCTCCTCAGTGAATGCATCAATCAGATCTCTTCCAAGTCGCGACTCATCAATTAACGGTGCGCCACCGTTCACGCTGAGCGGCTGGGCACCCAGGAAAGCTGGCGCCAGAATGACATCGGCTTCCTGAACTAGGAAGTTGAGCGCAAGATGATGCCCGTCGACTTGGAATCCCCATGCCCCATCTTGCCGAGGATCGCCGAAGATTGCAACCGTGTGGGACCCGAGTGGTGTCGCGCGAGCCGCTTGTGTGATTTCATTGGCGATGAGTCTGGCTTTAACGAGACCGGATTCGCTCATAAATTTCGAAACCACATTCCACGCGAGCTCTTGCTGGTCTCTAGACATCTCGCGAAGTTCGATCCCGCCCGAACGCGTGCCAGGTACGTTCGTCCACGAGTGCATTTCACGATCGCCAAGGCAATAGCGAACTCGTTGTGTCGCGCTTTCGTCTAGTGATGTCAGCCATCTAACCGCAGCTGCAGTAACCGATACTACCGCCGGATCATCGCTTACGGTATAGTCCAACGCCTCACACGCTAATGCGTTTTCATCATCTCCGTTCGCGTCGGTTTGAGCCTGCGAACAACCCGCGAGCATCACACCCAAAAGCGCAAACGTAACGCAACGCATTGACTGTGAATACTCCTCTCGTCGTTTATGTCGTAACGTGGTCGTACTTACGTGATTTTTCGCTATACGCAAAGTCGTCGATCGCGAGTTGTGACCGCATCGAAGCCGTCGCTTCAGCAGGACCTGAATCAAGCGGGATTCCCGTCGCGTCCGCGATCCTAGTGATGCCGTTGAACGCTGAAACAACAGCGATCGCGTCCACGGTCTTTTCAGCGCCCATGACCTCGACAGACTGAGCTCGCAAATGCGCGACCGTTTCCCATTCACGAGATATCGTAGCGTCAACAAGCTGACCAAGTAGACGCCCGTGCTCTACGCCTGAATCGATCTCTGTGTCCATCACGGCTTGAAGTTCAAACTCGCCGCTCCCACGGAGCAGCATGGTATGCATGGTCGTTCAGTAAAAACACTGATTCAATGCGGATACGCGTGCCGCGATGAACTCAGCTTGACTCCTTGAAATCGAAACGGGTAGGTCGCTGATGTAATACGCTTGACGCATCACGGTGAAGAAGAGCGCGATCGCCGCCGGGACAAGCCCCATCGCTCGAACGATATTCGCCTGCCTTGGGATACCAATTTCATTCAACATTCCATCACGGGGTGCGAGTTGGACCCACGCACCGTCGTCGACAACATCCGGTGGTTCTTGCCCTGTCGGTGGTTTCTCTGAACCGGTCAATGTATCGGGTACGGCTAACCCTAATCCTTGATGGAGCGTATCAATCACCACCGACGTAGCAACGATGCCGATAAGTTCAACGTACTCACTATCACTTAAGCCGTTTGCGAGTGCGCTGGTAAACACAGACTTACTCATCCGCGCCGGATCACTTCGAATACGGTGAATGACATCTACCGCACTAGTCGACAGATCAGTAACCGTTTCATGATCGCCTTCTACAGCATTGGGTGAGAGTGCATCCAAACGACGCATACATAAATCGCAGTTGAGGCTTTGACGTGCTTCACGGATGATGGCCATGCGGTCGCGACCTGACCAGAACGGACCGCTTTCACCTAATCGTTCCCACACCTTGGCATACGCCTCGACGGTCGCCTCGCGAACTGGATACGCGCAGTTCTTAAAAAGCTGTGCTCGCATTGTTACACCCATCTGCTCGTTCTACAAGTCTTATGACTCGCAACGACGCTATTTAATCACGTTGCTTAATCAATCATTTACGAACATTTCGAAGAGACCCCTGTAAGTTACGCCAATCACTTAGGTCAATCGGTCCAATCCACGTCCCCGAGGTTAATATCTGCTTCGGACAGTGACCACATGGTCGCTACTCGTCGACACTCGAGTCGAGTGTATTCGGATCGGTTGAGAACGAAGAGCATTCTCAGATTTTCCAAAACGATGCCAAGACTCGGGTTAGATCGTAACTGGCGGAGAGGATGCGCATGAGTTCGATAGTCATCAGGAACGGAACGGTCGTAGACGGCACCGGGTCTCCTGCCAGTCGGCGTGACGTAGCCATAAGCGACGGCAAAATCGTTGACGCTGTGTCGAGTCCAGATCGTGTCATCGATGCTACCGATCGCGTGGTTAGTCCCGGTTTCATCGACATTCACACTCACTTTGATCCACAACTGTGCTGGGACGGTCTCGCGACACCTTCGCTAGAGCACGGGGTAACCACAGTGGTCATTGGGAATTGCTCTCTATCGTTAGCGCCGGTCAAACCCGAAGGCACCGCGAAACTGATCTCGATGTTCCAAGTCATTGAGGACATCAAGAAACCAACGTTTGATGCAGCGGTGCCTTGGTGCTGGGAGACATTCCCTGAATATCTTGACTTCATCCGCGGAAAACTCGGGGTCAACGTTGGTGCACTCGTTGGTCACTCTGCAGTGCGCTTCTATGTCATGGGCAAGGAAAGTCAGGAACGCGCGGCAACCAGTGGTGAAATCGATGCCATGTGCACTATCGTTGACGAAGCGATGACGGCGGGTGCGCTCGGAATCTCAAGCTCCTACCTGGATATGGACGAGGAGATGCGACCCGTTCCAAGTCGCTTTGCTGAAATCGACGAGAAAGTTGCCCTCGCTCAAGCGATGGCAGCTCACGGGCGTGGAATTTGGCAAGTTGTGCCATATATCGTCGATCCAGAGCAAGCGCTCGGGAACATTAAGGAACTGGGCGACATCAGCTTGGCAGCAGGGATCCCTTGCAGCTATCAGCCTCTATTAGGCTCAGGAGGCCGTGGGTTAGATAACCAAGTCAACGCATTGACAGAGCAACATGCGAGAGGCGCAAGGGTGTACGGTCAAACCATGCCCCGTACGTTCGATATGAATATGAGGTTGTCCGAGACCAGCATGTTGCTATACGGGTATCCGTCTTGGAAAGCCATCATGGATTTACCTGCCGACGAGCGCATGAGTGAATTCAGCGATGGGACAACTCGCCAAAGACTCGTGAAGGAAATGGTGCCACGCGAAGGTGGTTTTCTCAGCATCGCGCAGATGTCTGTCGGCGATGTCTACAGCGAAGAAAACAAACCATACCAGGGACGAACGATCGCCGAGATCGCTGAAACTGAAGACAAGGCGATTGGTGAAGTGGTGTTGGACCTGTCGCTACGCGACAACCTCGATACCGAGTTCAAGCTCGAAGGCGTCGTCAACGCCGATCAGGAAGCAGTCGTGCGTCTGATCGATAGCCCTGTATGCCACTTCGGTGCATCAGATGCCGGCGCACATATCACGCAATTCTGCGGTACCGGAGACACCACGTATCTGCTGTCACACTTCGTGCGTGAATCAGGAAACATTTCACTTGAACGAGGCGTGCAATGCATGACAAGCGAACTAGCACAAGACTGGGGAATTCGTGATCGCGGAACTTTGACGTCGGGACAAGCCGCAGACGTCGTGATCTTTGACGCGGAGCGAGTGAAGATCACCAAGGAGGAATTCGTCGACGACTTCCCTGGTGAAGCACGTCGCTATGTCAGACGCGCATCGGGATTCGACCATGTTCTCGTTAACGGCGAGGTCGTCTATAGTGCTGAAGGATATTCTGACGCCAGACCTGGTGAAATCGTCTGACGAAGTGCCGAGACAGGACTCAGGAATGCGACTCGAACCAAGTCTTGAATCGATTTCCGCCACCTGTACTTCATCGAGATATAGCATTGCTGCGTCTGTTTTTAGCTAATCTGACGTCGGGTACCTAGTGGAGATACTTGTAGGGATCATCGTCATCGCTGTGGTGATTGTGTGGTTCAAAAGCAAATCATCCGGAGGCAGTAAACCGGGGATGCGATTCACGCCTGCGAAAGCGCACAGCGACGCGACGAGCGAATTTAGAGCACTTCTGGATCAGGGCAAGTCACTCGTCGCGCTAGGCGACCAGTTGCCGTTCGGGATCAACTACATGAAATCCGAGCAACCGATCATCGCAGTTGAGAACGTCTCTTTCATTCGCAACAGATCAGAGTACATCGCGGGTAATGCTGGGGTATCGGTTCGCGTCATGAAAGGCGTGAATTTCCGAACTGGCGGTACGAAGGGTCGACGGATTGAGACACCTCATGTGCTCGACAAGGGAACGCTGGTGGCTACCACAAAGTGTTTCTACTTCATAGGCGACAGAAACACGGCGAAATACCCGTATCAAAAACTCATGATGTGTCGTATCGACCGAACTGGCAAAATCATCGAGTTGACGAAGAACACGTCCAACGCGAAGACGGAGTACTTTGAGCATGGCGTTTTTAGTACGTCGAATACGATGGAAGCGGCTTACTTCACATTTGAGTATTTCGCGATGAATCCGGATGCGGGTTCAATGTCATATTCTGACGACCTCGGCGATGTACTTCTCGTGGCTGGTGATCACGACTAAGACTTCACCACCTAACATTCATCGAGTCGGTGCGCAATGTGCTCCGGTTGAACCAACTAATTCTTCAATCCCCGATGGTCTGTGAACAATCGTGAGACGGAACGCATTCCCTTTCTTCGCGCTTGTTTTCTATCTCGTCACCATCGTATACCCCGTGTTGAGAGTTTGGTGGTGGTATGAACCGACCGGGGCGATTTCAAGCGCTTTGGCGACGTTGCTGATGCTTGCCTTCCTCGTCGTGCCATTAGGTTTGTTCCTAAGCCGTTTCATCTTCCGAGTGCCAATGCCAAAGCAGATCATGCCAGCGTTGTACTCTGCCATCGGTTGTTGTTTCCTGTTCTTTCCCGTCGTTCTACTACTTGAAGTTATTCGCTGGATACCAGGATTTCCAAAAGGCTTAGAGAGTCTAATCGCGATCGCATGTGTGCTTGGGAGCGCTGCTTATGCCTTACTCAACGCACAACGGCTGCACGTAAAAACGGTCCGCATCAAGGGAAACCCCGAGATAGAAAGTCAATCAATCGTTCAACTTTCTGATGTCCACATCGGCTCCCGTTCGCCTCGATACCTCGAACGGATTGTCGAGAAAGTCAAACGACTTGATCCAACCTGGGTCGTTATCACGGGTGATTTACTGGATTCGCCGGGAGTCGGACAAAAGGAACTCGAACCTCTCAGACAGCTCGCTGACCGAACACTCGTTGTGACGGGAAATCACGAACGCTACGAAGGTATTGATCGAGTCACAGCCATACTTCAGTCGCTAGGTTTAAAGGTCTTACGAAATGAGGAATTAGGCGTGCTTCCATTCCAGTTCGTCGGCGTCGACGATCACGATTCCCCTAGTCATCTGATCGCCCAGCTAAAGCGATTTGAACCTAATGATGAGGCGTATCGTGTGCTGCTCTACCACCGCCCTCACGGCATGGAGCACGCTGCTAACTGGGGATTTGACCTGATGCTCGTAGGCCACACCCATCGCGGACAGATTTTTCCATTTCAACTCGTCGTAAAACGATTCTTCCGATTGATCCACGGTACCCACCTATTTGGTCGGATGACGCTGCATGTTTCAAGTGGAACCGGAACATGGGGTCCGATTCTGAGACTCGGAAGTAGGAATGAGATTACTAAGGTGGTTTTCGCTTAAAAACTTCGTGCATAGTTCAACCTAACGAACACCGCGCGTAGCTACTAAC
>LXNI01003029.1_pt1 | contig 10412 bp, 7 predicted proteins | sample 809091 | NCBI WGS metagenome assembly LXNI01 (sample SAMN04870527, study PRJNA318959) | sponge metagenome | biome: 01000161; feature: marine sponge reef; material: water | host: Sarcotragus foetidus | place: Greece: Milos, Mediterranean Sea | collected 2013-05-29 | depth 5-7 m | reverse complement strand
CGGGTAGCGGCTGGCGGCTTCAATGCGCTGAAATCCGCGCTCGCCACCCAGCGGGCTATCGACCCTCCGAGCGTCGTAGACTTCCAGCCAGGCCGGCTCACTGAGATGCCAGCGGATGGCGCCTTTGTCGCCGAATATCTTGAAGCTCAGGTCATTGGTGGCGCCCGTGCCCATGCGCGACGCCTCGACCGTGCCCAGCGCGCCGTCCCTCAGGCGGGCATGCAGCAAGGCGATATCATCGACTTCTACAGGCGCCGTTTCAGCCGAGCCAGCCGCGACCGGGCGCTGCTTGATCAGCGTTTCCAGCGTGCCGTTGACCGCCGCGAAGTCGCCCAGCACATAATAAAGCAGATCGAGGATATGCGCGCCCAGGTCGAAGAGCGCGCCGCCGCCGGTGACCTCGCGCTGCAGCCGCCAGGACATCGGCTTCTCGCTGCTGATATAACTCGAGCGATGGTAGCGGCCGTAAAACGAAAAGACGCGCCCGACAAAGCCGTCGTCCATCAGTTGCCTGGCGCGGGCCACGGCCGGGAAAAAGCGGAAATTGAAGGTCATCTGCCCTTTGACGCCGGCCGCGTCGACGGCCTGCGCCATGCGATCGGCTTCCGCCACATTCATCGCCAGCGGCTTTTCGCAGTAGATATGTACCCCAGCTTGGGCGGCCGCCAGCACGATCTCATGGTGCGAGTTGTTCGGCGTGCAGATGTCGACGGCGTCGATATCAGCGCGCGCCAGCAAATCGCGGTAGTCGGCGCTATAAAAGTCGCAGCCGATCTCGTCCGCGGCGCGCCTGGCCGTCTCCTCGCGAGTGGTGGCCACGCCGGCGATGCTGATGCTATCGGCGGGCAAGCCGTAGTGGTAGGGAATCGCGCGGTAGGCCGCCGCGTGCACCCGCCCGATGCCGCCGTAACCGATGAGTCCGATTCTGAGTTTTGGCATGGATACTGTCCTGTCGATTCAGCGCGGGCGATTCACAGAATCGCCCCTACAAACACAACGAGCAATGCGTGTAGGGGCGGACCCAGTCGGTCGCCCGCAGCTCCTCTCACTCGTGTCGCTTCAAGCCCTTCTCATCACGATACTTGTCGCTGGCTTCACTCATGACGGCGCGCAGCTTTTCGACCGCCGCGCCGATCTCGCCCGTGCCTGGCTGCAGCTTGCCAGCGGGCCCCTTGAGCAGCGGCGACGAAAATTCGCCCACGGTCATGCCCGCTTCGATGAACTGCGCCACATTGCCCGCGTTTAAGCCGCCGTCTTCCATGAGCTCGATGCTGCCTTCCAGGCCCGCGGCCGCGATCATGTCCTGCAATCTGCGCAGGGTATCCACCACGATGGGGTCGATGGTATGCGGGCTGGCGCCGCCGGTCGTGGGCTTCCAGAAGGGCGCGCGGCTCTCGTATTCGATGATGTCGATATAAGGATGGATAAATTGCTCGAATGCAACCGCCGGCACACCCTGCCAAGCCCAGACGCCCACTTTCAGCCCCAGCTTCTCTTTGATGTAAGTAATGTTTTGGAAGATCATCTCGTCCGTCGTCTCCAGCGGCAGGCTGATCAGACTGACGCCCAGATCGACCAGCTGATCGAAAACGCTGAAGTTCGGCCGCAGCATCTGCAGCTGCGCCTCGACCTCGAGGGTCGTGCTCTTGCAGGTTGCCTCGATGATATCGTAGCCGCCGCGCGGCATGGCGAAGTCCATGTACTTGCCATCGCGCACTTCAATATGCAGCCAGTCGACGCCGGCCGCTTCCAGCTCGCGGATTTGCGCGCCCAAGACGGCGTAATCGGCCCAGAACAAGCCGGCGGCAATTTTGACTTGCTGTGTGACTTCTCCGATGGGCATCCGATGTCTCCTTTGCATAGGCGGGCGACTCACAGAGTCGCCCCTACGGTCTGCTTTCCAGAACTCTAGTTGCGGTCGTTTCGTCCGTGCAGAGCACGTCGATCGCGCCCGTCTTCAGCGCGCCGGTGATGGCCGCGGCCTTACTGACGCCGACAGCCACCGCGACCGTCTGCGGCAGCGCGCGCAGCTCTTCCAGCCGGACGCCAATAATGCGCTGATTCAACTCGCATGGGAAGAGCCGTCCAGCACTGTCGAAGATCTGCCAGGCCATATCGCCGATAGCGCCCGCCTCGCGATAAACGCGCAGCTGCTGCGATTCCGCCACGCCCGCGCGCACAAAGCACGAGGTCGCCGGATCCAGGTCGCCGATGCCCACCAGCGCAATATCGGCGCGCCGCACCTGCTCCAGCGTCCGCCCGACCACCGCCTGCTCGCGTATGACGGCGGCGGCCGCGGCATTATCGGCCAACAGCGGCGATGACAGGTAGTGCGCCTCCCCGCCCAGCTTCTGCGCCAACTGCCGCGTCAAAGCCGAGCTGTCGAATTCTTTGAGCGCGTGCGACAAGCTGCCGGTGGCTTGCACCACATTTACATTGGCCTGAAAGTCGATGCGGATGGCGCTGATGACCTCGTAGGTCGTGCTGCCGAAGCAGATCGACATCGTATCGTGATCGACCAGCGCGCCTTCCAGATAGCGGGCGGCCAACTGCGCGATCTGCCGTCGCAGCAGCGCCGGATCGGTCGCGCTCGTCTGCAGCACCAGCGCGCGATCCAACTCAAATTGCGCGACCAGCCGCGCTTCGAGTTCCAGCGCGCGCTTGATGGGCCAGTCGATCAAGATGCGCACGATCTGAGTTTCGCGCGCCTCTTTGAGCAAGCGATAAATTTTGACCCGCGACAAGTCCAGCGCGGCGGCGATCTCGTTCTGCGTCAGCTCCTGCTGGTAATACATCGCGGCGACCCGCGCCAGCAACTCGTGATGCGCGGCATCCAGCATGGTCACACTCCGGCGCGGGCGCGCTGGCTGATGGCGCCGGCGCCCTGCTCGCTGCGCGGCTGATAACCCGGCAAGGGCAGCAAGCGCTGATGGATCATGTCGATCATCCAGTCTGCGCTCGGGAAGAAGTGCTCATCCAGCTCGGCCGGCGGCGTGATCCAATTGCGCGAGCCCAGCACAGCGACCGGTCCATCCAGGTAGTCAAAAACCAGTTGGCTGAGATTAGACGCCATGGTATGCAGAAAGGCGCCGCGCTCAGTCGCGTCAGAGGCGAGCAGGACCTTGCCGGTCTTCCTCGCTGATGCCGCCAGCGGGGCGTAATTCAAGGGGTTGAGGAAGCGGGCGTCAATGACTTCGGCGCTGATGCTATGCTCGGCTTCCAGCCGCTCAGCCGCTTCCAGCGCGCGATACAAGGTCGCGCCGATGGTGATGATGGTGATGTCGTCCCCTTGCCGATGCAGCTTAGGCTCGCCTTCGTCCACCTCGTAGTAATCAGTCGGCACGCCGCCGGCGAAAAGCGTCTCCGGCTGGTTGTAGAGGCGCTGACTCTCGAAGAAGACCACCGGGTCCGTGCCGCGCAGCGCCAGATTGAGCATGCCTTTGGCGTCGTAGGGCGTGGCCGGGAAGTAGACCTTCAGGCCGGGGATGTGAGCCACGATGGAGCTCCAATCTTGCGAATGCTGGGCGCCATATTTCATGCCCACCGACACGCGCAGCACCATCGGCATGCGCAGCACATTGGCCGACATGGCCTGCCACTTGGCCATCTGGTTGAAGATTTCGTCGCCGGCCCGCCCCATGAAGTCGCAGTACATCAGCTCGGGCACAGCGCGTCCGCCGGCCAGCGCATAACCGACAGCGACGCCGACGATAGCCGCTTCCGATATCGGCGTATTAAAAAGGCGGTGATAGGGCAGCGCCTCGGTTAAACCGCGATAAGCGCCGAATGCCCCGCCCCAATCGCGATTCTCCTCGCCAAAGGCGATCATGGTCGGGTCTTGGTAAAAGCGGTGAATCATGGCCTCGAAAATTGCTTCGGCGTAGGTCAAGGTCTGCAGCTTGGGCAGCGGTTGGCCCGCCTCATCCAGGCCGAAGCGGTGCTTGGCGCTTGTAATTTTGAGACGGCTGTCTTCCAGCGCTTGCAGGACCTCCGGCTGACGATCGTCCAGCGCTTCCGCTCGCTGATTCGAGAACATCATGCCGCCTATGACGCCGCTGCTCGCGTCCAGCCGCGGGGACAGGTCCAGGTCGACAGCGGCGCTAACGACCCGCTCGATGAGTTGGGCGCTACAGGCTTTGATGTCCTCAAGCGCTGAAGCATCAGCATGGCCATTGGCGCAGAGGTATTCGCCGAAGCCGCTTATGGAATCCTGCGCGCGCCACAAATCAACTTCATCGCGCCCGCGATACGACGAAGCGTCGCTGGGCGAGTGACCGCTGTAGCGATAGGTGATGACATCCAGCATAGCCGGACCCTCGCCGGCCAGCAGAAGCGCTTTCTTGCGCCGCGTGGCATCCGCCACCGCCAGCGGATTGTAGCCATCGACCCGTTCGCTGTGCAAGGCATCGGCGTTGACAGCCAGTCCCACCCGCGCCAGCATGCCAAAGCCGAGCGTCTCGCCCTGCGGTTGCCCGCCCATGCCATAAAAGTTGTTCATGAAGTTGAATAGAATCGGCGGCGCGCCGCCCAGATCAGCATCCCAAAGCGTGTGGTATTGGTCCATCGCGGCGAAGTTCATCGCCTCCCAGACCGGCCCGCTGGCCACTGACGAATCGCCGATATTGGCGATGACGATGCCGGGCGCGCGATTGATGCGTTTGAAGAGCGCCATGCCCAGGGCGATATCAGCTGAGCCGCCGACGATGGCGTTGTTGGGCATGATGCCAAAGGGCGGGAAGAAGGTATGCATCGAGCCGCCCATGCCTTTGTTGAAGCCGGTTTCGCGGGCGAAGATCTCGGCGTAGACGCCATAGGCCAGCCAGGCCTGCGCCAGCGCGCGCGCATCCGCATAGTCGTCCAGCACTTCGACCAAGCGCAGGGCGACGCCTTCGTGGCAGCTTTCCATGATTTCCAGCAGCTGCGCCTCGTCCAGTTGGCGGATGGCGGCCAGCCCCTTGGCCAGGATCTCGCCGTGACTGCGATGCGAGCCCAAGATGAAGTCACCCGGCGCCAGCGCCAGGCACTGCCCGACGGCAGCCGCTTCCTGCCCGATCGACAAATGCGCCGGGCCGGCGTGATTGTATTCAATGCCGCGATACGCCCCCTGCTTTTTGAAGTTGTCCAGCGCCGTCTCAAACTCGCGGATGAGCAGCATATCGCGGTAGACGTTTATCAGTTGGGCGCGCGAGTAGCATTCGGCTTCGACTGCCGGATCGGAAACGTAGGCGTTGACCGGGATCTCCGGCGCGCGAATGACCGCGGGCTGGCGCGCTTCCGCCGGATCGATGGTCAGTGATTTTGGCACTAGTTAGCTCCTGACATTCTTGCCACCGAGGACACAGAGGAAAAAAGAGTTCACAGAGTTTCCTTTATGAATTGCCGCAATATCGAGAAGTACCGCCCGATAGGTTTCCTCGGTGTACTCGCAATAACTCAGTGTACTCTGTGGCAAAAGTTCCAGCCCGTTTAAGTTTCAAGTCGCGATTAGCAGATCTATCTGCGCCAGATTGGCACTGAGCTTAGCGAGGAAACGAGCGGCTGGCGCGCCATCGACAGCTTGGTGGTTGATGGTCAGCGACATGCCGATATGCGGGACGAAGGCCAGCTCGCCGTCCTGCTGTACAGGCTTCAAGTTGATGCTGCCCAGGCCCAGTATGCCGACCTGCGGCGGATTCAAAATCGGCGTGAAACTCTCGATGCCCAGCGCGCCCAGGTTGCTGACGGTGAAGCTGCCGCCGCTCAGCTCATCGGGTAGGACGCTACCGGCGCGGCAAGCATCAGCCAATCGCCGCGCTTCCGCCGCAAGCTGCTTCAGCGTCAGAGAGTCGGCGCTGCGGATGACTGGTACCAGCAGGCCGCGATCGGTATCCACCGCCTGGCCCAGATGAACGACATCATGCTCGTAGATGACGTCATTCTCGAACAGCGCATTGAGCGCGGGGAACTCCGGCAGCGTCCGCGAGACGGCGAAGAGCAGCAAGTCGTTGATGCTGACCGCGCTCAAACCGAGACCGGCATCGCTAGCTTTGAGCCGGCGGCGATATGCCTGTATTGCCCGCGCATCGGCGGAAGCATTCAGCGTCAACTGCGCCGTGGACTGCAGCGACTCGCGCATGCGCCGGGCGATGGTCTTGCGCAGGCCCGATAGCGGCGTCTGCCTGCCGGCGCGCTCCACCGGCACAAGATCGGCCTTGGACACAGGCCGGTCACGCGTATGGCCCGCGGCCACTTCATAGTCGCCGCTGTCCAACATGGCCTGCGCCACCGGCGTAACTTTTGCCCCGCGCAGCGCCGCTTCGATATCGCGCTCGATGACGCGCCCGCCTGGACCGCTGCCAGCGATGCTCTCGGTGTCGATGCCTCTGCGCAGCGCCAGATTCCGCGCGCGCGGCGAAATCTTGACCAGCTTCCGGGGCGCGGGCGCCGATGGGCCATCGCTCCCCTCGCCGCTGGTCACGGGACGCCCCTCGGAAACTGGCGCAAACTCGGCGATGGACTCTCCTTCGCTGCCGACAACAGCGATATTGCTCAAGACGGGAACTTCCTCGCCCTCGGCGCAGAGCTGAGCCAGCAGGATGCCGCTCGCCGTGCTTTCGATCTCGAGCGTGGCTTTGTCCGTCTCAATCTCACACAGCAAGTCGCCGGCGCTGATCGCGTCGCCGACCGTCACATGCCAGCCCAAGATGATGGCGCTTTCCACCGTGTTGCCCAATTTGGGCATGACCACCGCTTCCGCCATGAATCACCCGTAGGTGTGCATTTGCACATGTCTCGTTCAATTACACGGAGTCTAGACCGGTCAATGGAAATTGTCAAGGAATTGGGCGGTTCTGGTACAATTGCGCCATGTGCATCTGAGCGCATAGAGGAAGCAGCATGAAGTTTCGATTGCAGCACGTCAGCATCCCGCGGCCGCCGGGCAGCGAGCAGCAAACTCGCGCCTTTTATGGTGACCTGCTGGGTCTGCCGGAGATCCCCACGCCTAACAGTATTTCAGATTTGGAAGTCATCTGGTTCAAAATCAGCGAAGATGCCGAGTTGCATTGCTTCCGCGAAGAGCCGCTGGAAGACCATTCCATTCGCCATCTCTGCCTGGAGGTAGAGGACTTGTCGGCGATGCGCGGCAAGCTTTCCGAGGCTGGTTACGCGCCCTACGATGTCGAGCCGATCCCGGGCCGGCCGCGCTTTTTCTGCCGCGATCCCTTCGGCAATATCATCGAATTCACGACCATTGAAGGCGACTACTTGCAGTTGCAATAGTCTCGCCGCTAACCTTTGAGGCTGCCCTGCGCGGTCACGCCGCTGATCAGATGCTTCTGCCCAAAGTAGAAGACGATAAGCATGGGTATGATCATCAGCATCGAGAAGACCATGATCAGGTTGAGGCTGTTGTCCTCGCCTTCAAAGCCCTGCAAGGCGTTTAAGCCTAGGGCCAGAGTCCAGAGTTCCTTGTTCGAGCCCAGGTAAATCAGCGGATTGAGGAAGTCGTTCCAGGCGAAGGAAAAGGCGAAGATGGAAACGGCTGCCAGCACCGGCCGCGACATCGGCATGAATATCCGCCACCAAACGCCGAATTCCGAGCAGCCATCGATACGCGCCGAGTCGTAAATGTCTTCCGGTATGCCGCGGAAAAACTGGCGGTACAAGAAGATATAGAAGGCATTATGCCCGAGTACGCGCGGCAAGATCAGCGGGCCAAAGGTGCGCGTCCAGCCGATCTCATCGAAAAACAGAAATAAGGGAATTAATCGCACCACATAGGGCAGCATCATCGTCGCCAGCAAGATGCCGAAGAATATGTTCCGCCCGGGGAATGGGATGCGCGCAAAGGCGTAACCGGCCAGCGTACAGGGCACCCAAGCGCCAAACAGCGACGCCACCACGATGATCATTGTATTGCGCGTGTATTGCATGATCGGGCGCGCTTCAAAAAGATAGGGGTAATTCTCCCAGGCGATCGGATCCGGGATCAGCTCCAGACGCCGAATGGTGATCTTGTCGCGCGTTTTCAGCGATGTTGAGACAGTCCAAAACAGCGGCACCATCATCACGATTGCGCCGGCGGTCAAGATCGCATAAATGATAATGTAGCGAAGCATTTTGGTTCTGGGATCTTCAATCATGCCGGCGCCCTATGTCCATAGCTTAAGTCTCATCGCCTTGCGAATCCCCATAGAACACCCAGCGATTCGAGGTGTAGACGAGCAAAAGCGTCAACACGAAGATGATAAGGAACAAAATGACGGACAGCGCGGCCGAGTAGCCAAATTCAAAATCACGAAAGGCCTTATTGTAGACGTGTAACATATAAACAAGTCCAGCTTGTAAGGGCCCGCCATTGGTCCCGATGAGAATGAAAACTTGTTCAAAAACCTGAAAACCGCCGATCAAACCCAAAAGCAAATTGAAGAATATTGTCGGCGTCATCAGCGGGACAGTGATATAGAGGAGGCGATGCCAGCCGCTGCCGCCGTCAATCGACGCGGCCTCGTACAGGTCTTCCGGAATACTCTGCAAGCCGGCCAGGAAGATGATCATCTGCCCGCCGAAAGCCCAGAGGCTGAGCAGAATCAGCGACGGCTTAATTGCATCCGGCGAAGACAGCCAGCGCACTGGCGTGGCGCCGATCAAGACGAGGAACTGATTGAGAAAGCCGTAGCGTGTGTTCAGAAAGCCCGCGAATATCACCGTAGCCGCGACCAGCGGCACCACCGACGGCACGTAGAAGAGCGTACGATACAGCTCCATCCCGCGTACGCGCAGATTCAGTATCAGCGCGATAAAGAAGGCGAATATCAGGCGCAGGGGCACACTGAAGCCCAAGTAATACAAGGTATTGTACATGCTCTTGCCGAAGAATTTGTCCTCGGTGAAGATTTCGATGTAGTTTTCAAAGCCGATCCAGGGCGGTGTTCCCACTGTGCCGATCTGATAATCGGTGAAGCTCAAGTACAAATTGTAAATGAAGGGCGCCGCGTCAAAGATGATGAAGCCGGCGAACCAGGGGAATATAAATGCGAAGCCGATCAAAGCGCGATTGCGGAACCACCACTCCTGAAATCGAAGTTTCATGGTGTTTTCCGCTGCGGATTGCTGCGTTTTCATTGACGCTTGCACAATGGCGCCTCAGTCGATGACGGGCGGACGGGCCGCTGGGTCGCCCCCTACATTTTCTCAACCAAGAGAGTTATGTAGGGGTCAGCCAGTGGCTGACCCGTCCGTACACCCCGCATCCTCCCCTTCCCCTTGAAGGAGGTAGAGGTTTGGGGTGCGGAAATGCGCTACATATTGTCGGCGTCAAACTCGGCCCAGAACTCGTCCAAAAGCGCCTGCATCTCGGCGTGAGCATCGTTCAGCGCATCCGCCGGCGACTTCACCCCGAAATAGGCTTCCTCGATATTGTTGGAGAGGATCTCCGCCATCTGCCCTTGAACAGGCGTAATTTGCACGGGCGTATCAAGCGCAAGGGCTTCCAGTACGACACTCCAATAGGGATTGACGTTATAGTATTCCGGGTTCTCGTTGCAGGCTTGCACCGGTGACGGACGGCTCTGCGCGAAGAGAAAGGCGCAGCCACCCAATTCATGAACGCCGATGAACTCTGCGAACTTGAAGGCCGCCTCTTGCTTCTCCGGCGGATGTACCGCCGGGATCGTGTAGGCCCAGGCGCCGCTGTAGTTATAGCCAGTAGTGCCAGCGGAATGAGCATCGGCATTGTCGCCATTGTAGGGCCGCAGCATCGTGCCCCAGCTTTCGGTGTCCGCATACGCCTCCGGATCATTCACGTTGAAGTGACCGAAGAAGGCAGTGTTGATATGCAGGAAGGCTTGCTGGTCTTCATACCAGGGATGGTCGCCTTGGGCAAAGGCCGTATCCTGGAAGAAGTCGGTTACATTCTCCGTACCGTGGTTTATGTTGTTGGTCAAGTTGACCATCCACTCCAGCGTTTCCAAGCCTTCGGGGCTGTTGAAGAGCAAGGTGCGGCCATCGTCCGAGACGTACTTGCCGTTGTTGGTGTAGAGCCAGGCGACAAACTCCGAGTCGCTGCCGAATGCTGCCGCGCCCAGTACATCGATACCCATCGGATCGGCGACGGTTATGGCTGCCGCTATCTCTTCCAGCTCCTGCCAGGTTTCCGGCGGAGCTTCCGGATCAAAGCCGTGATCGCGCAGCAAGTTCTTGTTGTAAATCATCAGACCGGTCAAGCCGCCGGCGGTCGGCATCGGCAAGCCATAGAGTTCGCCGTTCCAGTATTGCAGCCCAATCTCGCCATCGTAGAAGACGCTGAGGTCGGTGCTATGCGCCTCAACAAAGGAATCGATCGGGATGATCAAGCCGTTGATGGCGAATTGATAGGTCTCCGGCCGCGTCGACATGATGATGCCCGGCGGGTTGCTGCTGGCGGCGGCGGT
>LXNI01003028.1_pt1 | contig 10413 bp, 8 predicted proteins | sample 809091 | NCBI WGS metagenome assembly LXNI01 (sample SAMN04870527, study PRJNA318959) | sponge metagenome | biome: 01000161; feature: marine sponge reef; material: water | host: Sarcotragus foetidus | place: Greece: Milos, Mediterranean Sea | collected 2013-05-29 | depth 5-7 m | reverse complement strand
GATGGTGTGAAAGTTATTCATCCCAAGGCAGCGGAACACCGAGCCGTTCACTTGCTGCGCGTGCGGATGATTGTTCCATTTCACCATAACGGATACCATCACGACGATGTAACTCTGTCCGTTCTACTTCAATTGCTCCGGGTAATAGTGCTCGATCTGTCCCTGGCATCGGTTCATAGGTTTCACGGATGTCCCGCACCATCCGATCAACTTCAGCATGGAAAAGTTCGGGTGGGACAACAGATTCAATATGAATTGCGAGTACCATGCCGCCATGCCGTTTTGCACCACCCCATTTTGCGGTATCTTCTGGTGGTTCTTCCGTGAAACCGGTCAACGCACCACCGAGTAGGCATGCTACAGCAGTATAGCCGATACTCTTGAAAAAGGCAGCGGGAATAATAGACAGTAGTTCATCAAATTCAGGACCTCTTTGATAGTCAGCCATAATACATGTCGCTGCGTCAAGCACGACAGGCGGTTCGTCGCCTGAAGGTATTGCGAAACAGATAGGAGGGTTGCCGTAGTAGCCAAGTTGTGGTTTGGTATCACTACCTCTGGCATTACCGTGGTTTTGATATCCTTGTACTGAAAAACCGATACAACCTGCTTCGTTACATAAACGTGCATAGTGTCCTGCGGACCCGTAGTGACCGATGTAGCGGACGAGTCCCATTCCAATTCCTACCTCTTTCGCTTTTGCGATTGCATGTTCAGTTGCGCGTACCATCGGAAGGTAGCCGAGTGTGCCGTCTCCATTAAGTACAACAGCAGTTGGTGTTTCATGCATAACACTGATATTCGGGTTAGGATTCAGGCTTCCGTTTTCAAAACCGCCGCAGTATCCGCTGAGCGTGCGTGTACCGTGGCTACGGACTCCTCGCAAATCTGAGTTCACAAGCAACCGACTAATTATCGCGGCATGTTCATGTGTAATCCCTGCTTTTTCAAAGCAAGCGGTGCTAAATTTGAGAAGTCGTTCTTCGTCTACTTGGATGAACTCTTCTGGCGGTCTATTCATATTTTCTCCTATCAATCGAGAAATGTATCGTTAGCATTATTGGTAAATTAATTCTCTAATGTTGGCGTAACATTTCGTATTACTAAGGTTCCCCCAACACTTCTGAGGAGGCGTTTTTTTCCGTTTGGTGAAAACGATGAATGCATTGAGATTTGTGTATTGTCCTGTGGTGTGGGTGCAAGTTTTTTTCCTGTTGCAGCGTGCCAGACGCGTATTTCATTTTTCCAATCTCCCTTAGCGATTATTCGTGTTCCGTCATCCGAAAACACCGCAGTTCTAACACCCCCTTTTCCATTAAATATGGTTCTATTGCGTTTTCCTGTTTTTGCATTCCACATATACAACCACCCTTTTTCATGGGTGTAACAGTCTATTCCTGTGATGATTGTCTTACCGTCAGGAGAATATGCCAAGGCAGTCAAATCATACTCGCGATCCTGCACTGCGTTTACAATAGCATCAATCAAACCGAAAAGTTTGAGTGAGGTTTTACGTTTTCCGGTTTGTGCATCTACTAAGAAAAACGCAGTATAGTAAGGACTTGCCACCGCAATTGTTTTGCCATCAGGTGAATATGCTATTCTGGAAATTCTACCGTATCCAGTATAAGTATTTTTCAGTTTCGCTGTATTTGCGTCCCACAATTGCACATTACCTCCACTTCCAGTGACAATCGTCATTCCATCTGGAGAATATGCAGCAGTGTTGATATACATATATCCTGTTAGTATGGCTTTAGTTTCACCTGTGGCAGCATCCCACAATCGTATAGTGTTGTCCCTACTTGCAGAAGCGATAGTCTTTCCATCTGGAGCGTAAGTCACAGATTTGATTCTCTCTGTGTGACCAGTTAGAGTGGATTTCAGTTTCATTGTTTGTATGTCCCATAATTGAACATCACCGTTTACTGTTCCGCAGCCGATGGTGTTTCCATTAGGAGCATATCCCATAGATATTACTCTATCTTCGTTTAATTTGAGTGTAGTATTGTGATTTCCTGTGGTAGCATCCCAAAACCGCATTGTACCGTCATAACTGACTGTAGCGATAGTCTTTCCATCTGGAGAATATTCGGCGGTGAAAACACGTTTTGTATGTCCTGTAAGAGTGATTATTTGTTTTCCAATCTTTCTATCCCATAAGTGCACCAAGTTATCGTCTCCGGCAGCAGCGTAAGATGTCCCTTCCGGTGAAAATACAACGAAAGTGTCCCATTTCGTCTCTATGTTACTTGTGTAAATGTTTTGTCCAGTGTGCGCGTTCCATAATCGGACAGTTTTATCATAGTGGGTTGCACCTGTAGCAATAGTTTCTCCATCTGGAGAAAATGCTATTGAATTGACAGGTCTTATGTGCCCTAAGAGTATTGCTTTATCTTCTCCAGTGGTTATGTCCCATACTTCTACTGCATTTATACCAGGTCTACTCGTTGGTTTAAGTTTATCACTACCTGTACTCGCAATTGTTTTACCATCAGGGGAAAATGCAAAAACATAAGGATGTGTAATTTGTGAACTTCTTAACAGATCTAACTCTTTTCCTGTGTTGGGATCGTGAAACCAGATACCGATAGAAGTTGAAACTGCGAGTTTACTGCCATCTGGAGAAAAGTGGATTTCACCGAGAGAGCCTTTCCCAATTCGTGCTATAACCCCTTCAGGTAATCCGATTTGTGCATTATCTTGTGCGGTTATTTGAAGGCAGAAAATTGATAGTATGAGTAGTGTGCATGTTGAAAAAAAGGAAGTTTTCATGGTAGGTATTCTCCTTTTCGTAATCGCGAACATTTCATCTTACAAAAACTGTTGATGTGTTTTCTCACACTGTTTTTGTTGCAAACTGTTTCGGTTTTCTTCCGAAAAAGAAGAATACTCAATACACATGACACCTCTTAACAGGGTAAATTGTTCTAAGTTACGGCATACGGAATATGTGTACTCCTATTAAGGGTCAATCTGTTGATAGAACTGCTTTTTACCGTCTTTGATGGTGAAGATGACTGCACTCTTCGTGGGATGACGGTTTTCGTTATATCTTGCAATACTTGTCGCGCCGATATAATTTTCTGTGGCAGCGAGTTGATCGCGTATTGCATCTGGCTCCAAGTTGCCTGCGCGTTCAATTGCTTCAAACAGCAGTTTGACAGCATCGTAACTCACAGCGACTCCCCCAGTCGGTGTGGATTCATAGATGGATTCATAAGTATCTACAAAAGTGCGCGCCAACGGTTCATCTGTCTCAGGAGAAAAGTGTCCGCTAAAGTAGCTGCCCTCAACTTCGGCATTTTCATCACCAAATACGAGTTCACTATCCCATGAATCTGCTCCAAGGAAAATTGTTGGATCACCGTTTGCGTTTTGCAATGGAGTTGCTCGTGCTTGTTGTGTAATATTTACGATATCTTGTGCAAAACCGGCAGTGAAAAGGACATCAGGCTTCATTTCAGCGATCTGTGTGAGTTGGTCTGTGAAGTCTGTTGTGCCGCCTTCGTAGAACACATGTATAGCGGTATTTCCACCGAGTGAGTTGAAATTAGAATCAAAAAATTCGGATATTCCCTCTGTGTACAGGTCACCACTTCGTGTTAAAATAGCTGCGGTTGTGATACCGAGTTCCATCTTTGCAAATTGTGCCATGACAGCCCCTTGAAAACTATCCGTGAAGGATGCCATAAAAACGAAATCACCTGCATTTGTAACGTTTGGGTTCGTTGCTGTTGTGGTAACCATTGGGATCTGATGTTTTTGTGCGACCGGACCTACCACTGCTGCGTGCGAAGAACGGTTCGGTCCAATCAAAGCAACAATTCCGTCATCCACAATAAGCGATTCAGCAAGTTGGACTGAGACATCTGGTATTGCTTCTGAATTAATATGACCAATCAATTCGACCTGCATGCCAAATAGTCCGCCGCTCTGGTTTATTTCTGTGACTGCCATTTCCGCTCCGTTTGGATAGGTAACACGGGCACCTGCAACGATAAAACCGATTTTGACTGTTGGTGGTTTTGGGGTAAGTACTCTCTTGACGTTATCACACCCTATAAATATTATTACTAATAAACTCAAACAAAACGTTACTGAAATTCTCCACATATTATCCCCTTTCGCTTTCTCTCAAAAATACCTTTTATTTGTTACATATATTTGATAGAATGACAAAAATTGCTGGTTTCACGATCTAACTGGACAGACTTATTATCCGATACATCGGACGGTATGCCCATACACAATGGATTAATATTATCATTGAAATAGTGAATTAAGCAAGTCAATTTTATTTATGTAACGTTAGGTATATTAACTATGGAAACCTTAATCACAGTGATTGGTCGTGGACATTCTGGCACGCGTGCCATGTCACATACATTAACCGCCAGTGGGGTTTATATGGGGAGCCAGTTAAACCCGTCTGGTGATAAGATTCCACCGTTTGCAATGTATGATGCATGCCGTGTGATGGCACAATACGTCAAATGGAAGGGAGGGTTAACTTGGAATTTTGATCCCTTGTTCTCTATGCCAATTGATCCTGAGTTTGAGCAGCTTATCAATACCTATTTGGCTGATGTGCTGAACGACAAATCTGAAAATAAAGGCTGGAAGATTCCTGAGACAACGCTTGTGTATCCTTGGATTCTGCGCATGTTTCCAGAGATACGTTATATTCATTGGATTCGTGATCCGAGAGATTGTATCCTTGGTAGCCACAAGACCGATAATATAAGCGACTTTGGTATAGAATATCCAGAGACTAATGACATCTACGAAAGGCGTGCTATCTCTTGGTATTACCAATATCAGTTGATGAAAGCGACACCGAAACCGAAACATGTCATTCATGTGCGTTTTGAGGATTTTGTGCTTAAACAGGAGGAGACGGTCAAACGGATTGAGGAGTTTTTGGGGTTTCCATTGGGACGGATTATAGTGCGACCGGAGGCTGTGGCACGGTGGGAACGTGTTGATGAACCTAACGAACTTCCATTCGATTTTTTGCGTGAGGCTATTGTTGAAAATGGATATGGGTTAACATCAGAATCCTTGTAATACCATTAGCTGTGGAATGTTGTAGGAGCGACCTTTTTTTTGAGACCGGGAAATCAAGAAATCAACTTAGGCATTGTATTGACTTCACGGATGGGTTGTGTTATGATATATACCATCAAACGTCAGGAGAGCAAATGCCAACAGAAACAGAAATACGAGATTTATTTAATATCCCTGTCGGACATTTCCCTGACAAAAGTGCAAGGTGGTTGTTTAAGGAAAAAGAGAACATTCACGGTTTAGTAGAAATCGTTGCGAATGAACTCGTTGAATATCTTGACTTTGATGGTCTGGTTGAACTAAACCGGAGTTTTGTGTCAGATACACTGCGAGAGTTGGAGTCTGACATGGTGTTCAGCGTTCCATTTCGGGACACATCCGAAGCAGATAATCTGTTAATCTATATCTTGATAGAACATCAATCAACGATTGACCCGATGATGGGGTTCAGATTGTTATTTTATATGTGTCAAATATGGGATGGACAACGGCGGGAATTAGAAGCATCGGATATACCCAAAAGCAAGTGGAGGCTTCGTCCTATTCTACCGATTGTGTTTTATACAGGAACACAGCGATGGCAAACACCTTTAGCGTTGTCAGCATTGATGGACTTACCAGAGATTTTGTCCCGCTTTGTGCCGAGATTTGACACGCTTCTTCTTGGTGTGAAAGAAACTGAAAGTGACGATTTAACGAAAACGAACCATCCACTCGGATGGTTGCTTACGGTGCTGCAAAAAGAGGATGCTGACAGAGCATCAATGATAGAAACGCTTCGTGAAGTTTTTGCACAACTGGATACGTTTGACACGATGTCTGCATCACAGCGAAGGAACGCAATTTTATATCTATCTCATCTTGTGCTTTTTAGGAGACCTGCGGATGAACGAGATGAGTTGCTACAACTTGTGCAAACCCATACTACGGACAAGGAGGTTGAAAATATCATCATGACTGGCGCGGAAGCACTTATTGAACAAGGTAAAGTCGAAGGCATAGAACAAGGCATAGAACAGGGGAAAAGAAGTTTGCTATTGAATCCATATTGGATCTCCTTGGGATGCAGTTTCCTTTAGATGCTGTTCAATCTCTTCAACCTGAACTTGAACAGATTTCGGATTTGAACCGGCTAAAAGCACTAAACCGTGCTGCTGTCGGGACTGATAGTTTAGAAGCATTCAGACGAATACTGCAAGAGCAGCAGGATTGATAACTGAAATACTATCACAACACCGAATATGTAGTCAGTATTTGACGTGACTATAGGATTTCATATTGTTTGAACCACGAATTCACGGGTTGACATCATATCCGCTTGGCAGAATACTAAATCAACGATTGAATGTACTTGGTAGGATACGTGCGTGATATTTTACCAAAGTTATTTGGTATTCTGCATGATTTTATGTCTATTACATTAATTCTTCTTTGTAGACCAAACTAATAACTTACGCTATAGGGTGAAAAGATAATTACAGAATTTACTATATGTGAGGAATAAAGATGCCAAAAAATGGAATATATCAAGTTGGACTTGTTGGGACAGGTGGAATTGCGCGTGCACATGGTGGTGCATGTCAACATGCGCCGAGTGCTGAATTAGCTGCGATTCATGATGTATCGGAAGGTGCATTAGCTGGATTTGGTGAGCAGTTCAATGTAGCTCCGGAAAATCGATACCTATCCTTAGAAGAAATGTTAGAATCAGAAGATTTGGATATTGCGGTTATCTGTACATGGGGTGCGTTTCACTCAGAAGTAGGTATAAAAATATCTGAATCACGTCAAGTGAAAGCGATTCTGTGTGAGAAGCCGTTCACATCTACAGCTGCGGAGGCAGAAGCATTTGTTGGTGCTGCACAGGAGAACGGCGTTCTTGTTGCGGAAGCGTTTAAGTTCCGTCATCATCCGATGCACATCAAGGCAAAGGAGTTAGTTGATTCGGGTGTGATTGGTGAGTTTATGACGCTCCGTAGTACTTTCTGTACTGGTGGCGGTGGTGGTAGTCCCGAAACCCGTAAACCTGAAGCGAATTGGCGGTTTAATAAAGCGAAGGGTGGTGGTAGTATTTACGATTTGGCGTGCTACAATATCCACCATGCGCGGTTTATGTTTGGTGCTGAACCGCTTCGAGTATCTGGTGTGTCTCAAGCGGGGTTAGAAGTGGACGATGGTTCGTATCTATTGTTAGAATTCCCCGGTGAAAAGACGGCACAGATTTCTACAGGTTTTAATTGTGCTGGTGGTCAGTATGCTGAAATGGCTGGATGGGGTGGTATGCTTCGAATTGATGCTGCATGGAATAATGGAGGTTCCCCTGTTAGTATTGTTGTACAGAACAGGGATGGTCGTGAAGTGATAGATATTGATCCTTGTAATCAGTTTGCAATGCAACTTGAGCATATGTGCGAATGTTTGAAAACAGGACAACCGCACCGTATTTCACCTGAAAGCTGCGTGAATCAGATGCGCGTGATTGATGCTGCATTTGAGGCTATGGCAACAGGTAAAACGGTTGAGGTTGCATCATAGTTTGTAAATCCATAATTACGCTGTGAATGCGCTTTTGGCATTCACAGCGTGTCAATTTGCGGTTTGTGATGATTTTGCATTCCGACAAGAATCTTTCCTTATATTGATTTCTGTGGGTAACAGTTTGTAAATTCCATAATTATTAGTTATAGTTTTTTCACAGCATCTCAGGATGGTTTCTATCTTGGTTCAGACAAAATGTGTGCAAACTAAAAGTTTACACTACAAAAGAATTGTTGGGTTTCGTTCCTCAACCCAACCTACAGAATGTAAGAGGTGCATTGATAATTTATGATGAATTTCGCAAGGACAAAGGCACTTACATTTGACTTGTTTGGGACTATTTTAGATTTAGGGGGTAGCCTTACACCGTTTATTCAAGATTCGTTAAATGTTCGTGATATTGACAATGTATCCGCAGATGAATTTTGGGAACAGTGGCGATACAGACAACGGATTGAACAGTATCAGGATACGATCATGATGCTTGGACATAGTGGATATCTGGAAACGGTGCGACGTGCACTGCATTATACACTTAGGCGGAATGGTATTGAAGCGTCACCTGATACGGTAAAAGAGTTTATGCGGGGTTGGCAACATTTGTCTCCGTTTCCAGAGGTGTTGGCTGCACTTGAACGGCTTCAATCAAGGTATCAGTTAGTTGTGTTATCTAATGGGGATCCAGAGTTTTTGGAATATCTTGTAACACAACGGGTTGAGTGGGATTTTGATGAAGTAATTTCGGTTACGTCTGTGGGTGCGTTTAAACCGCATCCTGCTGTCTATCGTGGTGCGGCGGGGAAGTTGGGGTTTGAAGTTGGTCAGTGCTTAATGGTATCTGCAAATTCGTTTGACATAATGGGTGCGCGGGCATGTGGGTATCGGGGTGCGTTTGTCAATCGGTATAATTTGCCTTATGAGGATACTCAGTTTCAACCTGATGTGACGGTGGACGATTTTACTGGGTTGGCGGAGGCATTGCTATAGGTAAGTATCACTGACGCTATTTTAGACCATTGTAGCTTTACTGGGACTCTATGTTCCATAGGAGAATCGTTCCATCTCCACTTCCAGAAACAAGCATGCTACCATCCGTATTGAATGTGACACTATTGACATCTCCTGTATGTCCCTTGAATGTTTGCATGTGTCCAGTAGTAACATCCCAAAGACGGATAGTGTTATCTGCACTTCCACTTGCGAGTATGGTTCCTTGTGGACTAAATGCTACGTTGTAGACATCACCCGTGTGTCCTTTGAGTATGAGTTTCTGTTCACCAGTCCCCATATCCCAAAGACGGATAGCGTAATCTGCCCAGCTTTCACCACTTGCGAGTGTTTTTCCATCTGGACTGAATGTTACACTATTGACAATTCCCATTTTTCCAGGGATAATATGTTTGAGTTCCCATATTTTCGTATCCCACAGTCTAATCCCCTTGTATCCAATTGAATGATCCTCCTCCATATATTCGACTTCCCCTCCACATGCTATTAATTTTCCATCTGGACTAAACGCTATGCTATTGACCTTTCCTATATGTCCTTTAAGTAAACTTTTGAGTTCTCCGCTCACTGCATCCCAGATATAACCGGTAGCATAACTGCCACTGGCGAGGATATTATCCTTTGAACTGAAAGCGATGCAGAATACTTGATCTATATGTCCTGTGAGTGAGTGTTTAAGTATACCGGTCTCCGTATTCCACAGACGAATTGCCATTCTGCCTTCAACACGTGCTATTATTTTCCCATCTGGACTGAATGCTACGTTATCGACTGACGTTGTATGTCCAATGGTTGTTTTTTTGGGTATATCCGAGGAAACATTCCAAAGGTAGGAAGGGGTACCATCAACTCCACTTGCGAGAGTATGCCCATCCGGACTAAACGCCACACTATTAACGGAGTATGTATACCCGCTTATAGATTGCTTAAGTTTTCCAGTTGCCAGGTTCCAGACATGTATTGTATTTCCATAACTTACACTTGCCAGTGTTTGTGTATCATGACTAAAGGCAATACTTGTAACAAATCCTGTATCCATCAGTGTACGTTTGTGTTTGACAGTAGCCATATCCCAAAGGTTAATAGTTGCATTAATATTTCCACCTGCGAATGTGTTGCCATCTGAACTGAATGCATAGCTGGTGCCTATACTCTTGTAATCTATTCGTGTTTGTTTTTGGGTGCCAGTAGGGACATCCCAGAGACGTACAGTTTCATCATTACTTACACTTGCCAGTGTTCTTCCATCTGATACGAACGCAACCTTTTTGATACTACCTGTATGTCCTGTGAGTGTATGTAATTGTTTACCTGTGTCTGCATCCCATATTCGTATAGCGAATCCTGGATAATTCTCCGCACTTGCGAATGATTTTCCATCCGGACTGAACACAAGAGAATTAACATGTCCTTGTGCAGTCAATATGTGTTTGCGTTCACCTGTGTTAGTATCCCACATTATGATATGTGCACCAAAAATTTGTCCTCCATCAGGTTCCCCATTACTACCACCTACAACTATGTCACCATCCTGACTGAACGCTACACTGTAGACACCATGCAAATGTCCTGTAAGTGTACGCTTATGTTTCCCTGTTTTTATATCCCATAGACGTACGGTTTTGTCACTGCTTCCACTTGCGAGTGTGTGACTATCTGGACTGAAAGCGATACAACTAACAGCCTCCGTATGTCCAGTGAGTAGCGTGATTTCTTTGTAGGATGCAGTTTCATAAATCCAGATACCGATGGAACTTGCAACCGCGAAATGCTTGCCGTCAGGTGAATATTGCATTT
>LXNI01003027.1_pt1 | contig 10420 bp, 11 predicted proteins | sample 809091 | NCBI WGS metagenome assembly LXNI01 (sample SAMN04870527, study PRJNA318959) | sponge metagenome | biome: 01000161; feature: marine sponge reef; material: water | host: Sarcotragus foetidus | place: Greece: Milos, Mediterranean Sea | collected 2013-05-29 | depth 5-7 m | reverse complement strand
GCGTGACAAAATCCCGCCCTGCAGCGGGCGATTGTCACGAAACCCCGATTTCGGCTGTCTCCCTCAACCCGTCAATATCGCTACATCAATGACTTACGATTGCCATGCCAGACCTACACCCTGGCCATGAGAGATGCCTCGGTGACTACGCCGAAACCAATATATCCGGAACCCTTCTGATAGACGTAGATTGGGTCGCCAGGGCTGAGGCGCTCAAGCTGCTCAGAGTAGAAGCGTCCGTAGCCTGCCGCTATGAAACCAAACGCTCGCATGTCCTCCCAGTTACGCACGTCATCGTCGTGACCAGCATTAACGTAATAGTAACCTGTCCATGGCGCCTTCCTCTTGCTCTCTGCTCGCTCCACTACTTGTTGTTGATCCATCAACCAATCTGTGGTGAGAAGCTTCTCACCATTCTCCTCGAAAATGTTAAAGAAGGTCGTGTTGATGGCTACTCCGTGCTCGTTAGCCAAATACTTTACGATACGCTCTGATGAAGCATCGTATTCACCGGCAACAATTATCATGTTGTGGTTGCCGTTCAAGTTTTCCGGAAGAGAGTCTTGGAAATGTTGTTTAAATGCGTCGCCAAGCGGTTTCTGGAGCTTTCTCAACGCGATATCATGGATCTCTTTTGTGGTCAGAGCAGAAACCCAACTCGCGTAGTCTAACACTTGTGCTACCACTTCGCGTGGTGTGCGGTGACGTTTCACTTCTATGATAGAAATGTCGCCGTCCCGATCAATCGCCAAGATGTCGATCCTCCCTCCGTTCTCTATAGTTATCTCACGGCCAATTACCAAGGCATCCAGACCGATAATGCTCGGATCCTTCGCGATCCAGCCTTGTAGTATCGCTTCAATCGTCAGTTTCGATCGCCTAACTCGGACGAGGTCATTGCCAGAGATCTTGTAGAGCGATGTCATTTGCTCTTTCCTCTTTTGGGCTGGTGCAGCGCGACCAAATAGTTGGAAACGGGCACTGATGTAGTTGGGTGACCATACTCCGTCACAGGGCGATCACTGTGTCAATCTTCCCAGATACTACGCTGATCGCCTGACGAGGGCTGCCGGAACCTTGCCGGTTCGCCCTTCTTGTCCCGCGGTTCGGGACAGTCGCAGGAAACGGCAACAAAGCGTGCCGCATTTCGATTTCGACACCTTTCGAACTGCGCCGGTGACGACTGGAGAAGCGCAGTATCGAGCTAATCGGTGTTTCTCCCGACAGTTCTCCGACGAGCCCGACTTCGGTCTCGTGGCTGTAAATCGCCGCAGCCACTTTCGATCGTGCTGTCTCCACGTTCCCGTTCATCACGTAGCCCAACATGCACCCCACTGGCAATCCGGCCGCATACTGTTCCGTGACGAAACGGCGAATTCCCTTCAACACGTAAGGTGTCGCCAGCGAACGGGTTACGCCGGCCCGGACCTCGTTCAGCCGCTTGCACTCGTAGGCCAAATAGCGTTCACGATCCCGATCCAGCAGCACCGCCATGTCGATCTCCCCCAAGCTGAAGGCCAATCTGTCGGCAGTGTACCCGAATGGTTCGTAGTGATACTCCACATGGTGGAAAAGTCGTCGGGCTTTAGCGTCCTTCAACACGAACTCCACGAGGTTGATCGTGATCGTGTCCTCGTCGGGGTCTTGAGGAAGTACCGCTACGCAACGCGCCCATACGGCCCATACACGCTCCAAGAACCTCACATCCAGGGCCCTGAACCGGGCGGTCCAGTCTCTCGGGTCACCAAGCAGCATCAGGTGCGATCACCGACCCTGAGCGCATCGTGCAGCTCCATGGCCAACGCGTCCGCGTCGGCGATCGCCGCAGACTTCAGCCAGAAGCGACGCTGCAATGGCTTGACGAGCCGAAGACTCTTGCCGGTGAACAGACGGAAGTCGGGAACCAACTGGAAGTTGCCCGGAAGACGAACTTGCAATTGTGCACCGAGCCGCCCAATCGCCTCGCCTACTGCCCGACTGTCCCGCTCCCTGTAAGTTGCGGCGGTCCCGCCATCCACCAGCTGAAGATGCAGAAGCGCCAAGTCGTCGTTCCGCGCCTCGAGAATCGCATCGATCGCGACACCCCTGTCGAACCATTCCGACATGCTGGCGACGAGCGTGTGTGTATACGCCTCGCGGTCAGTCTGGCTCGCCGGCCGACACAGGTCTATCGAGGCGCCCGGATGGGGCTGGATGCTCGGAATAATCTCATCGACCGCGTCCTCCACCAAGGCGACTTCCTCCTCGCCCAGCCCAAAGTACGCGTAACAATGACGGTCAAGCTCGTCAAACTCCTCCTCGTGGCTCGGTGTAAGCGAGAGAATATCCGATGAAGATGCCATCGCTTGATTAACGAGCGACACAAGCGCAGACGCCGCCTTTGATGAACCATCTCCCTCAACTTCCGCAGGGGTCGGAAATGGAAGTCGTAACAAGTCGGCTTGTTTGACTTCTGGTCTATCAGACCCCAAGGAGGCCGTACTGTGAAAGGCGAACCAGAGCAGAAGCTTGCTATTGAGCACCGCCGCTAGTAGCTTCGCACGAGTGGCCTCTTCGGCCGGCGCTGAAATCCCTAGCAAGATATCTTCGAACGTGAGAGGCGCATCCACGTAGGAAGCGCGCAGTCTTTGGCCGCTGGTGCGGATTCCTCGCGGCACGAGCACGCGGGGGCCCGCGAAACCGCGTTCGAAGCCTTTGCGCCGTACCATGCCCTCGTGGCCGTCGTCGAAAGGCCGAAGGTGCTCCCGCTCCTGGGCCAGCACTCGGAATGCTTCGATCGGCAAATACGGTACCTTCGGCACGATCTCGCTCCAGTGGCAACGGTAGTCCTCCTCGCCCAGCCGCTCCTCCTTCACAGGCTGAAATCCGTTACCAATAACCCACTTATCATCGAAAGAGTCCCTGCTGCGATAGATCTTGCGGTACTCGATGATAAATTCTCCGAGTTTTGGGAACGCCGCCAGATAGCCGAACAGTTTCGATTCCGGTTCGCTCATCCACAAACGCCGCTTGAAGACGAATGGATCCTCCTTGACCTGCCGCGAAGTGATTATACCCTTATCAACACTGCTCAGCGTGATGACCCTGCCCATCTTGAGGTTCAAGTCTGCCTTCGGCACCCAATAGTCGAAACGGTACCCGGGTGCATCCGCGTTTCCCCGACGAAAGATCATCAAGGCTGTTGGCCGAACGGCACCCTCGAACAATTGAAAGCGCAAATCGGCGAGATTCACGATCCGGAGAATCTGTGCATCGCTCATCAACCTGTGACGCGCACTGACCGCAATTGGCGCATGGTTGTGCAGGAACCCCATCGCTGGCAGCAGAAACCCCACCACTCCTTGCTCATGCAAGTGCCGTAGAGACTTCCAAACGAAGCCCCATGCGCCTTCGTTTCCGGGCGCCGGTAGATCTTGTTCGACGCACCATTTCACCGAGCTGCGGGCGGGTTCGCGTCGACTGGACCACGGCGGGTTTCCGATGACGACGTCGACCTGCAGTTCCTCTGCGGGCGCATGGAAGAAATCTTGCTCACGCAAGGTGCGGTCCCATAGATCGGGCAGCTGTTTTCCGCGCTCGATGAGTAGACGTATCTCGGGCGGCCGCACTTCCTGCAGCAGCGCCACGTAAAGCGAAAAGACGGCAACCCGGACGGCGCCGCCGTCGATGTCTCGACCATGCAGCCTAGCCAAGATTGCGAGCAGACTGTCCCACCGGATGGTCCGCGCCTTGTGCGTGTCCCGCCACTGCTCACATAACCGTTGAAACGACCTGACGAGGAACACCCCCGAGCCGCATGCCGGATCGAGAAACTGACCCTTCGCCCGCGTGCTCTCCGGCAAGGCCTCCCATAAGGCCGAGATCACCGTGTCGGCAAGAAACATTGGTGTGTAGTACGCGCCCCTTTTCCGTCGTTCTGACTTGCGTGCGCCCAGGAACCGGTCGTACACCGCGCTCACGAGCTCAATGGGGATGTACTTAAAGTCGTAGCCCCAAAAACGTAGCTGACCGCCACCATCGGCCATTTCCTCTTGTCCGCTGCGGAACCTGGCCAGCGTCGTCAGGTGCGCAGACGTGACGCGCGGACGGGGCTCTTTCGGATCGAATGCGCACGGCGCCACGAACAGGTCGCCATTGAAGTTTTTCCGCAATTTCCGAAACAACCCGTAAAACGCGTTCGTATCCGTTGCCTCGAGAAGCTCGACAAACGAAGCCCTTAGTCCACCGGAAACGGTCTGGAAATACTCTGACCTTACGGCCTCACGGTCTTCCAGATAAGCGATGAACATTGTTTGGATCAGAAGCGCCTGTGCAGCGTTCCTCGACAAGCCTTGCCCGCAAAGTGCTTTGTGGGACGCCGTCAGGTTGTCGAGCAGCACATGGTCAATCCGCTCGCTCGGACTAAAATAGTCGGCGTAGTCATCCCACAGCCGGCCCGATTCGGCACCGTAGATGAATTCCTTGACGGCCAGCGCGTTCGCCACGGCGTCAAGTTCTCGCACAAGGCATCGCTCGTCGAAGCCGCCGTCGTCACGGTACGGTTTCCGAACGAGCGAGAACGCCCTAATGGTATCGCCCGAAACGACCAACAAGAGCGTTGCCAGACCTTGGTTCCAAAACCTCGCGTGCAAGTCGACCACGCGTTGCCTGTCGTACTCGTCGAGGACCACGATCACTACTGTCGGCACGCCTTGGACGCAGAACACAGCTGATGCGCCCAAGTCGCTCAGCGCGGTTCTGATCGCGCTCCCATGAGCGCCCCGTCCGGCATCTTCTGGATCTTCGTAGAGTTCGGGTATGTCCCGCAGCGACAGGTCGAGACGGTCCTTCCACTCGGCAGGTAGGCGTTGGGCCGGCACGGCGCTCACCCGTATCTCCGTCCCGCCGCAGGCGACCAATCGGACCCCGCGGTGCGGCGTCCTGTCCTACCTGAGACCATTGCCGGAGACCTGATGGGACCTTCCCACAACATCGCAATGACCGGCGGCATCAGGCACGCCACGACCGAGCTGTAGCTCGGCACACGGCTTCGCTTCGACGGCACTCACACACACGCTGCCAAAGTCTACCACGAGGACACGCTCCGCCAGCAGTTGCCACAGCCTCTCGTTGCAGAAGTCCTGAGTCCTGTACCGGTTGCATTATGCATTCCGTGCCATCGCCCGAGGACCCGATAGCTGCGGGACGGGTACACAAGGCCATCCCGCCAGCGCTGCCGGACAAGGCCACTGACGATCCATGCCGATCGCTTCCCGAATGGGCGTGTCGCTCAGTCCGCGCATCTGCGACGCAACCTCGAACCCCAAATCCGTGATCTCCCCGCTTTAGAACATAAAGAGCACATACATGTTCATCGGAGAAGGAGCAAGGATGAGTGAGCAGGTATTAAGTTGTTCCCTCGGCCGCGTCAACGACGCGTGCAGCTCAGCTGCTCAGCATGCCTTGGCCCCAACCCTTTCGGCCAGGACGGGTCTGGAGTGGTCTGAAAGTTACTTCTCGTGATTCCCAATAGATTCCCAATTTGGTAGAATGAGAAATGGGATAAAGAAAAGCGCCTCTAAAGTGTTTATTTAGCAGCGCTTTTTGGTTGCGGGGGCAGGATTTAAACCTGCGACCTTCAGGTTATGAGCCGGATCATCGCCTTGTCCCAGATTTCGACAGTCGCTACCGCCGTATCATCAAGATTCGACTAACTTATTACTATAACTATACTTTCTCACCTCCCTCGTCAGATTTCGGCCTTGACACGACGACTCCGAACGCCCCATATAGATCCAAATTTCGAGGTCAGTCGCTTTCGGTGTGCTTACGGTAGATTTTGAAGGCATCGGCGACAAGCGGCAATCTGGAGCGGAACGAACGTGGCCAAACTTCAATACAGGACCATCTCGAAGCGGACCATCGGCAAGCTGCCGGTGGGCGACAAGGAAGCCGTCTACTGGGACCGGGACCTGCCTGGATTCGGCGTACGAGTCTATCCCAACGGGACCAAGGTCTATGTCGTCCAGACACGGGTGGGCGGCAAGTCCAAGCGTATCACCGTCGACCGCCACGGCGTCATCTCGCCGGACCAGGCGCGGCGCAAAGCGGCGCAGATGATCGCCCGCATCAAGGCCGGCGAAGATCCAAAACCCGAGGCCGCGAAGACGCCGTCGGGGCCCACCGTCGCCGAACTCGCCGAGCGGTATCTGGTCGAGCATGTCGAGATTCGCTGCAAGCCGAGGACCGTCGAGGCTTGCCGCTGGCTGGTCAAGAAATTCGTGCTGCCCGACCTCGGGGACTTGGCGATCGCCGCCGTCCAACGCGGACACATCACCGATCTGCACCACAAGCACCGAAACACGCCCTACCAGGCGAATCGGATCCTCGAAGTGGTCCGAAAGATGTTCAACCTCGCCGAAGCTTGGGGCTTGCGCGAGGACGGCAGCAACCCGTGCCGCCATGTCCAGAAGTACAAGGAAAAGAAGCGCGAGCGGTTCCTCACTGAAGCGGAGTTCCATCGCCTCGGCCAAGTTTTGAACGAGATCGAGGCGGAAGACCCACAAAACCTGGCATCGGTCACCGCCATCCGATTGCTCATGCTGACTGGATGCCGGCTCAACGAGATACAGACGCTACGCTGGGAGGATGTCGACTTGGAGACGGCCGAGTTGCGGCTTCGCGACACCAAGACTGGCGCCCGCATGGTGCCGCTCTCCAATGCCCCTATCAGCGTTCTGTCCGCTCTGCCCCGCAAGGAAGACAACCCCTGGGTCATCCGCCGGCAAGAAACCCGGCGCGCATCTCACGGATATCCAGAAGCCCTGGCGCCGCATCCGTTCTCGGGCCGAACTCGACGACGTTCGCATCCATGACCTACGGCACAGTTTCGCATCCAAGGCCCTGGCTCTTGGCGAGAGCCTGCCGATGATCGGCAAGCTCCTCGGTCACACGCAGGTTCAGACCACCGCTCCCTATGCGCACCTAGCCAACGAATCCGTGAAGGCGTCAGGTTCTCGAGTCGGCGACAGCATTGGTTCGCACATCGCGCCGGTCGAGCCCTAATAGCCGATCTTCGCCATTGATCTGCCTGCAGATTTCTTGAACTTGGCGAGAGTCAGACGACGATCAGGAAGCTCCTTGTTGACGCGCAGGTACAAAGGACTGCGTACTACCTTCATCTTGCCTAGGATTCGATCCAAGACGCCATCGGCGCGGATCACCAATAGCATTAGCGGTAGTCCGGTAGTCAAGACGCGCGAATGAGTAGGCCTGACGGGCGGCTGAGACCTGCTTGAACTCCGAACTGCATGTTTACCGCAGGAACACTCTTGACTTCCGGAGGTCGACATCCGGCCCGCCGGGCAGATTGCCTCCCTCCACGTTAGTCCAACAAGCGAGCACATTGTCAGAATGAAAGAAATGGGAGCCACCATGACCAAACTGCCCCCAATGTCTGACGCGAAGATCCCGGAGCGATTCTTGTCTCGGGCCCAATATATGAGGAGTTTGACTCGCTTTGACGCGGCCTTGTGCGAAGGTTGTGCTGTTTCTCAGGCAACTAGTGGGAAAATCGTCAATCCAAGTTTAGCATATGCAACCCACGTATTTACACGCATTCTCGCCCACGCACGCAACTTAATCCGTTCAGTGCCACGGAGCAGGTGGTGTTCCTCCGATTATGAAGACTGGGACTTCGGCGCGAACGCAGGGAACTTTCGTTCGATCATGGAAGCTTCACTATTGTTCCACTACCTCTGTGATGCCGACCCTGATCCCGACAACCAACGTGCGACCATACAACTTATGCATCTCTATGACTTGACGAAACGGGCAACAATAATTTACGACGGCGAATTAGATAGTGAAACGGAAAAAGTCAGAGCAGAAATTGTTGAACGACTAACGAGCACTCAACGATTCAAGGAGCTCCGCCCAAGCCAAAAGAAAGAAGTTCTAAAAGGTAGGTGGTTAATGCTGGAGTCCAGAGAGAGTATTATGGAGCAAATAGGGTGGGATAAGTCATTGTACTACGTGCTCTGGAATCTAACATCCCAATATACGCATATCTATTCTCTTGCCTTTTATCGTATCGAGCCTGACGGGCGCGGCACTGGTACAGAAAACGATTTTGATCGTAAGTTTTTGGCGCTGGGTTTGGAGACTTGTGCCGAAGTATTGGAAGATATCACCGACGCGCTTTGCAAACATTTCCCCAATGCGAAAGACGTTCGAAGTGGTTCCAATTCAAAGTTCTCCCCCGGGCCTGCTCGAAATCTCCCCAGCGAAATGAAGCGAGCGCGGAGGAAACAGCAAAAGTCCGCCCGACGCTGAAATCAGAAAACGGAAAGTCCCTATCGAGATGTCCAGGCCATATTGCGTTTTGCTAGGCCACCACCCCCCGGAGAGAGCCCTACGCCGCCCGCAAGTCAAGCCGAGCGTGCCAGTCGGGCCTTTGACAGTCTTGCCAGGACTTCTTCGATCAGAGTTACCGCCCTTACGACGTCTTCATCAGTCGTGCCGAAGCCCAGGCTGAAACGTACTGTAGCTTCAGCGTACCGCCGCCGCTGCGCCCCCTCGTCTTGCCGATTCGCCTATCGGGTACTTGAACGGCAGCTGATCCCCGCCTTCGGCCGCCTCCCGCTCGACGCCATCCGGCGGACCGACTGTTGTTCGGCGCCCAACCTTGACCCCACTGTGTCACGTAAAACCAACGAGTTAGGGCGCCGATCGGCGTCCAACCTACGCGCCGATCAACACCTACTACCTTTCCAACTTCCGTGCGATGGCTGTGCCGATGCGTTCCACTGCCGCCTCGGTCTCTCACGGTCGCTGACGCGAGCGTAGCGCAGCGTCATGCTTGGACGCTTGTGGCCGGGCAGGCGGGAGACGACCGGCAGCCGGCTTGACAATACTGCGTGTCTCCTTGCTGCGGTCGAGTATGCGCCCGTCTTTGGACCGGTCATGCGCTTGCAGGAGTTCGACGAGCGCCTCCCGGTCGTCGGTCAGCAGCAGGAACGCCTCCGAGAGCCCGGCGGTCGGCGCCTCAAGGCGGGCAACGGATAAACGTGGTCAGGCCGACCATTCGCCGGCCCGTCATGGAATTCGAAGCCTGCGCCATGGCCAGTTCAGGTTGATACTCAGGGGTTCTTATCGATGAAGTTCTCTCGGGAGCGCACAGAAGCCTTGGACGCTGGTCTTCGAAGGGCGGACACAATGTTTTGGTGCCAACCCGCCAACATTGCAGAAGCGGTGTCTCACTTCTGAGCTGGAACATTCGGAGACGTCTTGGGGTAGCGTTTCGCCGCCTTTTTGATATAAGGCCGTCCTGATTCGGATTGGACAGCGGCCCCGAGGAGGAAAGTTCATGGCCACGGCAACTTCGACCCACATCGATGAAACTACGCTCACCAAGGGGCAGCGGCGCAAGCTCAACGCGCTACGCAAATCCGTCGGCGACGAGATCGGTGCGCAGGCATTTGCCGCATGGCTGTCCTCGCAACAGGCGGCGGGAGCGACAGCCGACGCGAACGCCGCGTTGATCGTGGATACCCTCTGGCCGCTGGTGCAGCAGGGCACGCTCTCAATCCCTCGCGGCGGCTACCTGCTCAGGCGCGGGCGGGGGCGCATCATCGTCGAGCCGGCACGGTCGTAGCCACAGACGAAGCGCCGCGGCCCCCTGGCGCCGGCCACGGCGCGGTCCGGATGACGCGGAGCCCGCGATAGTCGGCGCTGCTCTTATTCCGCGCGCCTTCCGGCGCGGCCCGCGCGTCCGCGATAGCTGCGCGGAACTGCTCAAGCGGCAGGGCGCCCCGGATCATGCCATCGCCGGTGACAAACGCCGGCGTTCCCCGGATGCCGAGAGCATTGGCGAGGATGGCGTTCCGCTCGATCAGCGCATCCAGGGAGGGATCTTCCATGTCGCGCACCAGCCGCTCGGCATCGAGGCCCACGAAGCGCGCGACGGCGAGGATGTGATCGAGGACGAAGGGGCCGTCCGGCCCCAGCAACTCCTCGTGAATCGCCTCGTAGAGGCCCTGCGCCCGTGACGCCGGCGCCGCACGCACTGCCAGCGTCGATTCCGGCCCGAGGATCGGGAACTCCTCGAAGACGAGACGCGGATCGCCGTTCCGGCATTCGTGCTGTTGGATGGTACCGATGAGGATCCCGAAGTGTAGCCACGCGTCCTCGAGCGATTGTCTCCGGGCGTCGCGCATGCCGTGCTCGATCCCAACGGGGGTGCATCGTTTGCCAGGCAACGCCGATGCCCCAAGCTGGTGCTCTCACATCACCGAGAGTGGCGTGGAGCGTTGAGTGGGGAGCGGTCCCGGGTAGCCCGGAGTGGGCCCGGGCCGCGTCCCACTCATCCGGAGCATCCCATGCGCACCTCGGAAACCCTCCTCCTCGACTTCATCAAGCAGTCGCCGCAGTTCCGCATCCC
>LXNI01003026.1_pt1 | contig 10422 bp, 7 predicted proteins | sample 809091 | NCBI WGS metagenome assembly LXNI01 (sample SAMN04870527, study PRJNA318959) | sponge metagenome | biome: 01000161; feature: marine sponge reef; material: water | host: Sarcotragus foetidus | place: Greece: Milos, Mediterranean Sea | collected 2013-05-29 | depth 5-7 m | reverse complement strand
ACCTGCCCAATGACCTGGCAGTGCGCACAGATAACAAGTCCGTACTCCCCAAATCCACACAGGACAGGGCCGATTACGAATGGGGGTTGGAGCGCTTTCTCACTGAAGCGCAAATCCTGGCCCTGATCGGTCGGGTTCTCTTTGGGTGGTTTCTCTACCATGGTGGCGGTGTTACCGTTGAGCGCTATCTCGATGGCGGTGAGAGGATTGTAGCCTTGCAGCGCCATGGATCGCAAGTAGCTGGCGATGCGGCGCGGACTGCCAGAGATAAATAGCCAGGTCCTTGACCCGCGCAGTCTTTACCGTCACGGCATCTTGCGCACCGGTCATGAGCGGAAGGACCAATAACAATCCCGACAACAACGTCCTGCAGAAAAACCTGCTCCTTCGTTCGTCATTCCTGCGCAGGCAGGAATCCGGTGGATAAACATTCATATTTTCCCACTCCTTGCGCTGTAGACCATAAACGTACGATACAGCAAGGGGATAAGCAGTAATGTCAGTAGCGTTGAGATCGCCAGCCCCCACACGATCGCGGTAGCCACCGGCCCCCAGATCAATGATTTCCCGGCCAGTCCGGCGGCCAGTGCGAATAATCCTGCAATAGTGGTAACCGACGTGATAAGAACGGGAACAACCCGCCTCCTGGCGGCGTACACCGTGGCCTGCAGCAGGCTCATACCCTGGTCCAGGCGGGCGTTGGCTGCCGCGATCAGAACGATGGCATCGTTGACCGCAATGCCCGACAACGCCACTACGCCGTAGACAGTATACAGGCTTAACGGGTTACCCGTCACCAGCAATCCCAGCGTAACGCCGGTAAAGGCCAACGGCACCGTGACAATGACCAGCAGCGGTTGAAAATAGCTGCGGAACTGCGTTCCCAGGATAAGATAAATGGCGCCCAGGCCGAGTAGCATCAGCAGCCAGATAGCATCCAGGCTTTCCGTGATGTCATCCAGTTCGCCGGAAAAATCCAGGGAGACGTCCGGGTGCCTGCCCTGTATTGCGCGCCATTTATCCCGGATCAGGTTGTTTGCCTGCAAGGTATTGATTTGCGCCGTATCGATATCGCTTTCCAGGGTAATCGCCCGGCGGAAATTGTAGTGGAGAATATTTTGTGCGCCTCTCTGCGGCGTACTCACCACCAGTTCTTCCAGCGCAATGGATTGGCCGTTCGGCAATGAGATGGTTTGCCGGACCAGGTTATCGATACTGGTGTGGCTGTCTTTTTGCGCCAGCACCCGGACTTTGATTTCCTCCCCCGCATCCTGAAACACGGCCACGATTTCACCATCTACGTAAGCCTGCACGCTACGCGCCACCGTGGCAGGATCAAGACCGGCCCGTTGCACGGCTTCACCGTCAAGGCGCAATACCAGTTCCGGGTTCCCCGGGCGGTAATCCAGTATGACGTTTTTATACACCTGCTGCTGCTCCAGAAAGCCGCGCAGTTCATTGGCAGCCCGCAGCATGGCCGGGTAGTCGCTGCCCAACACTTTGACGCTGACGGCTTTACTCGTAGCCGCGCCGCTCTTCACTTCCATGAGCGTGACGTCAACCGCACCGGGCAGGCGTTCCACGCGCTGCACCACCTCGTGGGCGATAACGGAGACGGCGCGGCCATCAGGCGCGCGCGGGTGCAGACTGAACATAATCTGGCCGATGGTATCGCCGTATAATGGCTGCCTCTCAGTCAGGTGTATGCCGGCAAAGCTGACTACGGCGCGTAGCTCACCCGGTAGAAATTCCTTTAACGCCGCCGTCTCGGTCTCTATCAGGAAGCGGCTGGTATCCTCGACTGATGCGCCCTGGGGGAGTTCTATGTTCAGGTTAAACATGCGGATCGGATCAAACTCGAAAAAGTTGTAGCGAATCCGGCCGCTGGCCAGGGAACCCACCGCCAACGACACCAGCAGGGCGATGACTAACAGGGTAACAAGCGGGTGGCGCAGGGATTTAAGCAGGAGCCTGGTGAAATTAAGCCGGATCCAATGGTTCGCCGCTGCCCTTTTTCTTTGCAGCGCGCCGCCTTTGGCAAAATCGACGTTTGACCCCAGCACGTGCGCCGGCAGGATCCAGTAGGCTTCAACCAGACTGATAAGCAAGGCAGTGGTGACCACCAACGGGACGACCCGCATAAAATCTCCAAGCACGCCGGGCAGCAGCGCCAGTGGAAGAAACACGGCTGCTGTGGTCAGCACTGAAGTGGTCACCGGCGCGCAGACCTCCCGGAAGGCTTCAATAATGGCGGTCATGCCGTCCAGGCCCCGCTGCAGGCGGTAATAAATGGCTTCTATCACGACGACCGTGTCATCGACTATCATCCCCAGGGCAACCACTATGCCCAGCAACACGGAGTTATTCAGGGTAAAGCCACTGACGTTCATCACGAGAAAAACGCCGGCCAGGGTAAACAGGATGGCGCTGCTGGTGATGAGTGCGATGCGCGCGCCCAGGAAGATCCAGGTAGCCACAAGGACCAGAACCAGGCCGAGCAGCGCGTTGCTTTGCATCAGCGTCAAGGCCTGCCGGGTACTGGCAGTCTGGTCGTCCGCCAGCAGCAACGTCACGCCGGTCGCGCCTTGCAGGTGGTTGCGCGCGGCCACGTACTCGTTCAGGTCGTCAATCAGCTCCAGGATATTGGTGTCGGCGTGTTTGGAGATATTCAGGGATACCGCCGGATTACCGCGATAGGTAACGATGGTCGAACGCTCCTCGGTGGTCCTGATCAACTCGGCGATCTCTCCCAGCGGCACCACCCCCGCGGCAGTGACCACGGGGAAGTCCTGCATGACTGCCGGGTCCGGGCTGGTGCCCTGCAAGCGCACGATCCAGGTGCCGTCAATGGTCTCCAGGTCGCCCGCGGACGTATCACGAAAATAGGCGCGGATGGTCTCTGAAATATCCACCGGCGTAATGCCCAGCCCTTCCAGGCGTTCGGAAATAAACCTGATGTGTAGTTCCGGGTCTGCCAGGCCGGTTACCACGATGCTGTCTATGCCCTGGAAGCGTTCCAATTCCGTTTTTACCCGCTGGGCTTGTTTTCTCAGGTTTTCATCATCGCCGGGGCTGGTAATCACCACGATGGCGCTTGGGAACGACCTGGACGTACTCAGTTCCCTGACAACCGGTTCTTCAGCCTCTTCAGGAAACACATCGACATAGGTATTCTGCACCTCCCGCCTCAGGTTGGCCAGGCGCTGGCTGAACGTGGCGTCATCCACCTCGTTGAACCTCACCAGGATATTGGAGATGTTATCCCGGCTGGCGCTGAGCGCCAACTTCATATCCCTGACGTTACTGCGCAACGCGTCTTCGATGGGATCGGTAATGCGTCTTTCCACGTCTGCCGCCGACGCGCCGGGATAAACGCTGATGACGTTTACCCAGTTGAAGTTAATCTCCGGTTCCTTGGCCCTGGGCATCTGCAGGTAGGAGACTGCCCCCAGCACGAGTACCAGAGCGAATGCCAGGTTCGCCAATACGTGATTGGACAACAACCGCCTGAGGAAATTCATCAGCGGATAACCTCGACCGCCTCCCCGTCCTGCAACCCGTGTTGCCCTTCCGTTATCACCGCAGTGGACGGCGGCAGCGTGGTCGGCGCGGCCCTGCCCTGTTGCGCGCCGGCAAGGGCATGAAACCTGGCTTTACCCCGGTCAACAGCAAAAATGCCGAACTGGTCCTGGCGCCGGACCAGTAACACGGCGGCAACGTGTGGCCGGCTGTCCTGCCAGACAAGCTTGCCGGCAGAGCCCGGAAAGGCAGCCAGGTTTTTGAACAGCAGTCGCACTTCCCGGTTGCGGGTGCGGGTGTTGACCGTGGGCGCCAGTGCGCGCACTTCGACCTCATAACGGCCGCTCGAGTCCTCGAAATACAGGTCCTTGCTCGTTGCCAACTGCCCGATCACCGTCGCCGGCGCCTGTGCAGAGATTTCCAGTTGCCCCAGGTCCACAATGTCGAACAGCTTCGTCCCGGTCGCGGCAAATTCTCCCACCGAACCGGTTCTGGCAGTGACGACGGCCTGGAATGGACTGACTATCGTACAGCGGGAAATATCGAGCCCGGACTTGTTCAGTCGCGCCAACGCGCCCTGGTAATCCGCGCGCAACACAGCCAGGTCGGCTGCTCTCTGGTCCAGTAACTCCTCGGACACGGTTTGCTTTGCCACCAGGGTCTCGGTGCGGGACAAGCGGCGCTCCGCCAGCGTAATCCGGGCCTGCAGGGAAGCAACTTCCGCCTTTACCTGTTTCTGCGCCAGGACAAAATCCCTGCAATCCAGCCTGGCGAGCAACGCGCCGGGTTCGACAATATCCGCGACCCGCACGGCGATCTCATCGACGCGCGCGCCCACCTGCGTGGAAACCGCGGTATTGTTCAGGCTGACGACAGTCGCCGGCGCAGACTTGCCGGGATAGAGGGCGATGTCCTTGAGCAGTGCGGTTTTGACCGCGACCGTGCCTTGCGCACCCGCTACGAGTGGAACAACGAACAGCAGCCCTGACAGGATCGTCCTTAACAACGGCCTCTTGGCCGGATTTACCTCCACTGGTCCATGCGTTGATGGCTTTATCATATTACCCGCATGGCAATAGATGATGCCACGTCAGGACTGTCCGGGTTTACCTTAACCTCCCTGGTCGCAGGCAAAACCACCAGGTCCATATCCTCCATCGGAATTGCTCCCAGCAACGGCTGCTCGCCCATAACCAGCGCGCCGGCAAAACCTGTCCTGTTCTTGAAATGTAATTCGATCGGACCGACATAAGGAACGGATTTCCTGCTTCCATCTGCCAGTGTCACTTCTTTTCTCTCGATCTCTTCAAGCCGTAGCCGCGCTTGTATGCGCGCCGGGATGCATAGATGAACCGCGCCGGTGTCTGCCAGGGCATTGATTTCCACGCCTTCCAAGTCAGGCAATCTTGGGTTTTTCAGCAAGACTTTAGCATTGGTTAAACCCATGAAGGTTTCCTCCTGGTACGCTTTCCATCAGGTGGCAACTCGGCGGACAACGATTATTATAGCAATTCCTTGACAGGTGTGCCTGCGTCGGCCAGCCTTTTTTTATCTACCGTTTTGCGTAGCGGAATCAATTTCTTGCTGAACATGAACTCCTGGGGCTTGTTCACTGCATCCACGGCAATGACCCTGTCTTCCCGCAGGTAGAACGCGGCAAAACTGCGGCCCTCTGCCGGGTCTCCCCGGGTGATGATCTCATCGTAACCCTGGGACAGGCCGGCGATCTGCAGCATCAGGTCGTATTGATCGGACCAGAACCAGGGCACCGCGTTGTAGCTGAGTTCCTTGCCGCACGCGGCGCCGGCAACGACCCGGGCCTGGTCGGTGGCGTTCTGCACCGACTCCAGCCGGAGGCGGCGATCATAGATCGGGTTGTGATGGTTGGTGCAATCCCCGGCGGCGTAGATGTCCGGGTCCGAGGTCTGCGCCTGGGCGTTGACCATGATGCCGTTAGCGACTTCAAGACCTGCCGCTTCCGCCAGCGCCGTGTTCGGCAAAATGCCGACGCCGATGATAACCAGGTCGGCGGGAAATTCGCTGCCGTCACTGCACCGGGCTTTGGCAACCCTGCCGTTACCCTGGAAACCACTCACGCCAATACCGCAACGGATATTGACGCCCTCTTCCGTGTGGATGCGGGTAAAGAAATTCGACATCACGGGCGCGGTGACCCGCTGCAACACCCGCTCCATCATCTCCAGCACCGTGACGTTCATGCCTTTTTTGTTCAGCGCCGCGGCGGTCTCCAGACCGATGTATCCGCCGCCTACGATGACGGCATTGGCGCCAGGTTCGATGAACGGTTGTATGCGCTCGACGTCCTTGAGGTCGCGCAGGTAGAACACGCCGTCGAGGTCCGTTCCCGGCAGGCTTACCTGCCTGACTTTTGATCCCACGGTCAATGCCAGCTTGTCATAGGGCAGGGTTTCATTATTGCTGAGGCGGACGGTTTTCCTGGTCCTGTCTATGACATCCACGGTTGTGTCGAGAATAAATTCCACTTCCGCTTTCTCGTACACCTTGGCCGGGCGAATGAGTATCTCCTCCAGGGTCTTGGCCCCGGCCAGGTAGTCTTTGGACAAGGGCGGACGGTGATAAGGGATTGATGCCTCGGCGCCGACCACAACAATGCGCCCCTGCCAGCCCTGCTGACGCAGGCTCGGCGCAAGCATGGCCGCAGCATGACTGGCGCCGGCAATGATGAAGGTTTCACTCAAATGTATTTCCTCATTGTGTCCTGAAAACACTATCCCAATCTGTTTGCGAGAATGTAATTATCTGAGTAGTTTACCCACAACCCGATAAATTGCATCCGTTAATTGAGTTAGATCGGATTGGTTTATGACATAAGGCGGCATGACGTAGATCAGCCTGCCGAAGGGTCTGATCCATACGCCTTGTTCCACAAACCAGTGCGGGACGACGTGCATATCCACGGGCCGGTCAACCTCCACCACGCCGATGGCGCCCAGTGTTCTGACGTCCGTCACGTTATCCAGTTCCCGGCAGCGGGCAAGTTCGGCCCGGAGTTGGCTCTGTATGCTTTCCACCCGTTGCTGCCACTTGCTCTGTTCCAGTAACCCGATGCTGGCCAGGGCCACGGAGCAGGCCAGGGGATTGGCCATGAACGTGGGGCCGTGCATGAACACGCCGGCGCCGTTTGCGGAGAGGGTTTCGGCTACCGCGGCGGTGGTCAGGGTGGCCGCCAGGGTCAGGTAACCACCGGTCAGCGCCTTGCCCAGGCACAGGATGTCCGGCGCGATCCGGCTGTGTTCACAGGCGAACAGCTTGCCGGTGCGGCCGAACCCGGTGGCAATCTCGTCGAAGATCAGCAGCAGGTCGAACCTGTCGCAGATTTCCCTGAGCCTGTTCAGGTACTCCGGCGAGTAGAACCACATGCCTCCTGCTCCCTGCACCACAGGTTCCAGGATTACTGCGGCAATTTCGTCATGGCGCTCTGCTGCCAGCGTTTCCAGGGACTTTATATCATCCTCCTGCCATTCCTCTTCGAAGCGAATACGGGGACTGTCGGCGAAATAATGGCCCGGCAGCACGTCCCGGAACAGCGAGTGCATGCCGGTTACCGGGTCGCACACCGCCATGGCGCCGAAGGTGTCGCCATGATAACCGCCGCGCACGGTGAGCAGCTTTTGCTTGCCCGGTCGCCCTGCCGCGGCCCAGTACTGTATGGCCATCTTGATGGCGACTTCCACGGAGACGGAGCCGGAATCGGAGTAGAACACGGTCTGCAACGCGCTCGGGGTGACGTCCACCAGTTTCTGCGCCAGCCTGACGGCCGGTTCATGCGTGAGTCCGCCGAACATCACGTGGGCCATGTCACTCAACTGTGCAGTGATGGCCTCATTCAATACCGGGTGGTTGTACCCGTGGATGGCGCACCACCAGGACGCCATGCCGTCGATCAACTCGCGCCCGTCCGCCAGCTTGAGCCGCACGCCGTTGGCGCAGGCGACGGGGAACACCGGCGGGGGGTTCACCATGGAGGCATACGGATGCCACAGCAGCGACCGGTCGGCCTCAAGCAGGAGACTGCCCTTCATGCGCGGATCAATATCCCGCCGCCTGTCCGTCCCGGCGTGATTCCGAGGCGCCATGGTAGGCGCCGTTGGGACCCCGCATGATGGCCTGGTAGCCGCCGAACATGAAGGTGTCGCGTTGCACGCGGTGGCCGCGTTTGGCCAGGTCCTTGATGACCTGATCGGAAATGCCCGGTTCCACCAGCACCGTGCCGCCGTCGGACAAATGTTCGGCGCTGTCTGTGGTCGGCATGGTGGAACCGTCATGGCGCCAGCGCGGCGCGTCACCGGCCTGCTGCACGTCCATGCCGAAATCGATGATGTTGGTTAACACCTGTAACTGGCCCTGGGGCTGCATGTCGCCGCCCACCACACCGAAACTCATAAACGGCTGCTCGTCGCGCATGACGAATGCAGGGATGATGGTGTGGAACGGCCGCTTGCCCGGCGCGTACACGTTGGGGTGTGAGGGGTCCATGGAAAACAGCAGGCCGCGGTTCTGCAGGGCAAAACCCGTTCCGGGCACCACGATGCCGGAGCCGAAGAAATGGTAAATGCTCTGGATCAGCGAGACCATGTTGCCGTCGGAGTCGGCAGTGGTCAGGTAGATGGTATCGCCGTTGCGTAACAGGTCAGCGCCTGCCTTGACAGTCTGCGCGGCCGTGTCGCCGATCAAGGCGCGCCGGCGCCGGTTATAGCGCTCGCTGAGTAAACCGGCAACCGGCAACTCGGCAAACTCCGGATCTGCGTAGAATTTGGCCCGGTCTTCAAACACCAGTTTTTTCGCTTCCAGCATCAGGTGCAACCGATCCGCGCTCATGAAACCCATGGCGGTCAGGTCGTCGTCCTTGAGCATCTGCAACATCTGCAACACGGTGATACCCTGGCCCTGGGGAGGCAGTTCAAATATCTGGTAACCCCGGTAGTTGACCGATACCGGCGTTATCCAGTCCGAATGCTGCGCGGCCAGGTCGGCATGGTCCAGGTAGCCACCGTGCTCCTGCATGAAACGCACTATGCGCTGGGCCGGTTCTCCCTGGTAAAATGCCCCGGCGCCGCCCTCGGCAATCAGGCGATAGGTACGAGCCAGGTCCTGATTTGTGAATAACTCGCCCGTAGCCGGCGCGCCGCCACCGGGCGCATACAGGGCGCGGAACGCGCCCGGCACGGACGCAGGCGGAGCCGCCACCACGCCCTGCCACTCCCCGGCGATAACGGGCGAGACCGGAAAACCGTTTTCCGCGTAACGGATTGCCGGCGCCAGCAAATCGGACAGGGGCAGCCTGCCGAACTTTTCGTGCAGCGCGCCCCAGCCGTGCACCGCGCCCGGTGCGGAGACCGACAGGACGTGGTACTCGGGGATGCGCCGCGCGCCAAGTTCACGCAGGCGCCGGGACAGTTCCCGGTAACTCAGCGCCGCGGGAGAACGCCCGCCGGCATTCAAGCCGTGCAGTTGCCGCTCTTTGGCATCCCACACGATGGCGAACAGGTCACCGCCGGGTCCGCACATGTGCGGCTCCATCAGCCCCAGCGCCGCATTGGTGGCAAGCGCCGCATCCACCGCGCTGCCGCCCTGTTGCAGAATGTCCAGACCCACCTGGCCGGCCAGTGGCTGGCTGCAGGCCACCATGCCGTGGCCGGCGATGACGGGTGAACGAGTGCTCTTTATGCTCATAAGGATCGTTATATCTTGAGTTCTGGGTAATAATACTCAAGAACCTGTAACGTTACTGGAAAAATTGCACCCTAACATCATTACCGCCGAGAAGCTGAGCAAATCCTTCCGTAATGGCGAGCTGGTCGTCAAGGGAATCGACCTGCAAGTGCCTTATGGTGGGTGTTTCGGTTTGCTGGGGCCTAATGGCGCGGGCAAGACCACCACCTTGCGGATGATCCTGGGACAGTCTCCGTTGACCGGGGGACGCCTGGACGTGCTGGGGCTGGACGTGCCGACCCATGCCAGCAGGATACGCCAGGACATCGGCGTGGTGCCGCAACTGGATAATCTCGACCCTGATTTCACGGTGATGGAAAACCTGAAAGTTTACGCCGGGTTTTTCGGCCTCAAGGGCAGTGAATTGCAGGAGCGGATTGCGCAACTGCTGAAATTCGTGGAGCTGAGTGAGAAAGCGCAGGTGCGCATCGACCAGTTATCGGGCGGCATGAAGCGGCGGCTCAGTATTGCCCGCGCCCTGGTGAACGCACCCAGACTGCTGGTGCTGGACGAACCGACCACGGGGCTGGACCCCCAGGTCCGGCACCTGATCTGGGGACGGCTGCGGGAACTGAAACGCTCCGGCACAACCCTGTTGCTGACTACGCATTTCATGGAGGAGGCGGAACGCCTGTGCGACGACGTGGTGATCATGGACCACGGCGTGATTCTCAGCCAGGGCCACCCGAAACAACTGATTAAACGGCACGTAGAGCCCGAGGTGGTGGAGATCCACGGCCAGGCACAGGCGCTCACCGGCATCCTGACGGAAGCAGACCTGGAGCGGGCGGAGATAGTGGGAGAGACCATCTATTACTTTACCGACGCGCCGCGGGAGATTGTCCACCGGGTTGAAGACCGGCCCGGGGTGCATTACCTGCACCGCCCCGCCAACCTGGAGGACGTGTTCATGCGCTTGACCGGTCGGGAGTTGCGGGAGGCATGATGGACTGGCGACTACCCCGGATGCGGCTCGGCATGTGGCGCGTGTGGCGGCGCAACCTGCTGGTATGGCAGAAACTGGTGGTGCCCAGCCTGTTGCTGAACTTCGGTGAACCGTTCCTGTACCTGCTGGGCCTGGGCCTGGGTCTGGGCAGGTTTGTCGGCGAGTTGGGCGGCCTGCCCTACCTGACGTTCCTGGCCAGCGGG
>LXNI01003025.1_pt1 | contig 10424 bp, 10 predicted proteins | sample 809091 | NCBI WGS metagenome assembly LXNI01 (sample SAMN04870527, study PRJNA318959) | sponge metagenome | biome: 01000161; feature: marine sponge reef; material: water | host: Sarcotragus foetidus | place: Greece: Milos, Mediterranean Sea | collected 2013-05-29 | depth 5-7 m | reverse complement strand
GCCTGAATCGGCCGGCATGTCCGGGTTTGGGAAAAAGGCTTATCATGGTTTCTTTTCGCCGCGGAGACTGGTTTTTTTGTCTTCTTTGAACAATTCCCTTAGCTCCTGCGTCGTATCAAATACATCTTCAGGAAAACCGGTTTTATCGTGGTAAACCGCTATCTGGCTATCCAGAGTTTGGGCATCATGTTCCCGAAACGCCTGAATTATCCCGGCCGCGTCGGCCCGTGGTAACCCCAGATGTTCTAGCAGTTGGGTTGAAAGAGCTAGGCTTGAAAGCAGAGTCTCGCGAATCACGGAGGTCACTCCCAGCTCCCGGAGCTTTATTTCGTGAAAACGGTCCCTCGCGCGGGCCATGATTTTAAGGTTCGGAAAGGTGCTAGATACCTGGCTGACTATTTTCAGAGACGCTTCGACATCGTCAATCGCCACGACGATCGCAGGAGCCCGGTCAATATGAGCGGACAGCAAAACCCGCAGGTTCGATGCGTTGCCATAGTACGTTTCACTTGCAAACTGACGAACAAACTCAACTCTCTTGGCATCAAGCTCAATCACCGTAAACGGAATTTCAAGTATGGTTAGTATTCGGGCTACGGTCTGGCCGAACGGACCAAAACCTACGATGATAACGGAATTTTGCGATCCATGGGTTTCCTCTACCGGCGCAGGTGCGCTGTCCTTGTCAGCACCTAGCCGGGCAACGAACGCAACGAGAAAAGGCGTTGCCGCCATCGACAACGTTATCACCAAAACGGCAATATCGACAACGAATTGATCTACAAGCTGCGCCGAAACGCCGACGGTAAACAGAATAAAGGCAAACTCCCCGCCTTGGGAAAGCACAAGCCCTGTCCGTACCGCTTCATCATGCTCAAGACCCTGCAATCTGGCAAGCGGGTATATAATGAGCGATTTTACGACCATGAGAACCACGGTCAGTCCGACTATCAAAAGCGGCTTGCTGATCAGTAAACCCAGGTTGGCCGACATGCCGACCGCAATGAAGAAAAGACCCACGAGCAGCCCCTTAAAGGGCATCACGTCCGCTTCAAGCTGGTGGCGATACTCAGAATCGGCAACCATCACACCCGCTACGAAAGCCCCAAGCCCCATTGAAAAGCCAATGCTGTGCATCGCCAAGGCGGCGCCTGTCACGAGAGTAAGCGCAGCGGCCGTGAAAAGTTCATGAATTCCCGTGGAGGCAACAAAACGCAGGGCGGAGCGAAGCGTAAACCAAGCAACCACGAATCCAGCCACAACAGCGACAAAAAGCAGCAAATTCAACGACACCGAGTCCCCGGGCTTAGAAGACAAGATGCCTACTAAGACTATTGCCGGAATAACGGCGACATCCTGCATGAGCAACGTGCCGAAAGCCGCACGTCCATGGGGCCTGTTTAATGCCCTGCGCTCCCCGAGCCACTGCACGACAAATGCCGTGCTTGAAAGAGCAAGCGAAAATCCGATCAGCATTGACGCGGGCGAGCCCATCCCCAGCAACATGAAGCAGAACACCGCAATGACGACTGAAGTTATGAGTATCTGGGTTATGCCAAGCCCGAAGAGAAATCTCCGCATGGTCCACAGACGATGCGGACGAAGCTCAAGCCCGATGAGAAACAGCAGCAAAACAATTCCGAACTCAGCAAAATGCAGGACTTCCGTTGCATTGCCTACAAGCCCGAACACGCTCGGGCCGATCAGCAATCCAACCAGCAGGTAACCAAGCACGCTGCTCAATCCGAACTTACGGCATACAGGAACAACGACAATCGTCGCCAGCAGAAAAATGAAAGCTTCAACCAGAAGGCCCATCTGACCTCCTTCGAAACAGATTCGAATCCTGCTCCCTTAAAACCTCTCTTTGTTTAACTAGCTCAGACATTGCCTAACAGACGTAACTCCTTCGGGACCTTGGGCTCACACTAAAATGTGAGCAAGTAAAAACAGACCGTAAACCGCTTTTCGGGTTCAGGACGGCATTTGCGGAAAAAACTGGTTAAAACGCAGTCCTGTGCTCTAAATATGTTAATAAGGTTGGAAGAGTTTCTCAAATGGGAAAAAAGAAACGGTTCCTCCGTGGTTTGCAAAATGGGATGAAAGATTCAGAACTTGGTGATTTTCGAGGATACGGAGTTATGAGGAAAAAACGGGGAAGCCGTATCGGCTTTACCCGTAGTAGTCAATAAAGTTTCTGAGAAGATCCTTTCCGCACTCTGTAAGGATGGACTCGGGGTGGAACTGAACGCCCTCAACTGGAAGTTCTTTGTGCCTTATCCCCATGATTTCACCCTCCTCGGTCCAGGCGGAGATCTCGAACTCAGGCGGAAGGGATTCCTCTTCAACGAGAAGTGAGTGGTATCTTGTGGCTTCAAAAGGGCTGGGAATATCTTTATAGATGGTTTTTCCGTCATGGATAATCGGGGAGGTTTTTCCGTGCAGAAGCCTCTCAGCCCGTACTATGTTTGCCCCGTAAGCGTAGCCAACCGCCTGGTGACCCAGACAGACGCCGAGAATGGGTTTTTTCCCGACATACCTTTTTATCATGTCAACAGAAAGCCCTGCTTCCTTGGGTGTGCAGGGCCCAGGGGAAACAACTATCATGTCGGGATCAAGTTTGTCCACAAAGTCAAAGTCAAAACAGTCGTTTCTTCTCACCTCAATCTGCTGACCGAGTTCCCCGAGGTAGTGAACCAAGTTATAGGTAAAGGAATCGTAATTATCAATCATCAAAATCATTTTCTTTTTCCCTTCGGTCATCAGAGTCCGTCCTCGGCAAGTTCAACGGATTTCACCAAAGCCTTTACCTTGTTAACCGTTTCCTGATATTCGGTTTCGGGATTCGAATCGGCCACTATGCCGGCTCCCGCCTGTATGTAGATTTTACCGTCTTTTATCACGAATGTTCTTATGGTTATGCAACTGTCCATGTTGCCCGAGAAGCTGAAGTAGCAAACGCAGCCTCCGTAGGCTCCCCTCGTGCCCGGCTCAGTCTCCTCGATTATCTCCATAGCCCTTACCTTTGGTGCCCCGGAAAGTGTTCCAGCGGGGAAAGTCGCCTTTATGACATCAAATGCGTCGGCCCCGTCAGCAAGCAGTGCGGTTACGTTGGAAACTATATGCATCACATGGGAATATCTCTCCACGATCATGAACTCGTCCACCTTGACCGAGCCAGTGTCGGAAACCCTTCCCAGATCGTTTCTCGCGAGGTCAACGAGCATTATGTGTTCCGCCCTTTCCTTGGGATCCGCGATGAGTTCGGCCGCTAGACTATCGTCCTCTGAAACGGTTTTTCCTCTGGGTCTCGTCCCGGCTATCGGCCGGCTAGCAATTCTTTTCCCCTCGACCCTCACCATTACCTCGGGAGAGGATCCGGTGAGTATCTGGTCTCCCATTCTCAGGAAAAACATGTAGGGGGAGGGATTTAATATCCTAAGGGACCTGTAGAGATCAAAGGGATCGACCCTGAGGTCCGTTTTCCATCTCTGGGATATGACCGCCTGTATTATGTCTCCCGATTTTATGTAATCCTTGGTCCTGAGGACTGCGTCCTTGAATTCTGCGGGCTCAAAATTGGACTCAAGCTTGAATTCTTCCTCGGAAACGCCCCCAGAAACACCGTTCGTAATTGCCCCGTCAAGCGAGCTTTTAAGCTTGTTTTTAAGTTCGGCTATCTTCGCCAGAGATTTTTCGTATTCCTCCTTAGCATTCTCTACGTCGGGGACATAGGCGTTTGAAATGATCTTTATCTTGTTAGTGACGTTATCGAAGGCCAAAACAGTATCCATTATCATGTAGATGGAGTCCCAGAGCCTAAGCTCGTCGGGTGAGGTGTCGGGAATATTCTCGATAAACCTGACCATGTCGTAACCGAAATAACCGACCGCTCCCCCGTGAAATCTCGGAAGCTCTTCGCAGAAAACTGGCCTGTAGCACGAAAACAGATCCTTTAACGCCAAAATCGGATCGCCTGTGAACGTTTCGGTTTCCCCGCCAGGGCGCACTATCTCGATGTTGTGGCCCTTAGAGCGGAACACCACCGAGGGTTCCGTACCCAGGAAGCTGTAACGCGCCCATTTGTCTCCGCCCTCGACACTTTCAAAAAGAAAGGAGTAATCGGGCGAATCTATCTTCCTGAAAACCGAAACCGGGGTGTCGTAATCGGCCAGAACCTCTTCCCACACGGGTACAAGATTCCCGTGTTCGAGGCTCTCGAGGAACTGCTCATAGGAGGGAGAAATCATGAAAGGAAATGATAAGACCCGGAAAACTAAAGTCAAGAAAGATGCCTTTTATAAATCACTAGGGACATTATAATTAAGGGCTTAAAAATGACGGAGCGAATTAACATTGATTCTTGATAAAGCGATATTCAGAGAATACGACATTAGAGGCATAGCGGGAGAGAGCATCACCGAAGAGGTGGTCGAGAGGATAGGAAAAGCCTACGGAACCATGATAGCCGAGGGAGGCGGAGCGGAGGTTTCCGTTGGATACGACTGCAGGAAATCCTCACCGGCATTTCGCGACGCGCTCTGTGAGGGAATAACCTCGACCGGCGTGGGTGTCGTCGACATAGGAATGGTCACTACTCCAATGGTTTATTTCTCCACCTTCACCTCAGGCGTTGACGGCGGGGTGATGGTGACCGCCAGTCATAATCCCTCCCAGTACAACGGGCTTAAAATGTGCGTCGGTCAGAATTCACTTTTCGGCGAAGGTATACAGGAAATAAGAAAATCGGTCGAAAAAGGAAAATTCAGAACGGGGAAAGGCAAAAAAAGGCAGTCGGATATAATCGATCGGTACCTGGAATTTCTTGAGAATAATCTTGATATAGAACCGGGGATAAAGGTCGCAGCCGACGGCGGCAATGGAACCGCAGGGGTTGCCTGCCCGCAGATACTCAGAAGATTCGGTTGCGAAACTCACGAGCTCTACATGGATCCCGACGGGGATTTTCCGAACCACCACCCGGATCCCACAGTCGAGGAGAACCTCTCCGACATAAAGAAAAAGGTGGTGGTGGCCGGTCTTGACGTGGGCCTGGCGTTTGACGGAGACGCGGACAGGATAGGAATTGTCGATGAGCAGGGAAACTCAATGAGCGGAGACATGCTGCTTCTCGTTTATTCGCTTGATCTTCTCGAAACGAACCCTGGAGCTACCATAATAGGAGACGTCAAATGTTCGGGGAATCTTTTCTCCAAGATCCGGGAAGCCGGCGGAAATCCCATCATGTGGAAAACGGGCCATTCGGTGATCAAGGACAAGATGAAAAAGGAGGGCGCCGAGCTCGGAGGAGAGATGAGCGGTCACATCTTCTTCAAACATAGGTTTTTCGGATACGACGACGCTCTTTACGCAGGGCTTCGGTTTCTTGAGATCCTCTCGAAAACGGGAAAAAAGGCCTCGGAACTGCTGGTCGGGCTTCCCAATACCTTCGCGACTCCTGAGATAAGAATAGATTGTCCTGATGAAATTAAGTTTCAGGTTACAGAAGCGGTAAAGAAAAAGCTCGGAGAACAAAACGAGGTGATTGACATAGACGGAGTCAGAGTCGAGTACCCGGACGGCTGGGGACTTCTCCGGGCGTCTAACACACAGCCGGCCCTGGTGCTTCGTTTTGAAGCTCAGACGGAATCTAGGCTTGTGGAAATAAGGGAAACCGTGGAAAAAACCCTGAAAGAAACTATTGACGAGATATCCTGAGAAGCCAATTCAACCCCACACCGAAAAACTATATCCGATCAGGCAGGTTCGTAGCGTTGCACAGTGATCTCATTTGCGCGGGCCCGAATTTGCGAAGCATCATACCATGCCTGCATCCGCAATAGCATTTCCATGCCCACCCCGAAAGCTTTTTCAATGCGTAGAGCCATTTCCGGCGACAGGGAGGTTTTGCCGTTCAGCAGATCAGAAAGCGTTGCCCGGCGAACTCCCAGAATCTGAGCTGCTTTAGTCACGGTCAGGCCTAACTCTTCAACGATTTCCGTGCGGACGAAGTCGCCTGGATGCGAAGGGGTCATGTTTACTTCAATGTCTTTAGCGGTCATTTAATGATAATCCTCCAAGTTCAAACGGTAAATATAACCATCGTCTTCTTCAAACGTGATCCGCCAATTGCCGGACACTGAAACGCTCCATTCACCTTGGCGACCACCTAAAAGCTGATGAACACGCCACCTAGGTGGTGCATCAGCTATAAAACCGCTCATGTGGTCAGCCAGAATAAGTGCCGTCAATATCTTGCGTACACGATCCACCAAGTCATGTCCTATAAAGCGGGGATTGTCATCCTCGATCAACCGACGCAATCTCCTGTGGCGGACAGAACGAATGACCATTTTTATTTAGTGTACGGTATCACAGTACGTTGCGCAAGGAATTTTCGAGGGTGATCCATTTCCAATTATTCAAACAGACCTCAAGATCCTTGAAAGCGGAAAGATGTTAATAATACAAAGAATAGGAAATTCCGTTGATCAGGAGTTCTCCCTCACCGGAATAAACTTGTAGGACTTTACATCCGTCCCGTCAGGCGCCATCTTTATCACCCCGATCGTAACAGCCATCTCCTCACCGAACTCAAGAGAATCGGGATCTTCAGTTTCAACCTGCGCCATAACTCTTACGCCTTCTGGGAAATCAACAAGAGCAAGAACATAGGGCACCTTGAATTCCGGCATGCTTCTTCTCACGACTGTAAAGGAATGCAGAATTCCGGTGGGACTGAGAAATTTCTCTTCCACATCATCTGTAAAACTCACAGGGTCCGCGAGGTACCTCGGAAAGGTCCAGTTGTCGGATTCTTTGCAGTAACCCGCAATCAGCCTAACTCTGCCCTCATCGTCCGTTGTAAACAAATCCTGTCTGAAAATATCTTCGCTCATGACACCCTCTCCTTAAACGATCGCTTAGCGTGAAGGGAAATTATATACAACTGAAACCAGTTTTCAATTCCCGCAAACCCCGTAGCAGACAAGCCCGTATTCGGGTTTGTAAAAAAACGGCTGAATTTGTAGGGGAATTATATACATAACTACCACCATCGGTGATATGATATACTGCAATGGTTAAAGAAATCCGTTCAATAGAATATGTTGTTCTGCCGACTACGAAGGCGAAGGCGAGAAAGATGTTTCAGATAGCCGGAGCGTGCCGGTATGTCTGGAATCATTTTCGGGAGAAGAACCTTGCCAACTATCAGGCGTTCAGGAGCGGCAAGGGGAAGCAGCCGCAGACCAGTTATTTCAGTCTAGGGGTGGAATTCACCAAGCTGAGGCACGAGACGGAGTGGATGCGGGAACTTCCTGCCAATCCGATCAAGCATACCCTCAAGTATTTTGCGGACGCGTTGAAAGAGGCGATGCGGGGCAAGAAAGGCTTCCCGAAGCCGAGAAGCAGGGCAAAGACCGCACCCGGTTTCACGCTACCAAGCAAGGAGAACTTCGGAATAAAGAATCTAGATGCAAAATATTCCCTGCTTCGCATTCCCTTGGTCGGCTGGGTAAAGATGACCCGCAGGGGCGGCAATCCTTACGGGGACGGCATACCCAAGCAGGTTGCGCTTCGCCATGACGGGCACAGGTGGCGTGCCTTTGTCTTCTATGAGGTCGAAGTGGAACAGAGACCGGACGATGGTGAGATTCTCGGCGTCGACATGAATGTCCGCCAAGTTGCCACTTCGGATGGACATTTTTACTTCCTTCCCGATTTAAAGAAGAAAGAAGCAAGGCGGAAGTGGTATCAGCGAAAGATGGCAAGGCAAATAAAGGGGTCTAACAGGCGAAAGGACACGAAGAAGAAACTTGCCAAGGTGAGCAGAAAGATATCCAATATCCGCAAGAACTGGATTCACCAGACTACAAAAGAGATTGCCGGGAAATGCGGAACCGTGACAGTGGAAGACTTAAAGTTGAGGAACATGACAGCTTCCGCAAAGGGTACGATAGAAAATCCGGGAAAGAATGTAAAACAGAAAGCTGGCCTTAACAGGGCAATACTTGATACCGCCCTTGGAGAAATTAAAAAGGGCCTGGAATACAAGTGCGGGAGATTGATAGAAGTAAATCCTTCGTATACAAGTCAGATGTGTTCGCACTGCGGACACGCAGAGAAAGAGAACCGTAAATCTCAAGCACGGTTCCAATGTGTAAGTTGCGGGTTTGCGTCCAATGCGGACACAAACGCTGCAATGAACATAAGGCGTCTGGGAATGGCGCGACTGCACGGGGAAGACGCTGCGTTGGCAGTCCCGGTGAACCGTGAAATTGATATGAGGCTGCCTCATGATGGTAGATAAGTATATAATTCCCATTTGTAGAATCCTTACGTGCCACAAAAAATCCCAAGAGCGCTGACCGTCGCCGGGTCTGATTCAAGCGGAGGGGCTGGAATCCAGGCGGATCTGAAAACTTTTACCGCACTTGGAGTGTACGGTCTTTCCGTGCTCACCTCAGTTACCGCCCAGAACACAGTGGAAGTAAGCGGAGTCCATGACCTGCCGGAGCAGTTCGTGGGACTCCAGATAGACGCCGTGATGAGCGACATAGGCTGCGACGCGGCCAAGCTCGGGATGCTTTCCAACGAAAAAATCGTCGAGACAGTAGCTGAAAAAATAGATCAGTACGCAATCGAAAAACTGGTTGTAGACCCCGTGATGCGTTCAAAAGATGGAACCGCTCTCTTAAAAAACTCAACGGAACTTCTAAAGAAAGAGATTCTTCCAAGGGCGCTTATAGTTACTCCGAACATACCCGAGGCGGAAATACTGAGCTCTGTAAGTATAAGCAACATAAGCGACATGAAGACCGCTGCTGAGAAGATTCACTCGCTTGGAGCAAAGAGCGTTCTCGTAAAAGGGGGACATCTAGCGAAAGACCATCCCGCGGTGGATATTTTCTTTGACGGGAAAACGTTTAAAGAACTGGTTAGCGAGAGAATCGGAACGAAGAACACCCACGGGACCGGTTGCACTTTTTCGGCGGCCGTGTGCGCTTTTCTGGCAAAGGGAATGCCTCTTTGGGTTTCCCTAGAAAATTCGAAAGCCTTTGTCACGGAGGCAATAAGAAATTCTTTCGAAATAGGGAAGGGGCACGGACCCCTTAATCACCTCGGGAAAATCTGAAAACCAAGGGTTACCGTTTTCCCGTACTCAAATATCCAATCTTCCCAAAATCAGTTCATACCAGTTTCGCGACGTATAAACCGTCCCATAAATGGATTTTAAAATTGTTCGGACATTTTTACACCTCATTAGTTGTTTAGCTAAATTTAGTAGAAAGACTAAATTTAGTCTGTCAACTAACAAATACTAATTATTTGTTATCGGAAAAAATCAATCCGGGTTTAACTCGAGAGACTTTTGAGTCGGGTGATTTCGGCTGTTATGCATCGTGGTTTCAAGTTTGAAACCACGGACTATTGTATATAATTTCCCTATCGAAAGTGCCCGTCCAGAGTGCGGCATGTTTGTCCGGGGCGTAGGACGCTCCGAAGGGTACAATGCAGCGAGCCGTAACGCCGGACTTTTTGCGAGGATCAGAACACATGCCCGAAAACCGAACCGACCGAGCACACTCCGAACCCGAGGCACACCGGGTCCGACTGGCAATTTCAGCGGTGCTGTTCATACTGCTGGTTATTGCGATTCTGACATTGGCGGGAATCGGCGCGCGTTACTGGACCCGCGGGGATTTCAACGTTATTCATGCCCTGTTGATTCTGTTCCTTTCGATTAATCTGGTGATCTGTTATTGGGAGATGTGCCTGTTCCTCAAACGCGACTATATCGAGCGGCGCACAGAATATTGGCGCAAGCGCTGGCAGGAAACGGGCCGAAAACCGGCCACCGAATTCCTTACTGCAAAGATTCCGTTGACGAGGGTGTTGTCGCCAACGGTATGGGCGGATGTCTGGGCTACGTACTCCCAGTTCGACGGTTCCTACGCAGACCGGCGCACATACGGTTACAACGTGGATATTGCCAACGGCTTCGCGACCCCGGTCCCGACGTTGATCCTCTACGCCGCCTTCACTTTCGATATTTTGTCCGCCCTCGTCGCGGGCATCATCGGAGTGATGCTGTTCTGGCAGTTGACGTACATAACCTCAGTTTATTGGGTCAGTTTCTTCTCGGCCAATCGGCAAACCCGGATCAGCCGAGGGGATATGTACATCTACATCTGGGGGATGAATTCTCCATGGGTGCTTTTCGCACTGCTGGGACTCTACGTCTCAATCCGTCTGATCGTGAACGGCGATTACAGCGTTCTGGGTTATCGATAACGGTTCGGCGGGAAGTCGGCCCGATAATCGCCAGTTCCAAAAATCAACAGATTACGTTTAACCAGACCCGGCAACTGATTTTAAGTATTCCTTAATCCTAATCCGGTCCTCGTTTTCTTTATTTCCCT
>LXNI01003024.1_pt1 | contig 10426 bp, 10 predicted proteins | sample 809091 | NCBI WGS metagenome assembly LXNI01 (sample SAMN04870527, study PRJNA318959) | sponge metagenome | biome: 01000161; feature: marine sponge reef; material: water | host: Sarcotragus foetidus | place: Greece: Milos, Mediterranean Sea | collected 2013-05-29 | depth 5-7 m | reverse complement strand
TTCCCCCTCTCCCTGAGGGAGAGGGGTAGGGGGTGAGGGCGGTCCCTTACAGCTTGAACAGCCGCGCCGGGTTCTCGCTGAAGATGGCGAAGCCGCCCGGGAGGTAACTGTCATGGCTGCCGAGGATGACGTATCTGGCCCGGGATCCTCCAGGGTCTTTGACGGACTCTGGAGAAGAAACCTTTCCCCTCTTCCTGAGGGAAGGGCTCCCGCGACAAAGCGGGAAAGGGGCCAGGGGGTGAGGGCGGTCCCTTACAACTTGAACAGCCGCGCCGAGTTCTCGCTGAAGATGGCGCGCAGTTGCGGGTCGGTGAGGCCAAGTTCGCGGCAGTCGCGGACCTGGTCCTGCAGGTAACGGATGGCGAAGCCGCGCGGGAAGTAGCTGGAATCGCTGCCGAAGATGATGCGCTCCGCGCCGATGGTCTCGACGTATTTGCGGAAGAGCTTCTTCGTGTTCCACTCGCCATCGACCCAGCGCACCCACTGGTTGGAGCCCGAGGTGTCGATGCAGACGTTGCCGCAGCCCCAGCAGAGTTGCAGGGTCTCGCGGATCCAGGCGCAGCCGAAGTGGGGAATGACGAAGGTGACCTCCGGGAAATCACGGGCGACGGTGTAGAGCTTGAGCGGGTTGATGTTCTCGTGCCAGGGGACGCCGCCGCCGCTGCCGAGGATGCCGAAGTGCACCAGCACCGGGATGTCCAGTTCGCCGCACATTTCCCAGACGGGGTAACCTGCCTCGTCCTCGATGGGGCGATCGAGCGCCGGGGCCAGCAGTTTGTAGCCGCGCAGACCCAGTTCCTCGACGCCGCGCTTCACTTCCTGTGCCGCGTTCTCGCCGAAGAGGTAGTTGTGGGCGAATCCGACGAACTTGTCCGGGTGGCGCGCGACGAGGCCGGCGAGGTGGTCGTTGCCGCCGCCGGTCACGAAACCGAGGGCGCGCAGGCCGTAGCGATCGAGCTCGGCGGCCCAGCGGTCGGCCTGGGTCTCGTCGTCGGGCGGGTCGCTTTCCGGCGGGTCGAAGCCCCAGGTCAGGCGCCAGTGCCGGTTGTAGTCCATGGCGTGCTGACGCGCGATCTGCGCCCGTCGTTCACCACGGCGTTCGATGTATTCGCTGCGCCGATCCGGTCCCGGGCCACCGGGACCCCCAAACATGGGTTTGCGCGTGGGGAAGTGCACGTGAAAGTCGATGATATCCAGGCCGAGGTACATGGGGCATCCTGTCGTATGTGCAGTCGCGTGGCGCCAGTATAGCGAGGGCCCAGGCCCGCAGCATCCCGTAGCGACGGCGCGTACCTTGCGGGGCGGTCGGCGATGCAGGATAGTCTGTCCTGCTGACCAGACTGCGAAAAGAGAGACGGGTGGACATGAAGAGCAAACGACTGGGTGTAATCGGACTGGGGGACATGGGCCTGGCGATGGCGCGCTGTCTGCTGACGGCGGGCTATCCGGTGACGGGTTACGACGTACGGCCGGAGCGTGCAGCGCTGCTGGAAGCCGAAGGCGGCGCAGGCGCGGCCAGCCCCAGGCAGGTGGGCCAGGCGGCGGACACGGTCATCGTGATGGTCTTCAACGGCCAGCAGGTGCTTGCGTCGCTACAGGGCGCGGATGGCCTCGCCGCGGGCCTGGCGCCGGGCGGGACGGTCATCATCACCTCAACCATCGAGCCGCGCGAGGTGCGCGCGGCAGCGGCGCTGTTGGCGGATAGCGGCCTGCGCGCCATGGACTGCTCGGTCAGTGGCGGTCGCACGACGGCGCCGATCGGCCAGTTGGCCTTGATGGTGGGCGCGGCCAGCGAGGACCTGGAAGCGCAGCGCGACGTGCTGGAAACTCTGGCGCATACGGTGCAGCACGTCGGTGAGGAGCCGGGCATGGGGCAGACGGCCAAGGCGGCGCTGCAGGCCTTCATGTACACCAGTTCGATGGCCATGCTGGAAGCGCTGGCGCTGGGCGCGAAAGCCGGCATCCGCAACGACATCCTGCACGACGTGTTTCGCAAGAGTGCCATCCAGTCGGGCGAGACCGGCTTCTTCCGCAAACTCGTCGATCTCGTCTTCGCGCGCGATTTCATCGACACCGGCAGCCAGATCAGCGTGACGGCCAAGGACGTCGGCATCAGCGTGGCGATGGGGCACGAATGCGGCGCGCCGCTCTTCACGACTGCCGCGTCCTACGAACTGATCAAGGCCGGCTTCGCGCGCTTCCCGGACGAGGACAAGCAGAGCGTAATCAAGCTGTTGGAAGAGGTGACGGGCGTGGTGGTGGAGAACCAGGAATAGTTTTGCGCAGTTTCAAATGGGGATGTGCGTTTTGGCCCTCACCCCCGGCCCCTTTCCCGCTCAGTCGCGGGAGCCCTTCCCTCAGGGAGAGGGGGAGACGAACAACTTGCACAAACGAGATTAATTTAATGTGGGAAAGCCTGGGGCACATGTTCATTTGTCCCTGATTCATAAGGCTGTGTTGGCAGTGAGTCTTTCAGAACGGGCGAGAATGAAAACAAAACGAATTGGTCTGATCGGCCTGGGCGAGATGGGCTTGGGCATGGCGCGCAACCTGCTGGCGGCCGGCTTCCCGCTGACGGGGCTGGACCTGCGCGCGGAACGCAGGGCCATGCTGGAACAGGCCGGAGGCGCCGTCGCCGGGAGTCCGGCGGACCTGGGCCGTGCGGCGGACGTGGCCATCCTGATGTTGTTTTCAGGAGCAGAGCTGCCGGGCGTGCTGCAGGGCGAGGACGGCCTGCTGGCGGGTATGCAGCCAGGCGGAACGGTCATCGTCTGCGCGACGGTAGGGCCGGGGGTGATGCGTGACGTGGCGGCGCGGCTGGAGAGCGACGGCCTGCGCTGGCTGGACTGCCCGGTCAGCGGCGGACGACAGGTGGCCGAAGCCGGCGCGCTGGGGCTCTATCTGGCGGGCAGCGCGGCCGACATTGAAGCGCAACGAGACGTTCTGACGGCGATTGGCGAGCGCGTCATTCACGTCGGTGCGGAGCCGGGCCTGGGCCAGGCGCTCAAGGCGGCGACCCTGGGCTTTTACGGCGTGGCCAGCGTCGGCTTGCTGGAAGCGCTGGCGCTGGGCGAGCGCGCCGGCGTGCCGCTCGAGGCCCTGCGCGAGGCCTTCTGCGCGGACGGCGGGCAAAGCCACTTTCAGGAACTCGCCGGCTACGCGCTGGAGGGTCGCTACAGCGGCAGCGACAACCAGATTCGCTACACGGTCAAGGACCTGGAAATCTGTCTGGAGCTCGGGCGGGAATGCGAGATTTCCTTGCAGGCAACCCGCGCGTCGCATGAGCAGCTGAACCTTGCGCATGCACGTTTTCCGGAAGAAGACAAGCAGAGCCTGTTGAAGCTGCTGACGAACCGGCCCCCACCTTAATTCCATCCCCTCCTTCCTGTCTCCTTTCAGGTAGAAAAGACCGGCGAAAACCGGTAGACCAATTCCTTGCCTGGCAGGGTTCAATGAGGGATATTTCGCACAGGTCGGTGGCCCCTGGGCCCTGTTGCAAATGGACAACTGAATATGACGTCGAAACGGGTGGGCATTATCGGTTTGGGCGATATGGGCCTTGGCATGGCCCGCAACCTTTTGGCGGCCGGTTTCCCGCTGACGGGGCTGGACCTGCGGCCGGAGCGTACGGCCCTGCTGGAGACGGCGGGCGGCAGGTCAGCGGCCAGCGCTGCGGATGTCGGACGCGCCTCGGATACGGTCTTCATTATGGTGATGAACGGGCAGCAGGTGGTGGACCTGCTGCGGGGCGAGGATGGCCTGCTGGCGGGCATGGCGCCGGGCGGGACGGTCATCGTTACGGCGACCATCGAACCTCAAGAGATGCGCGAGGCGGCGGCCCTGCTGGAGGGCAGCGGGCTCGGTGTGATCGACAGCCCGGTCAGTGGCGGCCGCTCCGGCGCGGACTCCGGCACGCTGACCCTGATGGCCGCCGGCGCCAGCGCCGTGTTCGCGGCGCAGCGGGACGTGCTGGAGGCGGTGGGCGCAAAAGTCTTCCACGTCGGCGAGGAACCGGGCATGGGGCAGACGGTGAAAGCGTCCCTGCAGGCCTTCATCGGGCTCACCTTCGCCGCCATCTTCGAGTCGCTGGCCCTGGGCGTCAGCGCCGGAATCCCGGGTCAGATCCTCTTTGACGTCATCAGCAATACGGCGGCGGGCGGCACGTCCTTCTACCGGGAAAATGCCGGGCTGGTGCTGGAGCGCCGCTTCGTCGATACCGGCAGCCAGATTGGCACCATGACCAAGGACCTCGGCATCAGCATGGCGCTGGGACGCGAGACGGGCGCGCCGCTCTTTGCGACCGGGGCCGTCTACGAACTCTTCAAGGCGGCCAACCGTCGTTTCCCGGATGAGGACAACCAGAGTGTGGTCAAGATTCTGGAGACCGTGTCCGGCGTGGAGGTGCGGCGATGAAGCCGGGCGTCATCACCGACGGCATTAGCCGCAACCCGGAGCAGGCCTTCGCGGTGATGAACGAGTTCGGCCTGGAGTACGCCGAGCTGCAATACATCAATGACCTTGAGGTAGGTGACCTCAACGACGCGCAGACAGCGCGGCTGAAGGACCTGCTGCAGGCGCACGGGCTGAAGGTCAGCTGCATCTCGCGCCACGTCTTCGCCGGCCTGGCCCTTGGCGAACTGGAGCGGGACTCGGGGGTTTACCGCCGGCAGCTGGAGTATCTGCGGCGCTGCATCGAGTTTGCGCAGGCGCTGGACTGTCCCCTGGTGCGGGTGATGAGCTTCCGCAAGGAGATGATCCTCTTTGGCGCCAGTGGCGCTGACGAGTGGATCGTCACCTCGGGGGCCTGGGACAAGCTCGTGCATCTGATGGCCCCGGCGGTCGAGATAGCCGAGGAACTGGACGCGCAACTGGTGGTCGAGAACGGCAACAACGCCATGATCACCTCCGCCTGGCTGGGACGTAAGCTGATTGAGGAACTGGACACGACGCGTCTGAAGCTGCTGTGGGACCCCGGCAACGGGCTTTACTGCAACGAGCCCGCCTGGCCCGATGCCTACCAGGCGCTGGCAGGGCGGGACGGCAGCCTGCTGGCGCATTTGCACATCAAGGACGTGGTGGTCAACATCCCGCAGGCCCGGTCGGACTTCGTCCCTTTCGGCCACGGCGACATCGGGCCGCGCCTGCCGACGATCGCGGCCGCGCTGCGGCGTGACGGTTATGAGGGCGTGGTGTCGCTGGAGAGCGTCTACCGTCCGCCTGGCGGTACATTCGAGGACGGCTTTCGCGCCTCGGTGGGCCGCTTTCTGGAGTGGTACGGGAAGGAGTAAGTCGGTCGCTGCCCCTTTGACGGCTCGTCATCAAAATCGTTTTTCAGTTTTGGACCAAAACTTGTAGGGGAAGGGGAGTAAGGCTTTTCTTGACGATGGCAGGAATGAGTTAATCCAAATGGGGATTCGGGAGCAATTGCGTTTATAATTGAAAGAGGGCTGATCACCGGTTTGCTACACAGCAAGGCAAAAAGTGGACATTCGTATCGTTTTGTTCTCCCTCTTTCCTATCAATGATCCTCAAGTCATGAATCGGCATTTGCCAATATGTAACACAATTTTTGCTTCATAAGGGGTATGATTAATTTTGAGCATTTTCAAGCGATGACTGGGAAATGGCGGCAAAGGGTGAAAAATGACCGAAGAGACATATTTGAGAGTGACCGCACCAATCACCCCTCTTTCTGCTCAGCGCCTATTGCAAGTCGTTGATCAGAAATACCAAGCGGGTTTCAGAAAGCTCCACCTCTTGTTGTCCACACCTGGAGGCAGCGTGGCACATGGAATTGCGATCTACAATTTCCTGAGAGGCATCCCGATGGAGGTTGTGACGCACAATTTTGGCACCGTGGATTCAATTGGGATCATCATCTTTTGTGCTGGAGAACGACGCCTCAGTGTCCCTCACGCTAGGTTTTTCCTGCATCCAATCGGTATGGACATAGTTCAACCGACACGACTTGATGAGCACTCGCTGCGTGAGCAAACGGCGCTGATTAAGATCGATCAAGAAAACATTGCCAAGATTATTGCTGCGCATTGCGGCAAAGATCAAAATGCAGTGCTAAGAGACATTGCCGAAAGAACATCGCTCAATCCGGAGGAGGCGAAGCAGTACGGTCTCATACATAAGACTGAGGAGCAGTTACTGCCTATGTCTGCTGATTTTGTGCCAATTTACGAATCCGAAGCAACCCAACCAGCCCAAGTGCCAATTCAAATGCCCGTCGCGCAAAACATGCCAGTTTCGATCCCTCCCGAAAGCGGGACAAGCACAATTCGTGATAGTCATACTTGCGCATTTTGATGTTCGCATGGTAAAGGTTGGCTTGACTGAATCACGTAATTTGGACTCGGAAAGCATCGTGATTTCAGAACGGACTCGATTCTAGCCGCTCTGGCCCTTGACGCTCCAGACCGAGCCGGTGGTGTAGGTGTTGCGCTCGGAGCAGAGGAACTCAATCACCTCGGCTACTTCCTCGGGGTCGGAATAGCGGCCGATGGCGGTCGGCGGGTTGTCCAGAAACTCCTGCGTGAAGCGCGGCACGACCATGTCGGTCAGGGCGCGGCCCGGTTCCACGCCGTTGACGAAGACATTCTGTTGCGGCCAGGCGTTGCCAAGGGCGCGCACCATCGACCAGACGGCGCCCTTGGAGCAGGAGTAGGGTACGACGTGCGAGCCCCCCATGCGCGCGCCGGAGGTGATGGTCACGCAGCGGCCCCAGCCGCCTTCCAGCATGTGCGGCACGGCGGCCTGGTGGGCGTAAAAGACGCCGTGCACGTTGATGCGCATGACGCGCTCGAATTCCGCGGCTGTCTGTTCCATGAAGGGCACTTCCGCGCCCAGCACGCCTGCGCAGCAGACCAGGATGTCGAGGCGGCCCAGCTGAGCGACGCTGCGCGCGACCGCCTCGTGCACGGCGGCCTCGTCGCGCACGTCGACGCGCAGGTAGATGGCGCGCTGACCCAGGGCCTCAATGGCGCTGACGGTGTCGGCGCCCTCCCCGTCCAGCAGGTCAAGCAGGGCGACGTCGCGTCCCTCGCGGGCGATGCGCAGGGCCGTGGCGCGGCCGATGCCGCGCGCGCCGCCGGTGACCAGGGCGACCCGGCGCTCGACGGGCGCGGCAAAACGCAGGTCGTTCATGCCGGCGCCTCCTCGTGGGCGTCGAGCAGGGGGATATCCAGTTCCGCCGCGATGCCGTGGAAGAAGGCGCTGACCTCCGGCAGGTCTTCCGTCTGCGCGCCCTCAATGATGATCGGGTAATCTGGCGAGAGCTCGTGCATGCGGCGGCAGAGCGTACGGAAATCCACCAGGCCACGGCCGGCGCAACCGTCGCTGATGTGAATCACAAGACGCGGCTCGACGAAGACGTCCTTGGCGTGACAACTGACGATGTAATCCCCCAGCACGTCAAAATGGTGGTTGAGGGCGTTGCTGCTGTCCCAGGCGCTGCGCAGGTTGAGCCAGTTGGCCGAGTCGTAATCGATGCGCACCCAGGGCGAGTCGACGGCGTCCATCACCTCCAGCGCGACTTCCGGCGATTCCAGGGTGACGGTCTGATGGCATTCGACGCTGAGGTAGACGCCGGCGTCTTCGGCGGCGGGCGCGGCCTCGCGCAGGCTGCGAATCAGTTGACGCCGGGCCAGTGGCGTCCAGTTGGCCGGGTGCGGCGCCCAGGGGCCGTGGGGGCTCATGGAACCAGGGCCGGTGTCGATGCCGCGCGCGCCCAGCCAGCCCGCCAGGCGCAGGGCGGCCTGCAGTGTGCGCACACTTTCGCGCCGCTGCAACTCGTCGCCGGTGACGAGGTTCTGCCAGTAACCGGTGCCCTGGAAGAGGCGCAGGTTTTCGCCGGCCAGCAGGTCGCGGAAAGCTTGCGCCTCCGCGCGCGTGGTCGTGTGCGGGTCGTTCTGGCGGGAGCGTATGAAGACACCGCTGAAGCCCAGGTCCCGCACGCGCCGGCAGAGCGCTGGCGTGAAGTCGTTGATGTTTTCCGGCAGGAAAGCGCTGCACATTCCCAGTCGCATGTCGTCCCCTCTTTCCCCGCTTGTTCTGGTCGGGAGTCTTGCGCCTGGGGGGCGTTGACGCAAGTTCTGTGGAAAGCATATAAAATGGACGCGGCACAGTGATCACAAGGGAGACGCGCATGAAGGTACTGCTGGACACGGACATTGGCTCGGATATCGACGACGCGGCCTGCCTGGCCTACCTGCTGGCGCAGCCGGCGTGCGAGTTACTGGGAATCACGACGGTCACCGGCGAGGGACAGCGCCGCGGCATGCTGGCCAGCGCGCTCTGTCGCGAGGCGGGGCAGGACGTGCCGATCTACATTGGCGCGGAGCAGCCCTTTCTGATTGAACAACGTCAGTCCATGTCGCCGCAGGCCGACGCGCTGGGCGACTGGTCGCACGCGACGGACTTCCCGCGCGGCGAGGCGATCGAATTCATGCGCAGCACCATTCGCGCCAACCCCGGCGAGGTATGGCTGTTGCCCATCGGCCCGCTGACCAACGTGGCGCTGCTCTTCGCGGCGGACCCGGAGATCCCTTCCTTGCTGGGCGGGCTGATGTTGATGGGCGGTTCCTACTGGAGCGGCGTGCGCGACTTCGAGGAGTGGAACGCCATCCTCGATCCGCACGCGACGGCCATGGTGTACCGCGCGCCCCTGCGGCCGCATCGCTCGGTGGGGCTGGACGTGACGACCCAGGTGCGTCTGTCGCCGGATGAAGTGCGGCAACGCTTCGGCAAGGGCCTGCTGCGGCCGGTGGTGGACTTTGCGGAAGTGTGGTTCACGGAACGCGCGGACATGACGCTGCACGACCCGCTCGCCGCGGTCTGTCTCTTTGACGAGGCGATCTGCGGTTTCACGTCCGGCCAGGTGTCGGTCGACCTGGGCGAGTCGCCGGGCAAGACCAGCTGGCAGGAAAGCGTCGACGGCCCGCACGAGGTGGCCACCTCGGTGGACGTGGCGCGCTTCTTCGAGCACTACTTCGGTACGCTGGGGGTGTGACCCTGGCGCAACTGTGAGGCCGCTTGACGGCCCAGACCGCAAACCCCTCTCGCCAGAGAGGGGTTTTTACTACCCTGGGGAAGTCTTGCCGAAAAGGGACCGACGAACGCTTGCCTACACCAGACAGTTGGTCAGGCGGCCGAGACCGTCGACCTCGACGCTGACGACGTCACCGGCCACCATCCAGACGCGGGGGTCCATACCCATGATGACCCCTTCGGGCGTGCCGCTGGAGATGACGTCACCGGCCTCGAGGGTCATGTAGCGGCTGGTATAGCTGACGATTTCGGCCACGCTGAAGATCATGTCAGCGGTGTTTGAATCCTGGCGCAATTCGCCATTGAGCCAGCAACGCAGCCCCAGCGCCTGGGGATCGGGCACCTCGTCGGCGGTGACCAGCCAGGGGCCCAGCGGCAGGAACTTGTCCAGCGTCTTGCCCAGTAGCCACTGCCCTGTGAGCATTTGCAGGTCGCGCGCGCTGATGTCGTTGCTGCAGCAGTAGCCGGCGACGTGGTCGAGCGCGTCCTCCACGCTGACGTCGCGCGTGCGTTTGCCGATGACGGCGCTCAACTCGACTTCGTAATCGTACTCCACGGCACTGGCCGGCAAAGGGACGTCCTCGTCCGGGCCGGCGAGGCTGTTGTTGAACTTGGAGAAGAGCACCGGCGTCTCCGGAATCGCCTGGCCGCCTTCGGCGGCGTGTTTGGCGTAGTTGAGGCCGACGCAGAGGATCTTGCCCGGCTGCGGCACGCAGGGGCCGAGAGTCTCCTGGTCGGCGGGTAACAGGGCATCCTGCGGCGGGTCGGCGGCCAGGTTGCGCAGCGAGTCCAGGGCGGACGCGCCGCCATTGAGCGCGTCGGCCAGGGTGGCGGGCATGCCGGCGATACCGACTGCGGCGCAGTCGACAATAGTCTCGCCGAGCCAGATGCCGAGGCGCATGTCCGGGGCGATGGATACGAGTTTCATGGGCTTTTCCTTAGGGGCGAATCGCTGCTTGCCAGCATAGCGCGACGGATGGGAGGTGGCCAGGTGGTTCAGCGCAGGGCGGGCAGGATGTCTTCCTTCAGGATACCGATGACCTCCGCATCGCTGAAATCGAGAATTTCCAGGATGAAGCGGCTGGCGCCCAGGTCTGTGAAGGCCTGCATCTGCTCGATGACCTGTGCCGGAGAACCGATGAACGCCCCCTCACGTTCCCAGGAGCGGCTGTTGCGCTCGCGGGCGGCCTGCTCTGTGGCGGCGACGCTGAGGCGGCCCAACAGGGAGACTTCAATGTTGGCAGGGTCGCGGCCCAGTTCCTCGCAGTGCTGGCGCAAGATGGCGAGGCGCTCGCGGAAGGTCTCGCTGGACGGGTCCGGCAGGTTCCAGCCGTCGGCGTACTGCGCGGCGAGGCGCATGGTCTTGCGGCCG
>LXNI01003023.1_pt1 | contig 10428 bp, 10 predicted proteins | sample 809091 | NCBI WGS metagenome assembly LXNI01 (sample SAMN04870527, study PRJNA318959) | sponge metagenome | biome: 01000161; feature: marine sponge reef; material: water | host: Sarcotragus foetidus | place: Greece: Milos, Mediterranean Sea | collected 2013-05-29 | depth 5-7 m | reverse complement strand
GTTCCAACTCATCGTCATCGAGATCCTGGTCAATCAACTCAAGCGCAACATCAGCGGGTATCGTCTCGCCGCGCTGTACTTGCTCCAGACTGACACGGATATCGCCCAGGAACTCTCGTTGGGCTGCGGTCGCGGCCGCACGACGCTGTGATCGCTTACGCTCTGTCAAGCTAGAGGTCTTCGGCGCTTGCTCTCGACTTGTCGATTTCGCCTTTGCTTTCTTTCCCTCACGATCGTCTCGTCTCGCTCGCGCAGGCATAGAAGGCTCCTCTCCTAATCCACACGTTCCATTGAATCAACAGCATAACAGGCTATTGGGCTTGATGCCAAGATACGCGACACACCCCCACGCCTGTGGGGACAACGTGATCGGTGCTTGCTCAGCCATTAGTTGCCTCCGGAGGCGAGGTGTTGGATACGCCACCGCAGCAAATCTCCGCGCCCGCGAACCGCAGCCTGCTAACTGGCTCGGCGATAGGGCAGAGCAAGTTTCTGACGATGCCTTGCGTGATCTGGCGATGCAAATAATTCTATATCTGAACTTCTACAGGGTTATTTCTGAACAGCTTGCCGGCGCAATAGGCGGAAACCAGCACAAATCGAGGGTACTGAAATGCCTTGCAGCGCCTCAAAATCGCTTAGAACGGCTCCTGAAGCGCCGGATTTTTCTGTATTCGCAGAAAATGCCAATACTACCCTGATACCCACCATCGCGTTCCCCGCGACGCCAGGCTGCCTGTGATCCTCCTCATCAAGCAAACTTGCGCCCGAGACGGTACTGCTAGAATTCAGAGCGCACACGACCGCGAAATCTACAGCAAGGGTCATTGGCCCATTTCGTTCATCGCCCTCTGAAACTCATTAATGGTTTGCTCGCAAACCTCTTCAATGTGGATCCGCAAGACTTTCAGCGCATCGTCAAGCTGATCTTCTCGAAGTAATGTCAGGATTTCGCGATGTAATTTGAGCGCGCGCAAGGCGTCGCCTTCGCCATAAAACACTCGAAAGAGCTCAATCTGATTACGAACCTGCTCATAAATCCCTAGCAGTCGGCTGTTGCCGGCAACTTCCGCGAAGATCCTGTGAAAATTCCTATCGTAGGTAAACCACACGTCTTCCGGAATTCCCTGCTGGTTCTGCTCGTAGACGGTGATTGATCGCTCATTCTGTTCTTGGTTGTTCAACAGACTGCTTTTGTCGCGGCGATAAGCCAGCTCGCAAGCCATCGATTCGAAGGCAATTCGAACTTGTGCGATTTCTACGATATCGCGCTTTGTGGGCGCTGAAACGAAGCTGCCGCGGTTGGGGATGATCTGGACCAGTCCTTCATGGGAAAGTCGCTCAATGGCTTTGACTACCGGCGATCGGCTAATTCCAAATCGCGCAGTCAATTCCGGCACACTAAGCTTCTGGCCCCAACGAATCCGCTTATTGAGTATGTCGTCCTTGATGCGCGTGTAACATTCCGTTGTCAGGGTCCCAATTTGGATTTTCTCGACTGTCGACAATGGTGTGACCTCCAGCAGCAATTGTGGTGCTTCACTGGTGAATCAGCAAGTGCAAGTTACCGCCTGCCTGCGCGTTCAAGCCGGCTAGACCTTATGGACCAGCAGGCAAACGATACACAGAGTCTGGTGATACTGCTTTCAACGCGGATTGTCTTCTAAACACAAAGATGCCCTATCGAGCTAGATAATGAGCTTTTGAACTAGACCAATTGCTTGACATCTCCACAATGACCAATATAATCATTATAACATATTGCATGTAACATGTTACACATTAGATAAAAGTTGAGTTGGCCGATGAGCGATCAAATCACAGTTCGTCATAATCCTTCAGACGAACAACTTTCCCAGTTGGGCGTATCGTCTTGGGCCATATGGGAGAAAGAAGCATCAGAATATCACTGGGTCTATGACGAAAGAGAAGTCTGCTATGTGCTGCAGGGCAACGTGCAAGTGACACCGGACGGTGGAGATCCCGTCAGCTTTGGTGCAGGCGACCTGGTCACGTTTGATGAGGGGCTGTCCTGCACCTGGAAAATCCTGGAGCCTGTTCGCAAGCACTATGTTTTAGGCGAGGCGGCCGACACGCTACCAGCAATCGGATGAGTTGAGGTCCATAAGATGAGCGCATTGATTCCCCGCGGCGTCATCCCCGCGATGCTGACCGCCTTTAACAGCGACGAGTCGCTCGACATTGGCGGCACCAAGGCCTTTGCCGAGTGGCTGATCGAACGAGGCGTGCATGGCTTGGCGCCTTGTGGCAGTAATGGGGAAGGCGCCGCCATGACCGACATGGAGCGCGTCCAAGTGATCACAGCCGTTGTTGAACAGGCTGCCGGGCGTGTACCGATCTTTGCCGGCATTATTCACTATGCCACGCAGCAAGCCATCGCCCTGAGCAAAGCGGCCATTGATGCTGGCGCGGATGGCCTAATGGTACTGCTGCCTTTCTATTATCAGCCGACGATCAACGACGCCATTGATTATCTGCGAGACATCTCAGCGGCAATCGGCCAGCCGATCATGGTCTATAACAATCCCTGGTTCGCCGGATACGAATTGTCACCCACGCAGATCAAGTCACTGATTGATGAGGGAGTCGTTCATTCGGTGAAATCCGCCCACGGCGATCCCATGCGAGTGAACTATCTCAAGTATCTGTGCGGCGATTCGCTGTCCGCCTTGTACGGGCACGACTACGCGCCGCTGGAAGCATTCGTGGCGGGCGCGGATGGGTGGCTGTCCGGCATTCCCAACATCGTCCCGGAGTTGTCGGTCGAACTCTTTGATGCTGTCGCCGAGGCGAAAGACCTGCGACGCGCGCAAGATGTATGGCGCAAGATGGCGCCGATCGCTTACTACTTCATGTATGAGCGGCAGGGCGGAAATCCGGCGCCGCACTGGTTGCAGGTTTTCAAGGAAGCCCTGCGCATGATGGATATGGATATCGGCTTGCCGCGACGGCCAACGTACAGTATGTCCAGGCGCGAACGAGACCTGTTGCATTCGTATCTTGTGCAGGTTCATCCCGAAACAGCGACAGTGCCAAAGTAAAGATAAGGCTGGTAACAAACTCGCGTTACAGTGAAGGATCGCACCATTATCGATACGGGAAGAGCAAGGGAGGACTGACAAAAATGCAGAAACCGAAGGGAGTCATACCGGCGACGATCACCGCGTTCAACAGCGACGGCAGCCTGGACATCGAAAAGACCAAGGCCTATGCCGAATGGTGTATTCAAGAGGGCGTACATGGCCTGGTGCCCAATGGAAGTACGGCCGAGCCAATGTCAATTACTGAAGAAGAGCGGATGAAAGTCATCAAGGCGACCGTCGATCAAGCTGCGGGCAGAGTGCCTGTTTACGCAGGCGCCACACACTATGGAACCCAGATGCAGATCGATCTGTGTAAGGCAGCCATGGACGTCGGCGCTGTGGGACACCTGGTGCTCTTGCCGCTTTCGCAAGCTGAGTTGCCCGTTTCATCTGCCATGACACACCTGCGCAAAATCGCGGATGGAATCGGTCAACCCTTTATTCTCTACAACAATCCTTATGCAGCCGGCTATGAACTCACCAACGAACAAGTCAAAGAGCTGGTCGATGATGGTGTGGTCATCGGCATCAAAGCCGCCCATGGTGATCCATCGCGCGTGACCTATCTCAAATACCTCTGTGGCGATAGATTGAGCGTTCTGTATGGCCACGATTTTGCCGGCTGGGAAGCGCTGATGGCGGGCGCCGATGGTTGGTTGGCGGCGATCCCGGGTGTCATTCCGGATCTGATCGTGCAATTGTATGAGGCCATCCACGACAACCGGGATTTCGAGTTGGGCGACCAAATCTGGAAGCGCATGGCGCCATACGTCTACTACTACAATTTCGCCGAATCCAAGCCCCATTGGGTAGCGGTAAACAAAGCCACACTGAAAGCGCGCGGGCTCGATTTTGGCGAATGCCGCCTGCCCGTGGAACCCTTCACGGATGAACAATATGGCGTGCTGCTGCAGGCGCTGGCGCAAGTCTATCCGGAAGCGGTTCTCGCATGAGTTGACTGCCCAGTCGTCTTTCTGGCAGATACGAAGTCGCCAAACGCATAACAAGATCCTTGGAGGAGCATATTGATCATCGCAACTGGAAACCCAATTAATGAATGGAGGAAGAAAATGAGCAATAGATTCCGTGTACTGTGTCTTTGTGTCTTCGTTTTGCTTGCGCTCACGTTGTCGGTACATGCTCAAGATTCGTCGACATTGGAGTTGGTGCAAGAGCGCGGACACATCATCTGTATCAGCCATTCCGGATATCCGGGTTTTGGCTTCCTCGACGAGGAAGGCAACTTCTCCGGATTTGATACCGATTTCTGCCGAGCAACGGCGGCCGCCATCTTCGGCGACGCTGATGCGCACGAAATCCTTCCCGCTAGTTCTGCCGATCGTTTCACCTTCTTGGCCACCGGCGAGGGTGATGTCATCTACCGGACCACCACCTGGACACTTTCTCGCGATACCGACAACAACGCCCAATACGCTGTCATTTATTTCTATGACGGACAGGGCTTGATGGCGCCGACTTCTCTGGGCGTTTCGACTATTCAGGAACTGGATGGCGCCACGATCTGCACCGACCCAGGCACGACCAGCGAATTGAATATCGCTGACGCTTTCGCCGCCCGCGGCTTGGAATACACGCCACTGCCAATCGAGGACGATGAAGAAGCCTGGAATACCTATCTCGAAGGCCGCTGTGATGTTAGAACGACGGATAGAAGCTATCTGGCTTCCTATGCGTCGACCGCCTTCCCGAATCCGGAAGAACACATGGTCCTGGATATCACCATATCCAAGGAGCCGCTGGCGCATGTTGTGCGCAACGGTGACGATCAATGGCTGGATATCATCCAGTGGGTCACCTTCGCGCTGATCAATGCTGAGGAATACGGCGTCACCTCGGAGAATGTCGATGACTTCCTCGATTCCGAAGATCCGGTCGTCCGCAGGATGCTGGGTACCGAGGACGATTTCGGTGGCAAGCTGGGTCTGCCAAGCGACTGGGTCTATCAGATGATCAAACAAGTCGGCAACTACGGCGAAATGTTCGATTGCAACTTGGGCGCCGGTTCTCCGCTCAATCTGCCGCGAGGTCCCAATGCCCTATGGACGGACGGTGGACTGATCTACGCTCCCCCCTTCCGTTAGACTGCAGTGGAAAGTGGCGCAAGCGCGTCACTCTCCTTTTTCTTGTTCAAGGATAATGACGCTAAACTGTGGCAGCAGTTGCCCGGATACATGAGGATGCGCCCGGTTCGATCCATGACGTCGTGTGAAACAGTCACCTGAAATCTTGATTATAGCGGCGCATACTTGTCCAGGTATGGTACATGGCTTACGCAGAACAGACGAGTACACCTCTCTATAGAGACGAACGCTTTCTCCGGATCATCAACCAGGTCGTTGTCGTCGCTTTGGTAGCGGGTTTCATGTTCTTTCTGTACAGCAACATGGTGACCGCCCTGCGCACCCAAAAAGAAGTCCCGATCAGTTACGATTTTCTGCACGATACAGCGGGCTTCAACCTGGGTGAATCCGCCATTGCATTCACCCGCACCGATCCAATTCACCGCGCCATGCTGGTCGGCCTGCTCAACACCTTCAAGGTGTCTATCGCTGGTATCGCGCTAGCAACTATCCTGGGCACATTCATCGGCGTCTCGCGCTTGTCGACGAACTTTCTGGTCAGCAAGATCGCCCTGGTTTACATCAATGTCTTTCGCAACATACCTCCGTTGCTGCTGTTGATATTCTGGTACCGCGCCATCTTCCTCAAGCTGCCGCGGGTACAAGAAGCCGTCGTCCTCTTCGATCCCGTCTTTCCTGTTTAAATCGCTAATCGGGGCTTGTTTTTCCCTTGGGGCACGCCGACTGAGTCCTGGAGTACCTACCGGTGGATTCTGCTGGCAGGCTTAATACTTGCCGCTTTCGTGGCTTACCTGTTGCGCCAGCATGGAAAACGCACCGGGCGCATGCCGCTGGTCACCTTGTGGTTCGTGGTCATCCTGCTTGTTGTGACATTGCTCGGGTATCTGATCTTGCCGGACCCGCTAGAGATTACAAAACCAGCACTCAAGGGCTTTAATATTCGCGGCGGCGCTACGCTTTCCCTGGAATTCTGGGGACTGCTATTCGGCCTGGTCATCTACTCGGCAGCTTATATCGCCGAGGCGGTGCGAGCTGGCATCCTGTCGGTGGACAAGGGCCAGCGCGAGGCGGCGCGTGCCCTGGGCTTCAGCTCTTTTAATATCATGCGGCTGATCATCCTGCCGCAAGCAATTCGCGTTGTCGTCCCGCCACTCATCAGCTACGCCATCGGTTTTACCAAGAATACCTCGTTGGGACTGGCCATCGGCTATACCGACTTCTTCGCGATAACGGGCGGGCTGATTTTGAATAACACTGGGCGCGCCGTAGAAACGTTGACGATCATTTTGCTGGTGTATCTAACCATCAGCTTGATCGCTTCGCTGATTTTGAACATGTACAACCGTAGCATTATGCTTTCGCACTGATGAGGTGATTGAGTCCGAACTTAACGCTTTGACGGAGAATGGCGTTGCCAGCTGCACCCGTAACCGATCCGCAAATGCAGGTTCTGCCTCCAGACAGAGAAGGCAAGATTGCGACTGCCGCGCAATGGATCAAGAAGAATCTGTTCAGCAGTTTCTTCGATTCCGTGCTCACCATCATTTCTCTGCTGTTCTTGTTCTTCGTCCTGCGGCTGGCGCTCGATTGGGTTTTCAATCTGGCGCAATGGGACGTCATCACGGCAAACATCAACATCTTGATGAAAGGATCTTATCCCGGTGACCAAGTATGGCGGATTTGGCTCGGGCTGTATCTGCTTGGCGCCGTAGTCGGGATCAACCTGCGCGCCTGGAATCTCGAGCTCAATCGCACCACCGTCGTCATCGCCGTCATTCCTTTGATCCTGGCGCTGTTGCCCTTCGCGAGTGCGAACGCGCGCATCAATCTGATCATCATCCAAGTGACGATCGCCGCCTCATATCTGTTGACATCGGTCTTAGGGGACAAGCGCCGCCGTCAGATCATCGCGGTCGCGAGCATTCTTTATATCCCGGTTCTCATCCTGTTGCTGGAGGGATTCACCGATGAAGGCGGGATCATGCCCCTAGTCAAATCCGACCTCTGGGGCGGGCTGCTGCTGTCAGTGCTCTTGGCCGCCATCGGCATCATCTTTTCGTTGCCCCTGGGCATCATTCTGGCGCTCGGTCGGCGGTCGAGGCAACTGGCCATCAGCGCGCTTTGCATCACTTATATCGAAGTGGTACGCGGTGTGCCCTTGATCAGCATCCTGTTCATGGGCAATATCATGCTGCAACTATTCATGCCACAGAGCCTCCCTCCCATCGACCGCGTGGTTCGGGTCATGGTGGCCATCACCTTATTCACTGCTGCCTACATGGCGGAGATTGTGCGCGGAGGCCTGCAAGCCATTCCCAAGGGGCAATACGACGCTGCTTACGCCCTGGGATACAGCAACCTCAAGTCCATGCGCATCATCATTCTGCCGCAAGCCTTGCGCATTGTGATACCAGTTATTGTCAGCCAGTTTATCGGATTGCTGCTCGATACGACGTTGGTCGCCCTGGTTGGTCTCTTCGATCTCTTGGGTATCGGCCAGGCGATCTTGTTGAATCCCAATTGGCTGGGCAGATCACAAGAAGTCTACGTGTTCATAGGACTCATCTACTGGATACTGGCGACAGGTATAGCTTTCGCCAGTCAGCGTCTCGAGAACAACCTGGGAGTAGGCAGGAATTACGATGCAGCGCAATAGGGCAACGCCTCGAACAGAGGACCCGATAATCATATGCCGCGATGTGCAGAAATGGTTTGGCAACTTCCATGCGCTGAAGGGCATCTCCATGGAGGTCATGCCACAAGAAGTCATCGTGATCTTTGGGCCATCAGGCTCAGGCAAATCGACCTTCATCCGCACCATCAATCGACTGGAAGAGCATCAATCCGGGCAGATCATCGTGGACGGCATTGAACTTACGCACGATGTGCGCAATATCGAGCGGGTGCGTATGGAAACAGGCATTGTCTTCCAACAATTCAACCTCTTCCCGCACTTGACCGTCATGCAGAACATCACATACGCCCCGATGTACAACCGCAAGTGGCACAAAAGGGAAGCGGAAAAGGTTGCGACGGAGCTGCTGGAAAGGGTTGGCATCCCCGAGCAGGCGGAGAAATACCCAGCGCAGCTTTCCGGCGGCCAGCAGCAGCGCGCCGCCATTGCCCGAGCGCTGGCCATGCAGCCCAGAATCATGCTCTTTGATGAACCGACTTCGGCACTAGATCCGGAGATGATCAAGGAAGTGCTCGATGTGATGATTGAGCTGGCGCAATCCGGCATGACAATGATTGTGATCACGCACGAGATGGGTTTTGCTCGAGCAGTTGCCGATCGGCTTTTCTTCTTTGACGAGGGCTTGGTTGTGGAGAGTGGTACGCCCGACGAGCTCTTCAACTCCCCCAAGGAAGAACGTACCAAACAGTTTCTTGCTCAAATCCTGAGTCACTAGCACGCCAGGTGAATTGGACCGGAATCGCATTGAAACAGCTATCATGATGGAAGGAAGGAATACGAAATGATATTGGGCATCGATCACGTTGACTTTGTCGTCAATGACCTGGATGAATTCGAAGCCTTTTACGTGGCGCTGGGCTTTGAAGTCGTCCGCCGGACCGAGCATGAAGGCGCCGCGCTCGAGCTACAGCATCCTGGGGAAAACCAGCCGATCCTGGAATTGCATCCGGCCAGTCAACCGGACGGCACCACACATCCGCTGGGCCTCCGCCATCTGGCATTTCGAGTCGACGACATCCATGAAGCATTCGAGGCTTTCAAGGCCAAGGGACTCACCGTGGAATACGAGCCAATGTTTTGGGAAGAAACATGCCGCTGGTTGGCGGCTTTCTTCGACCCAGACGGCCGTAAAGTGCAGCTGGTCGGCAGCCACTCCAGCAACGCGACTGAGTGATTGATTGTGAGGCTATGATGACAGATTCTCCAACAATTCTAGTGATTAGCGGTCATGCGGCGGATTTTGTATGGCGCTGTGGTGGTGTCATCGCCAAATACGCTGGGCGAGGATCGAGGGTGCACGTCACCTGCCTGACCTTCGGCGAACGCGGTGAATCGGGCGGCACCTGGAACAAGAATCCTGGCATTAGCGAGGACGAGGTCAAGGCGATTCGCAAGGCAGAAGCGCTGAAGGCCGCTGAAGTTCTGGGGGCGGAGATCAGTTTCTTCGATTGGGGCGATCACCCGCTGCGCTATACGCGCGAGGAAATCATCGCCTTGACCGCGCTGATGCGTGATATTCGTCCTGATATCGTGCTGACACATTCTTCTACCGACTTCATGAATCCGGATCATGAGGCAGTCTTCGAGCTGACGCGCTGGGCGGTCCGGGCGGCTACGGTTCCCGGTGTATTGCCCGAATCCGCAGCCATTGCTGTGCCACATATCTACTCGTTCGAACCCGATCAGACCTCGCTGGAGAATTTCAAGCCAGATGTCTATATCGATATCTCCGATGTAATCGAGCAGAAGAAAGCGGCGATGGATGCGATCGCGACCCAGGTTAGCTATATGGGTCCGCGCTATGTCGATCGCGCCCGATTCCGGGCTTCGCTGCTGAACATGATGGAAGACGCCGAGTACGCGGAGGCCTACGTCCAGTACTTCGCTTATGAGGGGGATGGTTTTCCACGTTAAGTTTAACCGCCATTGCTAGGAGAATGCACGAGATGAGGCTTAGAGATAAAGTTGCGATAGTCACCGGATCAGGCAGCGGCATCGGGCGCGGCATCGCTTTGCGCTTAGCCCGGGAAGGCGCCAGCGTCATCGTAACGGCGAACGAACATCCCGAAAGGGCTGCGGCGGTCGGTGTCGAGATCCGGCAACTTGGCGCTCGTGAATTGGCCCTTCAACTTGATGTAAGAGATGTCGCCGCCGTGCAAAGAATGGTTGTGACGGTATTGGATGAATTCGGACGTATCGACATCCTGGTCAATAATGCCGGAGGCGGGGCGCGCGAGCGTGGCAGACTCTTTCATGAAGCGTCATTTGACACGCTCGATCACGTTATCGGCAAAAACCTGATGGGCACGCTTTACTGTAGCAGGGCGGTGCTGCCAGCCATGGTGGAGCGCCAAGATGGTGTTATCTTGAGCATCGCTTCCGGTGCAGCGGTAAATGGCGCTGACAAGGATATGAGGGGAGGAGTCGAATACTCCGCCGCCAAGGCCGGCTATCTGGGATTCACGATGGCGCTATCCAAGCAGATCGCTCGCCATGGTGTGCGCGTGAATTGCATATCACCGGGACC
>LXNI01003022.1_pt1 | contig 10435 bp, 9 predicted proteins | sample 809091 | NCBI WGS metagenome assembly LXNI01 (sample SAMN04870527, study PRJNA318959) | sponge metagenome | biome: 01000161; feature: marine sponge reef; material: water | host: Sarcotragus foetidus | place: Greece: Milos, Mediterranean Sea | collected 2013-05-29 | depth 5-7 m | reverse complement strand
TGTCGGATCGCGCGCGTCTCCGAAGTTGCCGGCCCGGCTGCTCCGCGTTCGCCACGTGTCCCGTCACCGCCACCGTACTCTCCCAACGACGCCGGGGGGCCTTTGCCGGATGCTTACCGTTCACGGGGTGATGGCGGTGAGCAATCCACCTGGTTCAACCGCCCTCGGTCGGGCAGAGCCCGGAATCGCCCCCGCCCAGCGATGGCATCGCCCGACGACCGGACGAATACGTCACCGCGTGACCGAACGAATACCTCCAGGGGCGGTCACGCCGGACGCTTACAGCTTAGCCGTGTTGACTATGTGTTGTTCGCGCCTATTTCTGTTCAATTACCGAATCAAAAAGCCCCAGAACACATCAATTTTTTCAGGGGCTTCTGTGTTTGCGGGGGTAGGATTTGAACCTACGACCTTCAGGTTATGCTCCTGCGAGTGGAGCTGTCCGGTACATGTGGTAGCGGCCCGCAACGACGCCTGCGGGGAGATCGAGACTGGTCCAGGCGGTGTTGGGAAGGGGCTGATCGCCGATGATGACGGCGGCGCCGGCGAGAAGGGGCGGCAAGGCTTCGGCAAGCCGGATGGCGAGATCGAGGCTCGCCTGACGATCACCTGAGCCGATATCGGCATGGGCAAGGACGGCCGCCGGCCCGAGACGGTGCGCGGCAAGGGGGAGTGTCTCTGCAAGATCGCCCAGAAACATGTGGCCGTCATCGGGGATGCAGTCGGGATGGGCGGCGATCCGGCGGTCGAAACAGTAGATGTCCCTTTCCGGAAAGAGACAGCGCAGGTGGTCGTAGGTGCGGCCGTTGCCGAGCCCGATTTCAAGGATGTGACCGGGCCGGCCGGCGACAAGGACGGCGGCCTCGTCGAGGCACAGGCGCTGGGCCTCGAGGCGGCGGATGGCGCTGTCGAGCCGGCTCACGTTTCTCGGTTGGCCATGGCGTCGCGCAGCATCGTCGTCGTTTTCTCCACGCGGCGGGCGAGTTCGCGCATGATCTCGATCGAGATCGACGGGAACTGGTTGACCAGCTGGAAGAAGAGTTCCTTGGAGATCATCAGTGTTTCCACCTTCGTCACCGCCTTCACCGTTGCTGTCCGCGGCACGTCGCACAGGATCGCATTCTCTCCCAGCAGATCGTTGGGACCCAGCGTCGCCACCTTCACGGCGCCGGACTCCGATTCGACGAGGACGTCGGCGTCACCGGTGATGATGATGTAGGCGGCATCACCCTCGTCGCCCTGGCGGCACAGGAGATCCCCCGGGGCGAACGTCAGGCGTTGGGCCGTGAAGGCAAGGAGCTTGAGGCGGCTCGGCTCGATCCTCGAAAACAGCGGGATGGTGCGCAACAGGTCGACTTCTTCCTGCAGACTCATGAGCCATCTCCTCCCATGTCATTCATGTGCTACCAGGCTGGCGAGAACCGAGTCGGTGCGGTCCATGAGTTCCGCGAAGGTGCCGCTCTCGGCAAGCTTGCCGTCCTTCATGACAAGGACCTGGTCGAACCGGGCCGCATCGCTCGGCCTGTGTACCACCCAGATCAGGGCCCTGGCACGAAACTCCTCGCGAAGATTGTCCATGACGGCAGCCTGGGAGGCCCCGTCGAGCATGGCTGTCGCTTCCGAGAGCACCATGATGGCCGGGTGCTTGAGGACGGCCCGGGCGATGGCCGTCTTCTGGCGCTGTGCCGGTGTGAGACGGGCGCCGCCGATACCGACCCCGGTCTCCAGACCGAGCTCGATCACCAGCGGGCGAAGATCAAGGTCGCGAATGACGTCGGCCATCAGGGTCCCCACCTTCGCCTGGGACCCGGCCATGCCCCAGGCGATCTTGCCGAAGAGGATGTTGTCCTGGAGTGACAGCGCGGAATTGTACTCTGCCCGGTCGAAGAACGCGATGGCGCCCCTCAGGTCTTCGGGCAGGCCTTCGGCAAAGGCGTGACGCACCTCGATAAGCCGGACCTGCATGGCGTCGTCGATCAGGCCGAGACGATGGCGTGCAGGGGCGAGACGGAAGGGAAGTGCGAGGAATCGCTGGCGTTCCTGCTCGTCGAGGTCCTGTTCCCCGCTGCGCTCCACCTTTGCCAGCAGTGTGCGGTACTCGGGAAGATCGTCCGGTGAGATGAAGGAGAACTGGAGAAAGAACTCGTGGTCTGACGGCAGGTCGGCAAAGAGCTCGACCATGGTCCGGGCAACCTCGCAGCCCATGGCCAGGAACTCTTCCGTCAGCCCGGCTCCGGCGAGGAGAGACATGATGTGATCGTTTTCCGGCAGGCGATCGAGGTCGAAGGTGTCACCGACAGGGGTGCCGAAGAGCAGGTTCTCGCCGACCGTGGCATTGGTGTTGTAGGTGTCCCGGTCAAAGGGCTCGACCAGTCCTGAGAGAGTATCGGACGCGAGGCGCTCCTCGAGAATGCGCCGTGCCTCGAGGAGCCTTTCCGCCTCCCGGGGCCGCTCCGCGGGATCAAGCTGGCGCCTCAATCCCATGCGGTAGACATCATCCTCGAAATCGGCGACGGCCAGAGCGTGACGCACCGCGTCGATCAGTCCGGACCTGTTGTCCACGCCTGCCAGGCCAAGGTCCACCCAGTCATCCTCGATGTCATCGGGACTGTTGGCGGTCAACTGGCGCTCCCGCGCCTCACGGGCAACCACACCCTCCATCGCCTGCGGGACACTCCGGGGTGTTTGAGGAGCCAGGCGCAGCCCGTAGAGGAGATTGTCGAGGAGTGATGCGGAAAACAGCGACGTCGAGGGTCCGACATAGCCGATCCGCCGTCCCAGGGTGGCCTCCGGAAGATCACCGGCGTCCTCGGTGCCGTAGGCGAGGCGGCCCTGGCCGGCGTCAACGAGGCGGGCCATCAGTGGCGCGATCCTGTCCCGGCCGCTCACCGCATCGCCGGTGACAGCGACGTGGTGATCGAGCGGAATGTCGAGATTGAGACCATCGATGAGGGCGTCGTCGTCCTCGACGTACTTCACACCGGTTGCCACCAGACTCCCCTCGAACGGCGTGACCTCGCGGTCTTCGAAGACGACGGCATCGCTTCTCATGCCGGCCGGCGCGAACTGGGTGACGACCTGGTCGTACTTGATCCTGGAATCCTCCCGGATCTGGTAGTGATTGAGCAGTTCCTTCCAGGGAGGCGGCAGGTCCTTGTAGGCGGCAAGGACGGCAACCAGGCCGCCAAGGGTGAGCGAGCCATCAATCACGAACCAGCCGCCGATGGCGTAGAAGAAGAATGGTGTGATCTGCGCCAGGAAGTTGTTGAGGAACTTGATGAAGAACTTCTTGCGGTAGATCTGGTAGCGGATGTCGAATATCCGCCCCATGCGTGCGGCAAACTCGGCTGCCTCCCAGCGCGCCATGCCGTTGGCGTGCAACTCCTCGACTCCCTGAACGGTCTCCGAGATGCGCTCCGAGACCTTGCGCACTTCCTGGACGCGCGCCTTGCCAAGGAGGTTCACCTGGCGCTGGAGTTTCGGAATGATCCAGCCCTGCATGGGATAGAGCGCCACCGAGGCCAGGCCCATCAGGGGATCCTGCATGAAGATGAAGAAGAGAGCCGTGATCAGGAGGCCACCCTGGTACATCGGCAGGGCAAGGGCATCGCCGATAAAGCCACCGAGAGGCTCGACTTCCTGCGTCACCATGGGGATCAGTTCGCCGGAACTCACGCGCCGGAAGTGAGGCGAGGGAAAGCGCAGGATCCGGCTGTAGAGCTGGTAGCGCAGCCGCCGCAGCATGCGCTCCCCCAGAAGACCCTTGTAGACGTTGATGACGTACTTGAAGCCGCCGTTGGCGAGCACGAGAGCCAGGAAGAGACCGCAGTAGAGGGCCAGCAGTCCCAGCCGCTCCATCTCGCCCAGGGGAACGCCGAGGATGACGAGCGTGCGCAGGTCGGCCGAACCGGGAGCAAGGGACTCCGGGTCCGCCAGCACGTTGTTGACGATGAGCTTGGGAATGTCGAGGGAGGCGTAATAGAACGGCAGGGACAGCAGCGTGAAGAGCAGGATGAACACCTGCTCCTTGCGCGAGTACCGGAAGATGAACTTGTAGATGGTGGATTCCATGGCCCCGGCCGGCAAACCGCTTCCGTGGATACTAGGTTGGCACGGCGTCGGATCAAGGCTCTCCGAATATTCTGGCACTCATCCGGTGACGGCAGGCCGGCGAGTGTGGCAGGATGCGCGCCGTTTTTTGGAAACAGACGGGTGTGTCATGAGCAAGGTGCCGGGGCGCCCGCGCGTCCTGATCTACAGTCATGACAGTTTTGGACTGGGGCATCTGCGCCGGTGCCGGGCCATTGCCCATGCCATGGTGGGGGCCGTCGACAACCTGACGGTCCTCATCCTCTCGGGCCTTCCCATCATTGGCAGCTTCGATTTCCGTGCCCGGGTGGACTTCGTGCGCGTTCCCGGTGTCATCAAGCTGCGCAACGGGGAGTACTCACCGCTCAATCCGATGCTCGGCATCGAGCAGACCATGGCAATGCGCGCATCCATCATGCGGCACACTGCAGAGATCTTCGATCCCGACATCTTTCTCGTCGACAAGGAGCCGCTCGGATTGCGGGGCGAGGTCCGCGAGACGATCGACATGCTCAAGGAGCGTGACACCAGGATCATCCTCGGTCTGCGTGACGTCATGGACGATCCCGAGCTCCTCAAGCCGGAGTGGGAACGCAAGAACGCCGTGCCGGCCCTGAGCGATCTCTACGACGAGATCTGGGTCTATGGCCTGCCCCAGATTCACGATCCGCTCGCCGAGATCGAACTGCCGGACTCGGTTCGCCGCAAGGTGGTCTACACCGGGTATCTCAAGCGCACGGTGCCCGAGCTGACTCCGGAGGCGGCACTGCCCGCTGCCATTGAAGAGCCCTTTGTGCTCGTCACCACGGGTGGTGGAGGCGATGGTGACCTCCTGGTCGACCGGGTGCTGGCGGCCTATGAATGCCCCATGGCACCAGAATTGCCGGCTCTCGTCGTCTTCGGGCCATTCATGCAGCCCGAGGTCAAGACCGATTTTCAGACACGGGTCGACCGTCTTGAACTGGTATCGGCCATCACCTTCGAAACCCACCTCGAGTCGCTGATGGCGCGGGCGGCGGGGGTGGTGGCCATGGGGGGCTACAACACGTTTTGCGAGATCCTGTCATTCGACAAGCCTGCGCTCATCGTTCCAAGACAGGCGCCGCGCCGCGAGCAGATCATCCGGGCCGGCCGCGCCCGCGAACTCGGGCTTGTCTCCATGCTGACCGAAGAGGCCGCGGCCCGGGCCGATGCGATGGCGACGGCGATTCGCCAACTCCCGCAACAGCGCCGTCCAGGCCAGGTTGTGGTTCCGGGACTCCTCGACGGCCTGGAGAATGTCAATCGGCTGGTCGGGATGCATCTCGCCGAAACCCGCACGAGCCCGCGCCGGCACCACGCCCTGCGCCGGCAGGGTTGACCGTCAGCTGGCATGGCGGCGGGCGAGCGCACTCCGCGCGAGCCACAGCGCCGGTATGACGAAGAGCGGTATCGAGGTGAGAATGAATGTCGACCAGCCCAGGGTCACGGTCAGCGCGCCTGAGGCAAAGGACGCAACGGCGGCCCCGAGTGCGATGAACGTCTCGTTGAGTCCCTGGACCCGGGACTGATCCTCGGGCCGAACATGTTCTGCGAGCAGGCTTGTCGATCCGATGAAGCCGAAATTCCAGCCGACCCCGAGCAGGACCAGGGCGAGATAGAAGTTCTCCAGGGCAACACCGGACCACGCGACCATGGCCGCCGCCGCCAGCAGGACAAGACCGATGGCAATGACGCGCCGCGATCCCCAGCGCGCGATCAGCGATCCGGTGAAGAAGCTCGGGCCGAACATGGCGACGACGTGCCAGCGCACCACGTCGGCGGACTGGTCTGTCGACAGACCGCAGTCAGCCATCGCGAGGGCGGTGGGCGTCATCACGAACACCATCATGGCATGGGCGGCGCCGGCGCAGACGATGGCGGTCAGCACCGGCGGGCTGCCAAGGATCCGGCCCAGCGGCTGAGCCGTTGTTCGCGAACGCGGCGGAGGTTTCGCAAGATCGAGAAAGAGAACCGGAAGACATCCGACCAGACAGATGACCACGATGGCCGCATAGGCGCCGGCAAAGGGCACGGGAAAGAAGTGATCCCGGGTGTGGATCAGGATTTCCGGGCCAAGCAGGGCGGCAATCAGACCCGAACCGGTGATGATGGCGATCGCCTTGGGTTTCCAGGGCCCGTGGGCAGCATCGGCGGCGGCGAAGCGGAAGTACCACAGGCTGCTCTGCATGGCGCCGAAGCACACGTGGGCGAGGCACAGGTAGATGAAATCCCTTTCGAAGAGCGCCACCGCGCCCAGCCAGCCTCCTGCCATGGCACATGCGGCCCCGCCGAGAAACCCGGCGCGCCGCCCGAATCGCCCCATGAGCAGGGAAATGGGGGTGGCCGTGACCATGGCGCTCAGCATCTGCAGGGAAATGGTGAATGTGGCGAGGCTTGGCACCGGCGCCACGTAGGCACCGGCCAGCCCCCCCATGATGATGAGCATGGGCATCTGGGCGCCAAGCACGGCATTGCCCGCGAACAGCAGGACGAGATTGCGTATCATGGTGCGCCGTCCGGGGGCGTTCCCGGGCAACGAAGGGGAACTGCTGCTCATGACGGAACTGTCCAGATGTCCGGTGTCCGGGACAGACTACTTCGCCGGGGCTGCGTCCGATACCGGCGCTCCGGCCGGGCGCCGCTGACGCGTGCCCGGTAACGTTGCCTTCGTGGTGAAGGGCTGGCCCCGACTGTCCGAGACCTTCATCGCCCAGGAGATCCTGGCCCTGGAGCAGCGCGGTCTCGACATCCGGATCGTCTCCCTGCGCCATCCATCGACGGCGGATCGTCACGCGATTCACGATGCCGTGCGGGCGCCGGTCACATGGCTTCCGGAATATCTTCACGAGGAACCCGGACGAACCTGGAGAGCCTGGCGGCGGGCCCGGAAACTGCCCGGCTACGGCTGTGCGAGGCGGCATTGGCTCGCCGATCTCTGGCGGGACCCGACCCGCAACCGGGTGCGGCGATTTGGCCAGGCCTGTGTGGTCGCCACGGAGATCGCGCCTGCCGTGAACCATCTTCATGCCCATTTTCTCCACACCCCGGCATCCGTCACCCGCTATGCGGCGATGATGACCGGGCTGGCGTGGTCGGCGTCGGCCCACGCGAGGGACATCTACACCACACCCCGCCGCGATCTTGCGGACAAGATATCCGGCTGCCGCTGGCTCGTGACCTGTACGGCAACGAACCGCGACTGGCTCGAGTCCCTGGTTCCGGGACGACGTGTCCGTCTCGTCTATCACGGGATCGATCAGGCGCGGTGGCCATCACCGGTTCGTCCCCCGTCGCACCGCGACGGCAGCAATCCGGATGATCCCGTGCGCCTTGTCACGGTGGGACGGGCCGTCGAGAAGAAGGGGTACGGCACACTTCTTGCAGCGCTGGCCCTGCTGCCAGACGATCTCCACTGGCACCTCACCCATACCGGCGACGGACCGCTGCTCGCCTCCCTCGTCGAAACGGCCGGCCGGGCAGGACTGGCAAGCGAATCACGTGGCTCGGCGCCAGACGCCAGGACGAGATCCTGGAAACTCTCCGGAACGGGGATCTCTTCGTGCTGGCGCCGGTCATCGCCCGTGACGGGGACCGTGACGGACTTCCCAACGTTCTCCTCGAAGCGCAGAGCCAGGCCCTGGCGGTGGTCACCACGGATGTCTCGGCGGTCAGTGAACTGGTGAGAGACGATGTCAACGGCTGCCTGGTTCCCCCGGGCGATGCCCCGGCACTGGCCTCCCGGCTGTGCCACCTTGTCCGCAATCCGCAGCTGCGCGACCGCATGGGACGCAACGGAGAGAATCGCGTGAGAACCGATTTTTCCATGGAGAGTGGCATCGACAGGCTTGTCGAGCTCTTTGCGTCGAGCGGGGTGGAATGCGAATAGCCTTCCATGCGCCCATGAAGGCGCCGGACCATGGACGGCCCTCAGGTGATCGAACGATGGCACGCCAGTTCCTGCGCCTTCTCGGGGAGCTTGGACACGACGTGGAGGTCGCCTCGACGCTGCGCACATGGGAGGCTGGCAACGAGAAACGACAGGAGGCGATACTGAACGCGGCGATCCGGGAAAGGGAACGCCTTCTCGCCTGCTGGCAGGACCATCCGCCGCACGTCTGGTTTACCTATCATCTCTATCACAAGGCGCCGGATCATCTCGGACCGGCCATCGCCGACACTTTCAAAATTCCCTATGTCGTTGCCGAACCGTCGATATCCCCGGCCCGGGCCAACGGCCGGTGGCGGCGCCCCTGGGCGCATGCCCGGGCGGCCATCGAGCGTGCCGATGCCCTGCTGGCCATGACGCTCAAGGACGAAAGGGGCCTCCTCGCCGCAGGTCTGCCGCGCCGGAAGATCGTGCGTCTGCCCCCCTTCATCGACGCCACGGACGTCTTCACCGGGAGGAGGGAGGCACGCCTCGGCCTTGTCCGGGACTTCGGTCTTGACGGGGATCGCATCATCGCCGTCACCGTTGCCATGATGCGCCCCGGCGACAAGCTCGAATCCTACCGGGTCCTGGCCCGGACCCTCGCCGCACTGGACCGCGACGACTTGCAGCTTCTCGTCATCGGCGATGGCCCGTCCCGGGGCGAGGTCGAACACCTCCTTGCCGGCCGCGCCGTCTTCGCCGGGGTCCTCGACGAGGAGTTGATCCGCCGGATCATGGCCGGATGCGACCTCTTCATATGGCCCGCCATCAACGAGGCCTACGGCATGGCGATCCTTCTCGCCCAGGCCTGCGGATGCGCGGTGGCCGCCGGTGACGTGCCAGGGGTTGGCGAGATCGTCAACCATGGCGGTACCGGTCTTCTGGCGCCGGCAGGTGACGCGGCATCACTGGCGACGGCCGTCTCCCGACTGCTCGACGATCCCGCTTTGCGCCGGTCCATGGGCGATGCCGGACGACGCCATGTCCTTCGGCACCACTCGACCGATGCCGCCCGGCGCGTTCTCGCCCGGGTGCTGGATATGCGTCCGTGAAACTCGCGCTTCTGAGACATGCGCCGACAACGTGGAACGAGGCCGGCCGGCTCCAGGGGCTGAGTGACACAAGCCTCTCGAGGGCCGGCAGGGCCGCGGCCAGGGCCTGGCGGCTGCCTGATCGCCTGTACGGCTGGCGGCGGCTTTCGAGTCCCATGCTGAGAGCGCTGGAAACGGCCGCACTGGCGGGCTTGCGAGACCCGGAGATCGACCCGCGCCTGCGCGAAATGGACTGGGGCAACTGGGAAGGCAAGACACTCGACAGTCTGCGCCATGCCGATCCATCGGCCATGGCCACCAACGAGGCAGCGGGTCTCGACTTCCGCCCGGCTGACGGCGAAAGCCCCCGGGAGGTCCGCTGCCGCTTCCTCGATCTTGTCCGGGATCTTGCGGCTGACGGCCGCAACACGATCGCCGTGACGCACCGCGGTGTCATGCGCGCCGCCCTCTCGGCAACCACCGGCTGGGATTTCACCGGCGCACCGCCCGTCAGGATGCCGCGGTATGGACTGCTGATGCTCACCGTGGACGACAACGCGATGCTTTCTCCCGACGATCCCCTTGTCATCGCGACAGGAGGGGCGTGATGGACGGACCGGTTCTTTTCTGGGTTCAGCATCTTCTGGGAAGCGGTCATCTCAAGCGTGTGGCGCGCATCGCATCGGTACTGGCCGAGAGCGGCACGGAGTCGGTGATCGCGTCGGGAGGCATGCCTGTGGCGACCCTCGATACAGGAAGGGCCCGCCTGGTCCAGCTGCCTCCCATCCGTGCAGGCGATGAAGGATTCTCGACGCTGGTGGACGGCTCCGGGCGACGGGTGGGCGCGGCCTTTCTCGATGATCGCCGCCGGTGCCTCGAAAACCTGGTCGGCCGTCTGGGTGCGCGTCTTGTTGTGACCGAGACCTGGCCCTTTGGCCGGCGCCAGCTCACACCGGAAGTGCTGGGCCTCATCGGCGCCGCCCGCCGTGTTCGTCCCGACACGGTGGTTGTCAGTTCGGTGCGCGACATTCTTCAGCAGCCCTCAAGGCCCGAGCGCCACGAAGCGATGCGCGACCTGGCGCTGCAGCACTGCAATCACGTGATGGTGCATGGGGTCGAGAGTTTCGTGCCGTTCGGGGAGACCTTCCGCCATGCGGGCGCCTTGAGTCACCGGCTCTTCTACACGGGCTACGTTGCCGACGTGCCAACGGCCGTCAGCGAACGCGGTCCCGGACGCGACGAAATCGTGGTGTCTGCCGGCGGCGGGGCTGTCGGAAGAGGGCTCTTCGAGGCAGCCATGGCGGCGCCACCGTTTTCGAAACGGGCGTGCCGGAGACGATGGCGCCTGCTCGTCGGCGACAGCGGC
>LXNI01003019.1_pt1 | contig 10442 bp, 9 predicted proteins | sample 809091 | NCBI WGS metagenome assembly LXNI01 (sample SAMN04870527, study PRJNA318959) | sponge metagenome | biome: 01000161; feature: marine sponge reef; material: water | host: Sarcotragus foetidus | place: Greece: Milos, Mediterranean Sea | collected 2013-05-29 | depth 5-7 m | reverse complement strand
AACCGCATGGACGATACGCCCTTGATGTTCGTCGTGAACAGATAGATCCCGATAGCCCATGTACGATAGGACATCTTGGTCCCTTGCATGACCGTGTTCACCCGCACGGTGAACATGGGACGCTTCGGACAGTCACGGCAGCGATGGGTTTGCGTCTTGTGCTTGATGTCACACTGGACGTTCTTGGACCCACAGTGCGGACACTCCGGTCCGTCTGGCCATGCCATTGATTCAATCCATGCTCGTGACGATTGCTCGTCCCTGAACATATCAGCGACCTCTAGTAAGGTCAGTCCCTTGCGGTACGCCTTGCCCGGTGCTTTCTTCATGTCGTCACCTCTCTAATTGTGACTATAAGTTTACGAAATTCCTTGCGGAATGTCAAGTGGTTTTGTTAAGATTGTGACTTTGCGATATAAGTCCCTTTAAAAGCATCTGTCCGAATCTAGCGTAGTCTCCTGCGGTCGAGAGGACGCCGCCAGCATCACCACCGCCGCCGAAGTGTTTTCTTGGTCCATTCTTCTCACTATCGACTGCGGTTTCGACTGGATGCAACTTGACTTCCCCCTCGACCTCCCGCGGGACGTAATTGGTGCCAAAGCGATCTTGCGTGTCAGGCTTCAGATAGAAGTCAGTGCTGTCCATCTTGAGTGGCCCGAAGATATTCTCTTCGAAGAAAACATCTAGTGTTTGGCCGCACGCTTCCTCAAGCACTGCTGAGAGGATTGGATAACCAATGTGATAAACAAATCGTTCGCCTGGATGGAATCCTAAAGGCAGTTTGGCCATCGCTCGAACTCGATCGCGATTCGGAATATCGGTGCCGAAACCGTCATCATCCTCGTACCCAAGTGAAGCGAGTTCGTCCCGCATTTGTTGGCGATAGAAACTCGGCATCGCCTGCGGACTCATAAGACCCGTGGTATTAGTTAAACAATGACGTATCGTCAAGGGTCCCTTCGCGGGTTCCGTGAGCATCAATTCATTGCGATTTACAACCTGGAGATCACCCCATTCGGGTAGAAAGCGCGCGACAGGATCGTCGGGTGTGAGAACACCTCTTTCAAATAGGATCAAGGTCGCAACGCCGGCAATCGGCTTAGTGTTCGAATACATACGAAACAGTGAATCCTTACCGACAGGATTACCCTGTTCAATGTCAAGGACTCCGCGCGATTCAAAGTGAACGATCTGCCCTTTTCGAGCGAGTAGCGTCACTAGGTTTGGTACTTTTTGACTATCGACGAAGTGCTGCATCGCTGGACCGAGCTGGGCTAAGCGATCTAGGTCGAAGCCTAGTTCTGTAGGATCGCCGATAGGTAGAGGGGCGTCAGACATGAAACGGTTGCTCGTGGGGAACTAAAAGACGCTGCATTATGACGAACGACGTCGATCAGGGTCGCTCATTCGTTCTAGTCGTTCGATAGTATCGACTGAATTTTCTCCGCAGTGGGTCCAATATCGAGCTTACGACGCAGCCGCACACTTTCGACGATTTCGTGTACCTGCGCAACGGTTTTATCGAATAGATCGTTGACGACCACGAAGTCATATTCTGTGTAATGAGACATCTCAAATCTTGCCTTTTCAGTTCTCGATTGGAGCGTGTGATCGTCCACTTCCGCTCGATCTAAGAGTCGACTCTGTAATGCGTTGATCGATGGCGGCAGTATGAAAACACTAGTTACGTTTCGCATGAGACGCCGTACATCTCGTGCGCCTTGAAAATCGATGATCAGCATCGTGTCTACGTTCTGATCCAGGCTACGTTGAACCGCCGCTTGACTCGTCCCGTAGTAGTTACCAAAAATGTGAACGGATTCGAGAAACTCGCGGTTAGCCTTCATCTCAAGGAAACGAGTTTCGCTTACAAAGTGATAGTGACTACCGTCGATTTCACCTTTGCGTGGTGCGCGCGACGTGTGGGTCACTGCCCGTTGAAGATTCGTGTCGGTATCGAGCACAGCTTGTGCGAGCGTGGTCTTTCCGACTCCCGATGGACCAGAAAGTACGAAGAGATGTGCTAGCGACGAGGATGGACGCGTCACTCGACGTTTTGTACCTGTTCGCGTATCTGATCAACAAGCACCTTCAGATCGACGGTCAGGGTTACCGCAGCTGGCGGTGCTAGCTTGGCGGCAAGTGTATTAGATTCTCGAGCCATCTCTTGAACGATAAACCCGAGTCGCCGTCCCTGTGGTTCATCGCGCTGCAAACAGCTCTCGAATTCAGAAATCTGCACGTTCAATCGATCGATCTCCTCATGCACATCCGCACGTTGCGCAAGTAATGCAACTTCTTGCGCAATACGACTCGGCTCGACGTTAGCTCCGAGTTTTTCGAGTCGTTGATCTAACTTCTGGCGAATAAACTCGACCTGTGCCTTAGCCATTGATTCCAATTGTGTTAGTTTTTCACGAATTGAATCGAGTCGGGTCTTAAAAAGTAACCGGAGGGATTCCCCTTCTACTTTGCGACCTTCAACGAGTTTCGTTAAGGCTACTACGAAGGAGTTACAAATGTCCTTGTGCAAATCGGATGTCACATCGATTTGATCTTTCAAAACGCCAGGCCAGCGCAGCACGTCCAGAACATCGAGTCGCTGATCGCGTTCGCTCACAGTATCGTCGGAGCCGGTGAATTCGCGCATCGCAGAGAGCGCATGTTGTGCGTTCATTAAGAGTGAGCGCAATTCTTGAACGTTAATTGCGGGTGTCGCTTCGGAACTTTTTGTCGCACTTGAGAGGGAAGCTTCAATACGACCTCGATTCAGCACTTTCTTTGCATGCGTGCGTAAATCGGGTTCAAGAGCTTGAGCCGAGGACGGCAGATTGAAACTGAGATCTAGAAAACGGTGGTTAACGCTCCGCAATTCCCAGACCCATGCAACGGTCTCGATTCGCGCGAACGCCGTCATACTGGCAACCATTACCCGATTTTAGCTCCCTATAATGCCGATTCGTATGTACAGATAGCTAGTAAAGTTAGTTAATATGAGACCTAATAATCGCGGATTAGACGAACTTCGTCCAGTTTCTATCGAACGCGGGTTCACCAGGAATGCGGCAGGTTCTGTATTAATCTGCATCGGCGATACGAAAGTCATTTGTACTGCAACGATTGAGAATGATGTACCCAGGTTTCTTCGAGGGTCCGGTCAGGGTTGGTTGACAGCGGAATATGGTATGTTACCGGGCGCTACGAACGAGAGATTTGACCGTGAGGCTGCCCGCGGGAAGCAGTCAGGGCGGACGGTTGAAATTCAAAGATTAATCGGACGTTCGCTACGACGTTGCGTTGACTTAAATCAGTTGGAGGGTATCACGTTCTATATCGATTGCGACGTGATCCAAGCGGACGGCGGAACACGAACTGCATCGATTACCGGGGGTGCGGTTGCGGTGCTGGATGCATTGCTATCGGTGGGCAGGGAATCAGCATTTCTAGGGTTCGTAGGTGCGATCTCGGTAGGCATCGTCGAGGGGGAAACTCGCTTGGACCTCGAGTACGTTGAGGATTCGAATGCGGACACGGACATGAACATAGTTATGTTAAATTCTGATGGATTTGTGGAGATTCAAGGCACTGCTGAGGGTGCCTTATTTAGTAGTGAGGAACTAAACGACCTGATTGATCTAGCAAAGAAAGGGATCAGCGAGTTACAGTCCTATCAACAAGCTGTATTTGATGATTCGCCTACGATAAAGGTTCCTGCAAGTCCAAGTCGAAGTTAGGGATTGAGTGCTACTTGCTGTTCTGATCTGGTATTCGATAACTCTTAGTTCTAAGCCGCTTTGAAGCGAACTCGTAATACTCTGGAACTACCTCAAATCCAAGATACCGACGGTTGCGTTCTTGCGCGACAACTGCCACTTGCCCTGATCCGAGGAACGGGTCCATAACTAGCTCACCTTCGATTGACGCATAGTCAAGAATCTTTTCTATCAGCTGTCTTGGTAGCTTGGTAGGCGTCTTAATATCGCCGGTCCAATATTCACGATTGATTACCCATACATCCTCCATGTCCTGGTATCGGGCACTCTTGCCGGAGTCTGTACGGTCCTCTTGAGAAAAACGTGAATTCGCACGAAACGTTCGTTTCTTATCGTCTTTAGCGACGAACAGGCAGTGGTAGTGAGACGTTACGAATTTGCGCTTTGTGACAACGCCAAATTGATATTTCCAGATGATGTGGTTAATCGTTTCAAGACCAACGTCACTCAACGCGTTAAGAATGTCTTTTAGATTGTTCCAACCAGAGAACACGAATGCAGACCCCGTTGGTTTGAGTACCCGATGTACCTCAGTGAGCCAGGAATTCGTAAACTCAAGGTAATTCCTCGATGAAACTTCGGAATACCCATCCAATACACGATGCGGCACTCGGTTGTAGTTGGGGCGTTTTGCCTTGAATTTGATGCCAAACGGCGGATCGGTGATGACGAGATCCACGATATTGGACGGAAGTCGCTGCATGCCGGTTATGCAATCTTCATTGAAGATCACATCGCTGTGATCATGCTGCCTCTTCGAGTCGGCATCCGTTGATTCAGACGCCATATTCAGTTTCGCCCCAAAGTCAGACCATTCGAATGGAATCCACAACTCAGATAAGCAACATCAACTAGCACTTCGAATCTCTGCGAGCCTCTTAATTCGGTTGAGCCGAAGCATTTGGCCATAGACAGGTCCTTGTTCGCCGCTGGCTTTTATCTTGCGCAATTCGTTTCTTAGGATCTGAAACTGGTCTGGATCAACATCGGTGATAGAACTGAGCGCCCTCATGAAGGTCTCGAATCGCGTGTCGCCATGAAAAGCGCCTAACTGTTCGAGAATATCAATCGCGCTCTCGTGATCTAGCTGCTCAAATTGTTGAATTAGACGTCCGGATTGACTGACTTCGAGCGCAAGCAGTTTAGCTTTCTTAGGAGCCGCCAAGCGATCGAAAAACGCGTCGAGCAATCGTTTGGAGTGGAGCCATCCAATAAGTGCGAAAGCTCCTTGAAGCGGTAGTTTACGTTCTTTATGACGTTCGATCAGTGCAGCGAGGTCCAGTTCCTGAAACCACGGCTCAGTCAGCTCCGCCTTTCTCAGTACCTCGTAGAACCGATACGGCGCGTCTTCTTTGAGAGCCTTGACCCACTCATTCCAGATCCGTTCTGCTGACAGCTCTTGTAGCTGTGGACTCATGCTTCGTAAGAGCTCCAACGTTGTGGGAAAGACCTCAAAACTGGGCAGCCTCGCCGTAAAGCGTGCTACGCGATAACAACGCAATGGATCTTCTGAGAACGCATCCGAGACGTGACGCAGAATCCGGTCACGTAGATCTTGCTGACCGCCACTAGGGTCGATGAGTTCTCCCGCATCAGATCTCGCGATCGCATTAATGGTAAGGTCGCGACGCATAAGGTCTTCTTCTAAAGTGATGCTAGCATCGTTCTTAAAACTGAATCCGCCGTGCCCGGGTCCGATCTTGGTTTCAGTTCGTGCTAACGCATGTTCCTCAAATGTCTTAGGATGAAGGAATACGGGAAAAGCCTTTCCTATTGGGATAAATCCGGCCTCAAGCATGGTTTCAGGATCGGCGCCGACGATGACCCAATCGCGTTCAGTTGGCGTGATGCCGAGAAGCTCGTCGCGCACCGCACCACCGACCAAATAGCGGGTACCGGGAATCTTCACGTCTGACATGTAACGTTACCGTCGATCCATTGAAACTGACGGCGATCCTCCAGCCGAACAGCAGTCAAGCCGCGTCCCCACACGCATCCTGTGTCAGTTGCGACGACGCGATCAGTAGGTACTTCACCATCAAGCGCCGCCCAATGGCCGAACACAACTGTTTCCGGTCGGTGACAGTCATGTTCAAACCATCCCTTGAATCCGGTTGGTGCAGTGTCGAGCGTGGTCTTGTGAGCGAATTCGAGCTGCCCGGTACTGCTGATGAAGCGCATACGAGTCAGGTAATTCGTGATGATGCGTAAACGATCGATACCAACCAAGGACGCGTCCCACTTGTCCGGGTACTTGCCATACATCTGCTCGAAGAATCGGACGTAAGACGTGCCACGAATGGTGTTCTCGACTTCTCCAGCGAACCCCATCGCCTGACTCACAGACCAGATGTGTGGTATGCCCGCATGGACCAATACCCATTCGTCGAGTTGGTGTATTAGTGGTTGCGCGCGCAACCAGTGTGAGAGCTCCTCACAACGAGGCGAACTCAAGACATCGTCAAACGTGTCACTGCTTTGTGGTGACTTACCACCAAAAACGATGGCTAACAGGTGGAGGTCGTGATTACCCAACACAACGGTAGCCTGGGGTCCCAGTTGTTTCACGTATTCAAGTGTTTCAATGTTCTGTGGTCCCCGATTTACCAAATCACCGACGAACCAAAGACGATCCGTGACCGGATCAAACGGTAGCGCGGAAATCAACTCACGCAGGGGTTCATAACACCCTTGCACGTCACCGATTGCATATGTCGCGCTCATTTCTGGTCGATGTGATTCGCGATTGCTACGTAATCTGCAACACTCGCGTGATCGGCGCGCATAGTTGAATCCAACCCCAACGCCTGCCACGCGATCTGAAAGCTGGATAGGCTGTTAGCGAGGGTCTTCCGACGCTGCGAAAAAGCTACCCTGGCCACGTTTTCGTACGTATGAAAGTTGATTGCTAAGTTATCTGGAATGATTGGAGTGAAGCGCACAAACATTGACTCGACTTTGGGAACCGGACGAAACGAATCAGCGGGCACGTCAAACAGAGGTTCGATTAAACAACGATATTGCGCCATCACCGATAGACGTCCCCATGCCTTCTCACCCGGAGATGCGGCGAGTCGTAGCGCAACTTCCCTTTGCAGCATGAAGTGCATATCGACGATTCGAGGCTCCTTGAACAATCGAATGAGAAGCGGAGTTGAAATGTTGTATGGTAGGTTTCCTACCACCCGATGTTCAGCAAAGGTCTCGAGCGGAACGTCAAGAACGTCGATCGAACGCAAATCGGTATCCGGAAAGCGCTTTCGCAACAGCGCCGCGAGATCCCGGTCGAGTTCAATTAAGGTTAGATTTGTCGTCGCCTTCGATAGCTTGTCTGTCAGAACACCACGACCTGGACCGATTTCGATGACGTGATCGTCTTGCTGAACCGATACGGCGTCGTGAATACGCGAAATGACGCCTTGATCAGCTAGAAAATGCTGTCCGAAGCGCTTTCTTGCTCTGATGGTGCGGTTCCTGCCAGAATCTGGACGAATGCTTCATCGCGTACTTCCTTGATCCAACCTTGAAGTAACTCGTCAAATCGTCGTTCATAGATTGCGCGCAACGCTAGGTCGTTTAAGGCGTCCTCGCTGAGGTCCTCGACGCGGCGATCTTGCACTTCAAGGATGTGCCAACCGTAGTCTGTTTGAAACGGTTCGGTCACAACCCCAATCTCCGCCTCAGCCATTGCGGCCTGGAATTCTGGAACGAAATTCTCGCCGTTATTCCACCCCAAATCGCCTCCGGCTAGCGCTGATGAAGGATCGTCCGAATACTCCTCGGCTAATACCGCGAAGCTTTCACCATCGTCAATGCGCTGCTTCAATTCGTGAATGAGGTCAGCTGTTTCCTCTTCGGAACGAATTGCTGACGGAGAAACGAGGATATGGCGTATTAGGGAACTTTCCCCGGTCGTCGTGGACGCCCCGCGTTTTTCTAGTAATTGAACGATGTGGATGCCAAGCGAGTTTTGAATAGGTTCCGCGACCTCACCAACTTCCATCTCAAGTATCTGATCGCTGAAAAGGCTAGGGATCTGGGATGCCTTGCGCCAGCCGAGATCGCCACCCTCTAAGGCTGTGTTTGAGGCAGAGTAATTCACCGCAAGTCCCGAAAGTGCCGTGCCGCCGCGTAGCTCGCTTGTCAAGAATTCTGCGGTGTCTCTCGCACGCGTTTCCGCGTCCGGTCCAGCGTTGTCATCGATTGCGAGCAGAATATGACCGATACGGTATTCCTCTGACGCAAGCTCCTGGAAGTAAGGCGACGTTCGAAAGTCCTCGATGTCGCGCTGCGATACGTACAGGCGACGATTGACCATGATTTGTTGAATACGCGCGAGCGTCATTTGTCGTCGTATTTCGGCGAGGAACATTTCGTATGTCACGGCTTCTGACTGGAGGGCTTCCTGCAGCTGCTCAACCGTCATGTTCTGTTCTGCTGCGTAGTTGCGCGCGGTTTCGTTAACTTCCTCGTCATCGATCACGATCCCACGGAGTTCGGCCTCCTGCAATTGGATGGACTCGACAATCAGTCTTTCCAAAATCTGACTGAGGACTGCGCTCTGATCAGGAATCTGACGTAACTGGGCAGGAGTTAGTTGAGCTCGAAAGCTCTCGTAGCGTTCGTCGAGTTCAGAAAGCAAGACTACATCGTCATTGACGACAGCTGCGATGCTGTCGAGTCTTTCGACTTCAGCAAGTACAGAGGTAGCGATCAGTGCCAAACAGACAGTGAGCCATCGAGTACAGTGACTTCGAAGCGTCAATTTCATACTGGTGGTCCGGTGGAGGAACGGATAGCTTAGCGAAAACCGAAGTTTTTGCGTTCGATTAGCGATTCTATGCGGTTGCGACCCATCTTGCCGAGACCGAGAAGATCAAAACGCAACATCACTCTATTTTCAAGTTCGACTTGATACCGGTCTTCGGCGAAGTCCCAATCATTTGCGCGTTGAACGAACAATGAAGCACGGTAGCAACAACCATTAAAAGTGATGCCGAGATGGGTATCCGTGACGCGATGATTTTCAACGTCGAACCCATATGCGCCAATTGCTTCCCAACGTGTACTGATGGGCCATCGAAAACCAATCTCTGCCTGATGGACCCCGTCGCGTTCTCTCTTACCAATCGATGCGTACAGCGATTTCGTTAAAGATGGTTCATAGACAAACAATGTAACGAATTCGTTCGATTCGGAGTTCAAACGATTCTGGTATTGCCGATGCTCAAGGGCAAATCCGTTTTCATTTTGAATACTGACAGACGCACCCCATCCGCGGCTTTGAGAGGACTCGCCATCGAAACCTTCGATATGTGTCATGTGTGCGATTCCAGCCCTTACGACGTTTTGGGAGTGTGTGTGTGGCTGAGCGTGAAATCGAAAGCCCACGGCGAGTCGATGTTCACCTGGAATATGGTCGAGACCGCTAGCTCTGCTTTCGTCAAACAATTGCGGCGCGTACCAAGTAGTACGCGGATGATCGAAGGGGGTATCTAGCGGAGAGTCGGTGAATGAACGATCAATATAGTGCAACCGAGGCTCAACGGTGTAGAGTTTTTCGGCAACTTGCTTGTCGAAGAACAATCCAGCGCTTAGTTTCAGGCTATCACTGTATCTTGTGTTCGTTGTGGACTCGTCTGAAGCATCAATTGAGAAACGCGTCATAGATTTTGACACGCCTAACGTCACTTCACCCCAACCTCGTAAGAAATCCGCTTGGATCGATTGTTCTAGGTGGCCACGGTGCGAACGAAGCTGAAAGTCACGGTAACTGGCACCATTTGCATACGAAGTAGCACTAATAGCTGCCCACCGAGGCTGCCAGCGTACGCTAAATTCTGGGTAGCGCTCACCCAGCAAGCGATCCTCAGAAGTCGAGTTGATTCGTTGCGAGATTAACCCAACGTCCCAATCACGCGATTTGTAGCGTAGCGCAGCCGTGTTGTTGGTGGCGAAACTGGGTTGTGTCAAAGAATCAAACTCAAAATCGTGTTGATATGCAAAGTCGCTTGGTTGCGTGAAGTCGATTAGGGATTCCAAGCCACCCCATGACTCACTGTAATTTACCTTGACACGCCAACGTGACGGATCAATGAGTTCCTTTCGAACCAGGTCGAGATTCCTGTCACGCGGGACCCAATCGAGCGTCGAGCTGATTCCAAACAAGCTCATACTTGCGCCAATCTGGACGCCGTTTTTTGCTAGATAGCGAGGTGAGAGTTCGTACTCGACTGATCGACCGAAATAACGAATTGGCTGTTCAATGATTACGCCGTTATCCGAGCGATAGCTGAAGCGAGTTGTCGCGAATCCGTTACGATCTGATTGAGGTCGAAACGTAAAGTAAGGTATATAGAAGATCGGTAATCGACCAATGTAGAAGCCGACTCCCGTCACACTGACGCGCGTTGTTTCTCGGTTAATCCCAATTCGTTTGATCCGGAAACCCCAACGCTCGGTGCGGGGATCACAGCCGCTAAGGCGCAAGCCAGCTGCTTCGACTCTGTTGTCATCCCCTACTAGTGATTGAAGCGAACCTTGAAGTGGGAAATCGAACATGACAAACGAGAGATCTCCTAAGCGTGCTGATTGGTTGTCAGATTCCAAGTCAAATGTCGCTTCATCAATTGCCATCGCTCCCTGTTCGTGATACAGCGACAAGCCATG
>LXNI01003018.1_pt1 | contig 10445 bp, 6 predicted proteins | sample 809091 | NCBI WGS metagenome assembly LXNI01 (sample SAMN04870527, study PRJNA318959) | sponge metagenome | biome: 01000161; feature: marine sponge reef; material: water | host: Sarcotragus foetidus | place: Greece: Milos, Mediterranean Sea | collected 2013-05-29 | depth 5-7 m | reverse complement strand
GTCACCTACTTCCATTGGGGCATACATGGATGGTCCGTGTACGTCGTGGTCGGGCTGTGTCTGGCCTACTTCGGCTTTCGCAAGAAGCTGCCGCTGACGCTCCGCTCTGCTCTGTACCCGCTAATCGGCGACCGCATCTACGGCCCGATCGGCGACCTGGTGGACCTGCTTGCGGTGTTTGGCGGGGTCTTCGGCATCGCGACCTCCCTGGGCCTGGGGGCAAGCCAGATGGCCACCGGACTCAACGTGCTGCTCGGCGTCGATCCCGGTCGCGTCACGCAGGTCGCGCTCATCGCCGCCATCTCGCTGGCGGCCACCCTGTCGGCGGTGTCCGGCGTGAACCGCGGGATCCGCGTCCTGTCGGAGTGGAACATCCGCGTGAGCATCCTCCTGTTGGGTTGCTTCCTGTTGCTGGGCCCCTTCACATGGCTCGCCGGATTCGTTGCCACCTCCCTCGGCGAGTACCTGTGGCGCCTGGCGCCCATGTCAGTCTGGATCGCCGGTGATCCGGGGGAAGCCGCCTGGCAGAACGCTTGGACGATCTTCTACTGGGGATGGTGGATCTCCTGGGCGCCCTTCGTCGGCACGTTCATCGCCCGCATCTCCCGCGGACGTACGCTGCGCGAGTTCATCCTCGGCGTGATGTTTGTCCCGACCGGTCTGGTGCTGCTGTGGTTCGGGATTTTCGGCGGCAACGCCATCCACCTGGAACTCAACGCCCTTGGCGGTGTCGGAACGGCCGGGATCATGGAACTGGTGCGGGATGCGAATTACGAAGCCGCGCTCTACGCGACCATCGGCCGGATGAGCGACATCGGCTGGCTCACTTGGGCCATGTCCGCCATGGCCACCCTACTCCTGGCCACATGGTTCGTTACCTCATCCGACTCCGGCACCCTTGTCATCACCACCTTCCTGAGCATGGGCGACGCCCACCCGCCTCGACGTTTCCGCATCGTCTGGGGGCTCGGCGTCGGAGTGGTGGCCGCCGTGCTACTGCTTGCCGACGGTCTCCAGGCCTTGCAGACCGCAGCGATAGCCGCCGCCCTGCCCGTGAGTGTCGTTCTGTTGTTCATGATCGCCGGGCTGTTCAGGTCCTTGGCACGGGAGCGGTGAATTCCTGGAGGGGGCAGATACGCGATCCTGTGGCCCAGCCGACTCCGGATTCCATACGCTTCACTCGGCTCTCTCCAGCCGACTCCCACTCTGGCATTCACACGGCAGACACCAAAGAAGGCGCTCGAAACAGCGATTCGAAACCGCCCTCCGAATTCCCGCCTTTCCACCCGGCTTCCTCGCTGTTTCGGAACGGATGCATCAGATGCGAGCCAACGGCAAGAATGGCAGATCGTGCAGCCCTTATTGAACTTACGTGATCTCCTGCCGTGATGTTGGCTGTTAGCAATCCGCCCGACAGATGGAGTCGCTCCAACTTCGACAGTCCGCCGATCTCAGGTGGCAGGTTGCCGCTCAAACGGTTTCGGGACAGATACAGATCCTCCAGGCCTACAAGATCGGCTAGCGCCGGAGGGATCGGCCCGGTCAGGTTGTTGTCGTCCAGCCACAAGTGCGTGAGACCCGTCAGGTTCCCCAACTCGGAGGGAATCGCGCCACTCAGGTTCGATCTCGACAGGAAGATCTTACGTAGACGCGGGAGTCTCCCCACCTCCGGCGGTATCGAGCCGGAGAAATGGTTGTCGACGAGTGACAGGTATCCAAGCTTCGACAGGTTGCCAAGCTCCGGCGGTATCGGTCCCCAGACTTCGGCCGCGGACAGATACAGGGTGCGCAGATTGCGCAGATTCCCGAGTCCCGGTGGAATCGGGCTGTCGAAGTAGTTCCCGGACAAACCCAGTTCGTACAGGTCGGTCAGTTCGCCCAGCCACGCGGGCAGTGGACCCTCAAGGCCCGCGTACCGCAACTGAAAGAACTTGCAGGCGCGACAGTCGCTTCAGTTCGGGCGGAATGGTGCCGGAGGTGAGATTCTGCGACAGCACCAACTCCCGCAGTTCGGAGAGATCGCCCCACTCGGGCGGAATCCGGCCCCAAAACCTGTTGAGATCCAGCCTAAGAACGCGAAGTCCGGCCAGTTCGGCAACGACCTTCGGAAGGCGTCCGCTCAGGTTGTTGTCTCCGAGGTCGAGCCGCACCACCCGGCCGCCTTCCACCCTAACGCCGTGCCATGTGCCGATGGGGTCGTCCGAAAGCCAGCCGTCGCGCCGCCGCCAACGGTCGCCGCCGGTCGCACGATAGAAATCCACAAGCGTTGCGCGGTCCGCTTCCGCGAGACTGGCTTGCGCCGAAGGCACTGTCTCCATGAACGGGCTCATCGGCTCCGGCGCGTCGTCATGGCAGGAAAGCGCCGGCAACACGATGCCAAGCAGGATGACCAACCGCGAACCACCCCGCCGAGGCAGGCACCGTGTCGCCAGACCGGATTCCATACGTTTTCCACTTTCTGCCAATGCCGGTTAAGGGCTCACAATGTAGCAAGAATCGCGCCGTCTCGCCGCCGACGGAGCAGCAGCCGACCGCCACCTCGGTGCGCGGCACGGCGCGAGCGGAAACCGCGGCCTTGGACCGCGTTGCCGAGGAATCGGAACATGGCGCCGGGCGTGTAGTGGAGCTTCTCCCGGCCGCGACCGGCTTGGCAATCGCCCTCCGTTGGCGGCATCGCTTGCGGTTGTTGCGAAGCTCCGGAGGTCGTGTTCCGTTAGATTCTGCAGTTCGAGACCAACTCATCGCTCCGAAGAATCTGGGCTGGCGCGATAGTGGAGGCCCCGAGCCGCCGCTGCCGGACCGGCGAGCTTGGGGGCGGCGTCCAACGGATGGAGGCACGACGATGTCTGGAGGCCGGCTTGACATGTATCTGGCCATGTTGCGCAGGCGGAGGCACCCCGCCGAGTCGGTGCGGCGTGACCTGACCGGCAAGCGGGTTGTGTTCACCGGGGGGACTGACAGCACGGCGCGGGCGGTCGGCGTCGAGTGCGACCTGGGCTCGCTGGCGAGCGTTCGCGCCTGCGCCGTCACGCTGTTGGAGCAGTGTCCGCACATCGACCTGCTCGTCAACTGCGCCGGCGTCATCGTGTGGGACCGGACCCTGTCCCCGGACGGCTACGAGACGACTTGGGCGGTCAACTACCTCGGCCCGCACCTGTTGACTCAACTGCTGCTCGATCGGATCAAGGAGTCGGCTCCGGCGCGCATCGTCCACCTTTCCTCCGCCGCGGCGGGTACGGGGCACATCCACTTCGACGATCTTCAGCTTACGCGCAACTGGGGCGCGCTCAAGGCGTATTCGCAATCCAAGCTGGCCACGAACATGGCGACCCGGGCGCTCGCCCGCCGCCTCGAGGGCTCCGGTGTCACGGTCAACGTTCTGCATCCCGGATTCACCAAGACGGCCCTGGTGCGAGACCTGAAGGGCGTGAGGCGGGTGTTGGGGCTGCTGATGAAGGCGTTTGCGTCCCCGCCGGAAGTCGCGGCGGAGCGGATCCTCGCGGTCGCCCTGTCGCCGCAGTACGATGGCGTGAGCGGGCAGTACGTTTACGAGGACGCGATCCGGCGGCACGAGAGGGAGGCGCTCGACAATGCGGCCGTCGAGCGCCTGTGGTCGCTGAGCCAGGAGTCCGTCGGTGCATGAAGGACGGCGATGCCTTTCGCGAGCCCTGAGACGCTCGACGGTCGCGGGGCTTGCCCAAGCATGACGAACATCCCTCGCATCTCCCTGCGGACGCTGTGGCGGCCGCCACGACCTTCGAGCGAAGTTGTCGAGGACCGGCGGGTCACCTTCCTGGAGCTCTTCTACGATCTGGTCTACGTGGTGGTCATCGCGGAGGTGGGTCACTACCTGGCCGGCCACGTCGACGCTGCGGGGATCTCCAAGGCCGCGTTCCTGTTCACGCTCGTGTGGCTCGCGTGGCTGAACGGCTCGATGTATCACGAGTGGCACGGGCGCAACGACCTTCGCACGCGGGTCTTCACCTTTGCCCAGATGTTTGCGGTTGGGGCCATGGCGGTCTTCGTGCACTCCGCGTTCGGCGAAGGGGCCGTGGGTTTCGCTCTTTCCTTCGCGTCCCATCTCCTGATTGTGGCCTACCTGTGGTGGCGAACCGGCATTCACGACGCGGCACACCGATCGCTGTCGAACCACTACGCGGGGGCGGTCCTTCTGGCCGCGGCGGCCTTCGCCGCATCGGCGCTCGTGCCCGTTGGGCTGGCCGTGTTCCTGTGGGGCGGCGGCGGGGTCGTTCTGCTCGTCATGCCGTTCGCGGTCTTCCTTGGGAGGACATCCGATCCCGGCGTGGCCGCCGAGCTTGAAAGGAGCCTTCGCACGACCGCGTCAACGGTGGAGCGCTTCGGCCTCTTCACCATCATCGTGCTGGGCGAGGTCATCGTCGGCGTGGTCCGGGGCGTCGCCGGGAGTCACGAACTCGGCGCCACGGTGGGGGCCACCGCTGCCCTCGGCATGTTCCTCGCCTTCGGCCTGTGGTGGCTCTACTTCGACTTCGTTTCGCATCGTCCTCCCACGCCGAGCTTCGGGAAGCGCTACGGGTGGATCTATCTCCACCTCACGACGGGATTCGGGATCGTCGCGGTCGGGGCCGCCACGCTCAACATCGTCGAGCACGCGTCCGGAGGGGTGCCCGCCGAAGCGCGGTGGCTGCTGGCCGGAGCCATGGCGCTGGCGCTGCTCAGCATCGCCGCGCTGATGCGGCTGATCCACATCCCGAAGACAGCCCGGCGACTCTACCGCGGCGCCGGACGCGTCACCGTCGCGTCGGCCGCCGTGGTGGGCGCGCTCGGCTCTTCAGGGATCGGGACGATCCCCCTGATGGCCACGATCGGCGCGGTGATTCTCCTGCCCGTCTTTTGCGGATTGCTCGTCTGGATCACCGTGCTCGGTGGGCGCGAGATCCCTCTGGAATGACGCCGATGGCCCCGCACCTAACCGCACGTGGAAACACGGCAACCAGCCGGGGCGAGCCGAGAAACAGCCGATGCGCGTGGACGGGCAGCCGACCACCACCTCGGTGCGCTGCGCCGCGAGTCGAAACTGCGGTTCGGTGCACGGTGTCTCCAACGAATCGAACATGGCGATCGGGGGTGTAGTGGATCCTCTCCCGACCGCGCCCGGTTGGCGATCACCTCCGTTGGGACGCCACCCCAGGTCGGTCGCCATTAGATTGAGCGGATCACCCCGGCGGGAGCCGGACAGGGGCGATGGGTCGCGGTGGGAAGCAGGCTCCCACGACGATCCACGTCTCGAAGCTCCCGCGTGAAGCGTCTTCAGCCAATACCGAGAGAAGGAGCAGCGACTTGGGCAAGGTAATACTCATCACAGGGGCTTCCTCCGGCATGGGCCGGGAGGCCGCTATCCTCCTGGCCCACGGGGGCCACACCGTCTACGCCGGCGCACGCCGGGCGGATCGCATGGAAGACCTTTCCGAACACGGCATCACCCCGGTCGAGATGGATGTCTCGAAGGGCGGGGACAACGAACGCGCCGTGCGCCGGATCGTCGACGCCGAGGGACGAATCGACGTTCTGATCAACAACGCGGGTTTCGGCCTCTATGGAACGGTCGAGGACATCCCGCTCGAAGACGCGAGATACCAGTTCGAGGTCAATCTGTTCGGCCTTGCACACCTCACCCAACTCGTCCTGCCCCACATGAGGGCGCAGGGCGCGGGCCGGATCGTCAACACGTCCTCGATGGGCGGCCGGATCTTCACGCCCTTCGGGGCCTGGTATCACGCGACCAAGCACGCGCTCGAAGGCTGGTCGGACTGCCTCCGCATCGAGACCGCCCCATTCAACATCCAAGTCGTCCTCATCCAGCCCGGCCTCATCCAGACCGAATTCGGCCATGTGGTGGGAGGGAGCCTTCAGAAGTACTATGCCGAGAGCGCCTACAAGGCCGGGCTGGACCGGTTCTTCGCGATGATGTCCGATCCCAAGGCCGCGAGCCGCGGGACCGACGCCAAGGTGCTCGCCCGGGTGTTCGTCGAAGCGGCGACCGCCGCTCGGCCGCGGCGGCGGTACGTCAAGGGCGCGACGGCGCGTCCGCTGATGTTCATCCGCAAGTGGTTCGGCGACGGGATCTACGAATCCGTGTTGCGCCGCACCTTCGGCTGACCGGTTGGTCCATAGCGTCATCGGACGCTGCGGAGCTAAGGTTCCTCGACTCCCGCCTCCGCAATGGCTACGGCATCCACTTTAGTTGGGTAGCGTGACCGGGGGATCGCAGCGTGGCTTCCGCCAGCCCCGCCTCAGGTCCCGGGACGGTAGTTCACCGAGAGCTTGATGCGCCTGCCCTTGGGGCTGTGGGTGAAGGCGTCGTAGGACTGTTCCCAGTTGACGAGCGGCGGATCGGCGTCGAGAAGGTTGATCACCGAGAGCGCGACATCGGTTGTGCTCGATGTGCGCCGCAGCAGGCTGAGGTCCCAGCCCACGAACCGGTCGATGTGCTCGAACTCGGTGTCGGGGAACACCTCGTTGGCGTACCCCGAGACGGTGTTGAAGTAGTTCACGACGCTGTAGTCGCCCCAATGGTATCCGGCCGAGAAGCGGAGCTTCCACTGCGGCAGGGGGGGCGCGATCGGATTGCCCCAGTTGAGCTGGCCCGCCGCGTCCTGCGCGGCGAAGACCTCGGTCCCGTTGAGTTCGAGCGCCTTGACGAAGAACTCCCGCGTGTAGGTGCCGTCGGCACCCAGCGACAGGATGCCCTGGCCGAGTGGCAGGCGCGTGCTCGCGTGCAGGTCGATTCCCGACATCCGGATGCCCGGCCAGTTCACGTTCGTCACCCTGATCCGTTCGACGGCCGACACATGGCAGGTTCCCGTCCCCGGTCCGTCGGGGCAGGTCACGAACTCCTGCACGGCGGCCCGGGACGCCCCGCCCGCCGCGTACAGCCTGGTGACGCCCCCGAAGGGCACCTGGTCGATCACGTCGCGGAAGTCGTAGCTCCAGTAGTCGGCCGTGGCGCGGAACCGTGGAAGCTGCACGGTCAGCCCCACGTTGTAGGTGAACGCGCGCTCGGGCACGAGCTGGCTGTTGCCGAACGCGTCCACCGCCTTGTAGATGCCGGCCTCGGACACGTATTCGAGCCCGGTGCTTCGGTCTTCGTTGAGGTCGTCCACCGAGGGCGTGCGGAAGGTCGTCTGCAGCGAGCCGCGCAGCGCCAGCGGTTCGGCCAACGCCACGCGTACCGCCAGCTTGGGATCGAAGCTGCTCGCCGAGCCATGGAACTCGTAGTTGGCGGCGGCCTGGCCCTCGACCCTGCCGCCGAGCGAGAAGCGGCTCTCGGCGAAGAGCCTGTTGACCATCTGAGCGTCGTGGTACTCGTAGTGTCCGGTGGTGAAGGTGAACGCTCCGGCCTTTTCGAGGCAGCTGCGGTCTCCCGGTACGGGGCAGGGGTTGATCGACAGGTCTCCCGGCTGGTTCGGGGTTGCGGATACGCCGACCCTGCGGAACTGATACCCGATGGCGTAGTCGAGTCCCTCGGAGACGGCCCCCTTGAGCATGGCGTCCGCGACGAACAGATCCGCCGAGCTGTCCAGGTTCACTTCCTCGTTGATCCAGTCGATCAATTCCGCGCCGTTCTCCAGTCCGGGCATGTAGTCCGGGTTCGGCTGGTCCCGGTAGGGCGCGCCCGGCTGCTCCGAGAGCCGGTGCGCGTTGCTGAACGGGTTGTAGTACCGGCAGTCGCCCCGGCCCGCGACGGCGCCGTTGAGGGGGCCGAGCGCCATCCCGGACGGACTCGACGGGTCGACCACCACCGCGACTCCGCAGTTCGGACCTCCGAAGCCGCGGAAGGCCAGAAACTTCCGGTAGGCGTATTCGGCCGGAAGGTTCGCGTTGCCGGAAGCCCGGGAATAGCTGGCGGAGAACTCGACGGCCGCCCCGCCCAGCGACTCGATTCCACGCTCCAGCGAGGCGGCGATCCTCTGGGTGCGGGACGCGCGCTCCAGCGTCCGCCCGGGTCCCGAGTTGCCGACGAGCCGACCGTAGAAGTACCAGTTGTCCTCAAGACAGGCCGCCTCGCTCGCGAATCCGGCGCTCTGTCCGTGGGTCCCGCAGAACGCCTCTCTGCCCGGATTCCCGGGTTCGATCACCTGGGCTCCGTTGTACGGAGAGATGGGCGGGTAGGACGGGGTCGTGAACCACTCGGGAGTCGCGGCCTCGGCCCACAGCGCCTCGACATGGTAGCTCGAACGGTCGCCCAGGTCGCCGTTGACCTCGGCGAAGGTCCGGACATGGCGGGACGCTTGCAGCAGATTGTCCCACTGCTGGTAGCGGAAGCGGCAGGTCTCGCCCTCGCGATGCCCACCGAAGTCCGTGCAGCGCGGGTCCACGAACACGCCGCCCCAACCTCCGAACTGCGCGTCCGAAAGGGCCGCGGTGAACTCTTCGATCGTCTCGTTGCCGGTCAATCTCGGGAACAGGAACGCGCCGGGATTCCCGGTATAGGACCAAGCCCCGCCGCCGGACGTGAACGGCCGCAGCGCCCAATCGCGATCCTCGGGGTGCAGTTCCTGGCCGACCAGCGCCTCAGCCGAAACGACGGCGTGCGCGCCTTCCCCGAGCCGCTTGCCCCAAATCGCGCCCGCGTGCGTCTCCCCGGCCCCGGCGAAGTACTCGTGCGAGCCCGACACCTCCAGCCCCTCGAAATCGCTGCGGGTCAGAAAGTTGGCCACGCCCGCCACGGCGTCCGAGCCGTAGACCGCCGACGCGCCCTCCTTCACCACCTCGATCCGGTCCAGCGCGATCGACGGAAATGCGTTCACGTCCACGAACCTGCCTCCGGACAGCCGCGCCGGCAGGTACACCTGGCGCCGCCCGTTGAGCAGCACGAGCGTGCGGGACGGCCCGATACCCCTGAGATTGACGCTGGCGGCCGTTTCCGGCACCGCCGCGGGAGGCCGGGTATTGTACCAACCCTGGCGGTCTCCGAGGACCCCGGCGCTCGATCCGAGGTTGCGGAAGAAGTCGACTGCCTGCGGAGACCCCTGCTCCGCCAGCGTCCTCCGGCTCGAAACGGCCACCGCGTAGGGCAACTGCACGAGTGACTCCGAGAAGGCGGTGCCCGTCACCACCAGTTCCGCGAGGCCCAGGACGGCCGGTTCCAGCCTGAACTCGACGGCCGCAGCCCCGCCCGCGGTCACGGTTACGTTCATCGACGCGGCCGCATAGCCCAGCCTCTCGGCACGGAGCTCGTGCGTGCCGACGGGCACGTCCGGCAGTCGGAACAGCCCGCTTGCGCCGGCGAGCACACCGATCCCGAGGGCGGGCACGCTGATCTGCGCACTGGCCACCCGCTCGCCGGTCGCCGCGTCCTCCACGGTGCCCGTAATGGTGCCCGTCTCCTGCGCGGACGCCGGGGCCACCGTGGAAAGTCCCGCTGCCATCATGGCCAACGCGAACGTCACCGTCTTGCGGCCTCGGCTCGCACCACGAGTTTCAGGAGCGACGTGGATCGCCGGATCCACTTTCCGTGCTGTTTCGTTGGCCTCCATGTCCGTCTCCTTTGGTCTGGGATCGTACGAGACCCTCCTAATCTAACGCTGCGCGGATGGCCGCGTTCTCTAGAACACTCGCCCCGGCGCTACGGAACGGCGTGAGGGGATTTTCCCCGCACGCCGGACCCGGAAATCTCCCGTCAAAAGTTGCGGGTTTTTCCTCTCGGAGCGCCGATCCCGGTTGCCCATTATTGGACCCACCCTCGCGCTGTCTCCCTGGAACCGCTTGGAGCGGCACCGACCCCATCATCCGAGAGGAGACTCTCATGAACAGGTGGCTGACGCGTTTCGTCCTCGCCATCACCGCCGTGGTTCTGGCCATGATGCCCGTCAAGGTGGACACCCGGGGCGCTGACTCGGCCTTGGCCCGCACCTCCGACCGGATCGAGGATGGCGCGGCGCAAACCGAGCGGAACTGCGGTGGCTGGGACGGTCGTGTGTGCAACGCCTACGTTGAGATCCGGTCGCCAGCGGCTCGTGACGGGTTGATCGAGGAGGAGGTCGGCCGATGGCTGGATCATTGGGTGACCAAGGGGCGGGGTCCGGTGCAGCGCGGCCTGAAGCGAATGGGCAGGTACGAGGACTACGTCGACGCCGAGTTGGCGGCACGGGACCTGCCGCCCTCGCTCCGCTATCTCCCCCTCATCGAGGCCGACTACTACCACTTGGCCGTTTCGCCGGCGGGAGCGGCCGGGCTCTGGCAACTGATGCCCGAGACCGCCCGGTGGCTTGGGCTCGAGGTCAACTCGATCGTAGACCAGCGCTTCGACGTGCACGCGGCCACCGAGGCCGCATTGGACTATCTGGTTGCTCTCCACGACCGGTTTCAGTGCTGGTTTCTCGCTCTGGCAGCCTACAACGCGGGGCCGACGCGGATCGAGCGGGCGATCCGGCGGCACGGTGGAGCCCGGCCCCGCAACGACG
>LXNI01003017.1_pt1 | contig 10450 bp, 7 predicted proteins | sample 809091 | NCBI WGS metagenome assembly LXNI01 (sample SAMN04870527, study PRJNA318959) | sponge metagenome | biome: 01000161; feature: marine sponge reef; material: water | host: Sarcotragus foetidus | place: Greece: Milos, Mediterranean Sea | collected 2013-05-29 | depth 5-7 m | reverse complement strand
CTTCAGCTTTGAAACGGGCGAGATCTACGCCTTGGATGCCGACGGCGGCGACGCGGCGGTGGTGTTCGGGATCGGTGCTCGGCGCGGGACGGCCTCGACCCGTGCCGGACGGGTAGCGCCGACACGGGCATCCGCCGAGATCCTGCACCTGCTGCCGGAGCAACCGCGCCACGTGCTCATCGGAACGGTGCCGTTCGGCACGGGTCGCGACCCGGGTCGGGCCTACCGCCTGGACATCCACACGGGTCAGTTGAACCTCGTCGCGACAGGCCGCCATCCCGGCTCGCAGTTCTTCGCGGATCGCGACGGCGAGATACGCTTCGAAATCGGATCGACGGACGACAACGTAACGGAGGTCTACTTCCGCAACCCGGCCGGCACGTTCGACCTCGTCTCGCGCGGCCGTATCGACCAAGGCATCGTGCTGCCCCTGGCCGATGCCGGCGATGGCTGGTACTACGCCCTGGACAACGTGGAGACCTCGACCAGCCGCCTGATCCGGTGGCAGCCGGCGACCGACGACAAGGAGGTGCTATTCCACGAACCGAGCGTGGATGTGGCGGACCCGCTGTACGGCGCCGCCGGGCGACTGCTGGGTGTCCGCTACAGCAAGCACTACCCGGACTACTACTACATCGACGCGGAGGCACCCTTGGCGAAGGCCCACCGCCGCATCCGGGCCGCGTTTCCGAGCGAGGACCTGCGGTTCACGAGCCTCACCCGCGACGACACCAAGGCCGTTGCGGTCGTCTCCGGCGATCGCTTCCCGGCGACCTTCTACCTGGTGGATCTGACCACGGACCGCGTGGTCGAGCTGTTCGGCTCGCGTCCGTGGCTGTCGGCCGAGGATCTCCGCCCCATGGAACCGGTGGAACTCGTGACCCGTGACGGTACGACCGTCCACGGCTTCCTGACGACGCCGTCGGGTTGGACCGAAGGCGACCCGTTGCCGTTGATCGTCCTTGTCCATGGCGGGCCCCACGGTGTCAGGGATCACTGGGGATTCGACCCGGAGGCCCAGTTGTTCGCCTCGCGCGGCTTTGCCGTCCTGCAGGTCAATTTCCGGGGCTCGGGCGGCTACGGCAAGGACTTCCTGTACGCGGGTTTCGGGCGCTGGGGACGTGAGATGCAGGACGACGTGACGGACGCGACACGCTGGGCCGTGGCGGCCGGTATTGCCGATGCCGATCGACTGTGCATCTACGGAGCGAGCTACGGCGGCTACGCGGCGCTGACCGGCGCCTTCCGCGAACCCGATCTGTACCGTTGCGCGGTGGGCTACGTCGGCGTCTACGATCTGGAGATGATGTTCAGCCGCGGCGACATCCCGTCGCGCCGGGCCGGCGTCAACTACCTGAAGTCGGCGATCGGCGAAGACGTGGACGAACTGCGCGCACGGTCCCCGGCTCGCAACGCGGAGCGGATCAAGGCGGCGGTGATGCTGGTCCACGGCGGCCGCGACCAGCGCGTCCCGATCGCCCAGGCGCACAACCTGCGCCGGGCCCTGAAGGCCGCCGGCAATCCGGTGGAGGTCTGGCACGTCGAGCCGCGCGAAGGCCACGGCTTCGGCAACCAGGACAACCGCCGCGAGATGTACGCCAGGATGCTTGAGTTCTTCGAGTCGCACATCGGGCGCGGGGCCGACGCCGTGCGTTGAAGCGTCGCCGGACATCGCGGCCGCCCGGCTGCGAACTATGTAAATGCTGCATGCAGAGTTGTATTTGCATACATGATTGATCGTCATCTCAAGGGGTTTCTGGAGCGGCTCCTAGCCCGAAGTCCGTACAGCAGGGGACCGGCCGACCTGAGCGTCACGCCGCAGATCCCAGTATGCTGAGGCACTCGTAGGAGATTCGCGATGTTGCTGTCAGACGACGAGCTTCTGCGCAATTTCACGTGTCGACTCGAGTCGTCCAAGCGGATCGACTTGGCAACAGCGTGGGCGACGGAGGGCCCCGCCCTTGACGCGTTAGAGGCGGAAGCGAAGCGTCCGGACGTTAGTCCCGAGTCAGACCTTTACAGGCCGGGGACACCGATTCGCTTCCACATGGTGGCGAAAGGCAAGGGGTTGTATCGCTTGCACTGACCTGTGCATCTGGAAGATGCGTGACATCCCAAAGGTCGCAACTCCCCGCGAATGCCTAGTCCGCCAGCGGGAAGCAAGTCTTGCATGGCGTGCGGCAACGCCGGTCGTGAAGCGTAGACACAAGTGACCAAGCCTCGCGATGCTTCGGATCTCCGTCGTGAACGACGATGCCTCCATTTGTTGATCGCGTGCGGGCTGCCCTGGAGCACCCCTACTGGTGTCTGGCTTCTCGATCAGATCCTTGAGCGACCAGTGTAGGCGGTCGAGGCGCAACTGTGGCGCGTCAATCAGGATGAGAACTCACCTTGATTGTCGCTGAACAGCAACACCACCAGCGTGTCGCCGGCGCGCAGGTGGCCCATGGCATCACGCAGGACGAGGCCGTCGCTCGGACCTGGGCGCGCAAACTCACGTGCTGTTCGATCCTGCCACCGGCGAACGGCGGGAATCGCTCGACAACGAGCGTCTCGCGGAAGCCCTGGCGGGGTTGCTGGGTGCCGGCGAAGGTCGGCTTGGCACAGCCGGGCTCGGGAAACGGCACGCTAGTAGCCCTCTTGATGCCGGGAGCGCCCCCGGTGCGGGCAAGCGGAGCGCGCCAGGCGCCAGCGATCGTGACGAATGGCCCGAGACCGCTTGCGGGCTCGGTCGCCGAAGGCGATAGAGCGCGGGCCCGAAGGGCGGCGCCCATGAGGAGACGAAGCCGGCCAGAACCGCAGACGGGACGCATAGCGAGGCTCGACGAGCCGAGTACCCGCCGTCAAAGCTTGCAGATTCGGCCGTGCGCGCTACGCTTTGGCGATCATGTCGAGGACGAGTCCAATGTACCTGCTGCCGATCGTCCACAGCGAGCGAAAGGACTTTGCGCGCGAGATCGGCGACGCCGTCCGGGAAACAGCGGCGGACGTCGCGGGTAGCACGGGCCTGGTTGACGTTGCCGAGCGGGTACCGGACGCGTTGTCTGGCACGCACGTGGTCGTGGTTTATGCGGGAAGTCGGGCTGGAGCGCAGGACTCGGACGTGGACGCGGAGATCGACAAGGCGTTGCGGCAAGGTCATGCCGTTCTCCCGGTCATCCGGTCGTCTGAGCCACATCCCGTAAGGGAGATGCTCCCTGCTCGGATTAAGCACTTGAACGCGGTCGACTGGAACGAAAACCGCGCCCTCGCCCTGGCGACGACGATGCGCCTCCTCGGCTTGGTCGAGGACGAACGCCGCGTGTTTCTGTCATACGTGCGGCGGGACTCGGCCAGGGTGGCCGAACAGCTGCATCGGGAGTTGCAGGAACGCCAGTTCGACGTGTTTCTCGATCGGTTCACGGTACCCCCGGGAGCCGACTTCCAGCGCCGCTTGACGGAAGACTTGGCGGACAGGGCGTTCCTGCTGCTGCTTGAGAGCGACGGGATCACAGACTCCGAGTGGGTTCAGTACGAGATCAATTACGCCCTCACCCACCGGATCGGCACGCTGGCGGTGACCATGCCGAACGTGGCCACGGATCGCGAAGCGCCGATCGACGAAGCATTCAGGTACAGGCTTTCCGCCGGTGACCTCGACGGCGGCGAATTGACGGCTGCGGCCGTGGACGTGCTGCTCGAACGAATCGAGCTTTCACACGCAAGTGCCCTTCGGAGGCGGCGAGAACAGCTCCTGGGCAGCCTGATCGACCATCTGGAGGCATCCGGATGCTCGTGCGACCCGCTGTCCGAGTGGGCGATCGTCGCAAAGGCGACTGACCGGATCCCCGGCGCATTCCAGGTGGCGCCGCGAAGGCCGCGCGTGGGGGATCTTCGCGCGTTGGAGCGGGAACGTGACCGTTTGCGGGGTTCCGCCGGAATGGGCGCGATCGCCGCGTCCCTCGTGCACGACGTGGAGCACATGGCCGAGGACCATGCTGACCTCTTGCGGTGGGTTGGTGCTCCGCGCGACCTCGCCCTCGGGCGCATCCTCGAGTCGGGTCTTGAGGCGACAGCATGATCGGTTTGGGACAGCGGCATGTGTTCCTCTCCGCGAGCTTTCCGTCCGGGGAGCGCGGGGCCGGTTTCGAGCCTTTCGACCCAGGGGCGATTGCCGATGCCGTGACGGCTGTTGTGCGCGCCGTGCTGGTTGCGAAAGGCAGACTGCTGTTCGGCGGCCATCCAACCATCACGCCGCTGGTCCTCATGGTGGCGAGCGAACTGAACGCGAAGGGGGCGGTCGACGTGTTCCAGTCCCAGTGGTTCAACGACCAGATCACGCGCGAGACGCGGGCTCTGCAAGAGGTCGGCTTCGGGGCGATCCACTGGATACCCGAACGGGCGACACGGGAAGAGAGTCTTCAGACCATGCGAGTGGCGATGCTTGGCCATGATCGGAAGCTGGTCGCTGGGGTCTTTGTGGGCGGCATGGAAGGGGTATTGGAGGAGTACGATCTGTTCCGAGAATTCCAGCCCCGCGTGCCGCGCGTCTCGCTGGTCGGTCCCGGGGGGGCAGCCGCCAAGCTCCCGATGGACGAAGCACGGAGCGTCTTGGGCAAGCATGTCGAGTCGAGGAGCTACCCGTTCGTCGCCTCGGTGCTCGTCGACAGGCTCGCAGAGACAGCGTAGAGGAGGCACCGATGGCGCGGGTGGTGTTCTTCAGCTTCGACTACGACGACGTTTGGCGAGTCAATCAGGTGCGCAACTCCGGGGCGTTTGTCGGAGAACGGCGGTCGGGATTCAGGGACAAGGCGCAGTACGAGCAGGTCAAGCGACAAGGCGATGCCGTGATCAAGCGGTGGATCCGCGAACAGATGCAGGGATGCTCCGTTACCTGCGTCCTGATCGGCTCGGCGACCCACAAAAGCAAGTGGGTCCACTTCGAGATAGAGGAGTCGATCAGCAGCGGCATGGGGCTGGTCGGCGTGCACGTTCACAAGCTCAAGGTTCCAGGACAAGGCAACCAGTCCGGCACGCTGTTTGCGCCACCCAATCCGATGGACGATCACAAGATGCCGGGCGACGACGCCATCTCGAGGTTGTTCGCCGATCGTGCGAGCGATCTATACGAGACGCACACGTGGGAACCCACCGGCTCGTTTGGGAGCCTCTTCGGCAGCAACGATCTGGGCGTCTGGGTTGAGGAGGCTGCTCGTCGGGCGGGACGGGTATAGCTGCCCCGCGCCACGCCGCCACTACCCGCCGTTGCGGCGCTTGCCCGACCGACTCAGAGCCAGGGTCGCCCCGGCGTTGACCAACAGGGGAGTCGATCCGGGACGGCTTGCCCGTCGGCGCGAGCGGGCGACTCCGGGGCGCGTAGGCAGCGTCTCGAAGTGCTAAGGAGAGCCGCGTGGCGGAGGTATGCAGAGCGCGAGCCAGGGATTGGCTCCGCGCGGGGTCGGATCGCGTGGAGTACGTCCGGGGATGGAGAAGGCCCGCCCGACTTTGTGATCGAGTACGGTGGCGACGAGGTCGCCGTCGAGGTCACCCGGATGCTGGACGGAGACGGGTGGCCGCGCCACGATGTAGGTCGATCTCTTTCAAACTCGGCCCGCTGCGGCCTCCATGCGGTTCCGCGCAACGGTGGCCTGGACGAGTTGCATAAATACGGCCGCGACGTCCATCGAATGGTGTATCAACGGATCTGTTGGCCGCATTCCATCGGCATCGACCGGACACTTGCCACCCGCGTCTCTTACCGTCGTGTCCCATGCGTGGAACTTCAAGATGGATCCAGCGCGCTGGTCGGATCAGGGGCTCGGCGTACGCCCGGTAAGCATGTCCGCCACCCAGCTCACCGACCAGTTGTGGCCCAGGCGCCGACCGTTGTAGGTCGCCGGCAGGCGTGTGACGTTCGAGTCCGGCAGATCGATCACCTGCGGATCGACCGGCATGCTGCGGAACGCGCCGTCGAGTTGATGGCGGGTACGCCACTCGTTGAAGGTGACCTCGGGCGGCAGCACGGTCGGTGTCCGGTACGGGCATCGGTCACCGACCCCGGCCAGGGGTGCCGCTATGGCGTGGCCCTCGAGCGGGACGGAGCCTTGCCAGCGCCCGGCGGCCGCGGCGACCAGTACGCCGCCGTAGCTGTGGCCGATCAGCCGGATGCGGTCGAGTTCCGTGAACGGTGCTTGGCTCAGGCGCTCGTTCAATGCGTCCGCCGCCGTCCCGGGGCAGCCGTTCCAGTCCCAGCGCCAGAACCAGGTCGATGATTGCGCGTCGTCGATCGTCTTCAGCAGGTGGACCCACTCGTAGCCGGCGCTGTTCCAGCCATGGACGCTGATCGTCGCGGTGTTCGGGGAACCGTCGTCCCTGTCGAGTCGGTGCAGGTCCAGGGGCAGCGCGATCAACTGCGCACCCGAGGCTCGGACGTCGTCGCTGGCGTCGAGTGTGTCCAGCCATGGGAAATCGTCGCCGAAGGCCTGCTGTGTGGCGGCGGCCAGCAACGCGGCCAGGACAACGGGAAGTCGGGACATCGAGTGCATCGCCCGCTGCCCGGTCATGCGATGGCCGACCGGTGGTCTGCGAAGAGGCTCTTCAAATAGCGCCCGGTATGCGATGCGTCGACGCCTGCGACCTGTTCCGGCGTTCCCGTGGCCACGACTTCGCCACCGCCCGCGCCGCCTTCGGGCCCGAGATCGATCACCCAGTCGGCCGTCTTCACGACGTCCAGGTTGTGCTCGATGACGACCACCGTGTTGCCCTGGTCCCGGAGTCGGTGCAGGACGTGGAGCAACTGGGCGATGTCGTGGAAGTGCAGCCCGGTTGTGGGTTCGTCCAGGATGTAGAGCGTCTTGCCGGTGTCCCGCTTGGACAGTTCCCGCGACAGCTTCACGCGCTGCGCTTCGCCGCCCGAGAGCGTCGTCGCGCTTTGGCCCAGCCGCACGTACGACAGGCCGACGTCCATCAGCGTGGTGAGCTTGCGCTTCAGCATGGGCACGGGTTCGAAGAACGCGTGGGCGTCCTCGATCGTCATGTCGAGCACCTCGTGGATGTTCTTGCCCTTGTAGCGGACCTCGAGGGTCTCGCGGTTGTAGCGCTTGCCCTGGCAGACGTCGCACGGCACGTAGATGTCGGGCAGGAAGTGCATCTCCACCTTGATCACGCCATCGCCCTGGCAGGCTTCGCAGCGACCGCCCTTGACGTTGAAGCTGAAGCGGCCGGGACGGTAGCCGCGAGCCCGGGCTTCCTGGGTCTGCGCGAAGAGCTCCCGGATGGGCGTGAACAAACCGGTGTAGGTCGCTGGATTCGACCGAGGTGTGCGCCCGATCGGGCTCTGGTCGATGTCCACGACCTTGTCGAGCAGATCGAGACCGACGATGTCGTCGTAGGCCTGCGGGCTGATGCTCGTGGCGCCGTTCAGGGCGCGTGCGGCGATCGGGTAGAGCGTCTGGTTGACCAGCGTGGACTTGCCGGAGCCCGATACCCCCGTGACGCAGGTCAGGAGTCCGGCGGGGATGTCCACGGTGACGTCCTTGAGATTGTTGCCGCTCGCCGCGCGTAGCTGGACGGTGCGTGCCGGGTCGTACGGCGTCCGTGTGGCCGGCACGTCGATGCGCCTTGCACCGGTGAGGTACTGCGCGGTGATGGACTCGGGGCATCGCTCGACCGTGTCGAGGGAACCTGCCACCACGATCTCGCCACCGTGGACGCCCGCCCCGGGGCCGATGTCGATGATGTGGTCGGCCGTGCGGATGGCCTCTTCGTCGTGTTCGACCACGAGCACCGTGTTGCCGAGATCGCGCAGGTGGCTGAGCGTGCCCAGCAGACGGGCGTTGTCGCGTTGATGCAGGCCGATGGACGGCTCGTCCAGGATGTACATCACCCCCACCAGCCCGGCGCCGATCTGGCTGGCGAGCCGGATGCGCTGCGCTTCGCCGCCGGAGAGCGTCTCGGCGCTGCGATCGAGGGTCAGGTAGTTCAAGCCCACATCGACGAGGAAACGCAGCCGCGCGCCGATCTCGCGCACGATCTTCTCGGCGATCTCGCCGCGCCGCCCGGTCAGGTGCAGGGACTCGAAGTGGGCAAGGGTGCCTTCCACGGAGCCGCAGGTGAGACTGGGCAGGGTGGCACCGTCGACGAAGACGTGACGCGCAGCTTCCATCAGGCGCGAACCGTCGCACGCCGGACAGGCGCGCACGCGGAGAAATCGCTGCAGCGCTTCGCGCACGCCACTCGACTCGGTCTCCTTGTAGCGCCGCTCCATGTTCGGAATGACGCCCTCGAAGCGGTGCCGCCGGGTGATCCGGTCGCCGCGGTCGTTGAGATAGCTGAAGTCGATGCGCTCGTCGCCGGAGCCGTAGAGGATGGCGTGCTTCTGTCTTTTGGTCAGACGTTTGAACGGTTTGTCGACGTCGAAATCGTAGTGCCGGGCGAGCGACGAGAGCATGTGGAAGTAGTAGATGTTGCGGCGGTCCCAGCCGCGAATGGCACCCTCGGCGAGGTTCAGCTCCGGCTCCGCCACCACGAGGTCGGGGTCGAAATACTGCTTGACGCCGAGGCCGTCGCATTCCGGGCAGGCGCCGGCGGGATTGTTGAACGAGAACATCCGCGGTTCGAGTTCGCTGATGCTGTAGCCGCACACCGGGCATGCGAAGCGGCCGCTGAAGGTGAGGTCGGTGCGCTCCTCGTCCATGAAACTCACCACGGCGATGTCCTCGCCGCGTTCGAGGGCGGTCTCGAAGGACTCGGCGAGTCTCTGCTGCGCGTCGGGCCGCACGCGCAGGCGGTCGACCACGGCCTCGACGGTGTGCTTCTTGTTCTTGTCCAAGGCCGGGGGATGGTCGAGGTCGGTGACGATGCCGTCGATCCGGGCGCGGATGAAACCGCTCGCCATCAACTCGGAGAAGACATGCTGGTGTTCGCCCTTGCGGTCCCGGATCACCGGTGCGAGGACCATGATGCGTGCGCCGTCGGGCAGGGCCATGACCTGGTCCACCATCTGGCTGACCGTCTGCGCGTCGAGGGGTTCGCCGTGCTGTGGACAGCGGGGCTCGCCAACGCGGGCATAGAGGAGCCGCAGGTAGTCGTAGATCTCGGTGATCGTGCCGACCGTGGACCGGGGGTTGTGCGAGGTCGATTTCTGTTCGATGGAGATGGCCGGGGAAAGGCCCTCGATGTGGTCGACATCGGGCTTTTCCATCATGGACAGGAACTGCCGCGCGTAGGCGGACAGGGACTCGACGTAGCGCCGCTGTCCTTCGGCGTAGAGCGTGTCGAACGCCAGCGACGACTTGCCCGAGCCCGACAACCCGGTGACGACCACCAGCTTGTCGCGCGGGATGTCGAGGTCGATGTTCTTGAGGTTGTGGGTTCGCGCGCCGCGCACGGCGATCTGGGTCAGGCCTGCGGGCGCCGCTGCAGTGGAATCAGCGGTTTCGCCGTTCTGAACTGCTGCGATGGGCCGAGGTCGGGCAGTTGCCATGTCCAACTGGGTGACGGCTTGGGGCGAAACCGCACAACTTACTGCGGATCGAATCCGCGGGGCAAGCGCTGCACGCTCGCGCGGGACGCGACCGCACCCGTTTCTTGGCCAGATGGGGCCACCAAGGTCAATAGCGATGGCGCATCTCTTACACCCGATCGGGCTGATGTCTGAGCGACGCCGGGGCGGATGTCCTACGACAACCCGGCCGAACGGGCGGTAGAATCGTGGTCACAAGTGAGTGACCGGAGCCGGGCATGATCAACAAGGCCATCCTCGTCGGCAATCTCGGCCGAGACCCGGAGATGCGTTATACCCAGGACGGTCAGGCCGTTGCCAACTTCACGGTGGCGACCAGCGAACGCTGGAACGACCGCAACACCAACGAGCGTCGTGAGCAGACCGAGTGGCACCGCGTCGTCTGTTTCCGGCGCTTGGCCGAGATCTGCGGCGAGTATCTGCACAAGGGCTCCAAGGTCTATATCGAAGGACGCCTGCAGACCCGGTCCTGGGAGGGCCAGGACGGCCAGACCCGCTATACGACGGAAATCGTCGCTCGAGAAATGAAGATGCTCGATAGCCGAGGCGGCGGTGGAGGCGGCTACGGGCCGGATGACCCGGGCCCGCCGGACGATCGCGGCGGCTACCAGCAGCAACCACGGGTGCCGCAGCAGGCACGGGGGCCGCAGCAGCCACCGGGGCCGCAGCCGCCGCGCGACCGTCAGGCGGCGCCGCCGCCAGCCGACGACCCGGACGACTTCGAAGACGACATCCCTTTTTGACCGTGGACTTGATCGTCCTCACGCCCTGCCGCACGTTCCTCGACCCGTTCGGGTACCGTTGGATGACCGGTCGGCGCCCGGCGAACGGACCCGCCGATGGCTGAAGCAGGCGACGGAATCCGCGAGATTCCCCTGTTTCCCCTCGGCAACGTCCTGTTCGGCGGCGGACGCCTGCCGCTGCAGATCTTCGAGCCGCGCTATCTCG
>LXNI01003016.1_pt1 | contig 10452 bp, 9 predicted proteins | sample 809091 | NCBI WGS metagenome assembly LXNI01 (sample SAMN04870527, study PRJNA318959) | sponge metagenome | biome: 01000161; feature: marine sponge reef; material: water | host: Sarcotragus foetidus | place: Greece: Milos, Mediterranean Sea | collected 2013-05-29 | depth 5-7 m | reverse complement strand
GATGGGCCTGTCCCAGCCCGACGTGTCGCGGCTGCTGCGGGGCGACTTCCGCGAGTATTCGCTGGAGCGCCTGTTCCGCCTGCTCAACGCGCTCGGGCGCGATATCGACATCGTCATCCGCCAGCCTCGCTCCGCCGACGGCGCACGGCTGCGCATCGCCGCCGCCGAACCCGCTTGACGCCACGGTCCCAGTGGCAGGCATTGTCTCCGGACCGGGAGACAGAGCCTGTCCATAGGTGCGCCACCCGGTCCGGCGGCTCCGCGATGGCCAATCCCGTTCCCGCCCTGTCCATGACGTCCAGTCGAGCATCGAGAGAACCCGCGTGGCGATGAACGATCCGCATGTCGTTGCCCTTGATTACCGAATCGAGCACGGGCCGGATGTTATCGATTGGTCTCGGGCCGCCCCGCTGGAAAGAGAGGAACACCGCTTCCGCGTGCAAGTCGAGAACCGAGCACCAGATGCCGGTCATCATTCTCGACAAGGGACCATCCCCGCGCGGGCGGGGGAACCCTTTTGGCCCTAAAACAGCGAAAAATCAACGGGGGACCATCCCCGCGCGGGCGGGGGAACCGAAGACGAGGCCGAGGCCACCGGCGGCTGCTACGGACCATCCCCGCGCGGGCGGGGGAACCTGGAGCTGGAGCCCTTGCATTCTGGAGGCCCGGGGACCATCCCCGCGCGGGCGGGGGAACCCGAAGTCCCCGGCGGCCAGTTCAAGCTGCGCCAGGACCATCCCCGCGCGGGCGGGGGAACCTCGGCGAACGGCCGCCAGCCGGCCCATGTTGCGGGACCATCCCCGCGCGGGCGGGGGAACCCTGCTGATGGGCTTCACCCTAGGGCTAGTCATGGGACCATCCCCGCGCGGGCGGGGGAACCATGGAGGTGGACGACGCCGACCTCGATACCGAGGGACCATCCCCGCGCGGGCGGGGGAACCTCGCCCGGATCGTTGTTGTCGTTCGTGGCCCCGGGACCATCCCCGCGCGGGCGGGGGAACCCTCTCCTTCGGCATCTTCGCCGCGCTTGCGGAGGGACCATCCCCGCGCGGGCGGGGGAACCTTGTTGCCGGTGATGATCATGACGTGGCTGTTGGGACCATCCCCGCGCGGGCGGGGGAACCAATGTCCGGGTGCTGACTGAGCCGGTCTCAGCGGGACCATCCCCGCGCGGGCGGGGGAACCCAGCAGCGGAACTGGCATTTCCTGATCGTGCCGGGACCATCCCCGCGCGGGCGGGGGAACCGTGAAGGCGTATTCTCCAGTCAGGGAGGCGTTGGGACCATCCCCGCGCGGGCGGGGGAACCTCGGCCATGAGGTCCGGTTCGAGGCGGCCATAGGGACCATCCCCGCGCGGGCGGGGGAACCTGCCGGCGATTTGTCTGGCTCGACAGCGTCACGGGACCATCCCCGCGCGGGCGGGGGAACCGTCACGCCGCCATCGGGCGCGAAAATGTCGATGGGACCATCCCCGCGCGGGCGGGGGAACCCCTCGCAAGTAAGGGTTTGTAATAAAAGGATTCCTAGCAGCTTTCGCACAGTCAGGAAACGTGATGGAGCGCTCGTCGTACGAGCACAATCCCGTCGGAATCATGCAGATTGCGCGCAGGCTCACCAAGAAGCCGTATGCCCTGGCCGCCTGGGGCGGCGGGTTCGCTCCAGGTCATGATGAGCGTTCCCTGGCGCAGTGTGCCGTGCCATTCGGAAAGCACGCGCCAGACCCGGTCGCGGACACCTGATGTCATGCGCGGCCCGGTGTATACACCGGGCGCGATTTCCAACATGCAGGAAGCCAGAAAGCCACGGTAACGGTCTTCGACATTCCGTGTGACGATGACGGTCATCGGCATGGTGGATCATTTCTCGTCGAGCAGGTCTCTGATGCGCTCAATCATGGATGGTATAACTTTCTTCTGGCGGAATGTGGTAGCCATTTTGCGCCGCACGAGCCGGTCTATCGTGTCTGGAGATGATTGGGCCTCCTTCACAGCGCCGAAGGCCACGGGCAGAGTAATCTGGTCTCGAAAGAGGTCGGCAATATCCAGAACGAAAGCCTGATCGGAATCTTCATGGATAAAACCGAGTTGAGGAAGGGCAGATAAGGATGTGACAGCAATAGCGGCCGCGGCCTGCACAGCAGTCGCCGCATGATTGATTGCCTGGTTCGGGACATCGGATGCGGTAGGGTTGGTGCGATCGTATCGTCGGCCCTCCCACCGAACACCGAACTGATCAGCAGTGAGCCTGTAGGTTGCCTTCATGCGGGCGCCTTCGATCCCGCGCAGGACGGCAATATCCCGGTGCGGGAGCACTTCACCGAGCCGCCACGCATACATCCGTCGGGCCGCATCCAGGCGTTTTGCCGGGTCGGCCCACAGGCGGGCCTGCCGCCGGGCGAGGTCCGAGCGGTCGGGTCCGATAGGGGGAGCCGTGTAGAGCCGGATTCCACCTTCGCCTACCGCCGCCATCAAGGTCCCGTGCCGGGCAAGTAGGCGAAGCGCGTCATGGCTGATGGTCGAGCCGGGCCCCAGGAGAATCATGGATACTGACTGATGGGGAATCTGATAATCCCCGGGCTCGAGATTGCCGCCGGCGGTGACGAAGCGAAGACAGCCGGATTCGACGGTCAGGTTGCCGCGATCGAGCCAGAGGAGTCCGAAGCGGTCCGCATGCGGGATGCGGGCTGTCTCCAGTCCCAGTCGTCCGGGCAGCATGCGCCTCAGTCCAGGACGCCCGGGGGCGAGAGAAGAAGGCACCCGAACCCGAAAGAGGTATGCCTTCCCACGCCGCGTGCGAGCCCTCCCGCGAACAGTTCCGGGTCGGCAACGGCCAGTTCTCCGCGGAACAGGATATCCGGACCTTCCGTGTCCCGCGCCGTGCGTCCGGCTCCGGGAAGGACCGGTCGGCGGCGCACCCTCGTGCGGCGCATCGAGACCATGCGGGCGTTCACGAGATGGGCGCCCCGGTTCTCAAGGCGCGCTGCGAGCCAGTTGCGGTACACATCTTCCTTGGAAAGAACCTGTCCGCCCTCGACATGCTGCGCATGCCACGCGGCGGCATCGACTTCATGGCCCGAGCGCGTCCGCCCCTCCGAGCGCGATCGCACGACAGGCCTTACACGGACCTCGAAGCCGAGATGCGCGTCAGGGCGCCAGCACCGGGGCATCGCTCGGGCTTCAACGCCCGGCAGGTCGAACAGGCCCTCCAGGGCGCTCTCCGGAGGCGGCAGGGAAGCAGCGTCCCGGAGCGTGTCGGGGTCCGCGGCGACGTAACCTAGGACTTCGCCGGCGCGTTCCATGCGTCCTGTCCGGCGCAGCACGAAGGGCTTTGGGGAAAGCGCGCCAAGCGTCGCCTTGAGAGCCGCATGCAGGCAATAGCCGAAGTCGGCATTCCCGCTTCCGGGAAAGAACCTGCGTTCCAGGCCCCAGCGGGTCAGGGCGACCAGATCGGGACGTAGACGGACAAGCGAAAGCGGGGCGCTCATGCGGGGGCCTCCGGGATAACGGCTATGCGCCCCTCAAGCCAGCGCTGGGCGCCGCCATGCATATCGTTGGTCCAGTTGCGCGCCCCGCTTGTCCAGATCTCCCGACACCGCCGGTCGATAAAGGGGTGTGGAGTGTCATGGGCCGGGGCGAAGGCGCGACAATCCCCCGGCGCCTTCGTGCGCTCCATGGCGTCTTCCGGCAGCGGAACGCGCGCGACGGCTTCGAGAGCGCTTTCGCCCTCGCTCCAGCCGACGAAGAGCGGGGCTGCAGGCAGAAAGGGCTTGCGTCCGATGAACAGCGGCCGGGCCGGGGCCTCCAGGGCCCGGGCGATCCGGTCCGGCTCTTCAGCAGTAGGCTCGTTCTCCATGCGGAAGGCGAGGGTGACGATCCGGTCCGCCCAGAAATGGCGGTAACGGATATGTTTACCCTTGTAGGTTCCCGCCCCTCCAGCACGGCCTTCTGGCTGTCCCCTGGTTGTCCAGCCGGCGTCATTGCCATTCAGTTCGGCAGTCTGGTAGTCCTGCGCCTGCTGCCCCTCCCGGTCAGCCCGGCACGCAAAGACGAGCCGGTCCTGCAGGTCCTGCAAGGCATTGCCTTCGGTACGCCGGAGACCGAGTGCATTCCCTATGAGCCCGGCAAGCAAGGAAGCGGCCGGCCAGGCGTCGGTTTCGCCATGATTGTCGATCGCAACCCCGCCGAAGCTCATCAAAGGGGCATCCAGGCGGATAACCAGGTGACGCTTGCTCACGCGCTCATCCCCGGTCTTCGCGAATGGCGTCGGCGGCGTGGCTGGCGAGATTGTCGAGATTCATGCGCTCGACCCCGGGCAGGATGGCGTTCCCGTCCACGGCGAGCTGGCGGCGGTCGGCATCCGTCCCGTAGGCCTCGTCGAGAGCGGCAAGATGGGTGGCGAGGCGGGAGACGGTCGTCCGCAAAAGGGGGCCGTCGCCGTCGCGAAGCCGGACCGGGTCGCGGAAAGCATTCGCCAGCGTCCGGGGCTGGAGGTCCCCTGTCTCGATGAGCATGAACTCGGCCCAGGCATAGGGCGCGGTCGAGCCCTTCTTCGCTCCTGGAGAGACCTGGGCCACGAGATGGATCAGGTGTTCGGCTACCTTTGCTGCGATCTCGCGGTCGCCGGCGAGATTGGAGACGAGGAGCCCAGCATCCACCACGACATAGCCGTAATAGAGGCCGCTCGTCAGCTCCATGTCGAACATGCCGGCGGCCCCGGCATGCTCGTCGTCCTCACGCCGGACAAGATCGTCAACCGCCGTCATGAAGTCGAGTTCGCGTTCCATGGAATGGACGGTGATCGCATGGGCGACGTGGATGGCCGCATCGGTGTTGGCCGCCGGGTCGGAGGTGACCATGCGCCCAAAAAGGGCGGCTCCGAGCCCTGCTCCGACCTTGAGGGCACGGAGGTTCTTGCGTTCCTCCCCGAGACGGTTCTTGAAGGCGTCGGTAGCCTCCTTGGCCGTGCCGACGGCAAGGATTTCGGCCGCCAGCCCGCCGAGGAACTCGATCTCGGACTCCCCGAAATAGAGCGCCTGACGCTTCTTGGGATCGGTTGCGTTCTTGCCATGGAGTTCCGTGAGCAGGGCGGCCTGCACGGCCTCCGCAACTTCGTCCGGGGCCTCCTGGAGTTCCCGGGCGCGCGGCATGATCTTCTCCTCCACCGCGAGCTTCGTGCGGACCCCCATCGGGATATCGAGGTTCTGCAGCGCCCACGGATTGTCACCGGCGCGGGCGAGATCGTCCGAGCCGGCAAGGCGCCAGTGGCGCTTCAGCGATTGCGAGGAGACCCGACCGCGGGTCGCGCCGCCGAAGGGAAGCCGCTTCCCGAGCCCCGCCTCGTCGCGGTTCAGAAGGGCACCGGGATAGGAAGAAAGCCAGTGGATCTGAAGGAAACGCGGTGACATATGGATGGAGTCTCCTGGGTCAGGTGGCGACAGCACGGGCATAGCTCCGCGCGATCCGGTTGCGCGCATGGTCGGCCCGGTCTTCGCTCCGGCCTGTCCAGCGCAGGATTTGTGCAAGCGGTAGCCAGTCGATCGGGGAGCCCTTCGACCCGAGAAGGCGCGCAAGGCGGGGCGTCATGTCGACCACCACCGCGAAATCGGAGGAGAGCAGGCGGGTGAGGCGTTCTTCGGAGTATCCGAGTCCCGCCAGCACCCGTCCGGCGTCGGCATCCCGCGCATGCCGTCCGCCTGCAAGGCCGAGGCAATGCAGGACGAGGAGCCACCTCTTCCGGTCGGCGCCTTCCGGCCGGAGATCCGAACGGACGAACAGGCGTTCAGCGGCGATCAGGGCGTGGCCCGACGGCGCCTGCGGGTCCATGCGTCTCAGGGCGGCATGGTCGCCGGTCGCGATCGACGCGCCCGCCAGCGCGCCAGAGAGCGCCGCAATCCAGCGCGCTTCGCGGGCCCAGGGGGTTTCGAGGTCATGATCTGTCATGTGCGGGGGCACCTTCTGAAGGTGGGAAAATGTCCGGGAAGCGCTTGCGCATGGTACCCTCGAGCATGTTGCGGGCGCGGGCGCGGGCTATTATCCGGCGTTCGTCGGCGCGCGGCGCCGCCTCCGAGGCCGCATCGAGTGTGTCGTGGGCGAGGTCTGCGAGAGCCTGCGCCCATGAGAGAGCCGCGGCTTCGTCGTCGCAGTCGAGCGACTCCCACAGCGCGGTGAAGAAGATCCGGTCGACGGTGCTGTCGAACCGTTGGGTCCAGCGCTGGGTAAGGACCCTGTTGGACGGTTTCTCTTTATCGGTTTTGGCTTTCGCCGGTCCTTTCTGGACCAGTATGACCAAGGCTGGATAGAGGCATTCCCCCTGCACCGTCGCGGCGGCTCTGACCCTTTCACGAGCCCGGCCCGAAAGCATGTCGGGATTCGTGTCGAGAAGCCGGACCGCGGCGTCCGGGACGGGCACCGATCTTCGGTGAAATCCCTCGGTCTTTCCCTGACCGCGCGCGATCCCTTCCGCGACGAACTGGGCAGCGGGAGACGAACCCCGAACCTTCGCGAGGAGCGGCAGTTGCCAGGACCGCTTGTCGGAACCGAACATGAGTTCGTTCATCCGCCGGTAGGAAAACCCTTCAACGGTGAGGGAAAGGGCTTTTGCCTCGTCCGATCGTTCGACGGGGGTCCATGGATCCGCCAGGTTGCCCTTGTGCTCCTTTGCCTCGACCCTGGTGGCCTTCGAGTTGGCGACCCGGGCCGACAGGGTTCCGTTGCGGAATTCGAGGCGCACCCTTCGGCAGATTTCGACGAACAGCGGATGCAGCCGGGAAAGGGGCAGGGAGTCTTCTCCGTTCCAGGGAACGGTCCAGAGAAGCGCGAGGGCCTCTTCCGTCGCAAATCCGATGGGCTGTGCGTCGTTCCAGAGTGCGTTTGCGCCGCTCGAAAGGGCCCGCAGGTCGTGGTGGAAGGCTGCGCCCGGGGTAGAGGCTGAGGAGGGACGAAGCGCGACATAGGACCGATTGCCGTAACCCTTGTTCATCCGGGCAATACCGTAATTGCCGCGCCCCATCGATCCTTCCTGCGTCTGGAGCGAGACCAGGGAGAAGAGCCAGTCGTCGGGCTCTGCCGCGTGCATGCGGGCGGATTTCTGGTCGTGGTTCTTCGCTGTTGCCAGCATGTCGAGGGCATCGGCCGCCTTGACGGGCTTCTCGAAGATCTGGTCGTAACGGGCCGCATCGGCTTCCGGGACCGGCGCCTGGAGCAGGGCGGGCGAGTTTGCCGGAGAGACAAGACACCAAGGCTCGTCATCCGGCCAGTCGGGCGTCAATCCGCGCAGAAGCCGCGACCAGTCCCCTTCGTCCTCGCCCGGAAGCTCCGTCGTTCCGAGCGCTTCCAGTCCCATAGCAGCGATCTGGACCAGGAATGCATGCCAGGCCGGGGCCTGGTGGGGGCGAAGCGCCGGGAAGGTCTCGATCCGGTCGGTGATGAGGGCGGCGCAGACCTGAGGCAGCGTCATCCTCATATGTGCGCCGTCGGAGAGCTGCACCCGGATCTGCGGCTCGACGATCAAGTTGAACCTTCTGTCTGTCATGGCGCCGCCCCTTCATTGTACAGCGACAGGCCGTGCCGGTCATAAAGGAAGTCCCTCCCCTGCCATCGAAAGCGGAGCGCCCCGGGGGTGGCTTCGACAAGGGCTGCCGGCTTGTCGGAGGGTTGGGTGCCGTCGGTCATCCATCCTGGAATCTTCATGTCCGTCAGGGTTTGGGTGAAGGGGCTCGTCCACGGCTCCGCAAGGGTGACGAGGCGGTCGTCGAGCCCCAGGCGCGTACGGAGCCTCTCGCCCGGCTCGGTCCATGCGGTTTGCTCGTTCCACGGTATGTTCCAGTCCAAGCGATTGATATGGGCGGCTCCGCGCATGGCGCCCTGGCTGCCGATATAGTCCGCCCGGTGCCGCTCCCATTGGGGGCCGAGTTCGCGTGCCAGGACGTCGAGCGCGGGTCCGTATGTCGCTGCTTCCACAATGGTCCGGTTATCGGCAGGCAGGCACAGCCGGGAACGCTGCTCGAGTTCGCGCCAGGTCGCCTCGATCGATAGCAGGTTGTCATAGACGCGCCCGCCCAAGCCGTGCCTCTGCTTACCGCGGCCGAGCTTCAGGAAGCCGGACAGGTCGCGCGAGGCGGGCGTGAGGATGACGATTTCGGGCGAGGAGAACCGGGCCGGCCTGTCGCCGCGGGCATGCCTGTGCAAACGGCCCAGGCGTTGAAGCAGAACGTCTACCGGGGCCAGGTCGGTCAGGAGATAGTCGGCGTCGATATCGAGGCTCTGCTCCAGGGTCTGGGTACCGACGAGCACCGTGGAGCCGTTACGGGAGGCCCGTTTGCCGAAATGAAGCTCGACGGCTTCGTCGAGCACCCGTCGGTCCCGGGCGGCGAAGCGTCCGTGATGGGGGGCGGCAACATCTAGCGCCCGGAAAAGGGCCGGATGAGAACCTCCGAGTTCCTGTTCAAGCGCCTTTTGCACGGTGATAGCGCCCGCCACGGTATTCCGGACGACAAGGGTCTTCGCGCCGGTACGAGCGGCCTCGGCCGCCATCGCGGCAATCCGTTCCGGGGCATCGATGCAGGGGCAAAGCCTCACGCGCACCGTCCTGGCTGCATTGTCCCGCGCCGGGACAGGCCGGAAGGCAGAGTTGTCTGATATCGCAGGATACGGAACGTCGACAAGCGCGCTGGAAGACGGAGGGTCCCGTTTCTCGTTCGGCCTGAGGCGTCGCTGCGGCGAGCCGAGAAAGCGCTTGCGTGCTTCGGAGCCGAGCGTCGCCGAGAGCAGCAGCGCATGTCCGCCGGCATCGGTGTGTCGGTCCAGCAATCCCACCAGGAGCTGGGTCATATAGACGTCGGACGCATGGACCTCGTCCACGACGATCAAGGTCCGCAGGAGGGTCGCTCCCCTCAGATGCGCATGGCGCACGGTCAGGCTGGACAGCAACGCCTGGTCGACGGTGCCGACGGCGACAGCCGCCGCAAGGAAGCGTTTCGGGTGTTCGGCCGCCCAGCGCCGGTGGGCTGCAGCGTCGAGGTCGCTGTCGGGCCACAGGGTCTCGAAGCGTGGCAAGCGCCTCCCGCTCTCGCCGTCCGACTGGATGTATCCTGGGACCGCGAGGACTACATTCGGGCGCTGGGCCGCATCCGGGAACAAGTTATGGAGGAACGACCTTACCCGCTTTTCCAGGGAGACGGCCGCAACCCGGGTGGGGAGCAGGAAGGCAAGGCCATCCACTTCACCGGCCTCGAACAGGGTCCTGAATCTCCATAGCGCCGCTTCCGTCTTTCCCGATCCGGTGTCGGATTCGACTATGACGACAGGGGCCAAGCCGGGGTCTTCCATAGCCTGTTGCAGCGCTGTGGGGACGAAGGAGCGGTCATCGTCCCGAAACACGTCGCCGAACGCAGGAGGGCTGTCTTGGATGGCTGAGCGCGCGTCCTCTACATCCAGCCTCATACGTCGGATGACGCTTCGGGCGCGGGCGCGGGCGAAGACAGCCCGGTTCTCATGGCCAGCGCTGCAATACGGGAAGAACTCATCGCTGTCGTTGGAAGCAATCCAGTCGGCCAAGCTGACAAGGCCGGCGAAATAATGGACAGCGGCGGGTTTTGAGGGGAGAAGGTAAGCGGGGGCATCGCACCATGCGGCAGGGAACCAAGCCTGCGCGGCCGCTCCCAACGCCGCGACAGCCGCCATCGGGTCATATCCATCGGCAGGGGCCCATAGTGCGGTCCACCTGACCTCGCTCGAGCCACTGAGATCATGGGAGGTAAGGGGCTCTCCGTGATGGGAAATCGAGGCGAGCAGCAGGTCCGGTACGGCAGAACCCCATCCTAGCATTCGTTCAAGCGGGAATACCTCGCTCATGCGCTGGCAGTTGGTCCGGTTGAACAGCAGCCCGGCAACAACTCGGGTGTGGCCGCATTGACCGGAGTGAAGGCGGTGTTTGTTGAGCCAGGAGAATCGCTCCTCATCGGGGAGAGCCTTCGACTGAAACCCGATACTGGTCTTGCCTACATCGTGCAGGAAAACGAGCACGGAGAGGCGTGCCAACACAGTGTCAGTCATTTCGGAACCAGCAAGTTTTTCCAGCCGTTGCCGGATCAGCGGCGTAGCTACAAGTGCTTCGAATACGGCCGCGACATCCATCGAATGATGGATCAGACTGAGTCGCGCTCTCTCAATGTTGCCTTCGCCCGATTGTCGTTTCCCCCATGGTTCATTCGCCGGCAGGGTCAGGACCGCGCTCATGCCGCCCGGACCGTGGTTCGACGCGCTGGCGTCGTCCGGGCGATCCGGAGAACACGGGGGTGGAGCCTGACGCCTGCTACTATCTCGGCGAGATGGCCCTGGCATGGCAGCAGACCGCCCGTGCGGACCGGCCCGCCTTCCTGGCGGCGCACCCACCGGACCTCGTGGTTGAGGTCGAGCGCAGTCATGGCGATGCCGCCAAGCCCGGCTTCTACCG
>LXNI01003015.1_pt1 | contig 10452 bp, 10 predicted proteins | sample 809091 | NCBI WGS metagenome assembly LXNI01 (sample SAMN04870527, study PRJNA318959) | sponge metagenome | biome: 01000161; feature: marine sponge reef; material: water | host: Sarcotragus foetidus | place: Greece: Milos, Mediterranean Sea | collected 2013-05-29 | depth 5-7 m | reverse complement strand
CGAGCTGCGCGGCTGCGGGCCGTTCCTGCACAACGACCCCCGCGACCGGCCGCCGGAGATCTTCGAGAACGAGGTGACCCTGCACTTCGGGCCCGACCGCCCCAACTACGTGCTCGTCCCGGTCATCCCGCCCGCCTGAGCGGGTCCGGGTGGGGTCGCCGGTGGCCGCCGGCGGCGCGTCCGGCGAAATCGCGCCGGCGCCGTCCCACTGCGCCCTCGCCCTCGCGTGTCTGCTGCCGCCTTGGTGGGGGTTCGAAGTGGGCGCCGCTCAGCCGCTGGCTTGCGTGCCGCCGTCGATGGGCACCACGGTGTCGGTCATGTAGGCGGCGTCGTCGCTGCAGAGGAACGCCGCCACCGCGGCCACCTCGTCAGGATCGGCGTAGCGCCCAAGTGGCACCCGGGACGCGATGAACTCCCGTACGGCGGAGGGATCATCGGGGTTGAAGCCCTCCTCGATGCTGCGGATCATGCGGGTGTTCACGGGTGCCGGCGCAACGGCGTTGACGCGCACCCCCAGTTCGGCGAACTCGAGCGCAGCCGTCCTCGTGAGGCCGATGACGGCGTGCTTGCTGGCCACATAGGCGCCCATGTTCGCTATCCCGGACAGGCCCAACATCGACGCCGTGTTGACGATCGCCCCGCCGCCGGAGGCCGCGATCACCGGACCGGCGTGCTTGATGCCCAGCCAGACGCCGCGGACATTGACGTCCATCACGCGGTCGAAGCCGTCGGCTGGACAGTCCACCAGCGAGGCGATCGGGCCCTCGACGCCGGCGTTGTTGAACAACGCGTCCACCCGGCCATGGGCGTCGAGCGCCGCCGATACGTAGCGCGCCACGTCGCTGTCCGACGTGACATCGGCGGTCACCGTCGTAACCTCGCCGCCTTCGGTCGCCACGGCGGCGGCAGTTCCGTCGAGATCGCTGCCCGCCAAATCCACCGCCACGACTGTGGCGCCCTCTGAGGCGAAGCGCCTAGCGGCCGCCCGACCGATCCCACCGGCTGCCCCCGTGATGATCACGATCCGGCCCTCGAACCGCCAAGCCTGACTCTCGCTGCCCATGGACAGATCGTAGTGACCCTGCACTTCGGCCCCGACACCCCCAACTACGTCCTGGTCCCGGTCATCCCGCCCGCTTGAGGCGGCGGTCCGGGCGAGCCGGCACCGGCCACGGATGCCCGTTGGACGTCCGATTACTGCTGCTGCCCGCAGGCCTGTGTTAAGGTTTCGCTGAGTTGGTAAATGGGGAACCGGGAGCCGGAATCTCTGGCTCCTTCGCACTCTCTGAACCGGCATGTCACGAGAAATCCAGGGAAGGATGTCAAATGTCTTCAGAGATTCGCAAGGACAGCTACGCCGTCGGCACTGTTGTGCTCCATCGCTTCAATGCAATCGGCATTGTCGCCGCCGGCACTTTCAACGCGCTCGCCGCCGCTGCGCTGAGTCTGATCAACGCTATGGGGTTGGTCACGGTCGGCGGCGTGAATTCGATCGGTATCGTGGCCGTCGGCGGCGTCAACTCGGTCGGACTCGTTTCGATTGGTGGTCTCAACTCCGTCGGCATTGTCGCCATCGGTGGCCTGAATGCCACAGGTCTCGTGGCCGTAGGCGGCGGGAACGTCACCAGCATGCTGTAGCCCGCAGCCCGGCCCCCGCTGGCCGGGCGATCCTCAGCCGTCGCCGAAACGGGCCGCGAACCAGGCCTTGGCCCGCACCAGTTCGGGGGCGCTGTCACGGAGACGCTCCGCCCACGCCCCTTCCGGCCGCTTCACCGGCCCGGCCTCTGTGGCCACCCGGCAGCGCTCCTCCAGGTACCACAAGCGCGTCGCGGCCTCCAGCAGGTCGGCGCCCACCGCAACACCGCCGTTGGCCAGCAGCAGCATCGACCGGTTGTCGCCCAACGTGGCCGCCATCCGGTCGCCCGACTCGAGCGTGGTGATGAGGGCGAGGTCCGGATGCACGGGCACGAACTCGCCGGCCAGGCCGCCCATGCCGTGCAGCAGCGGCACCGGTTCGCCGCGCACGCCCCAGGCGGCCATGGCGGCGCCGTGGCCGCGGCAGATGGCGCCCACGTCGGGGCGCGCCCGGTAGATGCCGGCGTGGATGACGATCTCCAGCGGCTTGCCGGCCGGGGCGTCGATGGCGTTGCCCTCGTCGTCGCAGGTGAGGATCTCCTCGGCGGTATGGGACAGCAGGGGCGAGGTGGAGGTCATCAGGAAGCCTCCGCCCGGTAGACGGGTGGACGCATGGCCGAAACCCTCCACGAGTCGCGCTGCCGCCATCATCCTGGCCGTCGCCGCCACCTCGGCCTTGATCTTGTCGATCTCGGAAGTCATCGCTCGCTCCCCGCTCCGCCGGACCGCCCGAGCATAGGCGGAGGGGCCTGCCGCGCTAGGCGGGGTGGTAGCGGGTGATCTCGATCATGTTGCCCCACGGGTCGCGGAAGAAGATCTGCCGGTCGGCGGCCGGAGAGTTGGGCAACTCCCACCAGTCCACGTCCGCCTCGGTCAGTTCTTCGGTCATCTCCTCGAGGTCGTCGGCCAGGAACGCCAGGTGCCCGTCGTTGGGTCGCAACTCAGCGGCGTCGTTACGCGTGAAGCCGCCCGTCGTGAGGTGGACCGGCGTGCCGCCGGCGTCGAACCAGGCGCCGGGGAACCCGAAGTCGGGTCGGGGCAGTGGCTCCAATCCGAGCAGGTCACCGTAGAACCACACCGCCTTGTCGATGTCGCCCACGCAGAGGCTGCCGTGATCCAACTTCGTTAGCTTCGCCATGATTTCCTCCCGGTTCGGATCGTCCCGTTCGTGCTGTGCGTTTGCTCCGTGCGGTCTCTGTGATCGTCTCTCCGGGCGTCGCTGGCTCGTGGCGCTCGGCGGCCGGCCGGTCTACTCGAACTCGACTGTCTTCGCCGGGAGACCGAGGGCGAGCTTGCCGACCGTCTCCAGGCAACGCTCGTTGGAGGGCGGCATGACGAGGCCGGCCATGGCGTCGCGGAGGTAGCGCTCCATCGGGATGGAGCGATGGAGACCGCGGCCGCCGAGCAGGCGCATTCCCGAAGTCGTGATCGAGTGTGCCGCCTCCGTGGCGAGGTACTTGGCCTGGTTCAGCACGTAGGTCAGGGCCTCGGTGTCGAGTTCGCCGCTGAGGTATCCCAGAGTGTCGCGGGCCCGGCGAGCGGCCTCCAGTTGCATGGACAGCTTGCCGATCTCCTGCCATGTGAAGGGGTCCTCGCTCCGGGGCGGGCTGCCGTCCGAGCGAGGCGCGCGCATGATGTTGACGCAGTACTCGAACGCCGCCTCCGCGATGCCGATGTAGACGGCGGTGTAGCCCACCGACCAGATGCTCATGTTCTGGCCCAGGATCCCCCCGACATCGCCGACCACGTCCTCGGGTTCGATGCGGACGTTCTGGAAGTCGATCGAGTTGGAGGCCGTTCCCCGCATCCCCAGGGTGTCCCAGTCGTCGAGGATCGTGATTCCTTCCCGCCCGGTGGGGATGAGCACCGTCAGCAGGCCGTCGGCGAGGCTCTCGGCACCCTCTAGGAAGCTCCACGTGAAGTAGTAGGTGGCGCCGGTGGAGAGCGAGCAGAAGATCTTGCGGCCGGTCAGGCGGTAGCCGTCGCCGTCGCGCTCGATGTGGGTGCGGACCTTGCCCTTGTGCCGGAAGGAGATGCCGGGCTCGCTGGTGATCGACGAGAACACGGCGCCGTCGGTCACCACCTCGCCGAAGTAGCGCTCCTGCTGGGCCGGCGTGGCGATCTGACGCAGGAAGAAAAGGATCGCCGAGTGCATGTTGAACGTCAGACCCGTGCTGGCGCAGCCCTGGGCGATCTTGGAGAGGACCGTGGCGTAGGTGAACGAATCGGCGCCGATGCCGCCGAAGCTCTCGGGCACCATCAGGGCAAGCAGGCCGCTGGCGCGTAAGTCCTCGTAGTTCTCGAACGGGAACCGGTTCTCCCCGTCGACCATTGCGGCCCGGGGGCCGAAGGCGTCCCGGCTCAACTCCTCGGCGATGTCCACCCACTTGCGGTGGCGCTCGGGGACCTTGAACGGGGACACCTTGGGTTCCATGCCCCAATCCTAACTACGGGCGGCGCGGCCTTGCCCCGACGTCCTCTCCTCGGTTGTCGGTCTGTCCGGTCGGGGCCGCCGGTGGGCGTCGGCGGATCGTCTGGCGAAATCGATCCGGCGCCGTCCCCCCGGCGTCCCCTCCCTGGTTGTCTGCGGCCGCCTCTACTCCGACGTGGCGGCTCGGGAACTTTCTCCCCCACCGGGACGTCTGAGGGGTGATCTAACGCGCTGAGCGCGTGCAAACGAAGGAGGGACGATCATGCAACAGCTCGATTCGAAGTCACGGGTAGGTGTCCGACTCTGGGCCACAATCGGAGCTGCCGTTGTGGTTCTCCTACTGGCGACGGCCTGCGGTTCCGACTCGGAGGACGCTTCCGCAGTCGCACCGGCTCCGCCGCCTGCTCCGGACCAGGCGGCGGAGCGGATGAGCGCTGCGACCACCGCGCCCCGGTCCTCACCTGCGCCGGCACTCTCGCCGGAGCCACCGCCACCGCCGGCGGTGGTCCTTGCGTCGCCTCCACCCCCGGCGGATGCCGAATACGCCGTCAGCCCGCCTCCCGCGTTGGCGTCACTTCCAGCGGAGTCTCCATCGGCGACGGCCGCTGCCGCTGAGAGCGCTGCTGCCGCGGTGGAGGCGGAGGGCGCTCTGGCGCAAGCGCAGGCTGCCGCGGCTGAAGCTCAAGCTGCGGCCTCCGCAGCGCAACCGGAGGCAGAAGAAGCCCGCTCGGCGTCTTCGGCTGCACCGGCGAGGATCCGTGCGGAGGAATCGGCTTGGGGATCCGTCGAGCCGACCCGGCCGGGGGAGTGCTGGGGATGCTCGTCCAACATCTTCAGGGACTACGGCGTGAACCCGTTCGTGGACACGCTGCGCGACCCGCTCTCGACGTTCGCCCTCGACGTGGACACCGCTTCCTATGTCGTGACGCGCAACTACCTGGACGGAGGCGCGCTCCCCCCCATGGAGGCGGTGCGTGTGGAGGAGTTCGTCAACTACTTCGACGGTGGCTACGAGCCGGAGTGGGACGAGTTCACCATCGACATGGAGGCGGCGCCGTCGCCGTTCGCCCGCGAGGACTACGTGCTGTTGCGGGTCGGCGTGCAGGCGCCCGACGTCCTGGCCGACGTGGTCATACCCGACAGCGTGATCGTGGTCATGGACCGGTCGGGTTCGATGGGTGAGCAGGCCGGCTACGGCGGTGAACGGCTCGATCGGATCCAACTGGCGCACGAGGCCGTGGATCTGCTGCTGGACGGCCTGCCGGACGGCACCCGTGTCGGCATCGTGGCCTATGACGACCGGGTGGCCACCGTGGTCGAACCCACCGACGTGGCCGGCAACCGTGACCGGATCATGAGCAGGGTTCGCGCCGAGGTCAACCCGGGGGGCAGCACCAACGCCGGGGCCGGCCTGGAGCGCGGTTTCGACCTGGCGCAGGACGAGGCCCGCCGGGGACGCGACGTGCTGGTGATGCTGCTCTCCGACGGCGTGGCCAACGTGGGCGCCACCCGCACCGACGAGATCCTGCGCGACATCGGCGACCGCTCCGAGATCGGTCTGACCACCATCGGCGTGGGCCTCGGACCGTTCAACGACGTGCTCATGGAGCAACTGGCCAACTCCGCCGACGGCACGTACCACTACATCGACAGCACCCACGAGGCGAGGCGCATCTTCGGCTCCAACATCGTGAGCCTGCTGGCGCTGGCGGCCCGGGACGCCAAGATCCAGGTGGAGTTCAACCCCGACACCGTGATCTCGTACCGGCTCCTGGGCTTCGAGAACCGCGACGTGGCCGACGAGGACTTCCGCGACAACACCGTCGACGCCGGCGAGGTGGGTCTCGGGCAGAGTTCCGCGGCTCTCTACGAGTTGGAGTTGGTCGGGCGCTCCCGGGACCGGAGCAGCCGAGACTGGCTGGCGACCGCAACCCTGCGCTACCAGCGGCCCCGCCGGGGCTCGATCACCGAGATCGAACAGAGCGTCACCGGTGCCGACATCGCCCGCTCGTTCGCCTCGGCAAGCCCCCACTTCCGCCTCGCCGCGGTGGCGGCGGAGTTCGCCGAGGTGCTGCGCCGGAGCCCGTTCGTGGAGTACCGGGACGCCGACATGGCCGTGCTGGTGGATGAGGCCTGGTACGCGGCGGACGACCTGCGCCGCGACCGCGACGCCGAGGAGCTGGCCCAGTTGATCGAGGACGCCCGTCGCCTGACCCGCTAGCCGCCGAGCCGGCCGCATGAGGGCGCGGCCACGACCGGGGCGGGCCTTCGGAACGGCCAACGGTGGTCACCCCATCCGTTCGCCCCCCTAAGCGAGCCCCCTGCCGGATCCGCCTCCCTCCGGCAGGGGGCTGGTCTTGCTTTCTTCACCAGCCGGTGATCCAGCCCTCCAGCAGGCCGAGCGGCTCGGTCTCGGTATCGCCGGGGCGGTGGCGGAGCACGTCGAAGTCGGCTCCGGCATCGGCCTGCAGCACGTGCTCGAGATAGATGCTGCCGTAACCCCTGCGGTAGGGCGGATCCGGGAGGGGGCGCTCGGCGAGTCGCCGGCTGATCTCCGACGGCGCAACGCAGAGCTCGAGGCGTCGCGCGCCCACATCGAGGAGAATCTCGTCGCCGTCGTCCACCGCTCCCAGAGGTCCCCCGACGGCGCTCTCCGGGGCGGTGTGCAGCACGACGGTTCCGTATCCGGTGCCGCTCATCCGCGCGTCGGAGACACGGACCATGTCGGTCACTCCTCGCGCCAGCAGCTTGCGGGGGATGGGCAGCATGCCCCACTCGGGCATGCCCGGGGCCCCTTTCGGGCCGGCGCCGCGGAGGACCAGCACTGTGGCGGCCGTGACCGGCAGGTCCGGATCGTCGATGCGCGCCAACAAGTCGTCGATCCCGTCGAAGACGAGAGCGGGTCCGCGGTGCTGCAACAGGTCCGCCGATGCCGCACTCGCCTTGATGACCGCGCCGTCGGGGGCGAGTGAGCCGCGCAGCACGGCCAGACCGCCCGCGGGCTGCAGCGGCGCCTCCAGCGAGCGCAGAACGTCGCGATCCCAGCTCTCTGCTCCGGCGATGTTCTCACCCATGGTCAGGCCCGTCACCGTCCGCGCGTCGAGGTGCAGCAGCGGCGCCAGCTCGGCGAGAAGCGCCGTGACCCCACCCGCACGCTGGAGGTCCTCGAACAGGTACTCACCGGCGGGCTGGACGTTGGTAAGAACGGGGGTGCGGGCGGCGATCTCGTCGAAGCGCTCCAGCGGCAGGTCCACACCGAGGCGCCCGGCCAGAGCGATGAGATGAAGGACGGCGTTGGTGGAGCCGGCCACCGCCGCCAGTGCCGTGATGGCGTTCTCGAAGGCCGCAAGCGTGAGGACCTCCGCGGGCCGCGGCCCGGATCGCGCCAGCTTCACAGCATGGCGCCCCGTCTCCTCGGCGAGGGCGCCCCGGCGGGCGTCGGTGGCGGGCACTGCCGCCGATCCCGGCAAAGACATGCCGAGCGCTTCGCTGAGCGTGGCCATCGTGGAGGCGGTGCCCATCTCGCTGCAATGACCCACGCCGGGTCGGGTGGCGGCCTCCAACTCGGCGTACTCGGCCGCGGACATCCTCCCCGCTCGGAGGTCGTCGGTGTAGCGCCAAATGTCTGTCCCGGCGCCGATGCGCCGGCCCCGGAAGCTGCCCGGCCGCATCGGGCCGCCGGTGAGCGCGATCGCCGGCACACCGGCGCTGGCGGCGCCCATCAACTGCGCCGGGACGGTCTTGTCGCAGCCTCCCACCAGCACGACGGCGTCCAGCGGGCTGGAGCGGATCATCTCCTCGACGTCCATCGACATGAGGTTGCGGTACAGCATCGTCGTGGGTTTCGTCAGCATCTCGCTGAGCGAGATCGTGGGGAACTCCAGCGCCAGCCCACCCGCGGCCTGCACGCCGCGCTTGACCGCCGCCACCAGCGTGTCGAAGTGAAGGTTGCAGTTGACCAGTTCGGAGTGCGAGTTGGCGATGCCGACGACCGGCCGGTCCGAGATCGAGGCCTCGGACAACCCCTCCGAGCGCAGTGCCGTGCGGTGGAGGAAGCCGAAGAGGTCCCGCGGCGCGAACCAGCGGGCGCTGCGCAGCGCTACGGGCACTTCACGGCTGGCGGCCATCGCCGGCTCACGCTAGAACATTCCCGGTCGTCGCAGTCCTGTGGCACGCCCGGGAGTGCAGGCGGCCCGCCGGTGCCGCCGGCGAACCGATGGGGGAGGGAATCGATGGATGTCCAGCGACTCGACGGTCGACGCTGCCTCGTGACGGGAGCGGTAGGCGGCCAGGGCGCCGCGGTCAGCCGCCGGTTCGCGGCTGAAGGGGCCTCGGTGGTGGTGACCGACCTGGACGCGGGCCGTGTGGAGGACTTGGCGGCCGAGTTGCGCGATGCGGGCGCGGCCGCTGTCGGCGCAGCAGCGGATGTGCGCGATGAGGCGCAGGTGGCGAACGTCGTGGCGACGGCCGTCGAGGCCCTGGGCGGCCTGGACGTGCTCTACAACAACGCCGGAGTTCTGCTGACCGATGCCGACGGGCCGAGCGAGGGCCTCGCGCGCAGCACCTGGGACCAGGTCCTCGCCATCAACGCCACCGGCGTGTTCCTGTTCTGCAAGCACGCCCTGCCGCCGCTGCTGGAGGCGGCGCCTGGTTCGGTGATCCTGAACGTCGGCTCGGCGGCGTCGTACCGGGGGGATTCGCACTTCCACGCCTATGCCGCCAGCAAAGGGGCATTGCTCGCCTACACGGCATCGCTGGCGCAGAACTACGGGCCCCGAGGCCTGCGGGCCAACCTGATCTGCCCGGGCTTCGTCGAGACGCCGATGGTGGCGACCTTCCTCGACGACCCGAAGTTGGTTGCCGCTGTCGCCGGCACAACTGCCCTGCGTCGCATGGGCAAGCCGGCCGAGATCGCCGCTTACGCAGCGTTCCTCGCCTCAACCGAGGCGTCCTACGTGACAGACTCGATCGTCACCGCCCATGGCGGCCTCGTCAAGTGATGCACCCGCTGTTGGAGAGATCCGCTCACGACCGTCGTTCCGGCGACGGCCGCAATGCAGTACGCAGCGGCTCGGTTCGCACCCCCGGCAGACCGTTCGGTGGCTCACTCGGACCGGGGAACGGCGGTAGGGGAGGACCCTGATGGGCAGGCTCGCAGGGAAGGTCAGCATCGTCACCGGGGCAGGGCGCGGCATCGGTCACGCCATCGCCACGCGTTTCGGAGCGGAGGGTGCCGTCGTCGTGGCCGCCAACCGCAACGAGAGCGAAGGTGAGGCCGTCGCCGCCGAGATCATCGCCGCCGGGGGCGAGGCGGACTTCATCCGCACCGACATCCGCCGGCTGGAGGACTGCGAGCGACTCGTAGCCGAAACCGAGTCCCGCCACGGACGGATCGACGTGCTCTGCAACAACGCCGGAGTCGGGCTCTTGCTCTCCGTCGAGGACACGTCGCTCGAGGACTACGACTACATCATGGACACCAACGTGCGGGGCGCCTTCTGGTTGACCAAACACGCCGTCGGGGGAATGGTCCGCCGCGGGTCCGGTTCGATCATCAACCTGGCCTCGGTGGCCAGCTTCGTGGGCTTCGAGAACGACGCCGCCTACTGCGCCTCCAAGGGCGCGCTGCTGATGCTCACCCGCCAGGTGGCGCTGGACTACGCCGCTGAGGGTGTGCGGGTGAACGCCATCTGCCCCGGCTTCATCGAGACACCCGAGATGCACCACTACTGCGAGCAGCAGCCCGATCCCGCGGCCGCCCTTGCCGCCTGTGATGCCGCCCATCCCATGGGCCGGGTCGGCCAACCCGCAGAGGTCGCCGCCGCCGCCGTGTTCCTGGCCTCCGACGAGTCCTCCTTCGTGACCGGAGCCTCACTCGTCGTAGACGGCGGCCTGCTCATCCGCTGACAGTCAGGACGACGGCAGGTCGACACCCGCCTTCCGCAGACTGTCCAGCAGCGACACGCCGACGCCGATCCTGAGGGTCTGCTTGCGGCGCGCCAGGGTGACGTCGAACGCCGAGCTGTCGTCCCGCACCGAAGCGTTCCCGCAACCGGTACCGCTTGCGCGCGCACGGGCACTCGACCCACGGATGTAGAAGGCAGGGTTCTTCCAGACCATGCAGGAGACGGACGAGGCATCGGTACTAGCGTTCTACGAGGAGGCCACCAATCGTGATGACTGAATATTCCGTCGACGGCACGGCGCTTGATCGTGATCGGATGATGATCCTTTCGCTCAGGCCGCGGTTCGCTGATGCGATTCTCCGCGGAGCGAAGACCGTTGAACTTCGTCGCACGGAGCCGAAGATTCGCGTTCCGACACTTGCCCTCATCTATGCGTCGACGCCGGTGCGGGCGTTGCTCGGGACTTGCGTCGTGACGAGC
>LXNI01003014.1_pt1 | contig 10457 bp, 11 predicted proteins | sample 809091 | NCBI WGS metagenome assembly LXNI01 (sample SAMN04870527, study PRJNA318959) | sponge metagenome | biome: 01000161; feature: marine sponge reef; material: water | host: Sarcotragus foetidus | place: Greece: Milos, Mediterranean Sea | collected 2013-05-29 | depth 5-7 m | reverse complement strand
GATACCCGCCGTCGGATCCGGCATGGCGACGCCGGTCTCCTCTGGCCCTTCGCCGGGGAATCCAGAGGCCGACGCCAGCCCGGACAGGGGTCCGGTGGCAGGCCCGTAGCCCATGTACTCGCGATAGGGACCGGTCTGGCCGTAGCCGCTCACCGAGGCCAGGATGACCCGCGGGTTGATGGCTTTGAGGATGTCGTAGCCCAACCCCAAGCGTTCCAGCACGCCGGTGGCGAAGTTCTGGAAGACCACGTCGACCTCGGCGACAAGGGCCTTGACGATCTCGATCCCGCGCGGGTCCCGGAGATCGACGCCCACGCTGCGTTTCCCCTGGTTCCACTGGTTGAACATGCCGTTGGTGTTGAGCGACGGCTCGACCCCTTCGGGTGCTGCCGGTCCGCGCCGGTACAGGTCGGGGCGCACCGACGACTCGACGCGGATCACGTCCGCGCCCAGGTGAGCGAGGTTCATGCTCCCGAACGGCCCGGCCCACACCCACGTCAGGTCGAGAACGCGGACGCCCTCGAGGGGCCTCGCCGGCGACGACGTGGCGGGCGGAATAGGCTCCGGCACCGCGTCCAGTACTTCGGCGTTGTGCTCGCCCAAACGCGGTGCCGGCCGTCGGTACATCGGGCGCTCGTCGTCGATCAGCAGGGCGGGAGCGACGTAGCGGGTGTCGTCGCCGGGCAACGTCGTGAAGAACCGCCGATGCGCGAGATGGCGATCGGATGCCAGGTCCTCGAACGTCATGACCGGCGCGAAGCAGATGCGCTGCCGCTGCGCGGCATGGTAGAGGTCGAAGGTGTTCCAGCCGCCGATGAAATCCTCCAGGAACGTGTGGATGACGTCCTGGTTCTGATTGCGCCCGGCCGGCGTGGCGAACACCTCGAGCGTCGCCCACTCCGGGTTGCCCATGAACTCGACCAGGCGTTCCCACTGGTCCTGCTCGATGCAGGCGAGGAAGATCGCGCCGTCCCTGGTGTCGAAGATGCGCCAGGGGATGAGCGAGCGGGGCACGGTGCGCTTGATGACGAAGCCGTGGTACGTGTAGACGTGGATGCCGAACTCCAGCACGGATGCCACGTAGGCGAGTACCGAGAAGTCGATGTACTCGCCGACGCCGCAACGCGCGCGATCGCGCACCACGGCGAAGACCGTCATGGCGCCGGCGACGCCTGCCATCATGCTGCAGTGGTGGCCATGCATCTTGAGCGGCGGATAGCTCGGTTCGGGGTGCGCCATCGGGCACAGGCCCGCCCAGCCGCCGCCGTGGGACAGGGTCAGTTCGCTGGCCGCGAAATCGGCGTACGGCCCGGTCAGGCCGAACGGCGTCATCGCGAGGACGATCAGGTCCGGACGGGTCGCATGGATCGAGGCCGGATCCAGGCCGAGGGCTTCGGCTTCGTCTCGCGGGAATGAGTGCACGACGACGTTGGCCCAGCCGGTCAAGCGGGCGAGGCGGTCCTTGTCGCCATCGGTGCCGAGGTCCAGGCAGATGCCCCGCTTGTTGAGATTGACGGCGAGGAACAGGCCGCTGCGTTCCTCGTCGACAGCGTCCGCAAACGGGCCGAGGCGTCGCGCCGGATCGCCCTCGGGCGGCTCCACCTTCACCACGTCCGCACCTTGATCGGCGAGTAGCCGCGCGGCGTACGCGGAGGCGATTCCGTTGCCGATTTCCAGGACGCGCAGTGGTTCGGAGGTGGGCATTCTTCTTGTTCCTCGTTGGGGTTTGTTTTACCAGCCTCGGTGTGCGCGAAGCTCGGCAAAGGTCTCGAGATGGCGGACGTGGTCGCCGGCGAATCGCAGCACGATGTGCTCGACGCCGGCGGCGACGAAGCCTTCGATCCAATCGGCCGTTTGCTCGGCGTTGCCCCCGAAGCAGGCTTGCGCCTTGCGCATGACGGGGCCGGGTACGTCGTAATACTGCGCGAGGAAGCCGTCCACGCGCTGCAACGCCGTCTCGGGATTGTCGTCCACGAAGCAGGTGAGATAGTGCGCGCCCGCCGGTGTTGCTCGCCCGGCGGCGCGGGCATGGTCGCAGACCTCGTCGAACATGCGCCGCCACCGTAGGCCGTCGTCCGGCCAAATCGGCAGCCAGCCGTCCATCGACTTGCCGGCCCGTGCCAGCGCGTTGGGATGGGACCCCGCGCCCCAGACGGGTGGCCCGCCAGGACGGTGGGGCAGTGGCCCAAGCACCGCGTCGCGCAGCGCCCAGCGGCCGTCCCAGTCGACGGGTTCGCCGCGCCACAGGGCACGCATGAGCTCGATGCCCTCCATCAATCGCCCCACGCGCCGCTCGAAGGGCACACCGGCGGCTTCGAACTCGGCCCGGATGTTTGGCCGGTCGGCCGCGATGCCGACGCCGACGACGAGGCGTCCCGCGCTCACTTGGTCGAGTGTGGCCAATTGCTGCGCGAGGATCACCGGGTTGCGGTAGGCAGGCAGCAGCACGGCAGTGCCCAGGGTGACGCGTTCGGTACGTCCCGAGATTGCGGCGAGAAGCGTCAGCGGATCGTGCCGGGGGCGGGCGAGCAGCGAGTCGCCCACCCAGACGCTGTCGTATCCGGCGCGCTCCGCGCGCGTGGCGAGATCGAGCAGCGGCGCCGCCGCAGGAGTGCCGCCCATGACCGCTTCCCGAGTGGGAACCAGGTAGCCGAAACGGGTCATGCAGGCGGACTCATCGCCGAGGGTCGGGTTCTTCGTTCTCCTTGCCACGCCAGCATAGCGCACAGTGGGCGTGCGGTATGATCGAGCGCTTCCGCCACGGATCCCGCCGATGCCCTATCCCGAGAACGCACCCATCGAGGAGTGGCTGGCCCAGGAGACGCCGGAGGACGTCCTGGAGCCGGACCTCCCGATCATCGATCCCCACCACCACCTGTGGGACATGCGCGGGTTGCGGGCACCCTGGGAACAGAGGGTGTACCTCTGCGGAGAGATGTCCGAGGAGATCCGGGCATCCGGGCACAACGTGGTGCAGACCGTATTCGCCCAATGCGGTGCCTTCTACCGCGCCGACGGGCCGGAAGAGATGCGCCCGGTTGGCGAGACCGATTTCGTGCACGGCATTGCCGCGATGAGTCGCTCCGGGCGCTACGGCAGTGCGCGGCTTTGCACCGGGATATTCAGCACCGCGGATCTCCGTTTAGGCAAGGCCGTGGAGCCCGTGCTCCAAGCGCACCTTGCCGCGTCGCCCAACTTCCGCGGCATCCGCACCGGTTTTCCGGACGACCTCGACGCCGAGTACCGCGACGGCTACGCTATGCTTGGAAAGTACAACTTGAGCTTCGACAACTACTCGCCCGACTACGAGCGGCTGCCCGCTCTCGCCAAGCTGGCGACTGCGTATCCCGACATTCCCATCATCGTCAACCACCTGGGTGGGAAGATCGATCCCGACGCCGGCCGGGCCGATGTCTCTCGGTGGCAGGCGTGCATCGACTCGCTTGCCGGCTGTCCCAACGTCGTCATGAAATGCGGCGGTGCCCAACAGCGGGTCGGGCGTTCCTGGGAGCCGCCGTTCCACATGCACCAACGCGCCGAGGGCCCCTTGGGATCCGAGGAGCTTTGCGACTTGCTCTACCCGTTCTACCGCTACCCCATCGAGAACCTTGGGTCCAGACCGCTGCATGTTCGAAAGCAATTTCCCCGTCGACAAGGAATCGGTGTCGTACCGCACGCTCTGGAACCTGATGAAGCGCATTGCCCGGAAAATGGGGTTGAGCGACGCGGAGAAGGCAGCTCTTTTCAGCGGCACGGCAGCGCGCGTCTATCGGCTACCGCTGTCCGGGTGAGCATCCTCGGTGGCGTCCTTGCCGCCGTGAAATGGGGGCTCTGCGGTTCGCTGCCAATCTGTCAGGGGTGGCGGTCCAGCCGGTAGATCAGGGCCAGCGCCACCCAGCCCTCGTTCCGGTCTACCGCGTACTTCTCATCGTATGCCGCGGCCACGCGGGCGCGTTCGTCGGGATCATCCACGAGGCTCGCGCGTAGGCGGTACAACGTCCCGTCCACGCGGACGCGCACACTCGGGTCGGAGTCGATGTAGGGCACCCAGTTGGACTCGTCGCTCGCCGTGGCGACGTACAGATGCTCCGCCAGGCCAACGCCCCAGATGTTGATGGAGTACGGATCGGCGGGTCTTGTTTCGAGCTGGATGGTCTCGGGCACTTGGCTCCACTCGGCAGGCGCGTCCTGCACCACGCCAGAGAGCTCGCCCCCTGGAATGCTGGAGACAGGCTCGCAACCAGGCACAGCGAGCAGACCGGCCACGACCAGGGCAATACGGATCATTGCGACGCTCCCTGCGACCCTCCGCTGTCCATGCTACCAGTATGCGACCAGCGCCCTTGCAAGCGTCGCCCGGCCGCCGGTCGGCCGCTGATCGAGTGGATGACGATCAATCCCCGGTTGCGTTGGACGCGTCGACGAGCCAGGTGTCCCAATGTGCGGTCACACGCATTCCAGTACCGCACGCACGAGTCGACTGCCGCGTGTATCGACCTCGACGCCCGGCTGCATCTGGTTCATGGCGTAGCCGACGCCGAGCCGACGCGCTGGGTCGGCGAAACCGATGGATCCGCCGGCGCCGTTGTGGCCGAAGGTGCCGAGGAGAGGTGCGGGATCGCGTTGCACCCTGGCATGGTTGGGCCTGATCAGATCGGCGACGCGATGATGCTCCGAGTCGGGCAAGCCGATGTGGAAGTCTGCGTCCAGAGGTCCGGCTATGCGCTCGCGCAGCAGCTGGCCAAGGCTCTTCCCGGTGGTCCTCTGCGCCAGCTCCCCCGCGAGAAACCCCCAAAGGATGGCGTGATAGCCCGCGGCGGTATCCGGTTCCCAGTGCGGGTCCTCGGCGGCAATGCGCGAGACGCTAACGGGCTCATGAGTCGATCCGTCCCACACATCGGCACGCTCTACCGCAACGTGAATTCCGACGCCCACGCCGGTACCGTGATCCAGGGAACAACCGTCGCGGCGCTGCGGAGCCCTAGGCTTCCAGTCTTACTCAACCACCTACCGTCGCCGAGGCCGTTAGCGTGCAATCACCCGGGATGTCGATCTAGACCCGCATCTCGACGTGCGATATGTTCGTGCTGCGATTCGTAGCTTTCGCTGCAAGGACGCCGAGCGCTTGGCGGCCGGTTACCGCGTTCGTCGATTCGCGGCGATCGAGCGAGTAGCGCAACGGAAGCTGGCGCAGCTCGATGCCGCCGCGACACTGGATTTCCTGCGCGTACCGCCGGGCAATCGACTCGAAGTCCTGAAGGGCGACCGCGCCGGGCATTACAGCATCCGCATCAACGAACAGTGGAGATTGTGTTTCCGGTACGACCTCGGCGACGCCTACGACGCAGAGATCGTCGGCTATCACTAGCGGGGCTCCGCCCCAACAAGGAGCACGAGAGGCCGACGGCCAGAGAAACGCAACCTGACTGTGAAGCTAGACCGCGGTCACGCAAACTAGAGGTATCCCAATGACTAGGCTCGAACCTGTCCATCCCGGCGAAGTTCTGAAGCAGGATTTCATGGTACCGCTGGGCCTCTCCGACACGGGCCTTGCGAGGGCGATCGGGGTGACGCCGGCGCGCGTGAACGAGATCGTCCGCGGTCGCCGTGGCATCACCGCCGAGACCGCGTTGCGTCTCGCTCGCTACTTCGGCACCGACCCAAACAGCTGGATGAACTTGCAGACCTTCTATGAACTCGCCCTCGCCGAACGGGACGCGGCAGCGGCGCTTGCAGCCATCCGCCCGCGCGAGGTCGCCTGACCCTTCATCGTCGCACCAGCCGAACGCCCACCCACCCGGCCGGTTGTGCTGGCGTCCTTCAAGCCCGGCGGGGCGCGCGCGTGGACTCCAAAGCGCTCAGAGGCACTCGAACACCGCACGTACCAGCCTGTTCCCACGTGTGTCTGCCTCGATCCCCGGCTGCATCTGGTTCATGGCATAGCCCACGCCGAGTTGCCGGTCGGGATCCGCGAAGCCGATCGAGCCGCCGGCGCCGTTGTGGCCGAACGCGGCCGAGTTCGGACCGTACTGACCTTCGGTATTGAGGTTGATGCCGCGGCCGCGGCGCATCGGCCGGCCGAGAACGAGGTCGTCGGTCATACCCCACTCTTCCACCGTCATGGCCGCGATGGTTTCACGCTGGAGAACCCGCTCGCCGTCGGCCAACGCGCCATAGACGCGGGCGATCCCGCGGGCGTTGCCATGGCCGTTGGCGGCCGCGATCTCGGCCCGGCGCCATGGTGCGCTGCAGACGTCCTGCCATGGGCGTACGGATGGATTCTGCAGCGCGAACCGGAACAGTGGCGGTACCTTGGCGCCCATGAGAGTCGCCGGATCGGGCTGCACCCGGGCGTGGTTCGGCCCGATTAGATCGGCTACCCGGTGATGTTCCGAGTCCGGCAAGCCGATGTGGAAGTCTGCATCCAGCGGGCCGGCGATGCGCTCACGCAGCAGTTGGCCGAGACTCTTCCCGGTGGTCCGCAACGCCAATTCGCCGGCGAGGTATCCCCAAAGGATGGCGTGATAGCCGGCCGCGGTGCCCGGTTCCCAATGCGGTTCCTCGGCTGCGATGCGCGCGGTCATGCGCGGCCAGTCGTACAGATCGGCCACGGTCACCGGATCGCGCAGGCCGCAGACGCCGGATTGGTGCGATAGGAACTGGCCGACGGTGAGCCCATTGGCTCCTGCGCGAAACTCGGGCCAGGTGTCCGTGACGGGTGCGTCGTAGTCAAGCAAACCGTCTTCGACGACCGTGGCCAGCGTCGCCGAGGCGATTCCCTTGGTGGTGGAATAGACGTTGACCAGCGTGTCGGCATGCCACGGTCGCGAACAGTCGCGATCCTGGAACCCGCCCCACAGGTCGACCACGGTCTCGCCGGCGACGACGACCGAGAAGCTCGCCCCGACCTCGATGTCTTCGGTGAAGTTTCGCTCGAACACGTCGCGTACGCGTTCGAACCCGGCGGCGACGGTGCCGTGTACAGGAAAATCAACCATCTTGTGTCCTTGGCGGAGGCAAGCGAGGCAAGCGCCCAGCCGCCCAACATACACCACCGCGTACCGGTGCCTATAATCGCCACATGAATGTTGAACCACTCACCCCCGTGATCGGGGCCGAGGTCCACGGGGTCGACCTCGCCGCCTTGGACGATGCGGATTTCGCCGAAGTGGAAGCCGCGCTCCTCGACCACCAGGTGTTGTTCTTCCGCGATCAGGAACTCGACATCGACCAGCACAAGGCGGTGGGCCAACGCTTCGGGCCGTTGCACATCCATCCGAGCGCGCCACCGGGCGCGCCCGGCCACCCGGAGATCCTGAAGGTCCACGCGGACGGGAACACGAAACGCACAGCGGGTGATGGCTGGCACTCGGACGTGAGCTGCGACCCCGAGCCGCCCATGTTGTCGATCCTGAAGCTCCACACGCTTCCGGCGGGAGGGGGCGGCGATACCCTGTTCTCGAGCATGTATGCGGCCTATGACGCCCTGTCGGGTGCCATGCAAACCTACCTTGCCGGCCTCACGGCGATCCACGACGGCGGGCCCAACTACCGGGACCGGAATCGCCGGGTCGGCTACGACGACAGCGACCGGGTCTATCCACGCGCCGAGCACCCCGTCATTCGGACCCACCCGCGCACCGGCCGCAAAGGCATCTACGTCAATTCGGTGTTCACCACCGAGCTATGCGGTGTCCCGAAGGCCGAAGGCGACGCGATCCTTGCATTCCTCTACGCGCACATCGCCAGGCCGCAGTTCCAGTGCCGGTTCCGTTGGGGCGAGAACTCGGTCGCGATGTGGGACAACCGGTGCGTCCAGCACATGGCGATGTGGGACTACTACCCGGGGACCCGCAGCGGCGTGCGCGTAACCGTCAGGGGCGACCGCCCGTTCCATTGACTATGGGCCCCGCATGGCTGCGAGGCGCGTTGGCGTCAGCGCCTGCGGTGACCCTCTAGCCCCGCACGCCCACACCGGTCGCTTGCCGTAAATGGATCTCACCTGTCGAACACTGCCCTTGCCGCGCGCATGGCGTCGACAGCCCGCGGGAACCCGATGTACAGGCACAGATGCGTCATGACCTCTTCGATCTCGGCCACGGTGAGGCCGTGGTGCAATCCGCCGCGCACGTGGAAGCCCAACTCGGCCTCTTGCCCAAGCGCGGCGAGGATGGCGATCACCACCAGCGACCGGTCCCGGCGGCTGAGCTGAGGCCGCGACCAGATCTCGCCGAAGGCCCACTTCATCGCCCAATCGCCCAAGCCCCCGAGGTGCTGTCGGAGCGCGTCGAGGTCCGCCTCGGGGTCGGGGTCGGCGCGTCCGTGGGTGAGCGAGGCCCGGACATCGGCAGCCCGCGCGAGCCGCTCGGCGTCGGACAAGTGCTCGGCCGGTTCGCGACCTTCCATGCGCTGGACTCCTTCCGCCTCGCAGAACGCCGCGTCCATGCGCCGGCTGGCCGCCATTGCGGCGGGGAACCCCGCGTAGGCCGCGATGTGGAGGTTGACTTCCTCGATCTCCGTGCGAGTCAAGCCGTGGCGAAGCCCGACCGCGGTGTGCAGCTCGAGCTCCTCGGCGCGAGACTGCGCCGCCAGCACCGCGATGATCATCAGGCTGCGGTCGCGGCGGTTTAGCTGTGGTCGGTCCCACATCTCGCCGACCGCGGCGAACGCGAATGTGCCCAGTGCACCCATGCGGCGTTCCATGGACGCGAGTACGCGCTCCGGCTCCGCGCCCGGCACGAAGCGCGAATACGTAGCGTACGCGTGTCCGAGTCGGTCTTCCCAGCTTGCGTTGTCGGTCATGGTGTCCCCAGCTCACGTCGGTTGCGTCGAAGCGGATCGTACCCGTTGATGGTCACCAGCGAACTGGCCTTGATGCCGGCGGCCGTCGTTGACGACGATCAGGCAGGCCATGGCCCGGACCGCCGTTTAACTTGCGGCGGGCTTTCGCGACAATGCGCCATAGCTGCTTACGAGGGAGCTATGGCCAACGCGAGTTCGAGCGCCTTGGGATTCACGTATGGCCCGGTCGCTTTCCGGGCCGACCACCGTCGCGATGTCCGCCGCGCCTGTTTCCGCGTTCGCAAGGTGCTCGAGGGTGTCGTCCACGACACTGTTGCCTTGGAGGGCAACCCGTTCACCTTGCCGGAGGTCAAGACGCTACTCGAGGGCGTCACCGTGGGCGGACATCGACTCGACGACGAGCGCCAGGTCCTGAACCAGGCGGCGAGCTGGAAGGCGCTGCTTGCCGCCGTGGACCGTGGGACGTTCGAACTGGACAAGGCGACGTTCTGCGACCTCCACGCCTTGGTGGCACGGGAGGAAGCCCTGGAGTGGGGCGCTTTCCGTACCGGTTCCGTGACCATCGCGGGAACCAACTTCGAACCACCGCCGTGGGAGAAGCTGGCGTCGATCTTCGAGGAGGGGCTCGCGACTCTGAATCGTATCGACGGCCTGCACGAGCGAGCCATCGCCATGTACCTTTTCGGTGCCCTCAACCAGTTCTTCTACGACGGCAACAGGCGGACGTCTCGGCTCATGATGAACGGCATCCTGCTCGGCGCCGGCGAGGAGGCGATCTCGGTGCCCGCCCGCCGACGGCTGGAGTTCAACGAGGCGATGATCCGCTTCTACGACAGCCTGGACGGGACCGAGATGATCCGCTTCATGGCCAGTTGTTCGCTGGACCCGCAGTTGCGGACCGACTCTTGAGCATGAGGAGCCAGATGACGCGCAGAACTCCCAGGACGTCAACCAAGGCCCGAAAGGCCGCTAGCAAGCCGGTCGACGGAAAGCCGCGCCTCCTCAGTGGTGGCAATCCGCAGATCGCCAAGGGTGACGGCGATGGCCCGGTGCAGGCCTACATTGCTGCCATGCCGGAGTGGAAGCATGACGTGGGGCGTCGCCTCGACGCGCTTATCGTCGACACCGTGCCAGGTGTGCGGAAATGCGTGAGGTGGAACTCGCCCTTCTACGGCGTCGAGGGCCGCGGCTGGTTCGTGAGCTATCACGTCTTTACCCGTTACGTGAAGGTGACCTTCTTCCGGGGTTCGTCGCTGCGCCCCCTCCCAACTGGCGTGGGCAAGGACCAGGATGCGCGCTGGGTCGATGTCCACGAGGGCCAACTCGACGAGGTGCAGATGGCGAATTGGGTCCGGCAAGCCGCCGCGTTGCCCGGGTGGGATCTGACCTGACCGGCGAGATGGGCGAGAACGCGGTGACGGAGTCCGACGCGACGGTCGTAGACGAGGTGCTGGCCGCGGTACGCGCCTACGACATCGCGGTGCGCGACCGGGACCTGAATGCGCAGGTCGACTTCTTCGCGGATCGCAGCCAGGACAGCGCCGGGGCAACCAAGGCCGCACGCGTGAGCCGCCTTGAGACGCAGATCGCGCGGGGCGAGTACGAGGACAAGCGGTTCGTCCTCGATGCGGTTCAAGTCGTCGTGGACGGCGACC
>LXNI01003013.1_pt1 | contig 10457 bp, 7 predicted proteins | sample 809091 | NCBI WGS metagenome assembly LXNI01 (sample SAMN04870527, study PRJNA318959) | sponge metagenome | biome: 01000161; feature: marine sponge reef; material: water | host: Sarcotragus foetidus | place: Greece: Milos, Mediterranean Sea | collected 2013-05-29 | depth 5-7 m | reverse complement strand
GGCGTTGGCCATTGAGGCGACGCGGTGCATTTCGGTGATGCCGCCGACGTTTACGACGTCGGGTTGGACTATGTCGACGGCGCGGCGGCCGATGTAGTCCTTGAATTCGTAACGTGTGCGCAGGCCTTCTCCGCCGGCGATGGCCATGGGCAGCGCGGCTTTTACCTGCAGGTAGCCCTCTATGTCTTTGGCGTTGACGGGCTCTTCGAACCAGTAGATGTCGAGCGCGGCAAGTTCGTAGCCGATGCGAATGGCGGTGGTGGCGTTATAGGCCTGATTGGCGTCCGCCATGAGGAAGATATCGGGGCCGATGGCTTCGCGGAGCGCGGCGACTCGGCGCACGTCCTGGGCCAGAGGGAGGCCGCCGACCTTGGTTTTCATGCCGGCGAAGCCCAGCTCTACATACATGCTGGCCTCGTCGAGCAGCCGTTGCGGGATGTCGCGGCCGTCGGAGGCAAGGGCTTCCTCGGTATAGTAGAGGCCGGTGGCGTAGACGGCGATGCGGTCGCGGACTTTGCCGCCGAGGAGAGTGGAGACGGGCAGGCCGCTGGCTTTGCCGGCGATGTCCCAGAGGGCGGTGTCGACGGCGCTGATGGCGCTGCCGCCGATGCCGCCGGCGACGTTGCCGTTGTAGAAGAGGCGAAACATTGTTTGCCAAAGCAGGTTGCGCTGCATTGGGTCGGCGCCGAGCAGGAGGGGCGCGAACTCTTCGTGGACGATGCGGGCGGAGGGACCGTAGAGGCCTTCACCCCAGCCGACGATGCCGTCGTCGGTGACCAGTTTGACCAGGCCGACGTGGCGTTTGTCGGTCCAGCCCTGGGACCAGCCGAAGCCGGGTTGGATGGGGGCTTCGAGTAGGAATGTCTCGATAGAGGAGATACGCATTGCTGGCGCTCCGTAATCGTGGTTGGTGGCCGGATGACCTGTAAGAGGGCGCACTAAGGCGTGTTGGCCGCTAGGGCAGCAGTCGAGGAATCAAGAAACCAGTGGCGGCCAGGGCAATATGTCCGCCTGTCACCCAGGCAAACGCTCGGAGCAGCCGCCCCAGACCGATTTTAGATGCCTTTCGATACCAGGTTTCAGTCCAGAAAATGAAAATCACGGAGGGAATCATAAGGAAGAATATCGCAAAGCGATGAACGGCTGGCAGCGTCCACTGGTCCGCACCCACGGCAACGGCGACAGATTTGATGGCGTTCGGCAGGAATATAAAATGAGGGTAGATCAACGCGCAAGTGGCGAACCAGAGCAGATAAAGCAGGACAACCTTCAAGATGTCGTTAGCGGAGATTTTCATGGGGGTATCTTAGGATCCAGACTGTCGCTGGTGAAGCAGACGGTCAACTACTTCAGGAAACAGTGCGTCGGCGTTCAAGCTGCCACGCCTACCAGATTCAGGTCATGGGCGAAGTGGCACTTTGAAAAGTGGTCGGGCGCCACTTGATCCCAGACCGGTTCCTGTTCTTTGCAGAGATCCTGGACATAGGGGCAGCGCGGGTGGAAATAGCAGCCGGACGGTGGGTTGGCTGGATTGGCAACTTCGCCTTCCAGGATGATGCGCGCCGATCCTCTGCGCCGGGGATCCGGTTTGGGGATGGCGGACAGGAGCGCTTCGGTGTAGGGATGTTTGGGGTTGGTGTAGAGTTCGAGAGTGGGCGCCATTTCGACCAGTTTGCCGACGTACATTACGGCGACGCGGTCGCATATGTGGGCGACGACGCTGAGATCGTGGGCGACAAAGACATAGGTCAGCCCCATCTGATCCTGCAGGTCCTGCAGCAGGTTGAGAATCTGGGCTTGGACGGAGACGTCGAGGGCGGAGACCGGTTCATCGGCCACGACCAGATTGGGCTGGCTGACGAGGGCGCGGGCAATGCCGATGCGCTGGCGCTGGCCGCCGCTAAAGGCGTGGGGGTAACGCCGCATGACCTCGGGCGCGAGGCCGACGAGGCCAAGGGTGTGGGAGACCCGATCCTCCAGTTCCGACCCTTTTGCCAGACCCATGGCGCGCAGGGGGGCGCCGATCAGCTCGAGGATGGTCATGCGCGGATTGAGGGAAGCGTGGGGGTCCTGAAAGATCATGCGCATGTTGCGGCGCACCTGAGTGAGCTTCTGATTGTCCAGCTCGGTTACATTGACGCGCCCGAGCTCGGGGTCACGGAAAAAGACATCGCCCTCAGTGGAGGGAATGGCGCGCAGGATCATGCGGCCGGTGGTAGTTTTGCCGCAGCCGCTTTCCCCTACCAGCCCCAATGTTTCGCCCTCCTCCACCAGCAGGCTGACGTCGTCAACAGCTTTGACATAGCCGACGGTCCGCTTGAAGAAGCCGCGCTTAATCGGGAAGTACTTCTTGAGATTCTGGATCTCCAGGAGCGTGGATGAAGATGTGGAGGTGTTTCCGTTTTCGCTTGACATAAGGCTTTGTTGTTTTGCGCTACCGGTTCGGTAAACGAGCGCAGTGTTGCATTGTGTTATCAGGTATAGAGGTGACAGCGGACGGCGTGCCCCTCCTCAAGTTGAATCAGTTGCGGCTCGGCCTCGTCACAGACGCCGGGCATGAAGTCCGGGCAACGGGGATGAAACGCGCATCCGCTCAGGCGTTGAAAGGAACTGGGGACCATGCCTTCGATGGCATTGAGCTTTTCGCGGTTGTCCTGCAGGACATCTTCGAGGCGCGGGATAGAGTTGAGCAGCCCGCGCGTATAGGGATGTTTGGGATTGTAGAAGATCGAGTCAACATCGCAGCGCTCGACAACTTTGCCCAGATACATGACGACAACTTCCTCGGCCATTTCGGCGACGACACCGAGATTGTGGGTGATATAGAGGATGGCCATGTCGTATTCGGCCTGCAGCTCGCGCATCAGGTCGAGGATCTGGGCTTCGGTGGTGACATCGAGGGCGGTGGTCGGCTCGTCGGCGATCAGGAGTTGGGGGCGGCAGGCAAGCGCCATGGCAATGACGGCGCGCTGCCGCATGCCGCCGCTCAGCTGGAACGGGTAGTCATCGAAGCGTTGCTCCGGGTTGGGCATCTTTACGCGCGCAAGCGTCTCGATGGAAATGTCGCGGGCTTCGGATTTGTTGACATCCTGGTGGAGGAGGATGGCCTCGGCGATCTGCTTGCCGACGGTACGGACGGGGCTGAGAGCGGTCATCGGCTCCTGGAAGACCATTGAGATCTGATTGCCGCGGATGTCGCGGAGCTGGCGGTCGTTCGACTCGAATTGGGCCAGGTCGACGATGTCTTTGGCGTCGGGGCGCTCGTCGAACGGCCGGTGGAATCGAATTTCGCCGTCGACGATCTGGCCGGGCGGCGGGATGAGGCGCATGATTGACATGGCGGTCATGCTCTTGCCGCAACCGCTTTCGCCGACAACGCCGACTACCTGCTTGCGGCGGACCTCGAGGTCGACGCCATCGACTGCGCGCACGGTGCCTTCGTCGAGGGCAAAATGTGTTTTGAGACCCTTGATTTCCAGCAGGATATCCTGCGGTCCCGCTCCGTTTTCAACTGACGCCATAAAGTGTAACCCCAGTGGTTAGCGGCCGGTGGCTGAACCGGCCTTAGAGTTGTGCTCGCGGGCTAGTGGTACGGGTCGGCTGCGTCGCGCATGCCGTCGCCCAGGAAGTTGAACATGAGTACGGCGATGACGACAAAGATGACCGGCCAGAGCGTCCAGGGCGTTTGGGCGACGGACATGATGTCCTGCGCGTCCTGTAGCATGACGCCCCAGCTGATGGTGGGCGGTTGCAGACCGATTCCGAGGAAACTCAATGCGGTTTCGCCCAAAATCATGAACGGGATGGCGATCGTGAGCTCGACGATGATGAAGCTGGCGAAGCTGGGCAGCAGGTAGCGGGTGATAATCGTCCACTGGTTTTCGCCATCGAGTCGGGCGGCCATGACAAAGTCCTCTTCGCGCAGGCTGAGAATTTTGCCGCGCACGATGCGGGCCAGCCGCGTCCAGTTGAGGATCGAGAGGATAATTGTGATGGCAAAGTAGAGGCGCAGATTGGGCCAGTCCTGCGGCAGGGCGGCGGCGAGCGACATCCACAAGGGGATGGCGGGCAGGGCATAGAGCAGGTCGATGAGGCGCTGAATGACTTCATCGACTGCGCCGCCAAAGTAACCGGAGACCCCACCGAGGAGCACGCCAAAGATGGCGGTGAGCGCAACGCCGATCAGACCGATTGAGAGAGAGATGCGGCCGCCATAGATGATACGGGAGAAGATATCGCGCCCGATGCGGTCGGTGCCGAAGATGAAGAGCGGCATTGAATCCTGCTCTGTGCCGAAGAGGTGCAGGTCGGATTCGATCAGGCCCCACATTTTATAGGAGTCACCGCGCACGAACAGCCTGATGGGACTTATCTCGCCGGCGTTGGCCTTGTAGATCGGGCGTGCGGTCACGGGATCGCGTGAGCGCACGAGGGCGTAGACGAAGGGGCCGCGAAAGCTATCGCTGACAACCTCGAAGAACCGGACCTTGGTGGGCGGCGCGGAGGCGAGATCCTTATAGCGGGTCAAGGGTGCATGGGGCGCGACGAATTCGGCAAAGAGGACGACGACATAGAAGAAAGCGAGCACCCACACGGCGGTCTGGGCCAGGCGATGGCGGCGGAATTTCCACCAGACCAGTTGCCACTGCCCGGCGCGATAGAAGTCTTCCGACTCGGTAAAGGTGGTGGCCGGGCTTGGCGGCGCTTCCAGAGCGCGGCGGCGGGGGCTGATCTGTCGCAAGAGATTGCTGACGATTGAAGACATAATCTTGACTAAAACTCCTCCACGCTGCCGAACCGGATGCGCGGGTCCACTGCTGCGAGGGCGATATCGGCCAGAAGGCTCCCGACCAGCGCCAGGGTGCCGACAAGGAGAATGAAGCTGCCGGCCAGGAACATGTCCTGGGAGAGCAGGGACCGATAGAGGACCACGGCGGCGGTGGGCAGGTTAAGCACGATCTCGACTACGGTGCCCCCGGAGATGATCCACGGCAGGAGAAAGCCGAGGGAGCTGATCAGGGGGTTGATAGCGATGCGTACGGGATAGTTCATGAGGACGGCAAATTCGGACAGGCCTTTGGAGCGGGCGACAGTGACGTACTGTTTACGCAGCTCATCGAGCATGGTGGCGCGCATGACGCGAATGATGTGGGCGGTGCCGCCGATGCCGAGGATGAGAACGGGCACCCAGATGCGGGTGAGCATGTTTTGGAATTTGCCAATGCTCCAGGGTTCGAGCTCGTAGGCCGGGGAGAAGAGTCCCCCCACTTTGAGGCCGAACCAGGCGAAGGAGAAGTACATGACGACCATCGCCAATAGGAAGCCTGGCACTGCCAGGCCGACGAATCCGATCATGGTGAAGAGGTAATCGGTGAAGGTGTATTGCCGGACTGACACGTAGATGCCGATCGGGACTGAGACGGCCCAGACAAAGACGGTTGTGAAGATGGCCAACAGGAAGGTGAGCGCCATCTTGTCGCCGATGACCTCGTTGACCGGTCTGCCCCACTGGAAGGACTGACCGAAGGAACCCTTGAGCAGGATGTTCTGGATCCAGGTCAGATACTGGACGTGCATGGGGCGGTCGAGGGCGTATTGTTTCATGAGGCGCTCGACCTCGGCCTCGTCTACATCGCGGCCCGATGCTCGCAGAGCGTTAATGTGCTCGGTCAGATAATCGCCTGGGGGGAGTTGGATAATCAGGAAGGCGATCAGCGAGAGTAGGAACAGCAGCGGGATCATGCGCATGACGCGTTGAAGGATGTAGACAGTCATTGGGAACTCCTTGAGAGGAGAGAGTGAAGAGGAGTGAGAAGTAAGAGAAAACTCTTACTTCTCACTCTTCACTTCGTACTCTTTGCTACTTACTCCTCACTTCTTACTTCTGTCAGTTTACGAGACGCCGCCTTCGTAGTAGAAGGCTTCGGGATGGTAGGTCGAGATGCCGTAGGTATCCCAGCCGACGGGTTTGCCTGCGGGGGGCAGGTTGAGCATCGTCTTGGGGAAGATGAGCGGAGCCGGGCTCTCGGAGACGGAGCCGACTGCCAATGGATTATCGGCCAGCCAGTCGAAGATCTTCTGACCGGCAGCCACGCGATCGGCATCATCGATCACGGTGTTCATGGTGTGGTAATGATCAAAGAGCGTCTGGATCTCGGCCGGCGGCTCCTCGCCTTCCTGGCCGGCGCTCCTGAACCAGCGTCCCCACTCAGGAGCAGGGCCGCCCTGGCCGATGTTGGTGGGGATGAACCAGCGCATTTCGACCGGTAGGAGGGTATCGGTGCAGCGGTCTGCGTGCCAGCAACCGCAGTGAATCAGGCCCTGGCTCCAGCGCTCGTTGTAGAGAGAGATCTGGATTTCTTTGGTGGAGGCTTCGATACCGACTTCGCGCCAGAAGGTGACGACGATCTCGGTGAACTCGTGGGTGGCGACGCCGACACGCGGTCCGGCGTGCTCGATGTTGAACTTGAGCACTTCGCCGTCGGGGCGCAGGCGGAAGCCGTCGCTGTTGCGCTCGGTGAGCCCCATCTCATCCAGCATCTGGTTGGCCAGGTCAGGATCGAACTGGGACCAGTTCTCGGCATATTTCGGCTTGTAGTACTGGGAGTTGGGCATAGGCGCCAACTGGCCCATCGTGGCAAGACCGAAGAAGAGATTCTGATTGATTTCTTCGCGGTCGATGGCGATGTTCAAGGCCTTGACGAAGTTGGGGTGGCGGACAATGTCCCGCAGCACCGGGTCTTCGGTCAGGGTGTGATTGGGATAGAGGGTGTAGCGGTCGGTCATGCAGCTGGTGTAGTCCATGACCTGGTAGTGCTGGTTCGGCTCGTTTTCCTTGTAGAGCGGGAAACGGGCAATCGAGACATCATGCGGGCCGACGTAATCGAGCTCGCCCTGGATCGTTTTCTGGGTAGCGATTTCGTGGTTGGCCACGAAGTCGATGCGCAGATCCTCGACGTAGGGCAGCTGCTGGCCGGAGGTATCGACCTTCCAGTAGTAGGGGTTCCGCATCATCAGCACGAGTCCCTGCTGCGGTTCCTGGTCTACGATCCAGGCGGAGAGCATGGGATACTCGGGTGAGTTGGGCCGTGTGCCCCAGACGCTGCGGCCACTGCGGATATTGCTGATAAGTTGTACCCAGGTTTCATACTCGGACTCCTCGAGCATGGCGTTGAGGTCGTCCTCGTCGGCGAAGTCGCCGTGGAACTGCTTGAGGTAGTTGCTGGGCAGCAGGAAGTCACCCTGAATACGGCGGGTGAGGTAGGCAGGGAAGTTGCCAAACGGAGCGGCGAAGGTGACCGAGAAGCTGTAGTCGTCGTGAATGTCGACTACCATATTCTCACCGCCGTGGCGGTAGACCCACCAGACGCTGGAGGCGACATCGGGATGGGTGGCAAGCGAGTTCCACCAGAAATCGACGTCGCCGGTTGTGACGAGGTCGCCGGAGGACCAGCGCATGCCCTCGTGCAGGTGGAAGGTGTAGTGGGTGGCGTCGTCACTGATCTCCCAACTGGCGAACAGGTTGGGGATGATGGTCTTGAGATCCTGGTCCGAGTAGGTCAGCATACGTTCGGCGAACCAGCCGTACTGGCTGACGAAGCTGGACGGATCGAGGTGAATCTGGCGTACGAGGCCACCGTATTCGCCGATCGATTCGCGTGGGAGAACCAGAGGCGAGACCGGCAGGCGTTCGGTGACGGGGGGCAGATCACCGTTGGCGACCATTTCGGCCAGCCGCGGGGATTCGGAGTACTGGGACGGCGCTTCGGCCTCTTCCATCACGGCCTGTGCGGGCGCCTCTTCCTCGGCCGCGGGGGCGGCAGCGGGTTCTTCGGTTATCACCTCGGGTTCAGGGCCGCCGCAGGCAGCCAGAACGACTGCGGCTGTTGTCGCGCCTGAGAGTTGCAGGAAGCGACGGCGATGGATTTTCCGATTTGTCATGCTCTCCTCCTGAGTCTGTGCGTTGAATAAGTTGAAAAAGGTGGATCTAACTATCGGCAAGAACGAGTTGGATGGCCTGCTCACCATGTACGACGACCATCTGGGAAGCCGGCCAGCTGTCTGTCACGCAGTTAGGGCCCTCGTAGTGATTGGCGCTTTGCAGTTGTTGGGCTTCTCCGTTGACGACGAGGGCGCTGTTCCAGTCGAAAGTAACGGTATCACCCTGCAATTGGCGGTATGATATGGAAAGTCGGTCATAGGTAAAGCGGGCTGCTAGGACTCGTTTGCGGAAGTTGGCGAAGGAGTCATAGTCGGCTTTGCGCCCCATTTGGCAGAGCCAGGCGACGTTATGGCCGGTTGCCCGCAGCTCGCGATAGGCGGCCGGGCCCTCTTGAACCAGTTCGAGCGGTTCTGAGCAGCCGAGCGCGATGTAGGCGTCGCCCTTGGCGGCGAAGGCCCACTCTTTGCCAAGCTGATGCTCGTCGAAGGCAAAGGTGGGGAAATAGGCACGGGTGAAGCCGGAGGGATCGGACCCGGGCAGGGCGTAGAGCGCGATAAGGAGGTCGCGGTGCTGGGCGACCCGGGGCAGGAGCCCGCTGCGCCAGTAGCCGCCGCGGCCGGCTTGGTCAAGGTCACCGGCGGCGGGATGGTTAACAAAGACAGTTGCACCGGCGCCGAGGGTCGCTTGCCAGCTTTGGCCGCCCTGGCTGCGCTGACCGGGTTGGAAGTCCTGTGCGCTGCAGAGCAGGTAGTCGGGCGTTCTGTAGATCGCTTTGTGGAGCGTTTGCGGAGGATCGTCTGCGCTCTCTGTTGCGATTGGTTGGCGTTCGCTGGCCCACATGCCGGCGGGGTCAGGTTCGGTAGCCAGCGCGGCGATGAGGGGAGGTTGCTGATAGCCCTGGCAACCGCACATGCTGACCGGCGCGGCCAGATGCTGGTTCCAGGCGCCGATGCCCCACATCAGGCGGGCAACTCCGGCGAGGGGCGACACATGTCCGTCGGGGACGACGGCAACGCCATTGGCCGCGATTTGGCCGGCGCCGTAAACACCTTGGAATGAAGCCAAGGACAGTGTCACCAGCACTTTATCGATCACAATTGCGACGAGATCCCAGATCTCTTCGGTGTCGGCCAAATCGATGAGGTGGGAGAGGGCGGTCAGGATCTGGGCCAGGCTGTGGCTTGACTGGTCGATAAACCCGGCGGTAGCGGCTTGCTGGAGCCAGGGCAGAACGGTTTCTTCGGCGCGTTGGCGGTGCCACTGGCCGGTCTGCCGGCTGGATGGGAAGGAGCGGTCGGGATAGAGTTGCCCGGCCAGGAGTTCGCAGGCGGCGAGGAGGAGTTTATCGGTGTCGCCGAGGGCTTTGCCTGTGTTCTCGGCATAGTCCTGCTCGCGGAAGGGAAAAGCGGTTAGACGGTCGTCAAGCTGTTGTCGAATCTCGGTGGGGAACTCGTCGTGTTGGTGGTAGCGCTCGGCCATGCCCAGCAGCGCGATCAGGCGGGGAAGGTGATCTTCTTCGTAGTTCGCGACCCCATCGGCGGCGGCAACTATCTTCTCTGGGTTGATCCGGGTCCACCAGCCCAGGGTCATCTTGGCGATTTCGGAGAAGAGGCCGTCATTAAGGGAGACGGCGTGGCGCAGCAGTTCAATCTGGCGTTCGACATAGGTGCCGTAGGCGGAGGTGCGATAGTCCGACCGTACGACGGACAGCGGGATTTTGCGCTGGAAGCGAACGCCTTGGATGTAGTACTCGTTGGTAGACGGCATCAGGATCAGTTCGTATTCGCCGTCGGGAATCGAGACTGCCGATGTCAGGGTGCGGTCGCCGCAGTCGCCTTCTTTGCCCTCGGCTTCGGCGTAGATGCGGCCGTCGGACAGTTGCAGACGGAAGTTGTAGTCGGCGGGCGCGTCGAGCTTTTTGGGCCAGCGGACGACAATTTGGTCTTCGTAGGCGAAGACATCCTTTTCGAGATACAGCTGATCGAAAAAGGATGCGAAAAGCTGGTAGCGGTCGCTCATCTCTGCGGAGACGGCTTGGGCGTCGGAGGCAGAGGAAAGGGTACTGGAATTGAGCTGATGAGCGTCGTTGCTCCGAGTCTTGGTTGACAACAGAACTTTGTCCTATTGGATGGCTCTTGTTGGCAAAGGAAATTCTGGCTGCTGCGCTGCCAGATAAGAGCGCGACGGCGGCCCGGCTTACAGTGAGAAGAGAGGCCAGAGCGCAAAGGGCTCTTGCTGTAACTTTGCACTGCAAGAGATGGGATGGATTCGCTGAATTCGCGCCTGATCGACTGTACTTTATTGCACTGACGGTGAGGGGGGAGGCTCAATACAGGCACCGATGGCGTAGTATACGCGCTCTGGCGACGAAAGTACAAATTTTGGGGGGGCGCTGTCTGAACTGTGATTTGGGGGATTTAGGGATGGGCTGTGATTTTAGGCCTGCCATGAGTTTGGGTTGGGCGAGGGGTTGTCTGAACTGTGATTTGGGGGATTTGGGGGATGGGCTGTGATT
>LXNI01003012.1_pt1 | contig 10461 bp, 9 predicted proteins | sample 809091 | NCBI WGS metagenome assembly LXNI01 (sample SAMN04870527, study PRJNA318959) | sponge metagenome | biome: 01000161; feature: marine sponge reef; material: water | host: Sarcotragus foetidus | place: Greece: Milos, Mediterranean Sea | collected 2013-05-29 | depth 5-7 m | reverse complement strand
TGCCCTTGCGGTCATAGATCACGCCGGTGAGCCGGGCATCGCAGGACAGTTGCTCCAGCACCGAGCGGGGCAGCCGCTCCCCGTCGGGCAGTTCAGCGATCAGTTCGCCGGTGGCCTCGTCGACGTGGGCGACCACGCAGATGTCCGCGAACGGCTCCCGGCCGCCCGAGCGGGCGCTGCTGGTGGCGGTTAGATGGTCGAGCGCGTCGGCCATGCACTGGTCGAAGCTGCGCCGCCGGGGGTCGCTGCCGTTGGTGGAGGCGTGCTTGTTGGCGTTCTTGTCGGCGTCGAGCATGCGGCTAGCGTCGGCCCGCAGCCGGCTGCGGATGCGCTGGCCCGTCACCGCGTCGAACTCGCCTCGCAGATGCACCATCCCGTCATCGCCGTCCCACATGCGCACACAGCGTCGGGCCCGCTGGCGGGCGTGCTCGGACGCACCGCCGTCTCCCTGGCGTTCCACTGCCCAACGGCGGGCCTCCTTGGTGAACTGCTCGGGTCGCAATGACTGTGCCTTGGCCAGCAGATCCCCATCGCCTTCGACATCGGCCGCGCTGGTCTTCTCGATCGCCTCGGCCAACCTCTTGGCGTTGGTCTGCGACACTCGCCCAGCCTCGACCGCGTCTCGCACCGCAGGAACCGTCTCAATCACCCGAGCGGTCTTGACTTGGCCCAGCGCTGCTCGCCGCGACATCCCGGCGGTGTCCGCGAGTACCTCGGTGCCACCGTCGCCATGACGCTCGGCCTTGGCGATGACTTTGGCCGCTCCGACCTGGAACGCCGAGCCCGCAGCCATGAACGACTTGGATATGGCCAGCGCGTCACGCATCTCCGAGCACGAAGCCGAGCCGGCATGGATGCAGGCCAGCATCTCCTTGGCGGCGGCCTCGGCCCGTCGGGCGGCTTCGATCAACATGGAGACAGTATCTCACACCGGTGTGACACCTGTCAAGTATTTCTATGATTTTCCGCTAATCCACAGTCAACGCGGCCGGGGAGTCGGGCTGAGGTGCTACCGGGCCAGCACGGCGGCTAGGCCGGTGGCAATGTCGGGGTGGGCGAAGGTGAAGCCGCGTCGCAGCAGCACCGCGGGGGCCACCCGGGCGCTGCTGTAGAGCAGGGCCTCGGTGAGCTCGCGGCCCAGCTTGGCCCACAGGGCGGGCTTGGGGGTGGGCAGCACCGCGGGCCGCCGCAGCGTCCGGCCGAGCGCAGCCGTCAGCTCCCGGTTGGTGACCGGCTCGGGGGCGGTGAGGTTGACCGGGCCCTCCACGTCCGCGTCCAGCAGCCACATCAATGCCTCGACCTCGTCGTGCAGGCTGATCCAGCTCATCCACTGACGTCCGCTGCCGATCCGACCACCGATGCCGAGCCTGAAGAACGGCAGCATCTCGGCCAGCGCTCCGCCGGAGCGGCTGAGGACGACACCGGTGCGGGGGTGGGCCACCCGGATGCCCGCGGCCCGGGCCGGATCGGCGGCCGTCTCCCAGTCGCGGCACACCCGGGCCAGGAAGTCATCGCCGCCGCTGGACGACTCGTCCAGTTCTTCGGCACCGCGGTCCCCGTAGTACCCGATGGCCGACGCGGAGACCAGGACCGCGGGTGGCGCGTCGAGCCGGGCCAGCGCTTGGGACAGCAGTGCTGTCCCCTGCACCCGGCTCCGGGCGATGCGCTCCTTCTGGTCCGGCGACCAGCGCCGAGCCGCTATCGGCTCGCCGGCCAGGTGGACCACCGCGTCGAGTCCCTCCAACTCACCGGCGTTCATCTCCGAGGCCGCCGGATCCCACACGACCGGCGCCGGAGAGCCCGATCCAGGAGAACTCCCCGGTCTCACGACCGGCACGGCCTGATGCCCGCCGGTCTCCAGCCGCTCGACCAGCGTCCGCCCGATGAGACCGGTGGAGCCGGTGACCGCGACCCGCAGTCGGTTAGCCACGACTGTGGTCTACCATCGCTGCAGGCCTGCGGGACGCCCGCGGGACCAGATCACACGAGAATGCCGTCGAGGGAGAGCGAGGCGCCGTGAACGAAGAGCCGATTCCCCCGCTAGCCGAGCCCACCGGCAAGAAGCCCTCGGGCGGCAAGAAGCTGTCCGTCTCGCCGCGACTGGTGGTGGCCGTGCTGCTGGTGGTGGCACTGATCTTCTTCGTCGTCCAGAACGGCGACGACGTGGCCTTCGAATGGCTGGTCTTCGACATGACCGGTCCTCTCTGGGTGGTGATCGTCGTGGCGTCAGTCGGGGGAGCGGTCCTCAATGAGGTGTTCGGACTCGTGCGGCGAAGGCGTCGCCGCCGCCGCTGATCCCATGGCATCCCGGTCGGTTCCGAACCCGGTTGCAGGTGGCGAACAGTGAGCACTCGCGCGCTGATCCTGACCGCGCTGGTGTGCGGTCTGGTCATCCTGCTGGCCTTCACCGTGCAGGTACTCATGGCCCCCTGACCCGGTAGGGTCACCGGACGATCAGGGAGGCTGTGTGAGCGACGCAACCCACGACGTAATCGTCATCGGAGGAGGGCCCGGAGGCTACGCCGCGGCCCTGCGCGGCGCCGGTGCCGGCCTCGATGTGGCCGTCGTTGAGAACCACAAGGTCGGGGGTACCTGCCTGCATGTCGGCTGCATCCCGGCCAAGGAGCTGCTGGAGGCGGCCTCGGTGTATCGCACCGTTGCCAACGCAGCCGAGTTCGGGGTGACCGCCTCCAAACCGGGCATCGAGTGGTCTGCGGTCCTGGGCCGCAAGCAGCGTGTCATCGACCAGCTCGCCACGGGACTCACCGGGCTCCTGGGCCACCGCAAGGTCACCGTCTACTCCGGCTCAGGCACGCTCAGCGGCCCCGGGGCGGTGGAGGTGGATCCCGGCGGCGGGGAGCCTCCGATGCCGGTGTCCGCACCAGCGATCATTCTGGCCACGGGGTCGACGCCCCGAACGATCGGCGGCTTCGAGGTCGACGGCCGCGTCGTGGTGACATCCGACGAACTGTTCTTCCTGGAGCGCTTGCCGACGTCGGCCGCGGTCATCGGCGGGGGCGCCATCGGTTGCGAGTTCGCATCGATGATGGGCGACCTCGGCGTGGACGTGACCGTGCTGGAGGCGCTGCCCAGCATCCTCGCCGGATGCGATGTCGACGTGGCCAAGGTCGTGCGCCGCTCCTTCCGCAAGCGGGGCATCGCGGTGCACACCGGTGTGACCGTGCACGGCCACGAGCCGCGGGCCGACGGCACCGGCACCGTCGTCTCCTTCGGCGAGGGCAAGCAGGTTGACGTCGACCTTGTGGTGGTGGCGGTGGGACGGCGCCCCCGCACCGAGAGCCTGGGGCTGGACGCCGCCGGAGTAGCGGTCGACAGCCGGGGATTCGTCGAGGTCGACGCCCGATGCCGGACCACCGTGCCGGGCGTGTGGGCCGTGGGCGATGTGGTCGACACCCCCCAGCTCGCCCACACCGCCTTCGCCGAGGGGATGCTTGCCATCTCCGACATCTGCGGCGACGACCCCGACCCTCTCGACTATCACGGCACGCCGTGGTGCATCTACAGCCATCCCGAGGTGGCCTTCGCGGGACACACCGAGCAGAGCGCGGTGGACGCAGGATTCGAGGTGGTCACGTCGACCCACCGGTTCATGGGCAACGGCCGCGCTCAGATCCTCGGCGAGACCGACGGCCTGGTCAAGGTGATCGCCGAGAAGGTCGCCGACGGCACAGGCGGGCGCATCCTGGGTGTCCACATGGCCGGTCCGTGGGTCACGGAACAGCTCGGGCAGGCCTATCTCGCAGTCAACTGGGAGGCGACCGCCGCCGACGTGGCCAGCCTTATCCAGCCCCACCCGACCATGAGCGAGCTGTTCGGCGAGGCTGCCCTGTCCCTGACGGGTCGCTCGCTGCACGGCTGACCCGCGCTGCTTCCAAGGAGGGCCTCGCATGGCTGACATCACGATGCCCCAGCTGGGCGAGACGGTCACCGAGGGAACCGTCGTGCGTTGGTTCAAGCAGGTCGGCGACGAGGTGGCCCTGGACGAGGCGCTGTTTGAGGTGTCGACCGACAAGGTGGACACCGAGGTGCCGTCGCCGGTGGCCGGAGTGCTGTCGGAGATCCTGGCTGACGAGGGAGACGTGGTGGAGGTGGGACAGGTGCTGGCCCGCGTCGGCTCCGAGGCCGCCGCCCCTGCGCCCGCCGAGCCCCCTGCGCCGCAGCCGCCCGCCGAGCCCGAGCCGGAGCCCGAACCACCCGCCCCCGCGCCTGCACCCCAGCCGCCCGCTCCCGAGCCGCCCGCTCCCGAACCGACGCCCGAGCCGCCCGCTCCGGAGCCGCCGCCCGCCTCGACCGCGCCCCCGGTGTCGGAGCCGGCCAAGTCGGTGGGCAGGGGACTGGTGCTCTCTCCGGTGGTTCGCCGGCTGATCACCGAGAGCGGGATCGACCCGGCCACCATCACTGGCACCGGGCGAGGGGGTCGTATAACCCGCTCCGATGTGGAGCAGGCCATCCGGGCTCGTGCCAGCGTTCTGGCCGACGACGCGGCCGCTGCGCCTGAAGATGCAGTGCCTCAGCCAGCACCGTCCGAGCCTCCAGCGGCTGAGCCGTCCCCGGATCCCGAACCGTCCGGACCCACACCCTCGCGCCAGGCCCCGGCCGTGCCGGCGGTGGTGGCACGCAGCGGCGACAGCGTCGTGCCGCTCAACCGGATCCGGCGTCGCACTGCCGATCACATGGTGATGTCGAAGCAGACGTCCCCGCACGTGCTCACCGCCATCGAGGTCGACTACGAGGGTGTGGAGAAGGTCCGCCAGGCGTCGAAGCAGGCCTGGAAGGCTGCGGAGGGCTTCAGCCTGACCTACCTGCCGTTCATCGCCCGAGCGGTGGTGGACGCACTGCGCGACTACCCGCACCTCAATGCCAGCTTCGGCGACGACGAGCTCATCGTGCATTCCAACGTCAACCTGGCGATCGCGGTCGACATCGACTTCCAGGGACTGCTGGCGCCTGTTATCCAGGCAGCCGACGGCAAGCGTCTTCGCCAGATCGCCCGCGACATCGTCGATCTCGCCAACCGGGCCCGTAGCCGCAAGCTGTCGCCCGACGATCTGTCCGGGGGCACGTTCACGCTCACCAACGCCGGTCAGTACGGCACGATGATGCAGTTCCCGATCATCAACCAGCCGCAGGTCGCCATCCTCAGCACCGACGGCGTCACCCGCAAGCCGGTGGTGGTGACCGACTCCTTCGGCAACGAGTCCATCGCCATCCACTCGGTGGGCGTGCTGGCCATGGCCTGGGACCACCGGGCGTTCGACGGCGCGTATGCGGCCGCATTCCTTCACCGGGTCAAGGAGCTCATCGAGACCCGCGACTGGGAGACGGAGATCCGCTGAGCACCGCCCCGGAGTCCTCGCACGGTCCCAGACTTCGGATCCGCTGGCTGGGCCGGGTCGCCTACGACGACGCCCTGGCGCTCCAACGCCGCCTCCACACCCACTCTCACGACGATCACCTGCTGCTGCTGGAGCATCCCCATGTGGTGACGCTGGGGCGGCGCGGTCGCCGCGAGCACCTCCTGGTCGATGTGGAGGCTCTCGGCGGCGCGGTGGTGGAGACCGACCGGGGCGGCGAGGTGACCTATCACGGTCCCGGGCAGCTCGTCGGCTATCCCATCCTGACCGTGCCGGGAAGGCGGGGCGGGGGAATGGCCGACACCGCGGCCTACGTGTCCGGAGTGGAGCAGCTCCTGATCGACGTGCTGTCCGATCTGGGCCTGGCCGCTGGCCGCCTGGACCGCCACACCGGCGTGTGGGTGGATCCCGACAGCGTGCGGCCCCGCAAGATCGCGGCCATAGGGGTGAGGCTGTCCAGGGCACGGTCCATGCACGGGTTCGCGCTCAACGTGGACCCCGACCTCAGCTGGTTCGCTCGGATCGTGCCCTGCGGCATCACCGGCCTGGGAGTCACATCGCTGGCTCAGGAGGGGATCGACGTCTCGATGCGGGAGGTTGTGCACCTCGTCGCCGGGCGGTCTGCCGAACGCTGGGCCCCCGGCGGGCGCGTCGATCGGGCCGATGTCGCCTACCGGGTCGCTCCGGCTGACATGGCCCAGTTCACCCGGGAGGCCGCCAACGGTGCGGCCGACACCGAGGCGGCGCAGCGGGATACGGCGGTCGGAGCCGCCGCTGAGGGAGTGTCGCCCCGCCTGCTGGGGCGCTTGTCGTCGGCCAGGCTGGAAGGCGACCGCTACGAGCCGGTGCCGTTGCGGTCGCGCAAGCCCGAGTGGATGCGGGTCCCGCTCAGCACCGGGCCGACGTTCCACAAGATCCGGTCAACCCTGCGGGACCTCGACCTGGTGACGGTGTGCGAGGAGGCAGGCTGCCCCAACATCTCCGAGTGCTGGAACGACGGCACCGCCACGTTCATGATCCTGGGAGAGCGCTGCACCCGGGCCTGCGGCTTCTGCCAGGTGGACACCCGCCTCCCGATGCCCGCGGACTCCGAGGAGCCGGCCCGGGTGGCTGAGGCGGCGGCCCGGATGGGACTCCAACACGTGGTCGTGACGATGGTGGCCCGCGATGACCTCGGTGACGGCGGCGCGGCCGCGGTGGCCGACACGGTGGCTGCACTGCGGCAGCGGTTGCCCCATGCCCGGGTGGAGACCCTGATCAGCGACCTCGGCGGGGATTCCGACTCCCTGCAGACAGTCTTCGATGCCCGCCCGGATGTGTTGAACCACAACATCGAGACGGTGGCCCGCCTGCAGCGAGCCGTCCGCCCGTCGGCCGGCTACGCCCGCAGCCTGTCGGTGCTGGCCCGGGCCAAGGCGGCTGGGCTGACCACCAAGTCATCGATCATCGCGGGCATGGGCGAGACCCACGACGAAGTGGTCCAGACCCTCGCCGACCTGCACTCGGCCGGGACCGACATCGTCACCATCGGGCAGTACCTGCGTCCCTCTGCCCGCCACCTGCCGGTGGACCGCTGGTGGCCGCCGGAGGCATTCGAGCGGTGGAAGGAGATCGGCGAGGCGATGGGCATCGGCCACGTGGAGTCCTCGCCGCTGACCCGCTCCAGCTACCACGCCCGCCAAGCCGCCGATGCCGCCGTCCAGGCTGGCACGGCTTCGAACCTAGGCTGACCGCCATGTTCGCCGACCGGTTGGACCGGACCCGGGCGCTCATGGCCGAGCAGGGCGTCGATGTGCTGATGCTCTCGGTGGGAGCCGACCTGCCGTACTTCTGCGGCTATGAGGCCATGCCGCTGGAGCGGCTGACCATGCTGGTGGTTCCCCGCGACGGCGCGGCCACCCTGGTCGTGCCCCGGATGGAGGCGGCCCGGGTGGTGGAGCGTCCCGAGGTGTTCGCGATGCGGCCCTGGGACGAGACCGAGGATCCCACCGACATCGTGGCCGGCCTGGCCGGGTCGGCGGCCGTGGCCGCGGTGGGGGACCACATGTGGTCCAGGTTCCTGGTCGAGTTGATGGGGGCCATGCCGGACGCGGCGTGGAGGCGGGGCTCGGACGTGACCGCCCCCATCCGCTCGGTGAAGACCGCCGACGAGATCGAGCGGCTGCGGGCCGCCAGCGCGGCCGTTGACCGGATCGCGGGCCGGCTCCAGCGAGGCGAGATCGAGCTGGTCGGGCGGACCGAGGCCGAGGTCTCAGCCGAGCTCGGCCGCCAGATCGTGGCGGAGGGCCATGACCGGGTGAACTTCGCCATCGTCGCCGCCGGCGCCAATGCGGCCAGCCCCCACCACGAGGCCGGCCGGCACGTGATCACCGGGGGCGAGGTGGTGCTCTGCGACTTCGGAGGGACCATGGTCGGCGCCGACGGTGTGGGGTACTGCTCCGACATCACCCGCTGCGTCTACACGGCCGAGCCGCCCGCAGAGTTCCGCGAGCTCTACGACGTGTTGTTCGAGGCTCAGGCCGCGGGCGTGGCTGCGGCCGCGGTGGGCACCCCCGCGCAGGATGTGGACCGGGCCGCCCGGTCGGTCATCGCCTCGGCCGGTTACGGCGAGTACTTCATTCACCGCACCGGTCACGGCATCGGCACCGAGGAGCACGAGGACCCCTACATCGTGGAGGGAAACCGCGAGCCGCTGGCCGCGGGAAACGCCTTCTCGGTGGAGCCCGGCATCTACGTGCCCGGCCGCTGGGGGGCCCGCCTCGAGGACATCGTGGTCGCATCGCCCGACGGTCCCGACCCGCTCAATCGCGTCGATCACCGCCTGGCCGTTGTCGCCTGAGGGACCGCGCCCGTCGCGATGATCGAGCTCCACGCGGCCACCCTGCTGGTGGGCTGGGCCGCGGGCGGTTGGTTCCTGCTGTGGGTCACCACCCGCCGACGCGAGGTCGGGCTCGGCTACGGCTGGCTGATGCGAGGGATCTTCCTGGCATTGGCCGCGGGCTCGCTCGTCGCGGCCTTCGCCACTGAACCGACGTGGTCCCGGGACGCGGTGACGCTGGTCTTCATCGTTGCCGGCCTGGTCGCATCGGCGGTGTCGGTGGCCCGCAGGTCGGCGGGCACGAGGGGCCAGCGAGCCGAGGTCCAGCGCCGGTCGGACCGGGTGGCCGAGATGACCGGCATCGACCGGGCCGAGACTCGATTCGACGCCTCGGCGCCCGAGTTCCCTCCCGTTCTCGACCTGGTGGCGGCGGCGGTGGGCCTGCTGGCGGTCCTGCTCGGCGCCCTGGCGGCTGACGGTCCTGCCGGGCTGGCGGTAGCCCGTACTCTGGTCGGGGCCATGTTCACCGGAGCGGTGCTCAGCGCCATGCTGCTGGGCCACTGGTACCTGGTGCAGCCCGGCCTGGCCCGCGGGCCGCTGCTGCAGATGGTGCGGGCCGCGGGCGTGCTGTGGCTTCCCGAGACGATCGTGATGCTGTGGCCCACGGGCATGGTGTCGGTGCTCAACGGCACCATCGACGACGGCTACAACGGCCTGCTGGGCTGGTTCTGGATCGGCTGCACGGCCATGACGCTGCTGCTGGTGGCGGTGGCGCGGGCCGCCCTGCGCGAGCGCGAGTACTCGGCGGTAATGGCCGCCACCGGCCTGGTCTACCTGGCCATCGTCACCGCCTTCGGCCAGGACCTGGTGGCCCGCATCCTGCTCACCCCGTAAACTCCTGATGGCGGTGCGGAGGCCTGTGGGCCGGGCCCCGGCTGGGCCGGGCTCGTGCTGACGCGAGGAGGCCAGTGGTGCCGAGAGTTATCTGGAAGGGGTCGATCAGCTTCGGGCTGGTGACGATCCCCGTGCAGCTGTTCAGTGCGGTGAGCCGCAAGACGGTGCGGTTCAACCAGCTCGACGCTCAGACCGGCGCCCGGGTGCGCTACAAGAAGGTGTCGTCGGCCGACGACTCGGAGCTGCCGCCCGAGCGGATCGTGAAGGGCTACGAGCTGCCGTCAGGCGACTACGTGACCGTCACCGAGGCCGAGTTCGAGCAGCTGGCTCCCATAGCGGCCCGCACCATCGACATCGACGCATTCATCGACCTCGCCGACATCGACCCCGTCTTCTACGACAGCGCATACCACCTGGTGCCCGACGAGGCCACCGCCAAGCCCTACAAGCTGCTGGCCGAGGCCATGGGTGAGGCCAACAAGGTGGGCATCTGCCGTTTCGTGATGCGCTCCAAGCAGCACCTTGCCGCCATCCGCCCGGTCGACGGCCGGCTGATGCTGTCGACGATGGTGCACGCCGATGAGCTGGTGGCCCCCGACGAGCTCGGCGGCTTCGACTCCCTGGGCGACATCGAGGTGGACGACCGGGAGACGGCCATGGCCCGCCAGCTCATCGCCGCCCTCGAATCCGACTTCGAGCCCGGCCGCTACACCGACTCCTACCGGGAGGCCCTGCTGGAGCTCATCGAGCGCAAGGCCTCCGGCGATACGGCGGCCACGGTGGCCGCGCCCTCGCCCTCCTCGGACACCGTCGTGGACCTGATGGCCGCACTGGAGGCCTCGGTGGCCGCGGCCAAGGAGGCCCGCAAGCGCCATCCGGCTGTGGCCGGCGAAGGCGCCCCCGCCGCCGGCGAGGCTCCCACCGCCGAGGCGGCGTCGGAGCCCGAGGCCGAGCAGGTCCGCCGGTCGGCCTGACGGCCGCAACCAGCAGGAGGGCAACCGTGGCGAGCGCACCCGAGCGCGTGGCCGTCACCGTGGGTGGCCGCCAGCTGTCGGTGAGCAACCTCGACAAGATGATGTACCCGCTGGTGGGCTTCACCAAGGCGCAGGTCATCGACTACTACGTGAGGGTCGCGCCGGTGATGCTGACCCATATCGGCGACCGGGGGATCACCCTGCGGCGCTGGCCCGACGGCGTGACCGGCGAGTCGTTCTTCGAGAAGCGCTGCCCGAGCCACCGCCCGGAGTGGGTTCCGACGTGCGCCGGGCCCGGCGACAGGGGAGGGCAGATCAACTACTGCCGGCTGGACTCGGTGGCGGCGCTGGCCTGGTCGGCCAATCTGGCTGCGCTGGAGATCCACGCCCCCATGGCCCG
>LXNI01003011.1_pt1 | contig 10462 bp, 11 predicted proteins | sample 809091 | NCBI WGS metagenome assembly LXNI01 (sample SAMN04870527, study PRJNA318959) | sponge metagenome | biome: 01000161; feature: marine sponge reef; material: water | host: Sarcotragus foetidus | place: Greece: Milos, Mediterranean Sea | collected 2013-05-29 | depth 5-7 m | reverse complement strand
GTTGTACGTCATCACGTTCAAGTTGGCACCGGCCGCTATCGGCGCCGAATCGCTCGTCGGCGCGCCCGAGATCACTCCCACAACGAACGGCGGCAGAAACAGCAGCGGCGCCCACACCGGAATCAACCGCTTCCCGGGTATCTGGTGGCGGCTCAACGACGACGCCAGCGCCAGGACGACAGTCACCGCAACCGACCCCGGCAATACCCAGGGCGGTGCATAGAACGAGTAGAAGGTGAAAAGCAACGCCACCAAGACCACGCCGCCAACCGTCACGTTGCTAACGGACCAGGCTGAAGTCCGCGGCTTTCGGTCCTCGGGAAACAACGCCGTCGCCACAACCGGCAGACCCAAACTCACCAGGGCAAGCCCTGGGAACGTACTCGTGGGTGCAGACCCGGCCAGCCAGGCGCCAAGCGCCATTGCGATGGAAGCGACGACAACATGAATGAAACTCATTCCCCGACCCGACTTCGCCGACGCCGACGACCACGCCAGTCCCGCCGTCGCCGCGGCCCCCACCCAGATCAGCGCCGCCCGCAAGTCCAGTCCACCCGGCGCCGCCGTCTGCCCGAAGTTTCCGCTGAACGCCATGAACACCATCAGGGCAGATCCCAGCCCCAGCAACGGAATGCTGCGCAGCGGACCGCCAAACTCGGCCGTCCGCCCCGCTGCCCGCCAGCCGCCGCCCAGCGCCAGCAATGCCAGCAACGCCACGATCCCGGCTGCCCAGGGTGAATCGCTGAACGGCGCGTCCACTGTCCGGAACACGCCCCGAATCGCTACGTCCGCTGTGAACGCCAGCGCCAGTCCCTGCCCGGCGGCACGCCCCACGCTCGCCACCCACAACGCCAGTACCCATCCGAAAGCAACGGTGCCGACTCCGCCAATCCACATGTCGGCCGTTGGCGACCCCGAGAACTGGCCCGCCACGGCCAGCCCTGCCAGGAGCACGATCGAAATGCGACGTGCATGGCCTATTCCCAGAAACCGCGCCAGCGGCCCGGCCAGTCCCCAGAGAATCACCGCGCCGAACACGATCGCCGCCAGCAGCACCCGGTCCGAGGTCTCCCCTACCACCCAGAACATGTGGCTGGTAAAGACTCGAAACGCCTGCAGGCCCAGCACCACCGCCGCCGCCACCGACAGCGTCCCCACATCCGGCCGCCGCACCATAGTCATCACCATGAGCTATCCGCTCCCGGTCCGTGAAGGCACGTCGGCTCTTTCCCCCTCGCCTCGTGGGAGAGGGTTGAGGTGCGGGTCTTCCACGCAACCACCCTCGGGCTACGCCAAGAACTCTTAGAGGCGAGCCTTGAAATGAGCGAGTCCCCGTCTGCTCCCTCTCCCGCTGGGAGAGGGTTGGGGTGAGGGTCTTCCGCGCAACCACCCCTCGGGCTACGCAAAAGTCTCTCCTGGGGGCGAGGCACAGAGCCGGCCCCGAACACGATCCGGGCGTAAGGTGTCTTCCGGTCTCGGTCCACGCCCCAGCACCCGCGTACGAAGGACAACGCCCAAGGGGCGCGACGCTCTTCACCCTCTCCCAGGGGAGAGGCAGAGCCTGTCCCGAGCCTGCCGAGGGGTTCGGCCGAGGACGGCCGAACCCGGTGAGGGGTCTTCCGCGCAACCACGCCTGGGTTAGGCAAAGGTCTCCTCTGGGAGACGGTTGCCGAAAGGGCCTTTACGAGGCTTACAACTCAAAATGCCCCCACTACTCGCGGCTCGTCTGCCCACCCGCGTTCGCCGCGCGGGCACTGACCCCCAGCACACCCAGGAATCCCTCAGAATCCACGTGGTCGAAGTCTCCCACGCCCTCCATGCTGGACGCATCACTATAGAGCGAGTGCGGCGCGTCCTCCGCCCCCGCGAACTGCGCGTGACCGCGGTACACGTCCACGTGCACCGTGCCCGTTACCAGCCGCGTGAACTCGCCGATAGCGCGTCGCAGCGCCGTGCTCCCCAGGTCGTACCAGTACCCCTCGTAGATCTGGCGCCCCAGCGCCGCCGACAACGAATCGAACACCGGCCGTGCCCGCCGGTCCAGGATCAGCTGCAACAGGTATTCATAGGCGCTGCCCAGCAACTCCATGCCCGGCGCCTCGTACACCCCGCGCGACTTGATCCCCACAAACCGGTTCTCCACCGTGTGCAGCCCTATTCCCACCCCGTTCGCCCCGCCAATCGCATTTGCGCGCTCAAAGACCTCCAACAGCGACATCTCGTCCCCATCCATCGCCACCGGCGTGCCGGCCTCAAATCGGATCGAGACGCGCGTGGCTTCGTCCGGCGCGTCCTGCGGATACACCCCCATCTCCGGCTCCACGAACTGCGCGTGTGTGCTCAACTCCTCCAGCAGTCCGGCCTCATGCGTCAGTCCCAACAGGTTGGCGTCGGTCGAATACGGCTTGTCCAACGTCGCCCGGATCGGAATGTCCTCGGCCTCGCAGTACGCGATCATCTCGCGCCGGCCCGGAAACTGCTCAAGAAAGGTCGGATCGCGCCACGGCGCGTACACCTGCACGCCCGGCGCCAGCATGTTCGTCGCCAGTTGAAACCGAACCTGGTCGTTCCCCCGCCCGGTGGCCCCGTGACTCAGCACCGTCAGCCCGCGCGCCGTCAGTTCCGGCAGGATGGCCGCCACGGTCGCGTAGCGCGCGATACCGGTGGTATTCCAGTAGCCGCCCTCGTACTTCGCCTGCGCCTGGATCACTTCCAGCCCGGCCCGCGCCAGCGCTTCGCGCGCATCCACAATCAGCGCTTCCTGCGCCCCGGCCACGCGCATCCGCTCGGCCACGTCGTTGATGTCGTCTTCGTCCGGCTGACCCAGGTCCGCCGTCAGCGCGACAACGCCAATACCTTCTTCCACCAACCAGCGCGTAATCGTGCAGCTATCTAGTCCACCCGACGTCGCCGCGCCGACCGTCGTCCCCGCCAACTCATCAATCCGCACAAAGCCCCTCCCGCCAACCAAACCTCCGCGAGCCTACCCCCTCACCCCCCATCCCCGCCCATCCCGCCTCCGGCAGAGGCGCCCCGTGGGGTTACCCTCCCCTCCGCACCACCCTCAACGTGCCCACCAACCCCGGCTGGCACACTGCCCATGCACCTGAAATTCCGCCGATCCGCGAGACTCCAACATTGAGCGATCGTCAACCGGAAGGTGGTTGATCATGACGTGGCACGAGTACATATCCGTAGATCCGAATATCTGTCATGGCCAGGCCTGCATCGCAGGCACCCGGGTGATGGTCACCGTCATCCTGGACAACCTCGCTGCCGGATTGACGGTAGATGAAATCGTCGAGAGCTATCCCTCCGTTTCCGCCGATGCGGTATCCGCTGCCCTGCACTACGCAGCCGAGCTGGCCAAGGAGCGGATGGCGCCGTTGGGTGCTTAGCGATTCCCTATGCGCTTCAAGCTGGACGAGAATCTGCCGCTTCAGCTAGAGCGGTTGTTCACGGAATTCGGCCATGACGCGGTCACGGTCCTCGACCAGGGGATGGGCGGCACTGCGGACTCGCACGTAGCCTCGGCCTGCCTTCGTGAGGACCGCGTGCTGCTAACCCAAGACACAGACTTCGCAGACATCAGGATGTATCCGCCAGGCGAGTATCCCGGAATCGTGGTTTTTGGGTTGCCCAGCCAATCTCGGGACGATCTCTTGGAAGTCGGGGCGATGTTGCTCGAAACGCTGATCAGGTCATCCCCCAATCGCCAACTCTGGATTGTTGAAGGTTCACGGATCCGAATCAGGGAGTGACTGGTCTCCAAGCCTCACTGGGGCCGACCCTCAAGAATGGTCTTTATGGCCGCCCTTCAGCGTCTCAGTCCGTCCACGCGCGTGGCCCAAGATGCGTGTCGCCTGCTGCGGAGAATCCCCAGTGTCGGCCCGGTAGCCACCGTCGCCCTTCTTGCGGAGAGGCGGAGCTTGCCCCAGATCCGATCCGTCACTCCGGCGAGTTTGCTGGGAAGTCGTCCCCGCCAGCTCCTCATTCCGCACAAAGCCCCTCCCACCAACCAAACCTCCGCGCGCCTACCCCCTACCCCCCATCCCCGTCTATCCCGCATCCAGTAGAGTCTTCCCTTGTGGCTACCTCTTCTCCGCACCGCCACCGACGTACCCACCAACCCCGGCTGGCACACTGCCCATGGACCTGAAATCCCACCGATCCGCGAGACGCCCACATTGGCCAATCGTCAACCGGAAGGTGCTTGATCATGACCCCGCACAAGTACCAGATCATCATCTACTGGAGCAGGCAAGACGGCGCATTTGTCGCCGAGGTGCCCGAACTTCCAGGCTGCATGGCCCACGGCGACACCCAGCAAGCGGCCTTGCAGAACGTCAACCAGGCAATGGACCTCTGGCTGGACACCGCACGGGAATTCGGAGATCCCATCCCTGAACCGAAGGGCGAACGCTTGATGTTGGCCTGACGCGGCCCAAGGGATCGCCTCCCGAGAAGCACTTGAGCCAATGGCTGATCGAGCACTTGCCGCGCGCTACGAACCTCGAGATCCCCGACCGCCATTCGGAATCTCACCGTGAGATACCGATCGCCCACTGGGGCGATGAGTGACCGGTTTCCCTCGGGATACCAACGTCGCGTCGGAGATGATGAGGTGCCGTCTCGGCTTCAAGTCATCCCTTTCTTGACTTCAAAGACCGACGTCCTGGCTGTCTTCCCTCTTGGTGCCTGAACTGGAGTTTGGGCTGCGACTCACGCCGTCGGGAGCGGTCGTCGGCAGTTCTGTCGCGGTTTCTTGGAACGTGCGCGAAGCGGATTCTGCACCTCGATCGTGCCGGTGCGGATTGGGCGGCCCGGCTTCGGGCGGATGCCGTTCGCTCAGGCCGTCCGGCAGGCCTCGCGAACATGCTCATCGCCGGGACGGCACTGGCCCATAACCTCGCGGTCGCCACCCGCAACGATTGGGATCTCGAGGGCGTCGACATGGAGGCAGCTATTCCCTGGAACTCCACATGATCCGCCGCGACGACGCCCAGGACATCGCCAACGCGGTGCTGTTTCTCGTCTCCGACCTCGCCGGCTTCATCATTGGCGAATCCCTCGTCGTCGACAGCGGCACGTCCATCCAACTCCCCGGCTCCCTCGCCAGCCGCATGACCGGCCTCGAGGTCTAACGCCCGCCCTTCCAGGTCAGATGACCCAGGGCCGCCGGCAGTCCAACAACCCCAACGCTCGGCCTTTGATACGCAGTGATATCAATGCAATCATTGCTACAACGACGTGACGCTGTAGATAGAGGCTCTGTCATGGCCAGCATCATCGTGCGCAACTTGGACGATGGGCTGAAGCAGCGGCTGCGCATCCAGGCGGCTGCCAACGGGCGGTCCATGGAGGCGGAAGTCCGCGACATCCTGCAGGCGGCGCTCAACCGCCAGCCCGCGGCGCCGCAGAATCTGGCAAGCGCCATTCGCGCCCGCTTCGCGCCCCTGGGCGGCGTCGAACTGGAACTGCCGCCCCGCTCGCCCATGCGCAAGCCGCCCCGATTCGACTGAGGCGGCCGCGATGATCGTCCTGGATACCAACGTCGTCTCGGAACTGATACGTCCCATTCCCAGTTCGATCGTCGTGGACTGGCTGGCCGCACAGGCCGTGCCACGATTGTTTCTCTCCTCCGTCAGCGAAGCCGAGCTGCGGTACGGCGTCGAGATCCTGCCGGCGGGCGAACGGCGAACCCGCTTATTGGACGAGGTGGAGGGCATGCTCTCGGAGGACTTTGCTGGCCGCATCCTCCCCTTCGACAGCGCGGCAGCCCGCGCCTACGCTGTCATAGCCGCTGCCCGACGCGCTGCTGGGCGTCCCATCAACCATGCCGACTGCCAGATCGCGGCCATAGCCCGCTGCCGGGGAGCGTCAGTCGCAACCAGGGATGTCGCTGACTTCGAGGGAAGCGGGATTGACCTGATCGACCCATGGGCTGCTTCCGGAGCGCATCCAAAATGACCGTAGGAGTCCGGGCCTAGTCCCCGGCCTTGTAAACCGCTGGCACATTTAGCCAGCAGCCGTCGGCCCTACGTCCGACTCCCCGCTAACAGAGTTTCGTGCCACGGGCGGCTCCGCATAGGCCGTTGGTTTGCGCGGCCCAAGCAACCCGGCTGCTAGAGAAGGGCAGGTCGCGTCGGCGTACGTGCCACAGCAACATGGAGCCTCTTCCCAAGTACAAGGCTGTTGCACACTGTGCGGACCGGCGTTTTCCTCTGAGAGATGTCACGGGGTCTGCCAAGAATGCCGAAGGACTTCATCTCCTTGCTGGATTGGTCCGCAGCCGATCTATTCGACCTGGTGAAAGCGGCCCAGACTTTCCGTCAGCAGTGGGTCGAAGGGAAGTCTCCACCGGTGCTCAAGGGACGGCGTGTCGCCTTGATCTGGGGAGCGTCGGGATTCCGGAACCGAGTTGCGTTCGAACTGGGCATAGCCGAGCTTGGTGGAGTCTCGGTCGAGATTCCAGACCCTCTCGACGGGATGGAGCGTCTGGAAGACGTGGCTAAGTACCTGGACAACTGGTTCGACGCTATCGTCGCGAGAACCGCAACGCATGCTCACATCCTGAGGCTGGCAGGTTCTAGTAACCTTCCGGTGATAAATGCACGAACTCCGTTCAACCATCCCTGCGAGATCTTGGGAGATCTGGCTTATCTCCGGGATCAGCGAGGCTGCTTGGACGGCCTGCGAGTCGCATTCATCGGTGCAGCGACAAACCTCGGGCGCTCTTGGTTCGAAGCTGCGGCAGGATTTCCTATACGCGTCGTCCAGGTATGCCCACCGGGATATGAGATTGAAGCTGAATTAATCCAGAGGGTCGCTGGCAAGGCTGAAGGAGAGGTCGCCGTTTCCCGGGACATGCAGTCAGCTATCGCTGATGCGGATGTGATCTATACCGACTGTTGGCCGGATGGAGAAACCGACGAAGACCGCAAGCGGATTAGAGACCTGTTTCTTCCCTATCAGGTAACGGATGAGATTCTGAGCGCAACTCCACCGGATGCCCTCTTCCTTCCTTGTCCACCGGTCCATCGAGGTCAGGAAGTGTCCGAAAGCGCAATGAAGTGGCCTGGCTGCCGCGTCTACGAAGCTAAAGAGTACTTGTTGCACGCGCAGAATGCTCTCCTCGCCGCACTCATCGCCAATAGTGAATAGATGGGCGTACTTGATCCTTCCGGCAAACTCGGCAAGTGGGAGCGAGTCTGGACGATCCCTGTGGAAAGTAAATGGTCGCATGCACGCTGTGCTGCCTGCCTAAGGAGGCAGGTTCTTTAGCTGTTGGGCCTCCGCAGACGCTGTCCTGCTGAAACGAGTCGGGAGCCGACAGCCGATCAAGCAGGCCGTGCGATTCAGATCGAGCGACTTGTCGGTCATGGCCGCAATCAGCCCGCCTTCAGATAGGTCGGACCGTCGGGATCAGTGCGCTCGGCGATGCACGTCAGCTGGGCAGCCAAGGCTTAAAGAACAGCCTCTCGGTCACCAGCGGCGGGCAAGACGATCGGGACGCACACTTCCGGGCTTCGCCATTCCAACCCTTGTTTCGCCAACGAGCCAAGACGGCAGCCGCCCATCGCAACCAAGCCGGAGCCGAATGCCTGACTAACTGGCCGCCTCAATCCTCGCCAATTCCCCCGGCAGCCAATCCCCATACCGCAGCTTCCCTCGCTCCGGGTCCGGCTCCGGCAGCCCCGCCTTCGCCAGCTCCTTCCGCAGCGGGTGCTCCCCCCGCTCCAGCGGAAAGTCCACCCGCGCCCGGCTGAAATGCGAAACCCAGGCCCCGTCCATCATCTCCATCACCGCGCGACCCTCGATCCCGCTGCACTCATGCTCGCGGTCCTCGTCCAGCACCCGCACCGTCTCCTCCGCCATCCACAGGTCGCCGCCAGCGTGGTCGTAATAGTCGTGCCCGTGCAGGAACCTGTCCTCGTCGGCCAGCTCGTACTTCTCCCACGGAACGTCGCCCACAACCTCGTCCCGCTTTCGTCGGATGAACAGCTCGCGCGAGTTGTACAGGCACAGCGCCCCGTCCTCGCCGTAAATCTTGACGTGCACCCAGCCGCTGCCCGGCTCGCTGCGGCGGTGCATTTCGGCGAAGGCCGTCAGGCCGTTCTCGAACTCGTAGAGCGCCGAAATCTCCTCGCCCGCCAGCAGACCGAAGCCGTACGAACCCTCCACGATGCCCGCGGCCGTGGTTGGACGCCCTCCGGTCCGGCACATCGCCACCACGCTGCGCGCGGCGCCCGCGAACCGCCGGGTGCTGTTCAGCATGTGGGTCCCGATGTTCAGCATGTCGTATCCGCCGTAATAGCCCTTGCCGCGAATCTTGATCGTCGTCAGCGGCCCGATCTCACCCGCGTTGACCAGTCGCTCGGCCACGTTGAACGTCGGCGTCGTCCGCATCTGGTGATGAATCGCCAGCCGCGTCCCGTTCGCCTCCGCCAGCTCCTGCATCCGGTCGGCGTCAGTCAGGCTCGTCGCCATCGGCTTTTCGACGATCACCGCCTTCGGCGCCCTGTGCTCCAGCACCCCGATCGTCAACGGCGCGTGCAGGTCCGTCCGGGTCGGAACATTGACGATGTCCAGGTTTGCCTCGTCCAACATCGCTCGGTAGTCGGAGTACGTCCGCTCCACCCCAAACTCCGCCGCCGCCTCACCCAGCCGCTCCGGGTCCACGTCGCACAGCGCCACAATCTCCACCCGCGGATGCAACATGTACGCCCGCGCCTGGCTCAACCCCCGCGGCCCAACACCCAAAAAACCGACTCGGTACGTAGTCATGGCAACCCCCACCCGCAAAATCCACCGTTAGTCCGGCACCGTAGCAGATGCTCCCCAACCGCTCGCCGGTTGACGTTCAATACCAGCGGGCGCAGCATTCCCTGAGCCATCAGCCTCGGAGATCAAGTCCATGAACGTCGTCCTCGTCGTCTTCGACACCCTCCGCAAAGACCACCTCGGCGCCTACGGCAACGACTGGATTCGCACCCCCAACTTCGACGCCTTCGCCGCCCAGGCCATCCGCTGCACCCGCGCCTTCCCCGAGGCCTTGCCCACCCTCCCGTTCCGCCGCGCCCTCCACACTGGCCAGCGCACCTTCCCCTACGTCGGCCACCGCGACTACAAGGGCGACTTCTCCGGCGCCCCCGGCTGGGGCCCCATACCCGAGGAGCAGGACACCGTCTCCGAACTGCTCACCGACGCCGGCTACCGCACCGCCCTCTTCACCGACTGCTACCACCAGTTCAAGCCCAGCAAGAACTTCCACCGCGGCTTCAGCGAGTGGCAATGGATTCGCGGCCAGGAAACCGACCGCTTCCGCTCCGGCCCCGCCCTCCCGCCCGATGCCATCCGCCGCCACGTCCCCGAACGCCTGCCCGAAAAGCATCAACGCCGCGAGTTCTTCACCCAGTACCTCACCAACAACCTGTTCCGGCGCGAGGAAGCCGACTTCTACCCGGCCCGCCTCTTCAACGACGCCGCCCGCTGGATCTACGACAACGACGACGTCGACAGCTTCTTCCTCGTCGTCGACTCCTTCGACCCCCACGAACCCTGGGAACCGCCCGCCAGCTACCGCCGCCTCTACGACCCCGACGACGACGTCACCGACATCATCCAGAGCCTCTACGCCCCCAACGGCAACGTCCTCAACGAGCGCGAAGTCAAGCGCATCCAGGCCAACTACGCCGGCGAGGTCACCCTCTGCGACCGCTGGTTCGGCCATTTCATGGATCAGCTTGAACTCTCGGGCCGCGCCGACGACACCATCGTCATCGTCGCCTCCGACCACGGCCACAACCTCCGCTACCCCGACGACAAAGACCTCATCAGCAAGCAAGGCCACCCCCTCACCCGCGCCGTCGCCGACCTCGTGCTGCTCGTCCGCTATCCCGACCGCGCCCGTGCCGGCCAAACCTACGACGGCCTCGTCACCAACACCGACATCGCCGCCACCGTCCTCGCCGCCGCCGGCATCCAGGCGCCCACTGAAGGCCAAGACATCGGCCCCGCCCTCCGCGAAAACCTGCCGTCCCATCGCTCCCACGTCAGCATCGGCTGGGGCCCGCTCATGACCGTCGTCACCGACGACTGGTGGTGCAACGCCACCATCTGGGGCGAAGAACCGCTCCTCCACAAGCTCCCCGGCGACGACATGCTCCGCACCAACGTCGCCGCTGACCACCCGGAGATCGTCGAAGAACTAATCAACCTCGCCATCGCCGACGCCGGCGGCGAAATCCCCGCCCAATTCGCCGAGTTCAAAGACCGCCCCGGCTGCACCCCCTACCTGACCGCCATCCAAAAAGGCGACGACTACGTAGCCCGCCGCCGCTAACCCCCAATCGGCCGTCCCCGGCCAAAATCGGAGAGCAACTGCATCGGAACGCTCGCTCTTCACCCTCTCCAAGGAAAGAGGCAGAACCTGTCCTGAGCCTGCCGAAGGATTCGGCCG
>LXNI01003009.1_pt1 | contig 10472 bp, 14 predicted proteins | sample 809091 | NCBI WGS metagenome assembly LXNI01 (sample SAMN04870527, study PRJNA318959) | sponge metagenome | biome: 01000161; feature: marine sponge reef; material: water | host: Sarcotragus foetidus | place: Greece: Milos, Mediterranean Sea | collected 2013-05-29 | depth 5-7 m | reverse complement strand
CATGACCTTCGTCAGCGCCGCCGTCAGCGTCGTCTTGCCATGGTCCACGTGCCCGATCGTCCCCACGTTCACGTGCGGCTTCGTTCGTTCGAATTTCTCCTTGGCCATCGTCTTTCTCCCTGGTCGTTAGGTTGTTGTCTCAATCTGGAGCCCATAACCGGATTTGAACCGGTGACCTCTTCCTTACCAAGGAAGTGCTCTACCGACTGAGCTATATGGGCCGCGTCCCTCCGCCGTCGGTGGCAGTGGAGCGGGTGAGCGGAATCGAACCGCCACTATCAGCTTGGAAGGCTGAGGTTCTACCGTTGAACTACACCCGCCAGGCCGCTGTTTCCGCCAATCTCAGTCCCCTGGTGGAGGGGGTAGGATTCGAACCTACGAAGGCTGAGCCAGCAGATTTACAGTCTGCCCCCGTTGACCGCTTGGGTACCCCTCCCAAAATTAGGCTAAAGTATGGATTATATCACAAATCGAATGTTCAACTGAGTCAAAAAAGCCGCGCGAAACCGGGACTTAGGCGGAAAAACCGCGTGGAGCTGGCGAGAGGATTTGAACCCCCGACCTGCTGTTTACAAGACAGCTGCTCTACCAACTGAGCTACGCCAGCCCGGCCCGTGGTGCGGTCCATTATAGAGAAGGGTCCGCAGTCTCATCACGCAGGGAAGCCAACAGTTTCTCGCAGGCCGCATCCAGGGGGGCCTGCACCGTTGTTTTGGACTCGTTTGCCGGGTGGGCGAAGCCCAATGATCGCGCATGCAGGAACAGCCGCCTGAATCCCCGCTTCCGGGCCCAGCCGTTCACCTGCCTGTCGCCGTATCGGTCGTCTCCGATAACCGGGTGCCCAGCCTCGGCCGCATGCACCCGGATCTGGTGGGTCCGCCCGGTCTCGATGCGGGCTTCCACGAGGCAGCTTCGCTCGAACTGTTCCAGCGGCCGGAACCGGGTATACGTTTCCTTCCCGGTCTCGTCGACCATCGCCTTGCGATGTCGGGCATGGTGCCGATTGATCCGGATTGATTGCCGGACTTCCCGGACATGCTCTGGCCATTGTCCGGCGGCCAACACCCAATAGGTTTTCTGTACGGTCCTTTTCCGGAACTGCGACTGTATGTTCAGCAAGGCGCTGCGGTTTCGGGCGATCGTGAGGCATCCGCTGCTGCCTCGATCCAGCCGATGCGCAAGTTCCAGGAATTCACCCTCTCCCCGATGCTGCCTCAGCACGTCAATCAGTCCGAAACGAATCCGGCTGCCGCCATGCACGGCAAGCCCGGCCGGCTTGTCCACCACCAGCAACTCGTCGTCTTCGTACAGTATCGGAATCGGAATATCAGGCAGTGGCGAATCGGGCCGGGCCCTGCCTTCTGGACTGTGCGGAGGAATCCGCACCTCGTCGTCGGCCCGCAGACGGTAGGACGGCTTCGCCCGGCCGCGGTTGACCCGGACCTGGCCGGTGCGAATCCACCGATACACGACCTGGCGCGGCACTTTCACCCGCGCCAGCAGATAGTTGTCCAAGCGCCGTCCGGCATCTTCCGCATCGGCGACAGTCCGCTGGACCGGACAGGCTTCGGAAGGGGTTTTGGCGGAAGTCATTTCGGGTTTTCCCGGGCGCAGGGTTTCCGTTCTAAGCAGAGTACAAGCATTTCAATTCGTTCCTTCGATGCCGCCCGTGGGCTCGTATAATGCCAGCATGATCCGTCTTGACCCCAAGCAGCTGGATGATCTGGCTCAGCGCCTGGACGCGCTGATCCCGGAATCCCTGCACTCGACCCGCGAGGAGATCCACAAAACCGTCCGGGCCTGCGTCGAGGCCCTGCTGCAACGTCTGGACGTGGTGACCCGGGAGGAATTCGACGTGCAGTCCAAGCTGCTCGCCAAGACCCGCGAGCGACTGGGGAAATTGCAGAAGCGTCTGGATGCGCTGGAGCGCGGTCAGGATCCCGAAGACCCGATCAGTTGAGGCTTTCCAGCATATAGTCGACGGCCATCTGGACCTGCTCGTCCGACAAATCGGGACGCCCGCCTTTGGGCGGCATCAGGTTGAGGCCGTTGAGCACGCTCTGGTACATCACCTCTTTTCCTTTCGATAGGCGCGTCCCCCAGCCTGTGGGGTCGCCCAGTTTCGGCGAATTTAGAACGCCCGTCGTATGGCAGGCTTGGCAGACGGCGTTGTAGACCGCCTCGCCCGACCCGAAATCCGGCGCCGCCTGGGCATCCGAGATGAGCGCCACGGAAGCGGTGGCGATCGGGGCGTCCCCGGTGTTGAGGCGGCCGATCGGCGCAATCCGCTGCTGGATCGCTTCGGCCACTTCGGGATCGTCCAGTTTCAAGTCCGGCTCCACGATGTTCTGCGCGATGATGAACAGTACCAGCGTCATCGCGACCAGTACTCCGAAAAGGCCCATGAAGAAAGTCGGCGTTGCCATGGCGTTCAGTGCTCCTTATCCTGTTATTCCAAACCGGGGCCGTGATGCTCAGTCCAGCGCGGAGAACGCCTGGTCCCGGATTTCCTCGATCGTTCCGATTCCATCGACCACGTGATACCGCGGCGCCCCTTCTCCGCCGGATTCCGCCCAGCGGGAATAGTAATCGATCAGCGGTTCGGTCTGGTCATGATAGACCGTGAGGCGCTGGCGAACCACGTTCTCGTGGTCGTCGTCGCGCTGGATCAACGGTTCTCCCGTCTCGTCGTCCAGCCCCTCTTTCCGGGGCGGATTGTTCTCGATGTGATAGACGCGCCCGGAAGTCGGATGAACCCTCCGCCCGCTCATGCGGCGGATGATCTCTTCGTCGCTCACCCGGATCTCCACCACGTGGTCGATCTCGATCTCGTAATCGCGCAATGCTTCCGCCTGCGCCAGCGTCCGGGGAAAACCGTCCAACAAGAACCCGTCGCCGCAATCCGGCTCGGCGATCCGCTGCTCGACCAGGCCGAGAATCAACTCGTCCGGCACCAAGGCGCCTTGGCTCATGATTTGCCCGGCTTCCTTGCCCAGCGGCGTACCGTCGGCCACCGCCTTGCGCAGCATGTCACCTGTTGAAATTTGCGGGATGCCGTAGCGCTCGCAGATGTAACTGGACTGAGTGCCCTTGCCGGCGCCAGGGCCGCCCAACAGAATGATACGCATTAATGGTGTACCGGTTCAGAATCTAATGGTTGACCCGCGGCGCACCGCGGGCCGCGCAAATTTTATCACAGACATACGAGCCCGACCCACAGATTTGGATGCACTCCAACCGTATTTTCAGGATTGGAAACAATGCAAAAACCGGTGGCGCAACCGTGGTGACCTAATTGCCCGTTGCCGCACCCAGTACTTGGACACGCACGATGGTTTCAAGCGGCTCTTCGCGGAAGTGTGCGGAACGGCTTGCCCGGCTCTCCGTATCCCGAGGCGCAGCACTCTCTCAGTCGTGTTCGTCGATCCAAGCCATTTGAATGGCTTCCAGGATGCGTTCCCCACAATGTTCCGGGTCGTCCTCGAAGTCCTCCAGTGCCAGGACCCACTCGTGCAGATCGGTGAACCGCACGTACTGGGGGTCGACCTCCGGATGCGCGTCTTCAAGCTCGATCGCGATGTCCAGCGAATCTGTCCAGCGAAGCCCCATCTCCCGCTCCTAATGGTTCTCGGAAACCTGATTGATAGTGTAGCGCGGAAGCTCGACCACCAGGTCCTCGTCGCCGACGATCGCCTGACAACTCAGCCGGGAGTCGGGATCCAGGCCCCACGCCCGGTCCAGCAGGTCCTCCTCATCCTCGTTCGCCTCGTTCAGCGAGTCGCCTCCCTCCCGGATGTAGACGTGACAAGTCGTGCACGCGCAAGATTTCTCGCAGGCATGCTCGATCTCGATGCCACGGGACAGGGCCGCATCGCAAACGCTCACGCCAGCCTCGACCTCGACCACCTGTTCGGTCGGGCAGATTTCCTCATGCGGCAAAAATCGTATCGATGGCATCAGTCCTACTCCTGGAATTCCTCAAGCCTGCGCCCCTGCATGGCCTGCTGGATGCTGCGGTTCATGCGCCGCTCCACGAACGGCTCGCAGGCCTCCTCCAGCGCCTTGATTCCGGCGCGGATCGCATCGGCGTCCGTCTCGTCCCGCGCCTGTATCAGCGCCCGGGCTGCCGTCTCGATCCGGCTGCGTTCCGCATCGTCCGACAGTATATGCCCATCCGTCTCCAACGCGTCCCGCAAAGCCTGCACCACCCGGTCCGCCTCGACCCGCTGTTCGCTCAAGGCCCGGCTCGCCACATCCTCCTCGGCATGCTCAAGCGAGTCCCGAAGCATCTGTTCGATCTCCGATTCCTCCAGTCCGTAGGACGGCTTGACCGACACCCCGGCGCGCACGCCGCTCACGGTTTCCGTCGCCTCCACCGTCAGAAGTCCGTCCGCATCGACCTGGAATTCCACCCGGATACGGGCGGCGCCCGCCGTCATCGGCGGGATGCCGCGCAATTCGAAGCGCGCCAGCGAGCGGCAATCCGAGACCAGTTCCCGCTCGCCCTGCACCACGTGCACCGCGAGCGCCGTCTGGCCATCCTTGAAAGTGGTGAATTCCTGGGCATGATGGGCCGGGATAGTGGTGTTGCGCTCGATGACCCGTTCCACGAGCTCGCCCATGATCTCGATCCCGAGCGACAAGGGAATGACGTCCAGCAGCAGCATGTCCTGGTCCTGCGCGTTGCCGACCAGCACATCGGCCTGGACCGCGGCGCCCAGCGCCACCACCCGGTCCGGGTCGATCCCGGTATGGACCTCCCGGGAGAAAAACTTCGAGACTTCGCGGCGCAGGTACGGCATCCGCGTCACGCCCCCGACCATGACCACCTCCTGGATGTCCCCGGCCTCGACTCCGGCATCCGACAGGGCGCGGCGGCAGCACTGCAGCGTCCGCCCAAGCAACGGAGCCGACCGCCGCTCCAATTCTTCGCGGGTCAAGGTCAGCATCTTGCCGTCGCCGCAGTCGATCCGGACGGAATCCTGTTCCGACAATTCCTCCCGAGCCTGGCGCACCGCCTGGAGGATCGTCCGCGTCCAGACCCGGTCCACCTCTTCCGGGCCGCACTCTTCCTTCACCCAATCCAGCAGGACCCGGTCCAGGTCGTCGCCGCCCAGCTCGGTGTCGCCGCCCGTCGCCCGAACCTCGAACACGCCCCGACTCAGGTGCAGGATCGAGATGTCGAACGTCCCCCCACCCAGATCGAAGACCGCGATCAGCCCGCGGTCGGCCTCCTGATCCAGCCCGTAGGCGATCGAAGCCGCCGTCGGTTCGTTGATCAGCCGCAGGACCGGCAGTCCCGCCAGGCGTGCCGCATCCTTGGTCGCCTGCCGCTGGGCTTCGTCGAAATAAGCCGGCACCGTGATCACCGCGCCGTCCAGTTCACCCCCCAGTTCCTCTTCGGCCCGGGCCCGCAAGGCCCCCAGGATGTCGGCCGAGATCTCCACGGCGGTTTTCGGCCCGGCCGCCGTGTGGAAGCGCGGCACGCCCGAAGTCGAATCCTCCACAAGATCGTGCGCGTCGTCGATGTCCCCGACGCCGCGGCCCATCGAGCGCTTGATCGAAAAGAACGTGTTGTCCGGGTCCTCCACGGCGCCTTGCGCCGCCGCCCATCCCACCGTCGCCGGCCCGTCTCCGTAGTGCACGACCGAAGGGAGACGATGCCGCCCGTCGGCATCCGGCAGCGTGACCGCCCGCCCATCCCGCAGCACCGCGACCAGCGAATGCGTCGTACCCAAGTCGATGCCGCAGGCGCGGCGCTTGAGCTGGGCCTGTCCCGGTTCCGAAATCTGCAATAAGGCCATCTCTTATCCTGTAGAAAATTGCTCCCGGCGGATCTGCAACTGCTGCTGCAACCGGCGGTAGAAACGAAGCTTCAGCAGGACTTCCCGCGCGTCCAGCCAGCGTTCCCCGGCATAGCACGTCCCGAAGTCCTCCCACAATGCCCCGGCCTCCCGCTCCAGGCGGGTGCCGAAGGCCTCGGCTTCCGGCAATCCGCCGAGCTCCTCCAGCCCCTCGCGCAACTCCATCTGCTGCATGAGAAACTCGGCATCGGTCGCCGTGTCCTTCTCGTCATCCACCACCACGCCCCGCAACTGAAGCAGGTAGGTCGCCCGCTCATGCCGATCTTTCAGGGTGCGATAGGCCTGGTTGACGTGGGCCGCGGCCTGCGCCGCGAGGCGCTTCTCCTGGGAGCCTGCCGCCGCGAAGCGGTCCGGATGCAGTTCCCGCTGCAGGACGCGGTACTGCTCGGTCAGCTGCCGCTCGTCGACCTCAAGCGCGCACGGCAACCGAAACAGTTCGAAATAATTTTGGGAAAGTTCCAGCGGCACCGCCGCCCCTTGGTCCCGCGCTCAGATGCTGAAGCTTTCGCCGCACCCGCACCGCGCTTTTTCGTTGGGATTGGTGAAACGGAACCCCTCGTTCAGTCCTTCGCGCCCGTAATCCAGTTCGGCGCCATCCAGATAGGCCAAGCTCTTCGGGGAGATCACCACCTTCACGCCCTTGTCCTCGAACACCTCGTCGTCCTCGTCCAGGTCATCGGCGAATTCCAGCACGTAGGCCATTCCGGAACAGCCGGTGGTCTTCACGCCCAGGCGCAAGCCGAGCCCGCGCCCGCGCTTCTCCAAGTGGGCGCGAATCTGCCCGGCCGCAGCCTCGGTCAGCGAGATGGCCATGCCGGTTTCGGTTCAGACGGCTTCCGCCAGCTGCGCCTCGTCCGGCGCATCGGCCTCGCGGGCCTGCTTGCCTTCGTAGTCCTCGATCGCCGCACGGATGGCGTCTTCCGCCAGGACCGAGCAGTGGATCTTCACCGGCGGCAGCGCCAACTCCTCGGCGATGTCGGTGTTGCGGATCTCCCCGGCCTCCACCAGGGTCTTGCCGCGCACCCACTCGGTCAGCAGGCTGGACGACGCGATCGCCGAGCCGCAGCCGTAGGTCTTGAACTTGGCGTCTTCGATCACGCCTTCATTGCTGACCTTGATCTGAAGCTTCATCACGTCCCCGCAGGCCGGCGCGCCGACCATGCCGGTGCCTACCTGCGCGTCGTCCTTGTCCAGCGAACCGACGTTGCGCGGGTGTTCATAGTGATCCAGAACTTTTTTTCCATATGCCATGATGCTTTCTCCTGCTTAGCATTGTCAGTGTACCGCCCACTGCACCGAGTCCAGGTCGACCCCTTCCTGGTACATCTCCCAAAGGGGCGACAGGTCGCGAAGCCGCTGCACGGCTTGCTCGATGAGTGAGATGGTGTAGTCGATTTCTTCCTCGGTCGTAAAACGCCCGATGGTGAAGCGCAGCGAACTGTGCGCGAGTTCGTCGTTGCGGCCCAGCGCACGCAATACGTAACTGGGTTCCAGCGAGGCCGAGGTGCAGGCCGAACCGCTGGACACCGCGATGTCCTTCAGCGCCATGATCAACGATTCGCCTTCCACGAAGTTGAAGCTGACGTTGAGGTTGCCCGGCACCCGTTGTTCGAGGTCGCCGTTGAGGTAGACCTCCTCCATCTGGTTGAGGCCGTTCCAGAGCCGGTCGCGCAGGGCGCGGATGCGGGCCGATTCCTCCGCCAGCTCTTCGCGGGCGAGCCGGAAAGCCTCGCCCATGCCGACGATCTGGTGCGTCGGCAGAGTGCCGGAGCGAAGCCCGCGTTCATGTCCGCCGCCGTGTATCTGCGCCTCCAGACGCACCCGGGGCTTGCGGCAGATGTACAGCGCGCCGATCCCTTTCGGGCCGTAGATCTTGTGTGCGGACAGGGTCATCAGGTCGACCTGCATCTCATGTACGTCGATCGGGATCTTGCCGGCGCCCTGCGCCGCGTCGACATGCAGGATGATGCCGCGCTCGCGGGTCATCTTGCCGATCGCGCCGATGTTCTGGACGACGCCGATCTCGTTGTTGACGAGCATCACCGACACCACCACCGTGTCGTCGCGCAGCGACGCCTCCAGTTCTTTCAGGTCCAGCAGGCCGTTCGCCTGCGGCGCCAGGTAGGTCACCTCGAAGCCTTCCCGCTCCAGCTGCCGGCAGGTGTCCAGCACGGCCTTGTGTTCGGTCTTGACGGTGACGATGTGCTTGCCCTTCTTCTGGTAGAAATGGGCGGCGCCCTTGATCGCCAGGTTGTCCGACTCGGTGCCGCCGCTGGTCCAGATGACCTCGCGCGGGTCGGCGCCGATCAGTTCCGCGACCTGCTTGCGCGACTCGTCGACCGCCTCCTCGGCGTGCCAGCCGAAGCTGTGCGAGCGCGAGGCGGGATTGCCGAACTCGCCGTCCGGCGTCAGGTACTGGCGCATCTTGTCCGCCACCCGCGGATCCACCGGCGTGGTGGCCGAATAGTCCAGGTAGATGGGAAGATTGAGTTCGCTCATAGGATGGCCTCCTGCCCTTCCACAGCCGAATTCACGGGAAACCCGTGGTGCTCGGCGAATTTAACGTTCTGGCGCAAGGCCACTTCGCGAACCCGCTGCTGGCTCAGCACGTCCGCCAGGCTGACGCGACCCAGATAGCGTTCGATCTCGCGGCCCAGTTCCTCCCACAGGCCGTGGGTCAGGCAGGGCTGGTTGTCCTGGCAATTCTCGCTCCCGCCGCAACGCGTCGCATCCACGCGTTCATCGACCGCCGCGATCACCTCGGCGACTGAAATCGCCGGCACGTCCCGCGCCAAGCAGTATCCGCCACCGGGTCCGCGCACGCTGTCGACCAGTCCGGCCCGGCGCAGGCGGGAGAACAACTGCTCCAGATACGAGCGCGAGATACCCTGGCGCTCGGCAATGCTCGCCAGCGCCACCGGCCCTTGCTCGCCGTGCATCGCCACGTCCAACATGGCGGTCACGGCATAACGTCCTTTTGCATTCAGTTTCATAACATCTAGTCTCCGGCGGTGCGGAACACAGAGCATATTGACATACCTGACCGGAATAGTCAAGTATTCCTTAAGGGATAGGTGGAAAATGCAGAAGCGCTCCACTACATTATGATAGGCGCGCTCCGACAGCACCCGAAACCTGCTTCCGGAGCGTGGAAATCCACCCCAAACGCTTCTTCGCCTCACCTATACGCCTGCCATGAGCGCCCTGCTGAACATCGCTGTCGACGCCGCCGAGGCGGCCGGGCGGATCATCATCCGCCACCACAACTTCACCGATCGGGTCAAGGTGGAGCGCAAAGGCGCGCACGACTTCGTCTCCAGCGTGGATCACGAGGCCGAGGAGGAAATTGTCGCCTGCCTGCGCAAGGCGCACCCCGAACATGCCATCCTGGCGGAAGAAGGTGCCGCCCATGATCTCCCCGACGCCGAATTCGAATGGCTCGTCGACCCGCTGGACGGCACCACCAACTTCCTGTTCGGCATCCCCCACTACGCCGTTTCGATCGCCCTGCGGCAGCAGGGCCAACTTCTGCTCGGGGTCGTATACGACCCGTTCAAGCAGGAAATGTTCACGGCAGAAACCGGCCGCGGGGCCTTCCTCGACGGGCGGCGCATCCGTGCCCGCACCGGGCGGGGATTGGAGGATGCCCTGCTCGCGACGGGTTTCCCGTTCCGCGACGGCGCCGACCTCGACCACTATCTGGCCACCCTGAGAGCCCTGATCCCGGGAACCTCCGGAATCCGCCGGGCAGGCTCGGCGGCACTGGACCTCGCCTATGTGGCGGCGGGACGATACGACGGCTTCTGGGAGTTCGGCCTCAGACCCTGGGACATGGCCGCCGGCATCGTTCTTGCCCGGGAAGCGGGGGTGATCGTGAAGGACTTGGACGGCGGCGAAGACCCGCTTGCCAGCGGCAACATCATTGCCGCCGCCCCGAGGGTGCTGGAGGAAATGCTGGGGCGGCTCGAAGCCTTGGAGAAATAGCCAGCCTGAACAGCCAAAGCACCCGCCCGGAAGGTTTGACGATATTGTATGACCATGCCATATTATTTGCATGGCCAAGATGACAATCCGCTCGACCTACTCGCTGGACGCCGGGACCGTGCAGAAACTGGACCGCCTAGCGGAACACTGGAAGACTTCCAAGTCCGGCGCCTTGCGCCGCGCTATCGACCGGGCGGCGGATCAGGCGCTGCAAAACCGGGAAGATGCGGTTAAGGCGCTCGAGGAGTTGCAGAGGCGGATGGCCGCAGCAGGCGTGGATGGCGAGAAGTGGGTGAAGGAGATACGGGAAGAACGCCGGGCCAGTTCCGAGAAACGCCTGAAATGGCTCTCCGAATGATCCACCTAGACACCAACTTCCTGGTCGGCGTGACCTCCCATGCGGACTCTCATGAAAGCGAGAGGGTCAAGAAATGGCTGCGTTCCGGAGAGGTCTTGGGCATGAGTTCCGTGGCGTGGGCGGAATACCTGTGCGGCGGACCGAAAACGGACGAGGATATTTCTCTTGCGAACCAGATCGTGACCCACCGGGTTGATTTCACGGAGGAGATGGCGGCCCTTTCGGCAAAATTATTCAATGATTCCGGGCGGGGGGGGGGGGGGGGG
>LXNI01003008.1_pt1 | contig 10475 bp, 8 predicted proteins | sample 809091 | NCBI WGS metagenome assembly LXNI01 (sample SAMN04870527, study PRJNA318959) | sponge metagenome | biome: 01000161; feature: marine sponge reef; material: water | host: Sarcotragus foetidus | place: Greece: Milos, Mediterranean Sea | collected 2013-05-29 | depth 5-7 m | reverse complement strand
TGTCCGTGGGTCTGGAGAGTCAAGATCATCCTCCGATGATCCCCGATCCCAACCGGCTCACGCTCACCTCTCGCTGGATTCACACTCCCCGTTCACGCTCACCTCTCGCTGGACAGCACGCCCCGCGGCCGGAGCACGTATGATCCGCCGAGACCAATGTCCTGGCGTGGACAGCGCCGACTACGCGGCAAGAGGGTGGCACATGGGTGATTTCGAGTTCTTCATTCTGTTGGCAGTGGCATTCATCGCCCTGGAGATCGTCGCGGCGTTCGGTCTGATCGACGACAACGAGGAAGCGAACCAGGCCTCCGAAAACGGCTGAGGGCGGGGTCGCCCGAGGGGGTCCGGAGGGCCGGACCGCCGACCACGCTCCTGGTCCGGTCGGGACACGCAGGGCTCCGCCGGGGGCGGTCTGGGATGCGAGCCCTGCTTCCGTGGCGCCGGCCTCCTCGATACACTTGCTCGTGCCCCGTGTTTGCCGTTGCGCCCCGGAGAGAGGACAGTTCATGCAGGGTGAGACGAGTGACGTAACAGCCAGCCTCGATGTGCGACTTACTGCCGTGGAGGCGACGCTGGAGCACTTGGCGACGAAGGCCGACCTGGGCGCCGCGGAGCTTGCGCTGCGTTCGGACATGACGGCGATGGAGACGGCGCTGCGTTCGGACATGGCGGCGATGGAGACGGCGCTGCGTTCGGACATGACGGCGATGGAGACGGCGCTGCGTTCGGACATGACGGCGATGGAGACGGTTCTGCTTACCGACATGGCGGCGCTCAAGGCAACCGTGGCCACGGCCGGTTGGAGCCTGGGAGTCCTGATCGCCATTGCGGCGATTCTGCCGCAGGTGGGCGTCTTGATCGGCCAGCTCGGCGGACGGCGGTCCGGACGAGCGCGGCTGGTGGAAGCTGCCGGCGAGTAAGGGAGGCCCTCGGGCCGCTACTGCTCGGTGGGGTCGGCGCCGTCGCGCGGCGCGCCGGTGCCGGACGATCCCATGAACAGGCTGCGGCCGTCGGGGAGCTTCATGTCGCGGCCGCTGCCGCGGCAGTTCGGAACGCACATCCGGTCCTTGCTCTGGTAGCCGCGGACGACGACTTCCGTGCCGGGGCGCAGCAGGGTGCGCGTCAAGCCACGGCGCACCAGCGTGTTCGGGGTGCCGGCCTCGAGTTCCCAGGTCATTGTCTCGCCGTTGTCGAGGGTCGTCTCGACATGGACCCAGGCGTGGGGGTTGATCCACTCGACCTTGGTGATCGTGCCCTCGATCTTGATCGGCAGGTTCGCGTCGAACTCGGCCGAGAAGGCGTGGTGAGCGGGGGAGGGGCCGGCAGCGCTCAGGGTCAGCGCGAGAACGGCGACGGGCAGGACTCGGTGGACTCGTCGGGACATCTGAACCTCCTGTTGGGCAGTAATCATAGTGGACGGACGCTGGCGGGCGCCGGTTCGGTCGCGCTCGAACGCGGTAGGGTCACACTGTCCCCGCAATCGGAACCAAGGAGGCGAGATGCACGCGAAGCCCCTGTTGACCCTGCTCATTTTTCTCGTCGGAGCTGTTGCGGGAGCTGCCTTCGGCGTTGAAGACGGTCGTGATTCCGCACCGGCGGACGCATCCGCTGCCTCGGGGGGCGACACGCCTCCGCCCCAGGAAGACGAGGAGCACGACGACGAGGATCACGAGGGTGAAGAATACGGTGACGAAGGGGGCGTCCTCGACTACCACGCTCACGATGTCGTCGTCGTTACGGGCTCTGCGATCGAGGAACCGGCCGTCGACCTTCCTTACGCCGTCGAAGTGCTCAACCGGGAGCTCCAGAAGGAGCAGGGGTCGCTGCAGGCGGTCGACCTGTTCAAGAACCTGACTGCCTCGGCCGGCGTCATCGGCGAGGCGAACAGTTGGTACAACGACCAGGGTACGGCGGTGCCCGAGAGCGTCGCCAACGTGAATCTCCGGGGTCTTGGCGCCTCGCGGACATTGGTGCTGCTCAACGGCCGCCGCCAGACGGCGCTGCCGGCACGGCTGTTCGGCGGCCGCTTCGTCGACATCAACGCCTTCCCCTCGATCGCCATCGACCGCATCGAGGTGCTGAAGGAAGGCGCCGCGGCGATCTACGGTTCGGACGCCGTCGCCGGCGTCGCCAACTTCGTCACCCGCGACGAGTTCACCGGCTTCGAGGTCTCGGTCTCGCACGAGAGCATGGACGGCGCCGGCGACTCTTCGGCGGGCGCGATCTGGGGCGGCAAGCTCGGCGGCTCGGACCATCACCTCGTCTTCTCGGTCGAGCGGGCGGAGCGTTCGCATCTCGGCGCCAGGGAGCGGCCGTACACGCTTCGGGATCGCTCCGCCGGCTGGTTCTGGGGCTGGTCCAACACCGGCAATCCGGGCATCTTCCTGCGGCCGAACCTCACCGGCGGCGAGTCGTCCTCCGGGTTCGTCGAGGAGCTGGCCCGGGCGCGCAACGGCGCGGCTGGCACGAACTTCTTCGTCGATCCCGCGTGCAATGGCCTCGGCGGCTACGACCGCGGCTGGACCTGCGCCTTCCGCTATCAGCCGTGGGACAGCCTGATCGAGGCGACGGAGACGAACCGGTTCTTCGCCGAGCTGAACGGCCCGCTGGGCGCCGACACGAGTTACCACGTGGAGGCCCTGTTCGCGGAGTCGCTAATCCCGAACTACGAGACCACGCCTTCCTTCCCGCCGGTGTCCCTGCTGGACGGCTTGCAGTTGATCACGAACGAACACCCGGGGCGCACGGAGTTCTGCAACACCTCCTTCCGCGTCGGCGGATTCGCTTCCGGTGAAGACTGTCTGCGGGACGACTGGTACTTCTACGGTCGCCTGAACGGTAACGCGGGCCCCGGACGCAGTCTGCGGCGCGGCACGGAGACAACCCGGCTCGCCGCGAACATCGACCACGACCTGTCGGTCGGCGGCAAGGCGGCCAACCTGGACGTCGGCGTGAACTACTCGCGCGCGACGGGCAACATGAACCACCCGGCGGAGTACGCGTACCGCAAGTTCCTCGCCTTCCGCGGCTATGGCGGTCCGAACTGCGGTGTCGGCGTGGTGGCCGACGACACGAGTCCTTCCGGCATGCGGCTCGGGAACACGGGTTCGGCCCAGCCCGGCGTCGGCGAGTGCATGTACTACAACCCGTTCGGCAACGGCGTCGAGTTCTCGGTCCAGCCCGGCGCCCCGTGGGAGAACAGCGCGAACCCGATGTACCGGGCCGGCCTCGGTAACAGCCCGCGGCTTCTCGACTGGATCAACGACCAGGTCAACGTGGAGAACGAGGCCGAACTCATGGTCGCCGAGGCGACGCTCTCGGGGAACTGGTTGCCGCGGCGGCTCGACTACGCCTTCGGCTACCAGTACCGGCACGTGGACGTGAGCGCGATCCCGAACGCGGCCGGCAACTACGCACTGAATCCGTGCGTCGTGCCGGGCGACCGGTCCTGCGTCGATCCGGTCACCGGCAGGCAGAGGGGGGCGCGCGCCGGCGCCTTCACCTTCACCACGGGCTACTACCCGTACGGCGACTCCCAGGCGGTCCACCGGATGTTCGGCGAACTGTCGGTCAATGCCCTGGGCGGCGACATGCAGTTCGCGGCGAACTACGAGCTCCACGACGAGATCGACAGCTTCGATCCGAAGTTCTCCGGCCGTTGGCAGCTCTCCGCGGGTGAGAGTCACGTGCTGTCGTTCCGCACGTCGGTCCAGACCACCTTCCGGGCGCCGTCGGTCGACGATCTGAACGAGGAGGTTCGCACCACCCTGGAGTACCTGAACACGGTCGGCGTCTACAAGGCGGTCGACGCCTTCGGCAGCCGGTCCCTGCTGCCGGAGCAGGCGTTCACCTACAACCTGGGTCTGGTGCTCTTCGCCTCGCCCGGAATCGACGTCACGCTGGACTACTGGAGCTACGACTTCGACGACGTGATCGCTCCGCTGCCGCACCAGGAGGTCGTGCGGCTCTACGACGAAGGTTACGGCGGCAACCCGGCGGCGCTGAACGCGGTCATGGGACGCGTCGTCTGCCCGGGCGGCCTGGCGGATGGGTCCTGCTCCCCCGGGGACATCGAGCGCGTGCGGATCGACCTGATCAACTGGCCGGGCATCAAGACCTCGGGCTTCGACTTTCACCTGCACGGCCACCTGGGCGCGGGGCCGGGCGAGCTCACCTTCGGCCTGGACAGCACGTACACGAACAGCTACGAGTTGAAGAAGCTCAAGCGCGACGGCGTCGTCTACCGCGAGCAGAAGGATGTCGTCGGTCTGCTGAACCGCGACACGCCGATTGCGCCGCCGTTGCCGGAGATGAAGACCCGGGCCTCGCTCGGGTACCGGTGGAGCGACTACAGCCTGATCGGCTGGGCGAACTACATCTCGTCCTACGAGGACAGCAACGTCGCCTGGACGCCGCCCGAACTGCTGCCGATCGACGAATGGCTCACCTACGATCTCACCTTTCTGTGGCGCTTCCCGCGGCTCGGTTTCGATCTCGCCCTGTCGGCGCTCAACCTGACCGACGAAGATCCGCCGCTCGTTTTCTTCGAGCAGGCCTTCGATCCGCTGACGGCGAACCCGAAGGGTCGCCGCCTGAAGGCGGTCATGAGCTATCGCTTCGGCGGCGGCTCGTAGCCACCGGCCCCTCGCCTCTTCGGCACCCTTTCCGGCCCGATCCGGCGGTGCGCCGCCGGATCGGAAGCCGGGCCGCCGGGTGTAGCATCGGCGCTGAGAGAAGGAACGGGCTCAGCCCCGCCGCGTTCGTCGCCGATGCAAGCTTGTATGGAACTGGCCGCCTTGAAGCGGATGCCGGCCAGAAGGCCGGCGCACCCAGTACGCGACCAGTTTCATGCGAGTCAGCGCAGCGCGCGCGCTGCCCTGCCTGCTATCCGATTTGTCCGGGCTCGCTCGTCGCACTTGGCAGCGGGGGCTGTTCTTCTCTGGTTCTGGGCGGGGCCGCTGGCTTCGCAGGACCCCCGGCCACGGTCAGAAGACCCCCGGTCGCTCGTGGAGCGGGTCCAAGCGGATGTCGACGAGACCTCGCTTCGCTGGCTCGGCATCACGCGGGTTCGGTACTCCATCCCGCTTGAGTTCTCGGTGGGCGGCGGAGTGGTCGTGGCGCGGGTGCCGGCGAGCCATGACTGCGCCACTTTCTGCGAGTACCGCGGGTTCGTCGCGCAGATCGAGCCGGGTTCGGCGGGCGGCCAGCTAGGCCTCGGCTATGCCCGCCTGATCGGCGCGCACAAGCCGCGTTCCGCGTTCCTGAACAACGTCTACGTCGGATGGAGCGCCAGGGCCCTCCTGGTGCGTACCTGGGGAGACTCGGCCCTCGATCCGGCGCGGCAGACCTTGGCCGGTTTCGAAGGGCAGTTCGCCCTGCCTCGCATCACGTTCAACCTGGGCGTCCTGCGGCGGATCAGTCTCGCCCACGAGGACGCCGACCGCTACGTGTACACCGCCGGCGTCGGCTGGGGTTTCTGATGTGGTGGAAGGGCCACCGGCCGCCCGCGCGGTTCGGACTGGCTGCCGTCGTCGTCGCCGTGCTCCTCGGTCTTGGCGGCGTCGGCGCCGCGCCGGGCCTCGAGACGGACCAGTTCTTCGCCTGGGGGCGTCACCTCGAGGACATGACCGAGGTGCTGAACGCCCGGATCAACCTGGAGCTGGAGCGCTTGGTCGCCGAACTGAACAGGGAGGGCCGCGACCGCCCGTGCCAGAAGGTCCGGTTCCGGTTCTTCAAGCGTCATCGCATGCTGTTCTTCGACGGTTTCGAGACCTGGTCGGTCAACTCGCCGTTGGTCAATCGGTCGCCGTCGGGAGCGGAGGAGGTCCGCGAGTTCAAGGAGACGTACCTCTACGGCGGAACCTCGCCGCTGTTCGACACCGGCCGCTGGATGCCGCCGAGTCCGACGGTGGAGGTGAACGGCGTGCGGCTCGGCACGGACAAGTTGACTCACCTGCTGGGAACCGCCTGGTACTACCACCGCTGGTACCGCAAGGCCCGCTCCCGGGGTGTGCCGCTCGCCGAGGCGGAGGATCGGGCGGTTCGTCGCGGCTTGGGCCACGAGATCACGATTCTCGGCCGGGCCGTCTCGGGCGTCCTGTCCCTGGCCGACCTGGAGGCAAACTACGAGGGGATGTGGTTCTATGAGCACCTGTGCGCGGGCGACGACCCCAACGTCGTCTACGACGAAGGCGTGTGGCGGCTTCGCCGGCCGTTCGATCTTCGCGACTACGTGACGCCCGAATGGGACGAGTCCTACCAGCCGAACATTTACATACGGCGGAAGTGGCCGAAGGTGAGGCCGCGGATGCTGAGATACTGTCGAATGCTCGAACATCCACAGGTGAGGACTATGCGCGAGGCCTATGCGGCGAGGGACCGGGTCACGGAGACCGAGAAGCTGATCGAGGAGATGGTCGTCGCGGGGAAGCTGCCCGACCCGTCGCAGTTCACGATCGAGAGTGTGTGCCGTGAAGCCGCGGATTGAAGCGCTGCTGGCGGCCGCGCTGCTGGCTCTGGCGTGCGGTGCGGCGGAAGAACAGCCCCCGGCCGCGGCGGCGGACCCGGCCTTGGTGCGTATCGGTTTCGGTTCCTGCCTGAAGCAGGACCTGCCGCAGCCGATCTTCGACGCCGTCCTCGACGACGACTTCGACCTGTTCGTGTTCCTCGGCGACAACGTCTACGGCGACGTCGAGTCGGAGGACCTGCGCGAGCTGAGCGACGCCTACGCGATGCAGGCCGCCGCCGACGGGTTCAGCCGGCTGCGCGAGGCGGTGCCGCTGGCCGCGACCTGGGACGATCACGACTACGGCCTGAACGACGGCGGCGCGGACTTCTTCGGGCGCGAGGAGGCACAGCGGATCTTCGAGGACTTCTGGGACGTGCCGGCGGACTCCGAGCGGGCGTCCCGGCCGGGCGTCTACGACGCGGTGAGCTACGGCCCGTCGGGCGAGCGCGTCCAACTCATCCTGCTCGACACCCGCTACTTCCGTTCCCCTCTGCGGCCGACGGACGAGCGTGGGGTGCCGGGAAAGGAGCGCTACCTGCCGGATCCCGACCCGGCGAAGACGATGCTCGGCGAGGAGCAGTGGGCCTGGCTTCGCGGCGTCCTCGACGAGGAGGCAGACCTGCGCATCCTCGCGTCGTCGATCCAGGTCATCGCCGACGGTCACGGCTACGAGGCCTGGCGGCATCTTCCGGCCGAGCGCGAGCGCCTCTACGGTCTGCTCCGCGAGACGGAGGCCAACGGCGTCGTGATCGTCTCCGGAGACCGTCACCGGGCAGGCATCTACCGCCACGACGAGGCGCTCGACTATCCGCTCCTGGAACTCACCGCGAGCTCGCTGAACTCGCCATCCAGCAGCGGGGAAGAGGCGGGGCCCTACCGGTTGGGCCCGACCTACCGGCCCGAGAACTACGGCGCGCTGTCGATCGACTGGGCTTCCCGCAGCGTCACGCTGGAAGTTCGCGGCATCGACGGTGAGCCGGTGCTCAGCGAGACGCTCAACCTCGATGCCATGCGCGGCATTGGTTAGCGCCGTAAAACGAAAGAAGGCCGGCGCTTCGCGCCGGATGCCGGCGGGGACGCCGGCGCACCCAGTTCCCGCGGCGCAAGTTCCTGGAACAAGGAGGCACGACTCATGACGACCCACGAACCCGAACCTCAGGAGATCGCGGGCGTCTCGCGGCGCCAGGTGATCCACGCACTGTCGCTGGCCGGCGCCGCCGGTCTTCTGGCCGGGTGCGACAGTGGGGCGGCAGCTCCTTCCGACGCGGCAGCCGCCGGGCCGATGCCCGACGACCTGTGGCGCGCCAGCGCAGGCGAACTCGCTGCGGCGATCCGGCGCGGCGATGTCTCGAGCCTCGAAGTCGTGGACTCCCACCTCGCACGCGTCGACGCGGTGAACGGCCACCTCAACGCGGTCGTCCGCGTACTGGCCGACGAAGCGAGAGCGGCGGCGCAGGTGGCCGACGAGGCAGTCGCCGCTGGCGCGGAACTCGGTCCTCTGCACGGTGTGCCGATCTCGGTCAAGGACAACATCGCCGTCGCCGGCACACCGACGACGAACGGTGTTCCGGCCTACGCCGAGGAGAACGCCGAAGAGGACGCGCTGATTGTCGCTCGCCTGAAGGAGGCCGGAGCGGTTGTCCTGACCCGGACCAACCTGCCCGATCTCGGTCTGCGGGTGCACACCGACAGCTACCTCTACGGTGTGACCCGGAATCCCTGGGCCGCCGATCGCAACGTCGGCGGCTCGAGCGGCGGAGAAGGCTCGGCATTGGCAAGCGGCATGAGTTGTCTGGGACTTGGCAACGACATCGGCGGTTCGCTGCGCGTCCCGGCCCAGTGCAACGGGATCGCGTCGCTCAAGCCGACTCTCGGGCGCATCGCCAGCGCCACGGGAGGCAGCATGTCGGGTCAGTTGATGGCGGTGGACGGTCCGATGGCCAGGCGCGTCGCCGACCTGCGCACGGCGTACGAGCTGCTCGGCAGGTACCACCGCAGCGACCCCTGGTCGGTGCCCGTACCGCTGGATCTGGAACCGCCGGCGTCGCCGGTCAAGGTTGCGCTGGTGCCTGAACCCAGCGGCGGCTCGACCCATCCCGACATCGCGGCGAGCGTGCGCGTTGCGGGCGAAGCGCTTGCAGCGGCGGGCTACGCAGTTGAGGAGATCGAACCGCCGATGGCGGCGGAAGCGCGCCGCGCATGGGAGGTCTTCCTCGGCTACGAACTGAACACGGCGCGGCAGGCGCTCAAGCAGGTCATGTCCCCGGACGCCTACGACTTCCTGGTCCGCGCGCTCGACATGTTCGCGGTCGAGTCGCCGACCGAGTACGAGGCAATGTACGGCCAACGTCACCGGATCGCCAGTGTCTGGCAGGAGTTCCAGGAGGACTACCCGGTCATCGTCGCTCCGATCATGACCCAGCCGCCCTTCGTCGTCGGCTACGACCTGCAGGAGCCCGGCGATGTCCTCGACCAGATGCGTTTCGAGGTGGCTCTCAACCTGCTCGGCCTGCCGGCGGTCTGCGTACCGACGGGCGTCGCCAATGGTCTGCCCCAGGTGGTCGAAGTGATCGGCGGCCGCTACCGCGAAGGGCTGTGCCTGGAAGCCGCCCAGACGATCGAGGACGCGCTCGGCATCATCACGCCGATCGATCCCGTGATGGCGTGATCGGGAGTTCCCTGGAGTCCGCCACCCTGCATTGGGCGCAAGCGTAGGTCTTGTCTACGAGCATGACGAGTTGGACTGGTTTGCAGCGCCGAGAGGGCTGCAGACTGAGGCGCGGGAGCGAGGCGTTTCGCGAGAACGTACGCCGCGGATCGCTAGCGTTGGCAACCGTTGGGGAACGCCCGCGAATCCGTGATGGCGCGCGCCGGCGTGCCGGGTTCGTTGCGGTAGGTCCGTTCCCGGTCGAGGCCGAGGGTGTCGGTGACCGTGATCTCGTAGCCGAGGTCGGTGGTCGCCGCGGCGAAGACCCACAAATGGTCGTTCATGGCGCAGCCGTCAAGCACCTTGACCAGAACCTCCCAGTTGTTCGCGGGCTCGAAGAAACGGAACAGGCCCGAATCGTTCGTCCCCTCCCGGACCACCTTGCCGGGGCCGGCGTCTCCGTCCCGGGTCAGCCAGTCCATCTTGACCGAGAACCTCGAATCCTGGAGGCAGAGCGTCTCGGCGTCCGCCGTGCATGTCCCGGCCGGAGCGCTCGCTTCGACCAGGAACGTTCGCGTCGCCGTCGATTCTTCCGAAGCGCCGGTCGCGGTCAGCGCGACCCGATAGAACCCCGGCGACGCCCAAGCGTGATCCGGGCTGCGGCGCCGAGACGTTTCGCCGTCGCCGAAATCCCACAGGAGGGAACGGACGTCGCCCGAGCTTTCGTCGCGGAACCCCACCGCCGCGCCGGTGCGGACGCGGCACAGGCTGTCCGGACACTCGACGCCGTCCACGGAGAAACCTGCCTCGGGTGGATCGAGCGGTGGCGGTGGTTCCGGGTCGGGTTCCGGTGGCGATGGCTCACCGCCGCCGCCGCCGCCGCCGCCACCGCCGCCGTCACCGTCACCGCCGTCACCGCCGCCACCGCCGCCGCCGCCGGTGTTCGTCCTGCCGTTGCCGGAGGGGGACCATGGCCCCGTCCCGTCGGCATTGGTCGCGCGCACCTGGACCTGGTACGGCGTGCCCGCGGTCAGGCCCGTGATCGTCGCGGTTTGTCCGGCCCGATCCTGAGGGCCCGGGGTGAAGTTGCCGGTCGTACCCGCACGGTATTGCAGGTCGTAGTTCGCGATCGCCGGCCTGCCGGTGTTCGCGGGCGGGGTCCAGATAGCAATCAGGCTCGTGGTCGAGCCCGAGGGTGCCGTCACGCTTGGCGCGGCCGGCGCCGAGGGCGGCTCGGGAACGTTCGTGACGCTTATCGTCACCGTGACGGTGTTGCTTCCGCCGTTGGGGTCGCTGGCGGTGACCGTCACCGAGTAGCTG
>LXNI01003007.1_pt1 | contig 10475 bp, 8 predicted proteins | sample 809091 | NCBI WGS metagenome assembly LXNI01 (sample SAMN04870527, study PRJNA318959) | sponge metagenome | biome: 01000161; feature: marine sponge reef; material: water | host: Sarcotragus foetidus | place: Greece: Milos, Mediterranean Sea | collected 2013-05-29 | depth 5-7 m | reverse complement strand
GAGCGCCGCATCGACAGCTATCCGCACGAGTTTTCGGGCGGCATGCGCCAGCGCGTGGTGATCGCGCTGGCGCTCGCCGCCAATCCGCGCTTGCTGATCGCCGATGAGCCGACGACCGCGCTCGACGTGTCGATCCAGGCGCAGATCATCGCGCTCTTGAAGCGACTCTGCCGCGAACACGGCACGGCGGTCATGCTGGTGACGCACGATATGGGCGTGATCGCGGAGACCGCCGACCGGGTGGCGGTGATGTATGCCGGGCGGATCGCCGAGATCGGCCCGGTTCGCGATGTCATCCAGGCGCCGCACCATCCCTATACCGAAGGGCTGATGGGCTCGATCCCGGCCATGGCGGCGCGCCGCGACCGGCTGGTCCAGATTGAGGGCGCCATGCCGCGGCTGACCGAAATCCCGCCCGGTTGCGCCTTCGGGCCCCGCTGTCCGAAGGTCTTTGCGCGCTGCGGCCGCGAACGCCCGGACCTGATGGCGACAGGAGGCTCCAGCCGCGCCGCCTGCTGGCTTTACGACGGCGGATGAGAAATATCCGCTCTTTCGAAAACTCTACAGCCCGCGATTTCGATCCTGACACTGCGCCCGACCTTTTCCGCGACGGCTGGCCGGAGAAATTCGCCGCTGCAACCGTCAGGCGGGGACGACCTCCCGCCACGAAACCGAAAGTATCCACCACCATTCGCCTGTCTCAAGATGTGGTCGACCATTTCAAGGCGGGTGGGAGCGGTTGGCAGACCCGGATCGACCGGGCCCTGCGGGATTGGATCGCAAAGTCCACAGGCTGATTCCAATCAGGCCGGGAAACGCGGCGCGGCCCATGACAATGGGGAGAAATCCGGGCTAGGTTCCTGCCTGCGAACAATTCTAAGAGGCTCCGAGGATGCGACTCCGAACTGCTGCTGCGGCGCTCGCCGCGACGATGGCCATGGCGATGCCCGCCGGCGCCAAGACCTTCACCTGGTCGTTCCAGGGCGATGCGCAAGCGCTTGACCCCTATGTGCTGAACGAAACCTTCACGCTGGGCCTGCTCGGCAATGTCTATGAGGGACTGATTCGGCGGGGGCCCGATCTTGCAATCCAGCCCGCGCTCGCCGAACGCTGGGAGATCGTGGAGCCGAACCGGTGGCGCTTCCATCTCCGGAAGGGTGTCGTCTTCCACAACGGCAACTCGTTCAACGCCGATGACGTGCTCTTCTCCGCCGAGCGCGTGCGGGCCGAGGGGTCCGACCTGACGACCCGCATCGCCAAGAGCGTCAAGGTCGAGAAGGTCGATGACTACACGGTCGATTTCGTGACCGACGGCCCCAACCCGATCCTGCATTCGGAATGGGCGACCTGGTACATCATGGACAAGGAGTGGGCGGAGGCGAACAACGCCGCGGCGCCGACCTCGCTGGCCGAAGGCGCCGACAATTTCGCCGCCTTCAACGCCAACGGCACCGGCCCCTTCAAGGTCGTGAAGCGCGAGACCGATGTGGAGACGGTGCTGGAGCCGCATGAGGGCTGGTGGGACACGCCGAAGCACAATCTGACCCGCGTAGTGTTCAAGCCGATCGGCTCCGATGCGACCCGTGTCGCCGCGCTGCTCTCCGGCGAGATCGACATGGCCTATCCCGTGCCGGTGCAGGACATCAAGCGAGTGGACGGCAATGAAGGCACCTCGGTGCTGATCGGCCCGGAACTGCGCACGATCTTCCTTGGCCTCGATATCGACCGCGACGAGCTTCTCTATTCCAGCGTCAAGGGCGCCAACCCGTTCAAGGATGTGCGAGTGCGGCAGGCCTTCTACCACGCGATCAATATCGACGCGATCCGCAAGAAGGTGATGCGCCGGCTGTCCGATCCCTCGGCGCTGATGATCTCGCCGAAGCTCTTCCCCCATGCGCCCGGCATCGAGAGGCTCGCCCACGATCCCGACAAGGCGAAGTCGCTGCTGGCGGAGGCCGGTTATGCCGAGGGCTTCGAAGTCGGCATGAATTGCCCCAATAACCGCTATGTGAACGACGAGCAGATCTGCATCGCGATTTCCTCGATGCTCGCCAAGGTCGGCGTCAAGGTGAACCTGGTGGCGGAGCCGAAGGCGCTCTTCTTCAAGAAGATCCTGGGCCCGAATTACGACACCAGCTTCTACCTGCTCGGCTGGACGCCGGGTTCGTTCGACAGCTGGAACGTGCTCTACAACCTCCTGAATTGCCGGGATGACACCGGGCGCGGCAAGTTCAATGTCGGCGGCTATTGCAACAAGGACGTCGATGCCCTGACGGACAAGATCAAGGTCTCGACCGACGAGGCCGAGCGCAACGCCATGATCGCGCAGGCCTATGAGATCGCTGCGTCGGAAGTCGGGACAATTCCGTTGCACCAGCAAGGACTTGCATGGGGCAAGAGCGATACTGTCGAGCTCGCCCAACGGGCGGACAACCAATTCATGCTCTACTATGTCGTGAAGAAATAGGCGCCGGCGGGGGAGGGCAGGGCCTTGCCGCCGGCCCTCCTCGCGCCCAGATGGCTTTTGCCATGACGGACGCTCTCTTCCAGCTCTATACGCGCGACATTCTCCGCCTCGCCAGCGGGATTGCCCGCGTGGGAGCGCTCGATGGCGCCGACGGAGCGGCGACACGCACCAGCCGGCTCTGTGGCAGCATGATGACGGTTGAGGTCTCGGTGGAGGACGGCTGCATCGCCGACTATGCGCAGCGCATCCAGGCCTGCGCGTTCGGCCAGGCGTCAGCGGCGTTGTTCGCGCAGACAGCTCTCGGCCGCAGCGCCGGCGAGATCGAGGAAGGACGCGCCCGGGTGGAGGCCTTCCTGAAAGGCGGTCCGGCCCCGGAGGGCGTCTGGAGCGGGTTCGGCCGCCTCGAGCCGGTTCGTGAAGTGACGGCGCGCCATGGTGCGGTATTGCTGCCTTTCGAGACGACGCTGGCCGCGCTTCAGGCTGCCACGTAGCGGTTCGCCGTGGTTTCGAAATGCGCGACGGCCGGCTCGTTGCGGCCGATGGTTACATGCGCGTTCACGCCCGCTGCGAAGCCCGCCTGGATCGTCTCGCCGGTCGGGAAGTCCTCCTCGATCACGGTGCGCGCCGCCAGATCGACATTCTTGTCCCAGTGAGTGCGAGCCTTGTCGCTGCGCGCCGGCTCGGGGATGTAGAAGTCGAACAGGATAGTCGCAGCGCCCGGCCCGCCGCCCTTTTTCGGAAAGCAGCGCCAGACTTCCATATGGTCCTTCTGGACGATGAAGGCGGTGTTCGGGAAGAACACATAGACGAGCGCCGAATTGTCCACAAGATCCCAGTCTTCCGGCGGCTTCTCGCGCATCTCGCGAAGCCCCCGGCGCGGCAGCACCTCGCGCAGATGCGGGCCGAAGCCGTCATAGAGGCAGAGATTGGCGATGAAGATCGGGCCGACAGTGTTCTTGTGCAGGAAGGGGAAGTGGTAAGGCTCCAGGAAGGTATCGACGGCGATCTTCCAGTTCATGGAGAAATCGAAGCGCCGGCTGGAATAGGGCGTCCAGCCTTCCAGCCCGTAAGGCGCGAACTCCCTGCCCATGCCTTCGAGCAGGTCATCGACGTCGAAAGGCTCGCCCGGCGTCGCCTGCACGAAGACCATGCCGTGTTTCTCGGCAACGGGCAGGGCTGCCAGCCTGTGTTCCGTCCGCTCGACGCCCGGGAAATTGCGCTCATCCGGCAGGCCGATCAGCCGGCCTTCCAGGTCATAGGTCCAGCCATGGTAAGGGCAGGTAAAGGACGCTGCGCCGCAACCCCGGCCGGCGGCGAGCCTTGCGCCCCGGTGGCGGCAGACATTCGCGTAAGCCCGGAGCGCTCCGTCCCGCCCGCGGACGATCAGCACCGGAATGCCGGTCTCATCGCTCGTGATCCAGTCGCCGGGACCGGGCAGCTGGCAGGACAACCCGACGAATAGCGGCCGGCGCTGGAACAGCTCCCGCTGCTCCCGTTCGGCCCGCTCGGGGCAGGTATAGGCACTGACCGGCTGCCGGACGACTTCGGGCCAGATATCGGTCGTTCCCGCATCAAGATGCGCGAACAGCCTGCGGGACAGTTCCTGTTGAAGCTCAGCCTGCATCCCGTTCTTCCCGTTTGGCCTGGTTCCACAAACGATCCAGTTCCGCCAGCGGCGCCGTGTCCAGCGCCATGCGTTCCTCGTGCGCGAGGGTCTCGACCCGACGAAAACGTTGTTCAAACCGGGCGTTAGCATCCCGCAACGCAGTTTCCGGCGCAACACCGAGTTTACGCGCGAGATTGACGGCGGAAAAGATCAGGTCGCCGATCTCGGCCGGAATATCGGCGTCCGGAGCCGCGATTTCATCCAATTCCTCGCGCACCTTGCCGAAAACCGGCGCGGCGTTCGGCCAGTCGAAGCCGATGCGCGCCGCGCGGCTTTGCAGCTTTTCGGCGCGCATCAGCGCGGGCAGGGCCAGCGGCACATCGTCCAGGACGCTGGAGCGCGCCATGCCCGACCTCACGGCTTTCCGCTGCCGCTCGCGTTCCTTGTGCGCCTCCCAATTGGCGGTCTGCATATCGGCGTTGGCGACTTCGGCGCTGCCGAAGACATGGGGGTGGCGCGCGATCATCTTGGCCGAAATCGCATTGACGACATCATTGAAGGCGAATGCGCCGCGTTCCTCGGCCATCCTGGCGTGGAACACCACCTGGAACAGCAGATCGCCCAGCTCCTCGCAGAGCGCGTCGATGTCGCCGGCGCGAATCGCCTCGGCGACCTCATAGGCTTCTTCGATCGTGTATGGCGCGATGGTTTCGAAATTCTGCTCGATATCCCACGGACAACCAACCGAGGGCGCACGCAGGGCAGCCATAATTTCCAGAATAGAATCAATAGGTTGCGTTCCGTTTATCGCATAATATATATTATGGGAAATTATAGCAGGCGCATGCGAGCGGACCTCGAGGATCATGCCGTCAACTGCGGGTTCAACGCCGTCCGGCAGCTCGGCGACGAGCGTCCGGTAATCCATATGATGATTGAGATGTGTCAGCAAGGCGCGCTTCGGTCCGAGGCGCGCCACCCATTCCAGAACGACAGGCAGGAAGGCATGATTGCCGCTCGGAAAGTCCGCATGGCCGGCGCCAACGATCCAGGTCTCGATTCCGTCAAGCGCATCGAAAGCCTTCTCATCGAGTTCGGAGACGTCGGTGCTATAAGCGAAAGTGCCGATCCTGAGCCCGGTGGATCGTCCTCTTCCGTGCTGCTGCTCGAACGCGCGGAATGCGACGCCGGCCACGCTGAAAACATCGCCGATGGGATGGGCGTTCAAACAGGGCCGGAAATATGGCGGTCCGTCAAAGGGTTCGGCAAAAGCATAGGGGAAGCGCTTGCGAATCCGCTCCAGCACCTCTGCGCGCCCGTAAACGTCTATAGGGCCGCCGCCTGCGGTGCAGAGCGACTTCAGGTCGTCAATGCCGTGGATGTGGTCGGCATGGGCATGGGTGTAGATGACCGCGTCCAGCCGCCCGCCGCCGACAGACAGCCACTGCTCGCGGAAATCCGGCCCGGTATCCACGACGATGCGCGCGCCTTCCGCCTCGATCAGGATACAGGGGCGCCGGCGGCGGTTGCGCGGGTCATCGGGGTCGCAAGCGCCCCAATCACCGCTCGCGACCGGCACGCCGGCCGAACCGCCGCAGCCGAGAACCGTTATCCGCAAGTCCGCGCCTTCGGAAAAAGGCGGAAGAAATTGTCAGTGCTGGCCGCCGCGAACGCCTCTTCGGAAACACCTTGCAATTGCGCCGTAACCGCCGCCGTATGAACGACATAGGCCGGCTCGTTGCGCTTGCCCCGCATCGGAACCGGAGCCAGGAACGGTGCGTCTGTCTCCACCAGCAACCGGTCCAGCGGCACGCCCGCCGCAATCTCGCGCAACGCCTGCGAATTCCGGAAGGTCACTATGCCCGAAAACGAGATATAGAGCCCTAATTCCAGGGCCTTGTCCGCAAGTGCGCGCCCGCTGCTGAAACAGTGCATCACGCCAGGGACTTGCCCTGCCGTTTCCTCCTCCAGGATCGCCGCCGTGTCGGCGTCAGCGTTTCGGCTGTGTACCACGAATGGCACATCTGCGCGCCGGGCGGCGCGGATATGGCGGCGGAAACTCTCCTGCTGGAGCTCGCGCGGGCTGCGGTCATAATGGTAGTCGAGGCCGGTTTCGCCAAGCGCCACCACCCTGGGGTGTTCGGCAAAGGCGACGAGTGCGCCCTCTTCCGGCATGCCTTCGGCCTCAACATGGTGCGGATGCAGGCCGATCGCGCAGAACACGTTGTCATGGCGCTCCGCCAGCGCGATGACCGCCTCGGCCTGGCGGGGGCGGGTGCAGATCGTCACCATGAAGCCGACGCCTGCTTCGCGCGCGCGCTCCACCAACGCATCCACCTCGCCCTCGAAGTCCGGGAAATCGAGGTGGCAATGGCTGTCCACGAGCATCAGTCGTCCTCGCCGCTATAGCGCGGGAACACGCCTTCCGGCTTCGGCAGCGCCCTGCCGGGGCTGAGTATTCCAGCTTCGCCGAACGCCGCGAAATCGCGGGCTCCAGGCTCGACGGCAAGCTGGTCGAGAATGCGGTGGGACGCATCCGGCATGAATGGCAGGGTCGCGAGCGCAAGGCCCCTGATGGCCTCGGCGGCAACGAACAGAACCGTGCCCATGCGCCCCGGATCGCTCCTGCGCAGCGCCCAGGGCTCCTCGCCGGCGATATAGGCATTCGCGGCCCGGACGACGCGCCAGATGTCCTCCAGCGCCTCGTGGAAGGCCTGGCGGTCCATCGCCGAGCGAAGCTGCTCCAGCAGGTTACCGACTTCGCCGAGCAACCCTTTGTCTTCAGGCGAAAACTGTCCCGGCCCGGGCAGCTTGCCGCCGCAATTCCGGGAGATCATCGACAGCGTCCGCTGCACAAGATTGCCGTAGTCATTGGCGAGTTCGCCATTCATGCGCTGGACCATCGACCGGTGCGAGAAATCACCGTCATTGCCGAACGGCACCTCACGCAGCAGGAAGTAGCGAAGCTGATCCAGCCCGTAGCGCTCGATCAGGTCATAGGGATCGATGACATTGCCGAGCGATTTGGAGATTTTCTCGCCCTCATTGGTCCACCAGCCATGCGCGAATACCCGCCTCGGCGGCGCCACGCCAGCGGCCATGAGGAAAGCCGGCCAATAAACCGCATGGAAGCGCACGATGTCCTTGCCGACCATGTGAAGGCTGGCCGGCCAGTAGCGGGCGAAAGAGTCGCTGCCTGTCTCCGGATAGCCGACCGCGGTGATGTAGTTGGTGAGTGCGTCCAGCCACACATACATGACATGGGCGTCGTCGCCGGGGACCGGAATGCCCCAATTGAAGGTCGTGCGCGAAACCGACAGGTCCTGCAGTCCCCCCTTTACGAAACTGACGACCTCGTTGCGCCGGCTCCGCGGCCCGATGAAATCGGGATTGGCCTCATAGAACGCCAGCAGGCGGTCTTGCCATTCGGAAAGCCGGAAGAAGTAACTCGGCTCCTCCACCCACTCGCACTCGGCGCCGGTCGGCGCCATCCGGGCGCCGTCCTCCCGCTTTGTCACCTCGGACTCGGTGAAGAACGCCTCATCACGCACCGAATACCAGCCGGCATAGGTTCCCGGGTAGATATCCCCCGCGGCCGCCAACGCATTCCAGATACTCCGGCTCGCCAGCGTGTGGCGGTGTTCCGTCGTGCGAATGAAGTCGTCATTCGAGATGTGCAACGCTTCCGCCAGACGACGGAAGTTCTCCGACATGCGGTCCGTGAACGGTTGCGGTGCCTCACCGGCGGCCCCGGCGGCCTTTTCGACCTTCTGCCCGTGCTCGTCCGTACCGGTCAGGAACCGGACATCATAGCCGTCGAGGCGCTTGAAGCGTGCCAGCACGTCGCAGGCCAGCGTCGTGTACGCATGGCCGATATGCGGCGCATCGTTCACATAGTAAATCGGCGTTGTGATGTAGAACGGCGTGGCGTCGCTCATGGGGGGCGCACATCCGGGTCCCGGAACACGGCGCGGTTGTCCCACTAAAAATTGGGTGAATCAAGCACCCCCGCCCTGCCCTCTGCCAGCGGCCATCCGGGCGAGCCCGCCAAAAATGTCGAACACCGTCTGCCGGCGGTCGAGCGAAAGGGCGGCGCTGCGCTCGAGCAAGCGGGATATGCCGGCCTCGGCCTCCAGCCAGGCGGCATCGAAGCCTTGCGCCCGGAGGCGCTCCGCCAGGCTCGCCGTAAGGATGCGCCCGAAAGCCTGGAAATGCCCGGGTTCGCGATTCTCGATCACAATAGCGGCGATATTGTCCAGCGCCTTGCGATCGATGGCGGGCAGTGAATCGAGCAAGGCGTCAACCGCTTCCTTGACCTCGCGTCCGCCCAGCTGCTCCAGCTCCAGAGCCGCGCCGGGGCTGCCGCCGGAAATTGCGAACAGGCGCGCGCATGCCTGCGCATCCAGCCCGGGCGCGATGTCGCGAATCACCTCGTCGAAGGCCGGTCGGTCGAGCGGGGCCAGCCGCAGCATGCGGCACCGCGAGCGCACTGTTGGAAGGAGCAGAGATGGACGGTGAGTAATCAATAAAATCAAAACATTAGGAGGAGGTTCTTCCAAAAATTTGAGAGCAGCATTCTGCGCATTCGGGTTCATGGCATCCGCGCCGTCCACGACCAGGACACGCCACATCGATTCGCCGGGTGTCAGGCGGAGGAACCGGACCGCCGCCCGGACCGCATCCACGCGGACTTCGCCGCGCGCGCCTGCCGGCTCGACAACCCGCAAATCGGCATGGCCGCCTGATGCGACCCGGCGGAAAACCGGATCGTCGGCTGCCAGATGGAGCGGATTGGCTTGCGTTTCCTCCGGCAGGAATCCGGACTGTCCTGCGAGGACATAGCGGGCGAACCTGAAGGCCAGCGTTGCCTTGCCGATCCCGCGCGGCCCGGCGAGAAGCCAGGCATGGTGAAGCCTGCCGGCTGCAAAATCGGCGGCGAGTCTGCCCGCTGCAGCAAGATGGCCGACCAGCATTTCCCGCTTTCTGGGCTCCGGTACGTCGTCCATGCTCATGACAGGCTGAAGCGTCCTGCGACGATGTTCCGCACGACTGTCGCCACGTCGCCCGGGTCCGGCCCCCCATCGACAACCGCTATACGCTGCGGCTCCCGGCGCGCGATTTCCAGAAATCCCGCATGCACACGATGATGCAATTCATCGGTCATGGCCTCATAGCGGCTCTTCTGCCGGTCGCGCACCCTTAGCCGTCCGGTTTCCACCGGAATGTCCAGCAACAGTGTCAGGTCGGGCTTCAGCCCGCCGATGGCGAGCCCGCGCAGAGCTGCCTCATCCTCCTCCGCTACGCCCTGGCCGTAGCACTGATAGGCAACCGTGGAATCGTAAAACCGGTCGGAGAGCACCCATGTCCCCGCCGCCAGGGTCGGCCGGATACGCTTCTCGACATGCTCCCGCCTTGCAGCGTAATGCAGCATCGCTTCCGTGAACGGATCCCAGTCCCTGTCTCCCGAGACGAGCAAGGCGCGGATCGTTTCGGCTTCGGCGGTCCCGCCCGGCTCGCGGGTGCAGATGACAGGAATCCCGAGGCCGCGCAGCCAGCCGGCAAGCCGGGCCGCCTGGGTCGATTTTCCCGCCCCGTCGCCGCCCTCGAAGGTTATCAGCTTGCCCGTCACGCCGCCGGATCGAAGCCGAACAGAAACGCGCGCAACTGCGCGAAAACGCGGCCGAAGAAGCTGGCTCGCCCGACCGCCGCGCCGGCATAGAGCGGATGCTCGACCGGCGGAATGCCTGGCGCCTCCAAGCGCAAAACGGCAAGTTTCTGACCTTCCGCCACCGGCGCCACGACCGGTCCCGCCCACTTCACGGAAGCCTTGAGGCCGGAGCGCGCCTGGCGCTTCAGCGACAGCGCCACATCGCGGTCCGGGACCAGAGGCACGCTGTCCATGCTGCCGAGCCACACGGCAGCAGTCTCCACGGTCTCCCCTTTCCTCAGGAGAGGATAGGCTTCGAATTCCCTAAAGCCCCACTCGATCAACCGCTCCGACTCCCGTGCCCGCGCCCGGGGATTTTCAAGACCGTTCAACACCAGGTAAAGCCGTCTTCCATCCCGCTCCGCGGAGGCTGTCAGGCCGTATCCGGAAGCATTGGTGTGGCCGGTCTTCAGACCGTCGGCGCCCGCAACGCGGTCCAGCAACGGGTTTCGATTGCGCTGCTTGATCTTGCTGAACTTGAACTCGCGCTCGGCAAACATGCCGTAATATTCGGGAAAGCCCGTCACCAGAAGCTGCGCAAGGCGCGCCAGATCGCGGGCGGAGATGACGTGTTCGGGATGCGGCCAGCCGGTCGCGTTTTTGAAACTACTGCTGGTAAGGCCCAATTCATGCGCGCGCGCCGTCATGGCCCTCGCGAACGCTTCCTCGCTGCCGGAAATCCCTTCCGCAAGAAC
>LXNI01003005.1_pt1 | contig 10477 bp, 6 predicted proteins | sample 809091 | NCBI WGS metagenome assembly LXNI01 (sample SAMN04870527, study PRJNA318959) | sponge metagenome | biome: 01000161; feature: marine sponge reef; material: water | host: Sarcotragus foetidus | place: Greece: Milos, Mediterranean Sea | collected 2013-05-29 | depth 5-7 m | reverse complement strand
CTCCATATCCGCCAGAGTGCCACAAGAACATTCCCTGTGTCCAGCGTTTTACGCAAGTTTTTTTGCCGCCCGCCCCACGGGCCTTCACTATCCTCCATTCACGGCCCGCTCGAACGCTTACATACTCAGTAGGTACTATCAGCTCGACATTTCTGGCTAACTTCAAGGGGCCCAAACACTTGGAAGCCAAGTTCTCGCGCTAACCCAGGCTTCCGCGCTCCGCGACGTGCTTGAACGATGCAAGGGACAGGCCCAGTTGCCGGACCGACGAAAGGCCTCCGGAAAACCGCTTCCCGTCCCACTACCGAGCCTGACGGTCGACTGCGGGTCTATGATGCTTCAGGCATGAAACTCTTGGTCTCGCGACTCGGGCTGTTCGCGCTTTCCTTTCCCTTCCAAGTAGCCGCTCAGCAAGAGCCGTCGCCGGAACAGCTGCGGGACCCGGTGACAGGTCGGGAGATCCTGCGCTACGCGAGTCCGCATCACGAGACACACCACTACTATTTCGTGTCGCCCTGGTCTCCGGACGGGAACAAGATCGTGTTCTTCCAGTTCGACCGATCGGTCGCGAAATTGACTGCAACGGGGCGCTACCCGGGCGTCTTGGTGGTGATGAACTCGGACGGCACGGCACGGCGCGAGCTAGCGGGTCCGCTGACCGGGCACTATCACACGGGCGTGAATCAGCTGTGGGGTCCCGAGGGGAACTTCGTCTACTTCCAGTCCCGGGAGCCCGGACCTGACTGCATGGCTCGGGTGTCGGCTGCGGGCGGGGAGGTCGAGTGCGTGGACACGCCGGTCCCTTGCAGCCGCCTCAGCCCGGACGGTGCCCTTCTGTCGTGCGGGAATGCAGAGCACCAAGGAGTGCTGGACTTGCAGAGCGGGTCCTACAGGCAGCTCGTCACTCTAGCGGAGGCCCGGAACCTGACCCCTAACCGCCTCGAACTCAAGGACGAGGCTTCCCAGCTGCAGAACACGCGCTTCAGCCCGGACGGCGAGAAGCTGATGGTCGTCCACAGAACGCGAGAGACGTTCCCGAAGCTGGTGGAGGTCTTCGTGTACGGCCTTCGTGACGGCTCGCTTCGCTGGCTGGCCGATAACCTGCATCACCCAACCTGGCGCCCCGACAGCATGGCGGTCCTGTTCGTCCGCCACGACTCCAGAACCAACCTGCAGTGGCTGGTGGAAACCGATATCGCCACTGGCAGCACGCGCAAGGCCTTCGATGCCGAGCACGTCCCCGCAGGGCACCCGTCATACCATCCGCTCAAGCCACACTTGGTTGTCACGGACTGTTACGGAGGCAAGATGGGGAACGGGCTCGCGCTGATCAATCTCAAGGACGGGGTAATGAGCCAACTCGTGACGATCCCGCTCGGCTCCGAGCCCGAGCGGCCCGCCGACGAACGCTTCCCGTTTCGTAACTGGGGAATCTGGTTCCCGCCACGACAGTACCTCAACGAACCCAGACCGGTGTGGAACCACGACGGCTCGAAACTGCTGTACACCAGCGAGGAGAGCGGCCGGACCAACCTGTACGTAGTGGACACGTCGGACCTTTGAGACCCCGCAGAAACCTCCGGATCAGCTGGTGCGCGTCGGCGGCCCAGCCGCTCACTTCCCGGTAACTTCTTCGATCAATCGGAGCAGGTTTCCGCCCAGGATCTTCCGGATCCTCCCTTCCCCGTATCCGAGCCTGACCAGCGCCTTGGTGACCTCGCTGTAATCGCTCGCATCTCGCATTTCGCGGGGCAACAGTGGTCCACCATCGAAATCGGAGCCAAGGGCGATGTGGTCCTCGCCGACCAGCCTCACTCCGAAATCGATGTTGCGAGCGAGTTGGTCTATACCCATTCGGTAGCGCTCCGGGACGGTGGAGGGGTCAGTGACGAACGGAAGGCCACGGGCCACGGACGCATCGATCTCGGCAACCGACATCCGGCGGAAGCGGTCGAGCGTGGTGGAGACGTTGGCGACCAGCGGGCCGTCGAACCTCCACTTGAAGTATTCGGGGTTGTTGAACGAGTTCCCGAACTGCAGGGCGATCACGCCGCCCTTGCCTGCAACCGCTTTCGCAGCCTCGTCGGAGATCAGGCGTTCGATGTCAATGATGCTGCGAAATCCCCCGTGGGTGTAAGCGACGGGATCCTCGCTCGCTTCCACGGCCTGCAGAATTGTCTCGGTCGATCCGTGCGCGACGTTGATCAGCATTCCCAGCCTGTTCATCTCGCGGATGACTTCACGGCCGCGCTCGTTGATCCCGTCCCACTTGGAAATATCGCAGCAGGAGTCCGCGAACTCGTTCGTGAAGTTGTGCGCGGTCAGCTGGGCGGAGCGCAACCCCAGGCGGTACAGGGCCCTCAGCACATGCAGGTCGCCGTCCAGGTCAAAAGGTCCCTCCAAGTCGAGGAATGCGGCGATCTTGCCCGATGCCACGATTCGGCGGACATCCTCCGCGTTGAGGGCAAGCTCGATGCGGTCGCTGTTGCGGGCGATTTGATCGAGAGCGAGAGAGACGACCCGGAAGGTATTCTTCACTTCGTAACGGGCCGGATAGTAGGCTTCCGGGGTGTAGACGGAAAAGAAGACGGCGTCGAGGCCCCCTGCCGCCAGCCGGGGCAGATCGACGTGCCCGTCCGGGGCCCTGTCGGCAATGTCTAACCCCTCCAGCAGCGAGCGTGTCATCACGTGAACATGTGCGTCCATCACGAAGGACGAGGCGTGCAGGTCGTCCTGTGCGTAGCCAGGCTGAGCCAGCCAGGCGAGAGTGGAGAAGGCAAGGGCAGCGAACCGGATCATCTGGAAACGGGTCTGATTTGCGCGCAAGAAAGCGGGGTTTTCTGCTAACCGCTGTCAGATGGTAGCGGATAGCACTCGCTGGGACTGCAGACCTGCAATAGAGGAAGCCCGTATGTTGCGCAATAGCCAACATCCGAGAATCGGCATCAGGGAGTACGTGGACACTCAAGGCCTCAGGCCTAACGCCATTGGCTACTGGCTTCGGGCGAGACCAGTAACGAATAGTTCACGCCTCGCTTTCGTGTATGTGAACCTTCTCGGGTTCACTGCAGTGAGCCCGCTTGTGTCAACCGGAATGATCGTGCCCGCAATAGGCTCGTACGCCGCACGAAAGGCCACTGCGGCCTTCACCACGATGACTCGCAACTGCTGTGGCTGGATCCCCGCGCTGGTCAGCTGGCCCAGGCTGAAAGGCGGGTGGCGCTTGCTGTTGAGAAGCACGAAGCTCGCGTCTGGCTCGCTCGAATTCCCGAGTCGAAGGACTGCAGTAGGACCCTGATCGAGGTAGCGCATGCCACCGTGCCTAGCCGCCGTCTCGATGTACTTTCCGTCGTAGAGCAGCTTCACGCGTCCCTGTACCCGAACCGGATCACCATGCAGGCTGTCGCTCTTGCCGCCGATCTCGGCATCGAACGAGCCCCCTGCCCCGACTCGAAACGCTTCGCCCACAGCGTCCGGATCGTAGATCGCCACGGCAAACGCCGAGGCCCCCTGCTTGACTAGTTCGGCTAGCAGGACGGTTCCGTCCCCGGCTGATCCACCACCGATGTTGTCTCCGAGATCGACTAGCACCGCCGGCAGTCGGTCCGCCCGCTGGGCCCGTTGGACGGCTTCGGCGGCTTCCGGAAGTTCGATGGCCATCTGCTGCCGGTGGTCCCACATCAGATCGGCAAGCCGTCGAGCTTCCTGCCGTGCGAGCCCGCGATCTCCATCCGTGACAACAACAATGCTGGGCCCCATTTGCGGGACGTCTGCATACTGGTAGCCCACCGCAGCGCTCGCCGCTAGGATCCGGCTATCCTCGCGTTCCAGGCGCTTCAATTCTGAAACCAGCGGCAGCATCGGCGGCTTGGATGTGTCGTGGAACAGGATGTTGTACAGCATTGGCGGCTTTTCAATCGCCTGTGCCGGCCGAAGACCGTCTCGCACGATGCGTCCCATGATCCGAGCTGACTGCCGCCCTCGCTCGCGCTGGTCCACGTGCGGCACTTCCTTGTAAATCACCAGAGCGGAACAGTGTTCCACTTCCTCGACCGCGACATTCGCGTGAGCGTCGTGGGTGACGACGATCGGCAGGTCCGCTCCCAATTCGTGCCGGAGCCTGCGCAGGATCTCGGCGTCGGCGTCGGGATGGCTTTGCGTCACCATCGCGCCGTGCAGGGCCAGAAGTAGGCCGTCGATCCGTCCTGCGCCTTGAACCCGTTCGATCAACTCACCAGTCAGAGCTTCGAACGCATCCTCTGCAACCGTTCCCGAGGGTGTCGCGTGCGCGACAAGCGTGGGAACAAGCTCGAGCCGGTGCTCGCGGGCGCCGGCGAAAAACCCGCCTACCTCATGAGCGGCATCGCCGAACTCGGCTTCGACTTCATCGCCCCGGCAGGTCGCCCGGCCGTTGAATGCATCCAAGCCTGTCAGCCGAGTGCAGAAGGTGTTTGATTCGTGCAGAATCCCGCCGACAGCGATGCGAGGCGCGCCGCTCATCAGAGGTTCAGATGTTCTTCTGCGGCCACGACGGGCGAGCCGGCCCGCCATACTCGTGGCGAACGGCGGAGAACTCCGCGGCGAAGTATTCGCCTAGGTCGACCTCACCGTCGATCCGGTCACCTTGCACTGTGCCGTCGAAGGAGAACCCGAAGACAGCGCCTTCCCAACGGTGCCGGCTCGACAGGTGCAAGTGGTCGCCCTCGACCCAGCCAATCATGTCACCGCCGGTTCGATCACCCTGGTGCGAGCCTCGGAGGTTGTCGGCGAACTGCTCGATATAGAAGGCGTGGCGAGCCGGGGAGCCGACAAAGTGGATTTGGACATCCCAAGCCCCAGCAACCCGAGACGGGGCCTTGGCTGCATCCGAAGTCGGACGAGCGGGAGGGTTCGCAAGCTTCCGGTACAGGGCTTCAGCAACCACCGCCGCGTCGCCCGGAGACATTTGCCAGGGCATCACCGACACCGTGGACCGACCACCTTCCCTCTGAGTGCCCGAACCGTGCGCAAGGACGATCCGCGGATCCTGTCTCCAAAGGTCCTTCTCGACCTCGGCCCCATAGATCCCGAGCCGGTCCCCGTCCCAGCTGATCTCGAGCCTTGGAGAGTAGTTCGAAAGCCCGGACGGCTGGAGCACCTCGGTTGTCACGCCGTCGACCCGCTTTACGCTGTCGGAGATCTCTTCCAGCCACGCCATCCAAGTTTTCCACTCAGCGTCATGATCGCGCAGCACCCACATCTCCACTGCGGCGAGCATGCCCATGGCATCTTCCTTGCCGACTTTCATTGCTCTGCCAGCCGCATGATGGGGAGCAGAGTTCGTCCACGCAGCCCGGACCAGATCCTTGCGGCCCATCAGCAGACCAGCGCTCTGCGGCCCGCGCAACGCTTTCCCGCCGCTGTACGCCACCAGATCGGCACCCCGCCGGAGGTGTACGTTCGGAATCGTCAACCCTTCGGCTGCCGCATCCACTAGGACAGGGACGCCGTGCTCGTGCGCCAGTTTGGCAATGGGTTCCAGGCCGAATTCGCCAGTGTCGCTGGGCGACGCCAGAACCATGACCATCGCGGTCCTCGGCCCGATCGCGGCCGCCATTTCCTCCAGGCTCCGAACCGTGACCATTCGTGCTCCGACCATGCGGATCGCGTGATCGTACACGTTCCGGGAATAGTCAGGCGCAATCACCTCGTCGGCCAGTCCATCCAAGTCCGGCAGGCGCTGGATCTTCTCCGGGTCGCCTCCCGCGATGACGCCAGCCGTCGCATGAGCCAGCGCGGCCGCACAGCCTGTCGTCACGATCGCGGACTCCGCTCCCGTGATCTCAGCGATCCGCGCTCCCACCGCGTCCATCAGCTCGTCGATGTGCACGAATTGCTTGGAAGCCTCGGCCATCGCCTGCCGGACCTCGGGCAGGACCAAGGAACCGCTGATGACGGTGAAGGTGCCTTTGCAGTTGATGACCGGCTTGACGCCGATCGATTCGTATAGCCCGGGGCCGACCTCAAGGGCGGCGCGGGCCTTTCCGGCCCCTCCACCGGCACCGAGCAGGGCAGCCAGCCCCCCGCCCTGGAACAGTCCCCGCCTGGTCAAGCTAGTGCGTGAATCCCGAATCCCTTCCAGCAGTCCGCTCATTGGTGTCGTTCCTTCTCTCTCGGTGCAACCGTAGTATAGGCCGCCGCCGAGAGATCCAAGTCCAATCAGCTCCGCGCAAATGGGGCAGAAAAAACCGCTCGAACGCCACTGCCGTGGCCGGGCTCACGAAAGCTGCCAAGGATGGCCTAGGCAAGCCAGTCCTGGATGACGGTGCCGTGCACATCGGTCAGGCGGAAGTCCCTCCCGCTGTACCGATAGGTCAGCTTGGTGTGATCCAAGCCCAGCAGGTGCAGCGCTGTCGCGTGAAGGTCATGGGGCGTGACCGGATTCACGGCGGCCTCGTAGCCGAAGTCGTCGGTGGCCCCGTAGGCCTGCCCGCCGCGGATCCCACCGCCAGCCAGCAGAATCGAGTAGCCGGGAGGATTGTGATCCCTGCCCCGCCCCACCTTTTCCGTTCCGGAATTCTGGATCATCGGCGTCCGACCGAACTCGCTGCCAACGATCACCAGCGTCTCGTCGAGCATTCCGCGCAGCTTCAGGTCCTCGATCAGGGACGCGATCGGGCCATCGGAACGCTCCGCATGATCCTTCTGGGTCATGATGTCGTCGTGGCTGTCCCACGGCTGCCCGTCCCCGTAATAGACTTGGACCACCCGCACGCCCGCTTCGGCCATGCGCAAGGCCATCAGGCACCCGCGACCGAATTCCCCATCGCCGTAGCGCTCGCGCACGTGTGCGGGCTCGCTGCCGAGATCGAAGATGCCCGGTGCTTCGGCCTGCATCCGAAACGCGGTTTCCATTGCCTCGATGTTCGATTCGAGGCGCGGATCGAAGCCGACCCGCCGCACAAAGGACGTGTCGATCTGGTCGAGCAGATCCAGCTGCCTGCGCTGCTGGTCGCGCGTGTACGTTGAATTGGCGATGTTCTGGATGACCTTGTCGGGCGTCTCCGCGTTGTTGCGGAGCAGGGCACCTTGGAACTCGGTCGGCAGGAATGAGGACGACCAGTTCCTCGCGGCACCGACCGGAGTGCCGGGGCACAGCACGACGAACCCGGGAAGGCTCCGGTTTTCCGAGCCCAAGCCGTATACGACCCAAGAGCCAAACGAGGGCTTGGAACCCCCGCGCAGGGCATGCCCGGTGTTCATCATCAGCATCGAGGGCAGGTGGTTGACGCTCTCCGACCACATCGACCGCACCACGAGGATGTCGTCGATGCACGAGCCGACCCGCGGGAAGATGTCGCTGACCTCGACGCCGCTCTCGCCGTAGGGCCGGAACTCGAACGGCGACTTCATGAGTCCGCCGGAGGCCCTGTCCGTCTTGACCTTCGGCCCGGGCATCGGCTGTCCATCAAACTTGGCGAGAGCCGGTTTCGGGTCGAACGTGTCGACATGCGACAGCCCGCCGTTGAGGTACAGGAAGATGACGCGTTTCGCCCGCGGGGCGAAATGCGGGCTGTTCCCGCTCGCCGCCATCAGGCCGTCCGCGAGACCGACGGTTCCGAAGCCGGCCCCGAGGATTCGAAGCGTGTCTCTGCGAGAAAGCGGCATGAGTTTCACCTCACCGTCAGGAATTCGCTGGACGCGAGCAGGACCTGGCAGTACCGCTCCCACGTGTCGGTTCCCAGGTATTCGCTCCCGGTGGCGAGTTCGGCACTGTCCGGCTGGCGGCTGAAAAGCAGTTGATACGCCCGCCGGATGCGGGCGTCGGGGCCGCTCCCGGCATCCGCGGCCAGCCGCTTGGCGAGAGCGCTCGACTGCTGGATGAAGAACGGATTGTTCAAGTAATAGAGGCGTTGCAGAGGACCCACCGTCACGTCCCGTTCCGGCGAGTGGGTCTTCGAGTCCGGGAAATCGAAGAGAGCAAGGCTCGGGTCGGGATTCGTCCGATCCACCCTGCCGTACAGAGTGCGTCGCACATTCTCGTCCGCCAGATCTTGTGGCGGTCCGCCACCGGAGAGGTCGATGCGGCCGGACACCGCCAGGAGCGCATCGCGCAACGTCTCGGCATCCAGGCGCCGCACGGGATTGAAACGCCAAAGCAGCCTGTTGTCCGGATCCGCCTCGAAGTTGGCCGTCAGAACCCTTGAGCTGCGACGGTAGGCGTCCGACATGAGGATCGCCTTGTCGAGTTGCTTGATCGACCACCCCGAGTCGACAAGCGCCGAGGCCAGCCAGTCCAGCAGTTCCGGATGCGTCGGGCGCTCCCCGAGCTGGCCGAAGTTGCTGGGGGTGGTCACGATGCCCCTGCCGAGGCGCCACTGCCACAGGCGGTTAGCGAAGACGCGGGCGCTGAGCGGGTTCTCGGGCGACACGATCGCGCGGGCCAGTTCGAGCCTTCCGCTGCCTTGCTGGAACGGTTTGGGAGGGTCTGCGCTCAGGACGGAGAGAAAACGCCGCGGCACGGCAGGGCCGAGGTTCTTTCTGTCGCCGCGTATTGCGAGCCGGGCGTCCTTCGGATCCTTCGCGTCCCGGTAGGCGTGGAGGAAAGGATACGGCGGCGGCACCGCTTCCTTGAGCCGCGCAAGTTCGGCTTTCTGGGCCTCGAGATGGTTGAGCCAGACCCCGCCCAGGAATCGTTCGATCTGGCCCGGGCCGTAGTGATAGACGCCTCCTACGAAGGGCAAGCCGCGCTTCTTCGCGGGTGGAGCGGTCATGTCCCGCCACAGGTAGTAGTGCACCGGCTCGATGAATTCGAGGTTGGTGTTGAGCAGCGTACGCTGCGTCCGGGCACCCTCCGCACCGCCGAGCTTGACGTAGTTCCTGTCATCCACGGCCCGCTTCTCGAGATGGATGGAGAGCAGCTGCTGCTGGAAATCCGACGCTGCCTCCCGGGCCTCTTCCAGCGAGGCCCCCCGGTCCATCAGTGCGTACCAATCGTCTAGGAACGGATGCTCATGGGGACGGGTCTTCAAGTACGCTAGCCAGCGATCGAGGGTCTTCTTGTCGAGGCCGGCTTCATCGGCAACCTGTTGGGGGTTCCCCCCTCGATAGGCCACTCTGTAACTGGCGACAAGGAAGTCGGCCGTGCGCTTCATCAAGACGTCGATCAGCTGGTCGCGTTCCTTTTCCAGGAACAGGGCGATGCCGAGCTTCTGCTCTGCGACTCTCCTGTTCGCGGCATCGTAGGCTTCCACCTCTTCAACTGGCGCTAAGGGGTAGCGATGGTCCTCTGTGCTGCTGAACACGCCCTGCAGAGCGTAGAAATCGGTCTGGGGGATCGGATCGAACTTGTGATCGTGGCATTGCGCACAGCCGATAGTGAGGCCTAGGAAAGTCCTTCCCGTCACATCGACGCGGTCGTCGTCGCGGTCCCTCAAGGCATGGAATCCCAGTGCCGCGAGATTCTCGCCCCGCTCGGCCTCCGGCAGAAGGTCGGCAGCAAGCTGCAACACGACGAACTGGTCGTACGGAAGATCACGGTTGAACGCGTTGATCACCCAGTCCCGGTACCGCCAAGCGTTCGGCAGAGGCGTGTCGGCGTAAGCAGCTGACTGCCCGTCTGCATAGCGGGCCAGGTCGAGCCAGTGCCTGGCCAAGCGCTCCCCGTACTGGGGTGATCCGAGCAAGCGATCAACCAGCCGTTCGTAGGCGTCGGCCGAGTTGTCCGCCAAGAACGCAGCTGTTTCCTCTGGCGTCGGCGGAAGGCCGAGCAAGTCGAAGCTCAGGCGTCGGATCAAGGTCGCCTTGTCGGCAGGCGGGGCTGGTTCCAGCCCGGCTTTGCGAAGACGCTCGCTGACAAACCCGTCGATCGGCTTGGCAGGGTCGCCACCTGCTGCCTCTGGCCGCCGGACCTCCTTGAACGCCCAGAAGTCTCGGACCTCGGACGAGATTTGCGGTGCTGCGACGACAGAATCGGCTGTCGCGGGCCATTCCGCCCCGCCCGCGATCCACTCTTCCAGAACGGCGATTTCCGGCTCCGACAGCACCTCCGTCGGCGGCATCTTGAGCTCGTCGTGCGTGCGACGCACGGCGGCGAGGAGCAGGCTCGCGGACGGTTGCCCTGGAACCACCGCTGGGCCACGGGTGCCTCCCTGCAGGACTCGCTCGAACGAATCGAGGCGCAAGCCGCCCATCTCCGAGTCCGCATGACAGGAGTAGCACTTTGCCGCGAGGAGCGGGCGCACCTTGGACTCGAAGAAATCGGGGCTGCCCGCGGACAGGGAACTGACCGCAAAAAGCACCGCTGCAGCTGGACGTTTCATGCAAAAAACCTAATAGCGTGCAAACAGCGCTCAGTCATAGGCTACATCAATCCGCTAGCCTGAATTCCCATCGGAACTCTGAGCTATGACAGTCCGCTGGTCGGCTCTGGTGGCTAATCCACGCGGGTGGCGAAGATTGTGACGAATAAGGCTTCCATGTTGTCATTCATAATTTG